>Ga0265303_10002752_pt1 | contig 10949 bp, 9 predicted proteins | sample Helome_2_FD_192494 | JGI IMG/M metagenome (GOLD analysis project Ga0265303, IMG submission 192494) | Marine sediment microbial communities from subtidal zone of North Sea - Hel_20160317 (Illumina Assembly) | ecosystem: Environmental > Aquatic > Marine > Subtidal zone > Sediment ...
GAGGAATCAGATGAAGAGGTCCTGATCGGGTCGCAAGACCTTCCAGGCGCCGACGTTTTCCCGGAAGAAGACGACGACGACGAGCTAATTCTCGCCAACCTCGAGGATGACTCGCGCGACGCCCGCCGGCCCCGCAAGCGCCGACCCCGACGACGACGCGAACGAGATGCCGAAGGAGCATCCGCGTCCGATGCCCGGCCGGAACGCGAACGCCGTCCGGCCTCGCGCAGCCGAGCACGCAAAGAGCCTCCGGTGCCTGCAACTCGGGCCGCCGAAGCCGGCGAACCCGTGGGCCGGGACCTTTCCGACGCCATCGAAACGGCGCTTCGTGGCGGCAGCCGCAAGCCGAGGACCCTGGTCCAGGTGGCCGAAGCCCTAATCGACACCGGGCGGCTCGCGGGGACCCCAGCCTTGCTGGCCCCGACCTTGGGCGCCGCGGTGAGGGGCGACAACGCCAAGCGCCGAGCATCGGGCGGGCGCCCGCGGTTCCGGGAGGCCGATGGGCTCGTTGCGCTGCTCGAATGGGATCTGCCGAGCGATGCCGTCAACGCCGAGCGGGACGCGCTTCGTGCTGCCGACCGGCAGCGGCAGAGCGTCCGCCGGGCCTTCATCAAGCGCCTCCGCACCCTGCCCGATGGCGCATTGCTCGAGCTCCTTGCCACCTGGCTCAACGCGGTTGGCGTTCATTCACTCCGCGGCGTTCGGGCCGATGCGGGCGACTTCAGCCTCGCGGGCACGCTGCGACGAGGGCCTGAAGAAACTCCGCTGGCGATCACCATCTTTCGCGGCAACAAACCGATCCAAAACGACGCCGTCGTGGCCCTCCGCGGCGGGCTTCATCACTTCGATCACGCACGCGTCGGCTGGCTGATCACCCTCGGGCAAGTCCGCGAGGGCACGCTGGGTGAAGCCCATGCCGAAGGCGCAGCGCCCTGCGCCGTTTTCGACGCAGACGCGCTCGCGGTGTCGATGGAAGAGGTTGGCGTCGGCATTCACCGCGCATCGCTCCCCTTGGCCGTGCTCGACGTCGAGCTTCTCGACTCCCTCGGAGGCAGCGCCCCCCGAACCAGCACCGCTGCGAGCGCGAGCGCCAGCAGCGACGAAGACGGCGATTCCGACAACAACAAGCGGCGACGCGGCCGGCGGCGGGGGCGGCGGCGCGCTGGTCGAGACGAGGCCGGCGAAGAGGGCAGCCGCGACGAATCGACGGAGGCCAGCGACGCTTCGAACCGTTCGGAGGGCTCCGACAGCGAGCCGGTGAAAGTAGAAGCGGACTCGGAATCTACGCCACAACCCGCCGAAGACACTAAGAAAAAGCCTGAAGAGCCCGAGCCGACGCCCAAGGTCGAGGCCGAGCAACTGTAGCCAAAACGATACAGGTCAGCCACCTGCGGGTGGCGCAAGGTAAGCGCATGCCCTACCGTTCCGGCGCCTCAATGGTTATTGGGAACGAGTCATGCGAATCGCACTATTGGTCATCAGCGTTGTTTTTCTCAGCGCGTGGCACTCTCGCTCAGAAGCGGGGCCCACGTTCGCCGTTGAGCTGCAGGCTCCGGCGGCTGGAGGGATCGACTACCGCAGCGCGCTCGGCGAACACCCAACATCCCTCGCGCTCGCGCGTGCGATCGACGCGCGCCTGATCGTTCGAGAGAGCCGGCAGGGGAAACCGATTCACGTGCAGCACTGCCGGGAGAGCGACGGCGGATGCCGCGCCCGCATCGCGACTCTTTCACGTCTGATCACCGAGGCGAGCAACCGAGCCGGCGTCGATCCGTTCCTTACGGCAGGCATCGCCGTGCGGGAATCGGGTCTCAACCCGCTCGCGGTCAGCCCGGTTGGGGCGCGCGGCGTCGTCCAGCTCAATCCCAAGTACCGAGGCAAGAGCGTGCCGTTTGTATACAACGCGCAGTACCGGGACAAATGCAGCCGCCGTCCGGGCGCATGTCAGCGGGAGGTGCTCGAAGCCGGCCTCGGCCTGTACAAGTGGGCGGTCGGCCGCTGCGGCGGGGACGTGCGCAAGGGCCTGGCTTGGTACAATTCGGGCCACTGTGACACACACAATGGCTATGCGTCCTCGGTCCTGCGGGAGCGCCGACGCCTCCTTCGGCTCGCCAAGGCGACCGACCCGGGCCTTCAGGCCGTATTCACCGATTAACCCTGCGATTTCTGCGAAACGATGAGCTGCTCGAACGCTCGACCCATCGCGTCGGCAATCCCTTCGATGGCCGTCGACTGGGGCGCCGGATCGTTGGCGCAGAGGACCCCCACCAGGCGTGAGCCCACCAGGACGGGCAGCACGATGACCTCCCGCCCATGGCTCCCGAACGCCGCCCGGAAGAGGTGATCGGCGGCGGTTTGGCCGTAAGCCCCGTGGAACGGTCGGCCGCTGTGCAGAACTTCGTTGAGAATCGAGGGATTGGTCGCCGGGATCCAAAGGCTTCGAATCCCTGCGCTCGTCACTTCGTCGCCCGCACCATCCCATCCCCGAAACACGCCCTTGCGTAGCGCGAGAAAGGCTGCGCTGCGGGCGGCGGCGAGGCAGGCCTGACAGCCGACGCGGACGACTTCGTCGCGCGAGGTCGCGCGTGCGAGCGCGTCGAGCTGTGCAGCGATCGCGGGATCTGGCGTCGAGGTGGGCGGAGGGCCGGACTGCGCATGAAGCGAGGAGGGTGCAGGCGTGTTCGGCTGACTGGAATCAGGCGCCGCAGGAGGGGGCGTGTTCGAAGGAGGCGCGAAGGCATGCGGCGTCAGCGTCGTGGCGAGATGGGGCAAGGGGATGTGGGTCGCTTTGGGGGTGAGCGAAACATCATGCGTCGGGGTCGTCTTGTTCCAAGCGCGATCCCAGACAGGGCTCGCCGTCGAGACCAGCTCAGATAGCGACGCGTCGAACGAAGGCAAGGTTTTTTCGGTGCCGCTCGGGGGCTTCGCATTGACGAGCGGAACGGCGCCGGTCGGCGTCGCCGATCGAGTGCGCGCCAAGGCCAAGGGATCGCCGACCGGAGTCGCCTGCGCGGGCGGGTACGCGCGGTCGATCGACGCGAGGAGATCGGAGAGCTTCGCGACCGTCGGCAGAATGCTATCGCCGAGCAGCTCGCTCAGCTTGGCGACGGAAGGCTCGTCGGTCGGGTCGGCCATCGCGACGATTGCGCCAACGCGGCTCGGGCGTAAGGGCATCGCACAGAGATCCCGCGCCACGGCGCCCGGTAAACGCCGAACGAGCTCGTCGTCTGCGCGCGCAAGGTCTCGGGCGCGAAGCATCGGGCCAAAACCGAGGTTCACGAAGAAGCCGGCGAGCGCGCGCTCGTCGAGGCCTTCGGCAACGAGGCGTTGCGCGACCCGGCCGGAGGGAACGAGCGGATCACCGGCATCGCTCGCGCGGGCCTGCGCCTCGGTGACGAGTCCGGCGTCAACGAGCTGGTCGAGCAATCGCCCTGGCATACCCCCATCCCTAGCCAGGCTGGAAGCGTGCGGCAAGTGCGAGAGGCTGATAGCATCGCATTGCCATGGCTCGAGTGCTGCACATCGAGGACGATCCCAACAATCGGCGCCTCGTGCAGAAACTGCTCGGAGCGGCCGGTCACGAGGTGATCGAGGCCGAATGCGGCGTCGACGGGATCCGGCTCGCACGCGAAATCGTCCCGGACCTGGTTCTGGTGGACATCAACATCCCCGATCTGGACGGCTACGAGGTGACCCTGCGCCTCCGCGGGATGCCGGCCCTCGAAGACGTGCCCATCGTGGCGATCACGGCCGAGGGCGACCGCGCGTCGACACTTGCCGTGGGCTGCGATGGCTTCATCGCGAAGCCGATTGCCGCAGCACACTTCGCGGAGACCATCGCGGAGTTCCTCGGCGGGCATCGCGAATGGGCCGACGACGGAAGCGATCGATTGCTTCGTGAGCGCACCCAGAAAATCGTCGAGCGGCTCGAGAAGAAAATCCTCGAGCTCTCCGAAACCAATCAGCGGCTGGAAGACATCGCCCGACTTCGCCGAGAGTTTCTCCAAAACGTCAGCCACGAGCTGGCGACGCCGATGACGCCGGTGGTGGGTTACCTACGTCTGTTGCTCAACGAAGAGCTCGGCCCGTTGACCGATCTGCAGCGCAAGTGCCTAGGTTCGATCGAAACCTCGACCCAACGACTTCGAACCGTCGTCGACACTTTGCTCGACGTCAGCTCACTCGAGACCGGCCGCATGCACTACTACACGCGCCCCTACGACTTTCGCGAAGTCGCAGTCAAGGCACTCGATCAGATTCGATCCAAGCTCGTCGAGCGAGACGTCACGCTTGTTGAGCGAATTCCAGACGAATCGATGCCGGCGCAAGGAGATCCGGACAAGCTCATGCGCGCCATGGTGCACGTGCTCGACAACGCCTCGAAGTTCACGCCGACCGGCGGCGACGTCGCCGTGGAGGTTCGCCCCGAAGGAGACGAGCACTTGCTCTTCGCCGTATCCGACAGCGGCCCGGGGGTCCGACCGGAGCACATCGCGCGCATCATGGAGCCCTTCTATCAAGTCGACGGTTCGGTGACGCGGGACCACGGAGGGGTCGGATTGGGCCTGGCCTTCGCGAGGCGGGTCACCGAGGCGCTGGGCGGTGGCATCGAGATTTCGAGCCCGCCTGCAGGCGAAGTCGCCGAGCGGCAGCTCGCAGGCACGCTGGTGGAGCTCCGGGTTGGACGTGTGCCCGAACGGCCCGAGACTCCGTCCACGTGATCTACCTCGACCACCACGCAGCAGCGCCGACGCCCGCCCCGGTTCGGCTGGCGATGGAGGAAGCTGCCGCCCTTGCCTGGGCGAATCCGTCGAGCACCCACGCCGCGGGTCGGGCCTCGCGCCAGCTCCTCGAGGCCGCCAGAGAACGCGTCGCCGAATCGATCGGCGCAGCGGCCGTCGACATCGTGTTGACCGGCGGCGGCACAGAGGCCTGCAACCTCGGAATACGCGGTCTGGCCAAGAGCTGTTCCCACCTCGTTACCAGCGAGGTGGAGCACCCGGCGGTGGCACAGAGCGCAAACCGGCTGGAAGGCGATGGCTTCGAAGTGACCAGGCTGCCCGTTCTCAAAGGGCAGCCGCCGAGCCCCGACGAGCTGGCGCGGCACCTCGGCCCCCACACGCTGGTCGCGGTTCAATGGGTGAATCACGAAACCGGCACCCTCCTGCCCATCGACCGCTACGCCGAGGTCTGCCGCACACATCAGGCGCGCCTCTTCGTCGATGCGACCCAGGCCCTGGGCAAGCTGCCGATCGACGTGAGCGCACTCGGGGCAGACGCCGTCGCGCTTGCCGCACAAAAAATCGGAGGGCCTGCGGGCGCGGGGGCCTGTTGGGTTCGCCGGGGCCTCGACCTCGAGCCTGTCCTCGACGGAGGCTCCCAGGAGCGGGGCCGCCGGCCCGGAACCCCGGACACTCTGAGCATGGTTGGCTTCGGGGCGGCCTGCCGTTTGATCAAGACGCGACTCGCGCAGCAGCCCGCGGTGGCCGCACTTCGCGATCAGATCGAGGCAAGCCTCCTGGCGCGAGGCGCCGTCCCAAACGCGGGGCCCCCCCGGACCGGCACCGTGTCCAACCTCAGCTTCCCCGGCTGGCAGGGTCCGCTCTTAGTCGCGGCGCTCGACCTCGAGGGCCTGTGCCTCTCGACCGGCGCCGCCTGTTCGTCCGGGCTGCAGGAGCCATCCGCCGTGATTCGCGCGATGTATCCGGATGAGCAGTGGAGGGCTGGCTCTGCGGTTCGAATCAGTTTAGGTATGGAGACCAGCCAAGAGGATATCGACCTGGCGATTGCGTCATTTGAGCGCGTTCTCGCGCGCGGCAGCGCCTAGAATCTCAGATCAACTGGAGCTCTCCTGAGAATATCTTCATTTGTTTTCACGTTTTTGCTGCCAAGAATTTGATATTAGGCGACTTTTTGACCATGCGTTTTGGCTTACAATGGTTTCCATTAAGTATAACGGCCCACGGTTGATCTGTTCAGTGTTGAGCATCGATGTCTGAGACAAAGCGAGTGCTGGTTGCGATGAGTGGCGGAGTGGACTCCTCGGTGGCCGCAGCGCTTCTGCGTGAGCAGGGGCACGATCTGGTAGGGGTCACGCTGCATCTTTGGGACGCCGACGGCGAGCAGCAGGTCGGCCGATGCTGCGCTCCCGAAGACCGGGACGACGCTCGACGCACCTGCGAACACCTGGGCATCCCTCACTACGTCCTCGATGAGCGCGACGCGTTTCGAAAGCACGTCGTCGACCCCTTCATCACCGAGTATCAGGCGGGGCGCACTCCGATTCCGTGCGTGAGCTGCAACCGCACCGTGAAGCTCACCTACCTCGCCGAGGTCGCGCAGCGCTTCGACGCGACCCACATCGCCACCGGGCACTACGCGCGCTTGGAGCGAGCCGCGGACGGTCAGCTTCGATTGCTGCGGGGCCTAGACGACGACAAGGATCAAAGCTACTTCCTCTTCGGTCTGCCGCAGGTGACGCTCGAGCGCTTGGTCTTTCCCCTCGGCGAGCTGACCAAGTCCGAGGTGCGCGAGGCGGGCCGTCGCCTTGGCGTCCCGAACGCGGACAAGGCCGAGTCGCAGGAGCTCTGTTTCGTCCCCGACGGACGCGTCGGCGACTTCATCAGCCGTCAGGGCGAGCAGACGCAATCGGGCGCCATCGTCGACCTGGAGGGCATGGTTCTCGGTCGTCACGAAGGCGTCGCGAACTTCACGCGTGGGCAGCGGCGCGGACTGGGGCTCGGGGGAGGCGGTACGCGTTACGTTCTTCGGATCGTGCCCGATTCGGCGGAAGTCGTCGTCGGCGACGAATCGGAGCTCTTCGATCGGGAGCTCAGCGCCACCGACGCACACTGGGTCGCGGGCCGGCCGACGGAGCCGTTCCAAGGCGAGGTGCGCATTCGATATCGGCATCGCGGAGCCCTGGCGGACGTGACCCCCTGCGACGACGGCTTCGAGGTGCGTTTCGACGAACCGCAGCGCGCGATTACACCCGGCCAGGCGGCAGTGGTATACCGTGGCGACGAGGTGATCGGTGGCGGCTTCATTGCGTGAGTTCGGCGCAATGGTCCTCTGCGGGCTGCTTGCCGCGGGCTGCGCGAGGGGCAGCGGCGAGGGGAGCGCAGTCGGCCAGGTTTGGGCGCCGGACTGCGGCCTCGAGGCGGCAGACTACTCGTTGAACCCAGACTACTTCGCGATGCAGCCGAGCACGTCCGTCGAAATCATCGACATCGTCGTGCAGAACGGCAGCGACCTTCCTAGCTTCAGCGACGGTCTCGCGGTGTTCATTCGCGATCCGCAGCTGCTCAAAGAGACCATGCTGGGCACCGAAATCGAATTCGGTGGCCTTGCGGCGCCGGTCGAAATGACGCTCTATCTAAACTCGTCTTGTCCCGGGTTTTCGCGCATTCCGGTCTACTACGCCGCCGTTTCGGGCACGATTCGCTTCGACCAACTGTACGTGCCCTGGCTCAACAACGAGACCAAGGAAACCGTGGCGGTCTTCACCAACGTCGAGCTGGTGGACAATCAAGATCCGCTCGAACGAAGGGCTATCCTCGATGGGGATTTCAGCTTTCTCTTCGAAGTCGGAAGGCCCCTGCAATATTTTTGAGTTCGATGCCTTCCAAGCGCTCTGAACAAGGCGAGGTCCGCGCGGTGGCGCGTGGGGGCGACGCGGTCGTCGAGACGTCTCGCGGCCTGGTCCTCGTGGCCGGAGCGCTACCGGGCGAGCGGGTGGAGCTCATGCGAACGGGGTCCAAACGAGGCGCCGCGCGCGGGCGGCTGATCCGGGTGCATGGGGCCGCGGCGGAACGTCGGGAGCCGGCCTGCGCCGATGCATCGCGCTGCGGTGGCTGCCCGCTGATGATCGCGGACCCCGACCTGCAGAGAGAGATCAAGCAAAGCTTTCTCGCCGACGCGTGCCGGGGACTGCCCGGCGCGGACGGGACAGAGCTGCAGTGGGTGGACTCGCCGGTCGGCCTCGGGTACCGGCGCCGCGCCCGTCTCGCCTGGCATCGAGATACGATTGGCTACCGACAGCTTCATTCGAAGCGCGTCACCCCCATCAGCGAGTGCATCGTGCTCGTGCAACCCCTGCGCCAAGCCTGGGAGGCGCTGCGTACCAACCTCGCATCGTTGTTGCGCGGCGGCGGAGAGATTCAACTGCAGCTCACCGACGCGGAACGTGTCGTGGTCGACTTGCGCGCCGAGGACGACCAGCGACCGGAGCTCTTTGAAGCTTGTGAAGAGCTCTGCGAGCTTCCCGTCATCGCCGGCGTCACGCTCCGAACCAGCGGCGACGGGTACGCGGCGAGCTGGGGAGAAACCCATGTCGCCATTCGAGCAGGCGCGTCGGGCGTTCTCGAAGGGCCGGCGAGCGCCTTTTCGCAAGCCAACGATCGCGTCAACGAACGGCTCATCGAAGCCGTGGTGCGTCTCGCCGAGCCCGAGGGCCTGCGCGTCCTCGAGCTCCACTGTGGAATCGGAAACTTCACGGTCGGACTCGCGGCGAAAGCCCGCGCCCTCGTGGCCGTCGAACAAGATCCGCTCGCCGTCGACGCCTGCCAGCGCAACTTGAAGCGCTTCGGAAGCAAGGCGCGTGTCACCGTCGGCGATGCGAATCAACCACCCAAGGGTCGGTACGACGTCGTCGTGCTCGATCCGCCGCGCCAAGGCGCCAAGGCGCTGTTCGAGGGTGATGCCGTTTTGCCCGGTCCGAAACGACTCGTCTACGTATCGTGCGATACGGCGACGCTTGGGCGTGACCTTCGTCTCGCAACCGCGAAGGGGTACCACATCGACCGCCTGATCGGTTTCGACATGTTCCCGCAGACGGCGCACTTGGAGTCTCTCGTTCGCCTGGTCCGCGACTGAGCGCCGTGCGCTGCGTTGCTCCGGCACCAGGGCGGCGCTAGCGTCAGCGCCGATATGCGCTGCCCCTACTGCGGAACCCTGGAAAACCGTGTGATCGACTCGCGCTTGTCGCAGGCGGGCGAGGTCACCCGGCGACGGCGCGAGTGCGAGCACTGCGGCCGCCGGTACACCACTTACGAACGGGTCGAGCAGACGCTGCCCCTCATCGTCAAGAACGACGGCCGTCGGCAACCGTACGACCGTGCGAAACTGCTAGCTGGGCTACGACGGGCCTGTGTGAAACGTCCGGTCTCGGCCGAGGCGCTCGAGCGCTTTCAACACCAGGTCGAGCGCTGGCTCGTCGACACCGGCGAGCAGGAGGTTCCTTCGACGCGGCTTGGGGAGCACGTCTTGCACGAGCTGCGCGGACTCGACCCGGTGGCCTACGTTCGTTTTGCGAGCGTCTATCGAGACTTTCAGGGCGTCGACGAATTCGTCGACGAGCTTGCAAAGCTCAAGGACTGACATGTGGTCGGATTTTGAACGCGGGGTAATGAAGCGAGCGCTCGCCGAGGCGAAGCGCGGCTATCCGAGCCCCAACCCGCACGTGGGTGCCGCGATCGTTCGCGGAGAGCAAGTCCTTTCCCTGGGTCATCACCAACGCGCGGGCGAAGCCCATGCGGAAGTCGATGCCATTCGGAATGCCGCCGAGTCGGTCGAAGGGGCCACGCTCTTCGTGACCTTGGAGCCCTGCAATCACCAGGGTCGCACGGGGCCATGCACGGAGGCCATCGTGGATGCCGGGCTCGCCCGAGTCGTGATCGGTTGCCCCGATCCGGCACCGCACGTCGCGGGCGCCGTCGACCGCTTGAGGTCGGCCGGCGTCCAAGTCGAGGTCGGTTTGATGCAAGCGGAGTGCACCGCGCTCATCGCCGACTTCGCCAAACACATCCGGACCGGCCTGCCGTTCGTCATCCTGAAAGCCGCAGTAACGCTCGACGGGAAGATCGCGACCCGCTCCGGGGACTCCAAGTGGATCACCGGAGAGGACGCCCGGACCGAAGCCCACCGAATGCGCGATCAGAGCGATGCGATTCTGGTCGGGGTCGGAACCGTCTTGAGCGACGATCCGAAGCTCACGGTTCGACGGTTCGAAGGCCGAGATCCCATCCGGGTCGTCCTCGATGCGGACCTCCGAACGCCGGCAGGCGCGGCGGTTCTCGACCCCGACGGGAGCTCCGAAGCCGGGACGCTCGTGTTTCATGCAACCGACACCGACTCCTCGCGCCATGCGCAGTTCATGGGGAAGGGCGTCGAGTTGATCCCGGTGTCGCGGCATGAACGAGGCGTCGACCTCGTCCAAGTGCTCGAGCGGCTCGGCGAGCGCGGTCTGGTCCGGCTCCTGGTCGAGGGCGGCGCGCACGTACACGGCTCGTTTCTCGACCTCGGCTTGGCGGACCGTGCAGCCATCTTCATCGCGCCTCGCATCGTAGGAGACAGCGGAGCGCTCTCGTTTGCGGCGGGCTCGGGGGCCGAATCGATCGAGCGCGCCTGGCACCTGGTGCGCACCGAGTTTCAGGCGCTGGGCCCGGACTGGTTGGTCTCCGGCGACTTCGAGAGGAAGCAGTAGATGTTTACGGGATTGGTAGAACAGGTTGGGACGATCGATCGAATCGAGCGCCGCGAGGACGGGCTCCGCATTCGCATTCGCTGCACGCTGCACCCCTACGAGCTCGGAGAATCCATCGCCGTCAATGGAACGTGCCTCACCGTGAAGTCGTTCGACGAACAGCAGTTCGAGGCGGACGCATCCCTCGAAACCATCGACAAGACCAATCTCGATAGCCTCGAGGAAGGCGACCGGGTTCACCTCGAACGCGCGCTCGCGCTCGGCGATCGCTTGGGCGGCCATCTAGTCACGGGGCACGTCGATGGCGTTGGCTCCCTGATCGCGCGGACTCCTGAAGGGGACTACATTCGCGCAACGTTCGAGGTCCCGGGTCCGCTCGCTCCGTTCTTGGCGCCCAAGGGCTCGATCAGCGTCAACGGGGTCAGTCTGACGGTGAACACCGTCGCAGGCACGCGCTTTGACGTCA
>Ga0265303_10002753_pt1 | contig 10947 bp, 10 predicted proteins | sample Helome_2_FD_192494 | JGI IMG/M metagenome (GOLD analysis project Ga0265303, IMG submission 192494) | Marine sediment microbial communities from subtidal zone of North Sea - Hel_20160317 (Illumina Assembly) | ecosystem: Environmental > Aquatic > Marine > Subtidal zone > Sediment ...
CATAGCGCTGGTCTATTAATGGCAAAGTTTTTTATTTATACGCCCCGGATGGAATTGGCAGATCGAAATTGGCAGCAAATATAGAAAAGTGTCTGGGTGTGGCGGGAACAGGCAGAAATCTCAACACCGTAAACAAACTCATTGAAATGCTCGAAAGTGCTTAAAAAAAAGCAGGTTTTGGTTTTGCTCTGCGAACATACATTCCAATGGCATCGATATTCATCACGCGAGATTGAATAATATGAATTTAGACGCAGGCTGTTCACTTTGAAAATCTGGGTAGATGCGGATGCATGTCCGGTAGTAATCAAGGAAATTCTGTTCAAGGCGGCGGAACGAACCGGTATCCAGTTGATCCTGGTGGCGAATCAGGCCGTTCGCGTACCGCCGTCGCGCTTTATCAGCGCTATCCAGGTAGGGTCGGGTTTTGATGTCGCTGATAATGAGATTGTAAAAAGGCTTGAAGCCGGAGATCTTGTGATCACGGGCGACATCCCCCTGGCCGCTGATGTGATCGAAAAAGGCGGTCATGCCCTCAGTCCGCGCGGGGAAAGGTATACTGCCGACAATATCAAGGCCCGTCTGAACATCAGGGATTTTATGGATACCCTACGCGGAAGCGGAATAGACACAGGCGGTCCGCCGGCATTAAGCCAGGGTGACCGGAAATCTTTTGCCGATCACCTGGATAGATTACTGGCCCAAACTGCCGGAAAGGAATAGACAATATGGCCAGTGACAGTTTTTCTTCTCTCCCCATCTCCAGGAGCCAACTGGCGAACCTGGAGACACTCGGTTATAAAAAAATGACCCCTGTACAGGCGCAGAGCCTGCCGCATGTGTTGAAGGGCAGGGACCTGATCGCCCGGGCCAAAACAGGTAGTGGAAAAACAGCAGCTTTCGGGATCGGATTGCTGGAACAGATTAATCCGCGATTTTTCGGCGTACAGGCACTGGTTTTATGCCCAACCCGTGAGCTGGCCGATCAGGTTGGTAAGGAGCTCCGAAGATTGGCCCGCAGCACACCCAATATCAAGCTGGTTTTATTGTGTGGTGGCAAACCCTTCGGCCCGCAAAAAGGTTCGTTGGTGCATGGCGCGCATATTGCTGTTGGCACACCGGGACGCATACAGGATCATTTACGTAAAGAGACCCTGAAGCTGGATGGATTGAAAACCCTGGTATTGGATGAGGCTGACCGGATGCTGGACATGGGCTTCTTCGATGTCATGACGGAGATCATCGCACAGACACCGAAAAAGCGTCAAACGCTGATGTTTTCAGCAACCTATCCCAGTCAGATCAAGAAGATGTGCCGCGCTATTCAGCGCGACCCGGTGACGGTCACGGTCGAGGCCGAACACAAGGCCGGTGTGATCGAGCAGGTGTTTTACGAAGTAAAAAAACACGAGCGAAACAATACCCTGTTAGCCCTGTTCGAACACTACCAGCCCGAATCCACACTGGTCTTTTGCCATACCAAGAAGCAGTGTGATGAAGTTGCTGGGTATTTGCGTCATCATAAAATTGAGGCTCTCGCGATACATGGTGACCTGGAACAACGCGAACGCGACCAGGTGCTGGTGCAATTTTCAAATAACAGTTGTTCGGTGCTGGTTGCCACTGATGTCGCTGCCCGTGGCCTGGATATCAAGTCTTTGGCGGCAGTCATTAACTACGAATTACCACGTGACCCCGAGATTTATGTGCATCGCATTGGCCGTACCGGCCGGGCGGGGGAAAAGGGCATCGCACTGAGCATTTTCACTGAATCTGAGCAGTTTCGCGTTAATTCAATTGAGCAGTATCTTAAAAAACCGTGTATCTGTGATGTCTACGCATCGCTTGATCGTGATCCGGATTATTCAATTACATCCCCCATGGTTACCATTCAACTTGACGCAGGACGGAAAAACAAAATGCGACCCGGTGATATTTTAGGTGCGTTAACAGGAGAAGCGGGACTGGCTGGATCGCAGATTGGCAAGATCGATATTTTTGATATGTCCAGCTATGTCGCGATTGAGCGTTCCGCGCATCAAAAAGCACTCAATTACCTGGCCAATGGAAAAGTCAAAGGGCGCAATGTCCGTGGCCGAAGAGTTTGAGATCAGAATTCTTCAGACACTCGAATAAATAATATGGACGAAACAAAACACTACTCACCCCGTGAGGAAATGACCAATATCATGTCTCATGCGATTGGCCTGGTGCTCAGCATCGTCGCATTATTGCTTATGCTCATTCGTGCAAGTGGGTCCGGTAACACCTTGCATATTGTGAGTGCTGCTATTTTCGGCGCCAGTTTAATTGCGCTCTACGCGGCATCGACCCTGTATCACAGTGCAAAAGATCCGAAAATAAGAAGCCGCCTGAGAATCAACGACCATGCCACCATCTATATCCTGATCGCCGGTACCTACACCCCGTTTACGCTTATCACGCTCAATGGCTGGGTAGGCTGGACGATTTTTGGTGTGTCCTGGGGTATGGCAATAGCCGGGGTGGTCTTGAAGTTGTTTTTCACCGGGAAGTACAATGTTTTATCCACCTTGATGTATGTATTCATGGGCTGGATCATCATTTTCGCGGTGAAACCGCTGATTAACAGCCTGTCATCCGAGGGCTTATTCTGGCTGGTGGCGGGCGGTGTTGCCTATACCACCGGTGCTGTTATTTACAGTATCAAGAAAATAAAATTCAACCACGCCATTTTCCATTTGTTTGTGTTACTCGGCAGTATTTGTCATTTCATCTCGGTATATTTCTACGTGCTGGCATGATGGTATTTTAACCATCCAATTGAAAACCCCGGTTCTTTTGCAGAAGTTCAATTTTCACGATACCGGAGCAATACAGGTTATCGAGGCGCTGTTGGAAAGGTGCTAATGATTGCCGTGACTTACCAACGGGGCCCATAGGCCAGGGTGATAATTGCGAGCCATCTTTCAGGCGTTCAATTTCCGCCAGCAGGTCTGATTCCAGATTTGGGTCGTCGGTCTGTAAAGCGCTGTCTTGCAGAGCCAGCAGTTGATTAGCCAGAATTTGTGTGTATTCCCTGCGGGCCCTGTCACTGACATAGGCCTCCTCCATGTTTGACATGTCAGAAACCGACTCCCTGGCGAGTTGTTCACCATAAGTGGTCAGGTAAATATACAGGTATTCACCAAGACCCATGTCTTCAGCCAACAGTGCCTGGTTTCGGTTCGTCGAAAACTTCACCATTTGGGGGCCGGCGCTGAATGCGCTTTTTAAACCCTTTAAACCGGCAGAAGCAGCCTCTGATGAAGAGATTTCCGGATCAGTTTCAAGCTTTTCGAGATTATTAATACTCAACAGGACTGCCTGGTAGTCAGCGCAACCAGGCTGCACGGCTTCACGCACGCGAATAAATGCTTCTATCCGCTGCAGCTTAATCGAACCGTCGAGGGGCGGTGTGTATTCTTCCGCCCAACCGAATCGATCGACCAGGGTTTGCTCAACGTGCTTGGCGTCCCGCACACCCGCAGTCATAAAGTAGAACCCTGAAGCGATGACAAAACTTATGGTCAGGGTGATTATGAAACAGCCCTTGCGGCTGCCTTTTTGTTTTCCGGGTTCAGGATTTGGCATCGAGTTTGTTAATTCGGTTTGTTTATTGTGTGCCAAGTTAACACGTTTTTAAACGCGCCGGGTGGACGGGATTGGACTTTCATTTCGATGATTAACGGGTGGTTTAACAATAGAAATAACGATGTTAATGGGAGTTTAATACGACTGTCTTTGCATTTTCAGCATGGGAAATACCTCTTAAGTAGCGCAACCGTGGTACACTCGCTCCTTTACGGCTCTAAAAAAGCATATGTAAAGAAGGAAAAATAGCAATATGAGCTTTTTTAGCGCGTAATTGTTGTTAAAGATTTCTGCCGAAAGGCAGGATGCAAAGTTAGAAAATAGTTATTTAATTTATTAAGGAAGCAAGGTTATGAGTACAGGTACAGTGAAATGGTTTGATGCGGGCAAAGGCTACGGATTCATCACACCAGAAGATGGCAGTAAAGATTTGTTTGTTCACCATTCAGAGATTCAAACTGATGGTTATGCGACATTGAACGACGGCCAACAAGTAGAATACGAAGTAGGACAAGGCCAGAAAGGCCCATGCGCAACCAAGGTTGTTGCTCTCTAATCGTATATTACAGATTAGTCAAAACGGGTGCCGGTTTGTCCGGCACCCGTTTTTTTTTGAGTAAGCAAAAGCGTTACTTCCCGTTATTATCAGACGCCGAAGGGGTGGTCATAAATTTCCATCCGGGTTTTTTTTCGTAAGCGTCTGTCAGTATGTCGTTTCCTGAAACGTAAAAATCATAGTTTTCCAGATCAACCGGCTTGATGTCTAAAAGCTCAAGCATCGATGCTGTGTCAATTGTTGCGTCGCCCGGTTTGGTATCAATGGGCAGGTAATCAAAGTTGTCGAATGCATCCTGCCATGACCTGCACAGGTTATCCTGGTAACGGTCATTTTTGCTGCGGGTCATCCAGATCAGCTTGATGTTTCCAGGTACTTCCAATGCCATGGCGTGTTCGATCAGACTTCTGACAGGCGCAAAGCCTGTGTGCCAGGCAATGAATACCAGCGAACGTGTTGAGCTTTCATTCAGAACAAAATCACCCTCCGGACCTTCGACCTTGATCCTGTCCCCCTTATTGAGACGATTGAAAACATAGTCTGAGAATTGATTGTCAGCAAGCCTGGGTATTTGGAAATGAAGGTTCATGTCATCACAGGGGCAACTGCTGATTGAGTGAGTGGCCATGGGTAGCCCATCACCACCCAGTCGTACGTACTGACCGGCGAGAAACCTCAGACGCTGGGTACGCGGCGTTTTCAAGTGGAGGAGGGCAACATCACCGTTGACCAACTCGATGCTTTTTACCCTGGCGGTAATTTGCTGTTGCGGTATTTCATTGCTGCTTTGGGCTTCCGGGGCCTCGAGAACAACATCGGTGACCGCCGTGTTGCAGCACATCAGTACATAACCGTTATTCCTTTTTTCCCCGCTTATCACATAATCGTGGTGCCGAACCTTGCGGACTTCACCGGAGACTATTTTTGCGAGGCATTCACCACAGTTGCCGTTGCTGCAACCATAACCGAGGGCAAGACCGGAATGCAGACCGGCTTCAAGAAGAGTTGAGTTGCCTTGGGCAGGGAAACTGCGTCCGCTGGGTAATATTTTTATGTTGCTGGGCATAAATCCCTGGGGCTGATGTATGGTTTATGGGCGCCTGTTCCTGGGTTTCTTTTTTGGTTTTCCGTCTCTTTTCCTTTTACTTTTGCCTTTTGGCAAAGAGAGTTTGTGCTTGTCTTTGGGTGAGGACGGCTTTGCTGTTTCATGGTGCTTTTCTTTGTCTCCCAGGCGGCTGATACCCAGCTTTTGGCCTGCTACCCAGATTTTTTTGAGGGTATTGAGGGTTTCATTTGGCATGCCGGCGGGCAGGTCAATCAGGGAGTAATCATCGTATATATTGATTCGGCCAATGCTTTTACCGCTAATATCCGCTTCATTGGCGATGGCGCCGACAATGTTGCCGGGCATGACCCCATGGTCGTGACCCACGGCAAGTCGGTAACGCTCCATACCTTCGGCGGGTGGCCCGTCATTTCTGTCGTTTTGTGATGGCCTGCGTCTTGATGATGCATCCCGTTTGCGCCGGTCGGAATATGCTCCCTCTTTCTTAAAACCATCACGACGCCCCTTCTTGTCACGCCGTGGTCTGTCTTCTTTACCCCAACTGCTGTTTGCAACCTTATGCGGAATGTTTTGTAACAGGAAAGGAGAGTCACCCTGGAGTAGCTTTGCCAATGCGGCTGCGATCTGCAGTGGCGGAACATCGTGTTCCTCCTGGTATTGTTCAATCATCCTGGAAAACAGACTCAGATCGACGCCTTCGAGAGTGTCGGTAATACGCTGTTTGAATTTATCGATGCGCTTGTTGTTGATCACATCGGTAGAAGGCAGATCCATGACCTCAATCTTCTTTCTCGTGGCATTCTCAATGGCGTATAACATGCGTTTTTCACGTGGCGTGACAAACAATATGGCATCGCCGTCACGTCCGGCCCGGCCGGTACGGCCAATACGGTGCACATAGGCTTCGGTGTCGGCTGGAATATCGTAATTCACCACGTGGCTGATACGGTCCACATCAAGACCGCGGGCTGCCACATCGGTCGCGACAACAATATCCAGCTTGCCGTTTTTCAAACGCGCGACGGTACGTTCACGCTGTTTTTGCTGGATATCACCATTAAGCGGGGCAGAGGCATAACCACGGGCTTCCAGTTTTTCAGACAGGTCGACAGTGGATAGTTTGGTGCGCACGAAAATCAGCATGGCATCAAAGGGTTCGGCTTCCAGGATTCGTGTCAGGGCATCCAGCTTGTGGAAGCCCTGCACCGGCCAGAAACGTTGGCGAATGGTATCCGCCGTCGTGGTCTTGACCTTGACAGTCACCTCGACCGGATTGTTGAGATAACGCGTCGCAATACGGCGAATCTGTTGCGGCATGGTGGCTGAGAAAAGGGCGATTTGCCGATTTTCAGGTGTTTGTTCAAGTATCCATTCCACGTCATCGATAAAACCCATACGCAGCATCTCGTCGCCTTCATCCAGCACCAGTGTGGCGAGCTTGTCCAGCACCAGTGTGCCACGGCGGATATGATCCATAACACGTCCGGGTGTTCCAACAATCACATGCACACCCCGTTGCAGAGCGCGAATCTGCACACTGTAGTCCTGGCCGCCATAAATGGGCAGCACGTGGAAGCCCTTCATGTGATGTGCGTATTTTTGAAAAGCTTCAGATACCTGGATGGCCAGTTCACGGGTAGGTGCAAGTACCAGTACCTGTGGGTCATTCTTTTTTAATTCGAGCCGGGAAATTATCGGCAAAGCGAAAGCCGCGGTTTTGCCGGTCCCGGTCTGTGCCTGACCAACGACGTCCCTGCCTTCGAGCATGAGTGGAATTGTTTGTGCCTGGATGGCTGAAGGAGTTTCGTAGCCCACTTCGTCGAGGACTTTCAGTATTGATTTCTGTAGCCCTAGCTGGTCAAACGATATTTCGGTGTCGGTATTCATGTTCGGTGTCCGGATGGGCAAGCGTGGGATCGGGGCGTGCGTACGCGCTAATTGTTTGGCCCACACTTTAAGCTGACAGTTTATCCGATTTTGGTCTGCAGGACTGGTTAAACCACTGTTTAATAGTTCAAAGGGTGCACTTTGCGTACACCCTGTAAGCGGGGTAAAAGGCGTAACGTATAGCCTGCGGTTTGTGGGTGCCTTATAGCTAGTCGGTCGCAGGCGAAGTTGAAGAGCGTGCCTCGTCGAGGGTGGATGTCAGGGCTTTGGCCCAGCCACTCATCATACGTTTGGCATCCGCGCGGTTGCTGACGCTGGTACGCCACTGCAGCCAGCCACGATAGGTATCGCGTTTTCTGTCAGTAGCCTTGGCAATTTTGTCATCAGTCAAAGAGTCGAAAAGTTCAAGATTGAGTGTCATTTCACCAGCTGATTCAGAATAGCTCATGGTGCGGCCGGGGGTTCTGATATCCGGTGCGGTAACATCAAGATCGACAATGGCGGGTTTTACCAAAAGCACATCTTCACCCGGCTCATCGGCCATTGCGTAGCCGGCATCGACCAACTCCTTTGTGAAAACTTCACGGAAAGTTGCTGCAACTTCTTCCTGGATTTTAACCATGTCCCTGTCCTTGACCTTCATTGGGTTGCCGTGGAGGTTTTGGTCACGTTTCCAGTTTTTTTTGAACGCGACGGTGGCATCGAGGAGCATGACGCGATTGTAAATACCCAAATCTGCACCCGGATCTGCGTAAACGGTGGCCAGGTCGGAATCTTTGACGAGCTCCATGCCTTCATCGTTTATGGCAGGAAGATCTTTTTTCGCCCACGCCGGAGACATTGCGTTGAAACCGAGAATCAGTGTAAATATGATGAGAGAAATCCGGGTTGTATTCATGTTGATTAACTCCTGATAATGTTTGGCTTTGAGCGGACATAGATGTTCACTCCCAAAGGAACTCTATTATAAACAACGCTATAAGTAATTGACCTCGCGAAACCGGATCGGTTCGGCGAGTGGTACCTGCCATGCGGTTCTTACCTGAATATGAATGAATAACCCATGGCTTGGTACAATAGACTGTCGGGTTTTTTTTAGAGTGATGTATGTCTGAAACAAAGCAACACTGGGAAAATGTTTACCGGGATAAATCACCCCTCGAGGTAAGTTGGTTTCAACAGGAGCCGGTCCTATCCCTTTTGCTTATCGCCAATACTCAACTTGCCCCGGATGCCCCGATTATTGATGTCGGTGGGGGCGCGTCCACCCTGGTGGACAAACTGTATGATGAAGCTTATACCGACATCAGTGTGTTGGATATTTCAGGCAGTGCACTTGCCCACACCAAAAACAGACTGGCGGATAAGGCTGACAAAGTGCATTGGTATAAAACAGATGTAACCAGCTTCAAGCCACCGCATCGGTTTGCGCTTTGGCATGACAGGGCCGTATTTCATTTTTTAACCAATAAGGCGGATAGAGAGAGCTACATTGATGTACTTAAGCAAGCGCTTGCACCGTGTGGTCACCTTATCATCATGACTTTCGCCATTGATGGACCACGCAAGTGCAGCGGGCGTGATATTGTTCAATACGATGCAGATAAATTGACTGCAGAGCTCGGCCCGGATTTCGAACTGGTTGAGACAGGTCATGAAGTTCATCATACCCCGGCGGGCAATCAGCAAAAATTTGCATATTTTCGCTTTCGCTTAATGGCGGAGACTGTCTGAGTTATGCTATCGGGAATAACGAATTCCATACAATCACTCGCAGCCCCATTGCGTGTGCTTGGCTTCTTGCTAATGTTATTGAGCATTTCGCGTTTGGTCCTGATAACCTGGTATTGGGATCGCGTATCGCCCACCGGCGGCAGCTGGTTTATTTTGCTGCAGGGTATTCGGTTTGATATTGTCCTGATGGGTATGTTGATAGGTCCGGCTCTGCTGGCCGCACCATGGTTATCCGGGCATAAATTCAGGGGTGCCGTGCTCCGCTATTACCTGGTCGTTGTGACCTTTTTCGTGGTGTGGGTGGAGTTGGGCACGATTCCCTACATCGATCAGTACGATGCGCGGCCGAACTACATCTATGTTGAATACCTGAAGTATCCCCGCGAAGTATTGTCCATGTTGTTTACCGCATATGGTTGGCTTATGGCGGCTGTGGGTTTTGTCACAACAGTCTCCGCCTATCTGGCGTGGCGAATGACCGGGGTTGCCGCCCGGGTTTCATTCCATCGACGTTTTCCGGGTGCCCTGTTATTGATGCCCGTAATTGCTGTTTTAATCTTCGCCATGATCCGTTCAACAACGGCCCACCACCCAGTCAATCCAAGCACTGTGGCTTTCACCACGGATTCGATGGTTAACCAATTACCGTTGAATTCGCCCTATACGTTGATTTATGCAATTTACGGACAGTACCGGGATGCAAGGGGCGGCTCTGCGAATTACGGAAAAATGGATGAAGATGAGGCCCTTCGTATCGTGGTTGAAAGTTCAGGACTGGCCGGCAAAGTAGACTTGCAAAGTGACAACCCCACGATGCACGACCAGGTTGCAACACGGCGTCTGGACCGGCCAATGAATCTCGTGATTGTCCTGGAAGAGAGTCTGGGTGCTGAATTTGTCGGGAGCCTCGGTGGTGAGAATCTGACACCGAACCTGGACGCACTTGCCGGTGAAGGTATCTGGTTTGAACAACTCTATGCAACCGGAACACGCTCGGTGCGTGGGCTCGAAGCCATAATCTCAGGTTTTCCACCCACCTCACGACGCAGTGTCGTCAAGTTGAATGAAACACAGGACGACTTTTTTACCATCGCGAATGTTTTGCAGGAACAGGATTTCCGTACCAGTTTCATCTATGGTGGATCGGCCCATTTTGACAATATGCGCCGCTTCTTTCTGAATAACGGTTTTCAAAAGGTAATCGATCAGAAAGATTTTGATGCCCCCCGGTTCGTGTCCACCTGGGGTGTTTCGGATGAGGACCTGTTTTTGAAAGCGCACGAATATTTGAGTGGTATGGGCGATAAGCCGTTTTTCAGCCTGGTATTTTCATCCAGTAACCACAAACCGTTTGAGATTCCGGCAGACAAAGTTGAAGAACGCAGCGGTCCGGATGGCCCGCGTCATATGGCAGTGTCCTATGCTGATTATGCACTTGGCCGGTTTCTGGAAATGGCAAAAGCATCCAATTACTGGGACAACACGGTTTTCCTGGTTGTCTCAGATCACAACTCGCGGGTTAAGGGTGCTCACCTGATTCCCGTCGAGCGCTTTCATGTTCCCGGAGTCATTTTGGGTAAAGGTATAACGCCACGCCGTGTGCCGGGTATTACCAGCCAAATTGATCTGCTGCCCACCCTGCTCTCGCTGATGGGCATAGATAGCCGCCATCCCGCCATAGGTCGTGACCTGACCCTCCCCGGGTATTATCAGGGTACAGGCCGGGCACAAATGCAGTTTCATGATATTCAGGGCTGGCTGGTAGATGGCAGGGTGGTCATCATGCAACACAAGACGCCCGCGACGTCTTATCTATATCAACCAGGCGGTAACCTCAGACCCGATCCGGCACCCGATCCGGCTCTGAAAAAGCAAGCGCTGGCACATGCAATCTGGCCCGTAATGATGATAAGGAAAAAAGCTTACCATCCTTAAAGTCCAGGCTAAACCATACGCAAAAGAGGCCACCCGAATGTAGCCTTGAAAGATTGCAAAAAATGCAATCAGAAGACGGTGGTAGTGACATTGGAGCAAGCGCCGCTGATAGCGTCACACACTTTGTGGGTGTAAGTTACGCCACCTTTGCTACCAA
>Ga0265303_10002754_pt1 | contig 10945 bp, 6 predicted proteins | sample Helome_2_FD_192494 | JGI IMG/M metagenome (GOLD analysis project Ga0265303, IMG submission 192494) | Marine sediment microbial communities from subtidal zone of North Sea - Hel_20160317 (Illumina Assembly) | ecosystem: Environmental > Aquatic > Marine > Subtidal zone > Sediment ...
GGCCACCATCGGTGTCAGCGTCATGGTTGGCAGCTTCCGGGCATCGGTCGGCGACTGGCTCGAGCAGACGCTGCAGGCAGATCTCTATGCGGGCCCACAGCATGGTTCGATGGATCCCGCGATCATTGAGGCGATAAGTAACATGCCGGGCGTCGAAGCCGTGAGCACCCGGCGCCGCGCCTGGATCGAGGATGCGAGCGGCCGTACGCAACTCATCGCGATAAGGATGGCACCCGGCAGCTACGCCGGAACCGAGATACTAAATGCCGATCCTGATGAGGTGTGGCCGGCGTGGGAAAGCAGCGACGTCGTGCTGGTCTCGGAGCCCTACGCGTATCACAACGAGGTGTCGGCCGGAGACAGGATTGCGCTGCCGACGGACAACGGTCCGCGCGAATTCGAGGTCGCGGCGAGCTATCAGAGCTACGACATCAACTCGAGTGCCGTCCTGATCAGCCGCGGGAGCTACGATCGCTATTTTGCCGATGATCGAGTGGACTCGCTGGGGCTCTATCTCGCGGATGGCATAGACGCCGATGTAATCAGAGACAAAATATTACAAAACAGTAACTTAAAGCAGAAACTTCGAGTAACTTCAAATAAAAAGATCCGGGATTTGTCACTCGGGATTTTCGACCAGACCTTTGTCATTACCGACGTACTTTACTGGCTCGCCATCGGCGTCGCGTTCATTGGCATCCTCGGGGCCATGCTCGCGCTTCAACTCGAGCGGGCAAGGGAATTCGCGCTGCTGCGAGCATTGGGCATGACGCCACGCCAGGTCGGTAGCATGATCACGGGACAGACGGCCGTGATCGGACTATTGAGTGGTCTTGCGGCCGTGCCACTCGGAGTTGTCATGGCGTGGATCCTGATCAAGGTCATTAACCGCCGCGCATTCGGCTGGCAGATTGACATGCTGATCGCGCCCGATGTGCTGTTATCCGCCGTGGTGTTCGCGGTCGGGGCGTCTTTGCTCGCAGGCATCTACCCGGCTTATCGCGCCGCACAGAGCCAGCCGGCCGCCGCGATGCGCGAGGAATAGAAGCGTGAGACGTCTCCGGATAGCATCCCTGGCTGCTTTGTCGCTGATTGCCGCGTCGGTGCCCGCGGACGAAACCCGTGGCTCGCGGCTATCGACGCTGTTGAGCAGTGGCGAGGACGCGGGCTTCGTCAAGGCACTCGAGGCACGCGAGTTCGAGTTCCCTCGCGACCACGGTCCGCACCCCGAGTATCGCAACGAATGGTGGTACGTGACGGGTAACCTGGACGACGACAACGGCCGGCGCTTCGGCTTCGAGCTCACGATTTTTCGCTTTGCGTTGATGCCTGAGCCGCAGGAATCGGGCTGGCGCTCGAACCAGGTCTATATCGCGCACCTGGCCGTTACCGACGCCGAGGATGAGCGTTTCTATGTTGCCGAGCGCTTCTCGCGCGGCGCCCTTGGCCTCGCGGGCGCCCGGGCCGCGCCGTTTCGCGTCTGGATCGACGACTGGCACATCGGCTCGCACGATGAGGGAGGTGCCTGGCGGTTGACTGCCGCCGATGACGAAGTCTCGATCGACGTCGAGCTCCGTTCGCTCAAGAAGCCTGTGTTGAACGGCGTCAACGGGCTATCGCAGAAATCGGCAGAGCCCGGCAACGCCTCCTACTACTACTCGATCACGCGCCTGGATACTTCAGGCAAGCTACGCATCGGCGACGAGAGCTTCGCGGTGTCTGGGCTGTCCTGGATGGACCGCGAGTGGAGCAGCAGCGCGCTGTCGCCCTACCAGGCAGGCTGGGACTGGTTTGCGCTGCAGCTGTCCGACGGCAGCGACCTGATGTTCTACAACATCCGCAAGACCGACGGCCGTCAGGACATGCACAGCGCCGGCACCTGGGTGGACAGCAATGGCAAGGTTGAGCATATCGACCGGCAGGATATCGAGATCGTCGTGGAGGACCGGTGGGATAGCTCGGCTGGCGGAAGCTACCCGTCGCGATGGTCGCTTCACCTGCCGGCCAAAGACCTGCGTTTGGCGGTCAGGCCTGTTATCGACGACCAGGAACTGTTCACGACCGTGCGCTACTGGGAGGGGGCCGTCGATGTCGATGGCGAACTCGGTGGCCGGGCAATAAAGGGCCGTGGTTACGTCGAACTGACCGGTTATGCCGACTAAGGGTCGACAACAGCGGGGTCTGCCGGGAGCCTGATCGGTTGTCGCGTCGGGCGTGACTGCCCATAATCGACATCCTCCTGACCTCTGTGACCGATTGAATGACCATCAAAGTCCTGTTCGTCGGCAATTACGATATTGCCGTTCACAACATTCGGCCCGAAGCCGAAGCGATTATTGGTCTCAAGCAGCAGGGGCTCGACGTTGAGGTAATGACGCAGGGCGAGTGCTGGTACGCGAAGCATATGGAATCGTTCGGTATCGGGATCCACGACTACACGCCGCCGGGAAAATTCAGTCTCGAGGCGATACGCCGGATCAGGGCCGTGCTGAAGGAAGGTCAGCACGATGTTATTCACCTCTTCAACAACAAGGCGATTGTCGCGGGCATCTTCGCGAGCATCGGCCTGCCCAACAAGGTGGTCACGTATCGTGGCCAGACGGGCAACATCTACTGGTACGACCCGACCTGCTACCTGACACATCTGAATCCGCGCGTCGACAAGATCGTATGCGTTGCCAACGCAGTTCGAGACGATCTGCGCCGGCAGATGCTCAACAAGGACAAGCCCGTTACGATCTATAAAGGGCACGACCTTGCCTGGTACGAGGAAACCGACCCGGCCGATCTCGGTGATTTCGGGATTCCCGAGGATGCATTCGTAGTCGGCTGCGTCGCCAACAACCGACCGCGAAAAGGCGTTCCAGTGTTGCTCGAGTCGACGCGATTTCTTCCAGAGGACCTCCCAGTCCACATCCTGCTCGTCGGAGGCGGCATGGACAGCGCGGAGATCGCGGACCTGATAAAGGCGAGCCCGATGGCCGACAGGATCCATGCATTGGGTCACCGTGACGACATACCGGCGTTGATCTCGGCCTGCAGCGCCAGCGTCCTGCCCGCGACCAAGCGTGAGGGCCTGCCCAAGACGGTCATCGAATCAATGGTCTATGGCATTGCACCGATTGTCACGGCGACAGGCGGCAGCCCGGAGCTCGTTCAGGACGGCGTGTGCGGCCTGGTGGTGCCACCGTCTGATGCGCACGCCCTGGCCAACGCCATCATCGAGATGGCGAGCGACGCGAATCGCAGAGACGAGTGGGGCAGGCGCGCCCGGGAGAGGATTCGCACTCACTTCAACGTGCAGGATTCCATCGCGCAGCACAAGGCGCTTTATGAGGAGCTGGTCGCAGTCGACTAGTCTTTGCGCGCACCCGTAGCATTCTGTTCGTGCAGTTCGTTGAGCTTCAGGTACTTCATGTAGGTGCGGAACACACTGGTGAGCGTGATCGTCCAGCCGTCGATGCCGCGGAAAATACCGCCCTTGAGGATGAACTTCTTGAAGCCGGCGTTAAAGGCGCTGACGATCGGGCGGATATTGGAAGGCGGGCGCCCCCTGTCGTACATACCCTGGGCGTCCAGTGACGTAACCTGGTTGATGCGGGCCAGCCAGTCGCTGATGTCGTCGTAGGTGTAATGGATGATATGGCCGGGCACGCGTTTGCTGGTCGGCGTCCTGACCCCGGCATGGCCATAGCGCGGCTCGTAGCCCCCTGTGGTCTTGTTGTAGAGTCGTACCAGGTAATCGGGATAGAAACCCGGGCCACGCATCCAGTGCTTACCGCGATAGCTCTTGCGGTTGAATTCGAAGCCGATTTGCGGATCGCTGAAATCAAGAGATCGAATCGTCTCGACCATTACGTCGTCGAGCCGCTCGTCGGCGTCCAGCGCAAGGATCCAGTCATTGCTGGCATGTTCTTCGGTGACGTTGCGCTGCTTGCCTTCTCCGAGGTACTTCTGCAGTACGACTTTTGCCCCCAGGGATTCGGCGATTTCAACCGTTTTGTCGGTGCTCAACGAGTCGACGACGACGATCTCGTCGCAGACTTGCTGCAGCGAGCGAATTACCTCCTCGATATGGTCTTCTTCATTAAAAGTGATTATCGTGCCGCTGATTTGCATCGCCGGGACCTCGGAAGTCGGGTTTGCGGCGATTCTACCCTGAATTTATTTGAACGAAAGCGTGGGTTTGTGCATCTAATCCACACAGCATGATCTTGGGGTTTTTCTGGTGGTGCCAACTCGCTTGCAACTGGGCCTGCTCGTGCTCGCGGCGGGCTTTGCTGTGCCGGCTTGGGCGACCATTGCCGATTTGCCCAGGACCTCTGCGGAAATCACGATCGACGGCGTCATGGACGAGCCGGCCTGGCAGGAGGCCACGCGCGTTGATCTCGACTACGAAACCCGGCCTGGCGAGAACATTGATGCTCCTGTCAGGACTACCGTCTACCTGATCGAGGACGGCGAGAGCCTCTACCTTGCGTTCGACGCCGAAGACCCCGATCCCAAGGCGATCCGCGCTTACCTGCGCGACCGTGACTCGGCGTGGAGTGACGATTTCGTGGGCATCGCGCTTGATACGTTCAACGACGAGCGTCGCGCGTTCCAGTTCTTCGCCAACCCGCTCGGCGCGCAGATGGATGCGACGAACGATGACGTCAACCAGAGGGAGGACGACTCCTGGGACGCAATCTGGTCCTCGGCAGGCAAAATCCATGACACCGGCTACATCGTGGAGATGCAGATTCCGCTGAACCAGCTGCGTTTCCCGAGTACCGACGGCAAGCAGACCTGGGGCTACGACCTGTTGCGTTTCTATCCCCGTGATCACCGTTATCGCCTGTCAAATAACCCGCAGGATCGAAACCGCAACTGCTACCTTTGCCAGCTCAGCAAGCTGCAAGGGCTCGAGGGATCGGAGCCGGGCCGCGATCTCGAGATCGTGCCGACCGTTACTGCCTCGCGAACGGATGGCACCGACGATCCGGGCGTCGAGCCGCTCACATCGGGTGGTACCGACACCGAGGCAGGCGTGAGCGTGCGCTGGGGCATCACGCCCGATATCACGGCAAACCTGACCATCAACCCCGATTTCTCGCAGATCGAGGCTGACGTTGCGCAGCTCGACGTCAACGAGCGCTTCGCGTTGTTCTTTCCGGAGCGGCGGCCGTTCTTCCTCGAAGGTGCGGATTACTACAACACGCTGATCGACGCCGTATTTACGCGCAACATTGCAGACCCCGATGTCGGCGGCAAGCTGACCGGCAAGCGCGGTGACCATACGTTCGGCATCTTTTCGGCCCAGGACGCCGTCACCAATCTTCTCATTCCCGGCGTGTTCGGCTCCGATACCACGACGATCGAGGACGAGAATACGGCGTTCGTCGGGCGCTACAGCTACGGCTTCGGCGAAGCGTCGTTCGTCGGCGGACTCGTGACCGTGCGCGACGGCGATGAATACCACAACTACGTTGGCGGCGTGGACGGTCGCTGGAAGATCAGCGATCATCACTCGCTGGCGTTCCAGTATCTCGAGTCCGACACCGAATACCCGGACGACGTAGCGCTGGAGTTCGAACAACCGACGGAGAGCATCGACGGGGACGCGCTGAGCATCGAGTACGAGTATGACTCGAGAAACTGGTTCGCCAACGTCGAGTACGCGGACGTAACGGAAGAATTCCGCGCCGACCTGGGTTTCGTAACGCGGGTCGGCGGCGAGGTTCAGGAGATCAGTGGAGGGAGAGTCTGGCACGGCGAGGGAGACGATTTCTGGAGCCGCATCGTGCTGCACGGCGATTACGAAGAAGTTAGTGATGAAAATGGCGGGCTGCTCGAGCGCGACAACTCGCTGCGACTGAATTTCAACGGCCCGATGCAGTCGTTCTTCCAGACACGCATCACGCGCGCCGATGAGGTCTGGGAAGGCGTTCGCTACGATCTCGACCACTATGGCGTTTACGGTGAATTCCAGCCTCGCGGCGGACTCGGGGCTGGTTTGCTCATGCGTTTCGGCGACAAGATCGACTACTCCAACGGTCGCCTTGCCGACACCCTGGAGTTGCAGCCATTCGTCAATTGGAACGTCAACCGCAATTTACTCATGCGATTCCGCGGCATCTATTCGCGGCTCGAAACTCCCGACGGCGAGAAGATCTTCGATGCGAGTGTGGCGGACATGCGCCTCACCTGGCAGTTCAACCTGCGTAGCTTTGTGCGCGTCACGGTGCAGTACCAGGACATTGAGAAGAACCAGGCTGTTTATGTGGACGAGGTGGATGCGAATGAGACGGATGTCGGCCGGCAGGTACTTTATTCCTACAAGCTGAATCCGCGCACCGTGTTCTTCCTCGGTTACTCGGACCTGTACGTCGAGAACGATGGACTGAATGAGCTCGAGCCTTCCGACCGCACGTGGTTCATGAAGATCAGTTACGCCTGGACGCCCTGATTTCATGATGTGAGACGGTCGCGGAACGGCTTGTATTGTCGGCAAATGTCCATTAACTTCTGAAGCAGGTCATGCTTGCCAACCGGGGGGACGCGCCGTGACATCAATCGAAGTCCAAAAGCCGCATTGGGCCGACAATCAGCCGACTCAGATCACGTTCAGGAAAACCGCGCTCGCTCAGTCCGTGTCGGCTGTAGTGCTGGCGTCGGTTGCCGGTACGGGTTCTGCACAGGAGATCGACGAGGTTATCGTTACAGCGACCAAGCGCGCTGAGAGTATCCAGGATGTGCCGCTCGCCATCACGGCGTTTACGGGTGATTTCGTCCGAGACGTCAACCTCGATGACGTCAAGGATCTTGTTACCTACACGCCGGGTGTCACGGGTAACAGCAAAGACTCATTTATCGATGCGATCAGTATTCGCGGCGTGAGAACCCAGGATTTCGGTGTCGGCGGAGACCCGTCGGCCGCATTTTTCAAGAACAACCTGTACGAAGGCCGCAACGGCGCGGTCATATCCAGTCTGTACGACATCGAGCGTGCCGAAGTGTTACGCGGGCCGCAGGGATTCCTGTTCGGGCGTAACGCAGTTGGTGGCGCCTTCAGCGTTCATACCAAGCGGCCCAATATCGAGGGCAATCGAGACGGTTACGTCGAGGTCGATGCCGCCGAGCGCGGTCACTTGACGGTCGAAGGTGGTTTTACGGCGAGCCTGGCTGAGGGCTTCGCGATCCGTCTTGCGGGTTATCACTCGGAGGAAGACGGTTACGTCGATAATGCCTTCGACGGCCGTGAGCTGATTGGCCACGACAAGGACGCCGTGCGTCTGTCGGGTCTCTATGTCAGCGATCGCATGGAAGTATTGTTCACGGTCGACTATGAGGACCAGGACCGCGACGGCACGGTCTATCGTTCCTCGGAGAATTCGCCGCAATTCGAGTTCTGGCAATCAATTCTGGGGACAGTGACCTATCCGGGCGACGAGATCGACGCAAACTCCGATCTTGCGACCGGATCCAACGATGACGCCGACAGCACCAACATCGGACTGCATATCGACTACAACTTCGACAACATGAAGCTCGACTGGTCGATCGGCTACAAGGATCACGATTATCTCTACAATGAGGATTACGACGGTACGCCAATCAATGCCGAAACCTATCGCCAGGACCAGTCAGGCAATTACCTGCAGACAGAGCTTCGCCTGACTTCGGATACGGATGGCCCGCTGAGCTGGTATGCGGGTGTCTCGTACTATAACGAGGACATTGATGTCAACTTCCTCGACACCAAAGACGAGGAGGTCGTGTGTGCCTATTACGGCTACTACTACGGTGTTGATAACTGTTCCGATTATTTCGATTACTGGCAGGCGTATTACGACTACCTGTACCCGGGTTATTACACTAGCGGTCCATTCGTGGCTTCACCGAACGGCCGCCTGGACGAACGCAATATCGTCAACGGCCGCTACAATGGCTGGGCTGCGTATGTCGATCTTTCGTACCGGTTCAACGACCAGTGGGACGTTTCGCTGGGTTTGCGCTATACCTACGACGAGAAGGAATTCAAGACCGAGGCGCCGCGACCCGATAGCATGCTGCAGAACTACTACCTGCTCGGTTACATGACCGAACCATTGACGGACAAGGCTGACTGGGACGATTTGACGCCACGCGTCGTGGTTCGCTACATGCCGAGTTCCGATACGACCTTGTTTGCCAGCTACACCGAGGGTTACAAGTCGGGCGGTTTCGGTACGTTCTCTGTTACTCCGGCGATCTTTCAGTGGTTCGGAGACGGACCGGATCCGTTGCTCACGCAGGCCGACGGTTATCGTCCGGCGCAATTCGAGCCCGAGGACGTGAAGTCTTACGAAGTGGGTTACAAGGGCTTGCTGGCGGACGGCAAGATGCAGCTCGACCTTACGGCGTTCTACTACGACTATACCGACCTGCAAGTCAATTACTTTGACCAGGGCGCGCGTGTCGGCAACGCGGGCGAAGTCGACGGTTACGGTATAGAAGGCACGCTCCAGTGGGCCATTAACGAAAACTTCGATTTCGTTGCGTCCGCCGGTTATCTCCACACCGAGGCCAACGGGCTGCAATTCCTGTGCGGCGGAGCTCCGGACGTCGACGGCTTCCTGGACGGCGATCCCGATGCCTGCGAGGGATCGAAGTTGTTCTGGGCGCCCGACTGGGCGGGCTCCATGGTGCTCAAAGGCGACTACCCGCTCGCCAACGGTGCGATCGTCGGCAACATCGAGATGTTTTTCGAAGGTGATCGCGGCCGCGGCTACGAGGACATCGACGACTCCGATATCGATTCCTACCAGGAATGGGCGCTGCGCATCGGTTACGAGTCTAACAACAACTGGAACCTGATGGCCTACGTTGAGAACCTGACTGACGAGGTGACCTGGGACGGTGCAGCAAACAATGGCGAGCTTGTTCCGGCGTTCTACTTCGGTCCGAGTCGTCCGCGCACGGCCGGTTTACGATTCGGTTATTACTTCGACTAAGACAGACAGGAAACCGCAAGGCGCGATCCAGCGCTTCGTTGAGCAGGGCTTCGTGGCCCTGCGGGACGGTGACCGTGCAACTGCTGTCGAGATATGCCAACAGGCACTCGAACAGAATCCCGAGATGGCGCGGGCGCATTTCCTTGCGGCATTGCTTGCACTGGACGCCGGCAACCATGCGACCGCACAGAAGGCGCTCCGGAGAACTGTCAGCCTGAACGAGCGGCACGCGCCTGGCTGGGCTCAGCTCGCAAAGTCATACGTCGCAACGGGTGAATTCGTCAAGTCCGAGGAGTGCCTGCTCAACGCGGTCAACACGCAGCAGGGTAATCCGGCGGTACTCGACACGATCGCCGCTACCTTCCGTCTGGCGGGTAATCTCGAGGCCGCGCGACACTGGCAAGCAAAAGCTGTTGAGCGGGAGCCGACGCACGTCCCTTTCCTGGTCAATCTTGCAAATATTCACCTGTATTTTGGCGAGCAGGAAAAAGCAGACGAACTCTTGAGTCGCTGCCTCGAGATCGAACCAGGCAATGCCCAGGTGCACTGGCTCTTGTCGCGCACCTCCAAAGCATTGAATGTCTGGCATATCGAGGCGATGCAGGATCTTGTCGCGAAGCAAACCGAGCCGCGGGCCACCGCTTATCTCAACTACGCGATCGGCAAGGAAGCAGACGACATGGAAGACTGGGCGCTGGCCATTGACGCGTTCACATTTGGTGCGAAATCTCGTCGACGGACGGTCGAGTACGACGAGCAAAATGACGTTGAGGTTTTTGACGAGGTTCGGTCGCTGTTTACGAGAGAATGGCTGAAGTCCCGGGAACCCGGCCTGAGCGACGCCGCACCGATTTTCATCGTCGGCGAGCCACGCTCGGGTACAACCTTGCTGGAGCGCATGCTCGGTGTCCACTCGAAGGTGAATTCGGCAGGGGAGTTGCGTCATCTCGGGTTCGCCGTGCGCCGCATCGCAGGCTGTAACGAACCGAGACAATTCACGGCAGCGTTATTGAGGGCTGCAGCCGACGCGAACATGTTCGATATCGGAACCGCGTATTTCGAGAGTACGGCGAGCTTGCGCGGCGACGCGGCACACCTGATCGACAAACTGCCTGCCAACTATCTGTACCTGCCTTTGATACTCGCAGCACTGCCCAAAGCGAAAATTCTGCACATGCGTCGCGATCCTCTCGATGCGTGTTTCGCAATTTACAAACAGCTGTTCGCTGATGCTTACCTGTACTCCTACGACCAGCAGGAGTTGGCCCGCCATTACGCGCGCTACGTGCAGTTGATGGATACGTGGCGGAGGCGCTTTCCCGGACGCTTCCTCGACGTGGACTACGAAAATCTTGCCGGTAATACGGAAGCGTGTTTACGCGATGTTTTCGAGTATGCGGGCCTGTCCTGGCAGTCGGCATGCCTCGAATTTACCGGGATGGATACGGCGGTAACGACAGCGAGCGCCGCGCAGGTCCGGGAGAAGCCGCATACGCGTTCTATCGGCCGCTGGCGACATTTCGAAAGAGAGCTGGAGCCGATGCGGCAGATACTCGCCCAAGCTGGTCTATGCGGCGCTGGCTGAGATACGAGCGATCAGCGATCGTAGAAACCGGGAATCGGTACCATGACTGACACGACCTCGGTGGCGTCGCCGATCTGGTCTGTCCATGCCAGCAGCAATTTGTCGGCAGCTCGAATCAGCTGCGGATAGATACGCAGCAGGTTGCTGCGGCCAACCGTTTGCACCGGGCCTAACTGACCGCCCGTCGTCACGGTGCGAACATTGATCGCGTTAGTACCGCGATTGTCTTTCTCGACCCAGCTGACGGCGGCCGAGTGCTGGTCGATGATAGCGATACCGACATGACCCGATGTTCGCCTGGTAGCGATCTCCACGGGTTCCTTGAACGTCTTGCCGCTGTTCGTTGAAAGAGCGACGCGCACGACCGGCGTGTCATTCGCGGCCG
>Ga0265303_10002755_pt1 | contig 10943 bp, 7 predicted proteins | sample Helome_2_FD_192494 | JGI IMG/M metagenome (GOLD analysis project Ga0265303, IMG submission 192494) | Marine sediment microbial communities from subtidal zone of North Sea - Hel_20160317 (Illumina Assembly) | ecosystem: Environmental > Aquatic > Marine > Subtidal zone > Sediment ...
GACCCTCAAGATGAATAATAATAATTAGTTCTAGAACCTGTCATCCAGCGGCTTGACCGCGGGATCCAGAAATATTGAACTGGATTCCGGCTTTCGCCGGAATGACAGGAACTGGCCGAAGATTGCCTCCTGCCCGGCCTTTGTGAGCGTCTCCTTTGGAGAAAGTTGCCGCTCAAAATCCAAAAACCAGCGGCGGTTTACGACCCAATATCGAGCCTCCTTCCGACTCTCCGTGACACGGCAGGGAGCCAGCTGCCAGTATGGGCGGGACATGCATCATCGAGCAAATAGCTTTGCGATGATGTAAAGCACCATAATCACGACCGCGGCCAATATGCTCGGAAACCAAATGAGCCAGAACTCTTCTTCAGGTGTCTTACTACTCAATGCTTATGTAAGGGGGGGGTGAAGTGGGTGATCGATACAACGTATCATAATGACCATCATTAGTGTTGGCCAACCGTGCCCGCGATGGCGATTTTTCGGTGGATTGTCGCGAAGTCGAGGGTCCGAAAGTGGCCGAAGATTGCCTCCCACCAGGGCTTTACGAGTGCCTGCTTACGAGAAAACAGACACTGAAATCACCAGTATTAGTTTCTTGGGAGTCCAAACATACATCTTAAATTGGTGATACTTAAGCGGGGGCAGCAGGAGAGTAGCAGCCCTGTTTAATTAAGCGGATGCTTGTTGGTCAAGCTCTTCTTCGATTATTTCTTTGAGCTTGTCTCTGCAATCAATTACCTCGCAGCCGTGGGAATGTGTACAGCAGAGTTGAAGGTCTCGAATCTTGTCATCTTCTACATCTAGCAAGCAGACCAATGCAATCTCTTCTTTTTCGCGCTCTGATCTGGCCTGTTCCAATAATGCGACCGTATTGAATCCATCGACAAAACGCTTCTTTGCAAAATAAGCGATCTGATCGAAATCATAATTACCCAGACATCGAGGATTTTGGCAGGTCATGTCATTGTCGCTCTTACGTTTCTGTTGGGCATTATTATGTCTAGCTCTTTGCCCTTCACTATAGTATTTATTTTTACTACTTTTCGAGTGAGAGAAGGTTGATACATATCAATAAAAGACGAGGTTTTTCGCCATCCCCCCCTGCCTGGCTGACTTAACAACCAAGCTTCCGTTTTAAAAGACTGTAGAGGATTATCTCTAGTGTGGTTTACGCTCCTTCGGCTACCGCATAAGGCGCTTCTACTGCAGATACATACCACACATCAGGAAGGTCCGCTAATGGCCGAAGATTGCCTCCCATCCTAGTTGCTTGAGTGTCTCCTTTGGAGAAATTAACTCTCAACCAGCACCGATGTTCTTCCTGGCAGGAACCTTTACTCACTGCTACTGGCTAACAGGCAGATTAAACCGGGAATGAATTTGTTATCAGATTTAATATAATGTTTACCTTCTGCCAATCGATCACTTTTGATACAAAATCATCAGGAATTCTGATCTTCAATTAAAACGAGTTGCCATTATGTATAAACCCGGAGATGTCATCACCTCGTTAAAGAGGGAAGTTGAATTCGATAAAGGCAGGCACCATCGCGCCAGGCTTGGATTTATATTGATGTCTACCGATCTTGCGGCCGAAGCCGATTTTTATGACATGGCACCAGGGGATGTCGCAGTTCATATTACCCGGCTGAAGACCGATGACTACACAACCAGTGAGACTTTGTCGCGACATATCGAATACATGGCGGACGCGGCTTCCAGGATTCAGCCCGATGCCAAACCTGGCGTGATTAGTTATAGCTGCACTTCGGGATCGATTGTCATCGGAGAAGAAAAGGTCATGGCAGAAATCAGGAAAGGTGCGCCTTATGCTATTCCGATGACACTGGTTACCGGCGTTGTCGACGCCTTGCGTGAACTCGATGCAAAGAAGATCGTGGTGGGCACTCCATATATCGACGAGATCAACACCAGGGAAGCCGATTTTCTATACAACAAGGGTTTCGAGGTTTTGGACATTCAAGGATTGAATCTTGAAACTGGAATCGAATTCGGCACCGTCACGCCGGGTTACTGGAAGAAGTTTGCCATTGAAATCGATCGACCAGACGCGGATGCCATATTTCTAAGCTGTGGTGGGATCCGTGCACTGGAGGTAGTAGAGGAAATCGAAGAATTGACCAATAAACCAGTGATTACCAGCAACCAGGCACAGATGTGGAGTTGTTTGCGCCGTGCAGGGATACCCGACTCTATTGATCGGTTTGGTCGTATTTTTCATATGGACGGACACAGAATTTCTAACGCATCCTGAAGAGTATCGCGGATACCAATTCCTGGACAAAATACGAATTTCGTGGTTTCCGACTGGGCGCCTCATTTGAAGAAAGCTGGTCCTCAAATTTCATTTCTCGCAACCGGGTTTGATCCAGGGCTGATTGCGGATAGATTAGTTCTAGCCATCGGGCTGCGCAATTTAATCATGGCCCGATCAGGGTGCGGAAATAAAGGCATTTCAATCTGGCTATTGCCAAATCAAGCAGTCGCGAGGATCAATCTATGTTACATTCTAGTCATTCTGATTGGGGGGGCAGGCTGTATATAGCAGCAATTTTATTCATAAATTGTTGTTGAATTACCTGCAGCCAGTTAATAAAAAATAGTAATCAAATGGATGAATCGAGGAACAGGCAGGGCCTTCAGTTAGAGATTGAAAGCCTTCGCGAGGAACTGCAAAACCAGGTTCAAACCAATGACGAACTCCTCGTCTACAAGCAGCAACTCGATGCAATTTTGAATAATGCGCCGGTAGAGGTGTACCTGAAAGACCGTGAAGGTCGCTATCTCAGGATTAATAAGCAATTCGAAAAAATATTTGGCGTAAAAAGCGATGACCTGGTGGGTTTGTTGCCAACCGATGTGCATGATCCTGAACTGGGTGCTTCTACCCGAAACCACGACCTATTCGTTTTAAATTCCGGCAAAGTCGAGCAACGCGAAGAGCTAGCCAGGTTAGTCAGTGATGGTCAGTTACATACCCTGTTAACGATAAAGTTTCCGGTATTCAATGACGATGGGGAGGTCGATGGCCTGGGCGCGATAGTGACCGACATAACCGAACGAAAACAGATGGAAGAGACTATACGTCGTGCCCAGAAGATGGATGCGATAGGCCAATTGACTGGAGGTATCGCTCATGATTTCAACAATATACTCGGCATCGTCCTGGGTAACCTGGAGCTCATGAAGCGCCTTGTTTCGAAGGATGAAAAGGCACTTCCCCTGCTTGAAGCTGCCTATACGGGAGCTAGCCGGGGTAAGGAGCTGACAAGGAAACTTCTGGGTTTTTCCCGGACGACCGCAGGATTATCGAAAATCGTTTCCTTGAACGAATTTATAGAGGGTATGGAAGATCTGATCAGAAAGTCCCTGACCGTTTCAATCGACACGAAAATGTTATTGGAAGAAGACCTCTGGGCAGTCAAAATAGACTCAGGTGATTTGGTAGACGTTATGTTGAATCTATCACTTAATGCCCTTGATTCCATGCCCGCTGGTGGGAAAATTGTTATAAAAACTGCCAATAAAGTTATTGATGAAAACCATGTTGATTCTAATCCGGAGGTGAATTCCGGGGAATTCGTGATGCTTTCGGTTAGCGACAATGGGCAGGGCATGACACCGGAAGTTCGTAAGAAAGCAATGGAACCTTTTTTTACAACCAAGAAGGAAAGCAAGGGAACTGGACTCGGTCTTAGCATGGTTTACGGATTCGTAAAGCGCTCTGGGGGACACATAAAAATTTATTCCAAGGAGGGTGAAGGCACGGAGATCAGGATTTACTTGCCACGAGTGTACGAAGAGATTGAAGCAGATAAAGATATACCTTTAGAGGCAGATCTTCAGCGCGGTAACGAGACGATTTTAATCGTCGATGACGAAAAAGCCCTGGTCGATGTTGCCGTCTCGTACCTTCAGGACCTGGGCTATACAACCGTAACAGCCAATAATAGTAAACAGGCCCTGGAAGTACTTGAAAGCAATACGGCAATTGATCTGTTGTTCACCGATGTAATCATGCCGGGAGGGAGTGATGGCTACGAACTGGCCCTGGCAGCTCGCGAATTATATCCGTCGCTGAAGGTATTGATAACCAGTGGGTTCACCAAAAAACACGATGAGTATGTCAACGGTGAAGGCAAATACTATTCCAGGCTGGCTGCTAACCTTCTCAATAAACCCTATGACAAATCCAGCCTCGCTACTGCCGTTCGAAGCGTGCTGGATGAGGAGGTTAAGTCGTGACAAAACCGTCAATACTCGTTGTCGACGATGAGCCAATGATGACTAGTATCGTTAGTGAGGTTGGTGAACTGGGTGGGTTTGATGTCATTGAAACAAACAGTGCCAGGGAATTTCAAGGTGCCTGGCAGGATCACGATCCAACGGTAGTAGTAATGGACATTATTATGCCCGATATGGACGGGATTGAATTGCTTAAGTGGTTATCCGAGCGTAAATGCCTGGCACCCATTATTCTAATGAGTGGATATGATCCAAACTACATGGAGCATGCATCTACTGTAGGTACCGAGAAAGGCAATACAATCATCGGAACTTTGACTAAACCGTTTCAAATAACCGAGTTGGAAGCCCTGTTGAAGCTGACTTTATCGCCATGCCAGTAGCGTATTTCAACAATGCACCATAGAGAATCCGTCCCGGGTGTTGCGGGGCGGATTCATTAACTAAACCAGTTCTTGCAGGCATTTTTCGAGGATATCCATGCCCTCGTTGATCAACGCGTCACTGATATTCAGTGCCGGCAGGAAGCGAATAACGTTTCCGCGTGCGCCGCAGCTGAGCAGGGCCAGGCCGTTTTCGTAAGCAGCCCCGACCAATGCCCTGGTCAGGTCGGCATCCGGTTGTTCGGCATCCCCTTTTTTGACCAGCTCCATTGCCATCATCGCGCCGTGGCTGGTGCGCAGGTGACCGATGTTCGACGGGAATTTTGATTGCAATGCCTCCAGGCGCTTGCTGAATATTTCGCCAACATGAGTTGCCGCTTCCTTCAGGCCTTCTTCTTCGATTACATCGATCATTGCCAGGCCGGCAATGCAACCGAGCGGCGAACCGGCATAAGTGCCGCCGAGGCCTCCGGGTAACGGTGCTTCCATGATATCGGCCTTACCGACGACCGCGGCGATCGGGAAACCATTGGCCATGCCCTTGGCGACCGTCATCAGGTCGGCTTCAATGCCGGCATACTCACTGCAGAACATTTTTCCAGTACGTGCAAACCCGGTCTGGATTTCATCGACAACCAGCATGATTCCATGCTCGTCGCAAAGTGCCCTGAGCTGCTGTAAAAACTCAACCGGCGCCGGATAAAATCCACCTTCTCCCTGTACCGGTTCGACAATAATCGCGGCCACGTCGCTGGGAGTAATATCGGCCTTGAACAGGTTATCGAGTCCTTTCAACGCATCGTCAACCGAGATACCGTGGTACTCGATCGGAAAGGGTGCGTGATAAAGCTCTGCCGGAAAGGGTCCGAACAGGTTCTTGTAGGGAGTAATCTTTCCGGTTAGTCCCATGGCGAGCATGGTTCGGCCGTGGAAGCCACCGTTAAAGGCGATAACGCCTCGCCGCCCGGTATGGGCACGCGCGATCTTGACTGCATTTTCTATCGCTTCTGCACCAGTGGTGACGAAAATCGATTTTTTCTTGCCAGGTCCGGGTGCTAACTCGTTCAGCTTTTCGGCCAGGCGTACGGAGCTGTCGTACGGCGTAACCATGACGCAGGTATGGCTGAACTTCTCGAGCTGTTCGGCGACTGCGGCGGTTATTTTTGGATGGCAATGGCCAGCCGAGCAAACGGCGATGCCGGTGCCGAAATCGATATACCGGTTACCTTCAACGTCCCAGATCTCGGAACCGAGCGCGCGTTCGACATAAACCGGCGCGATATTTCCCTGGCCACGGGGTACGGCAGCTTCCTTGCGTGCCTGCCACTCTTTATTAGAGAGCCCACTAAATTCGGTCACTTTTAATTTTGCGTTACTCATTTGTCGATTCCTCCCAGGCACATGTACTTGATTTCAGTGTAGTCATCGAGACCGTATTTTGAGCCTTCACGACCCTGCCCGGATTCTTTGACCCCACCGAAGGGTGCCATTTCATTAGAGATGATGCCCTCGTTAATGCCGACGATGCCATACTCGAGGCTCTCGGCAACGCGCCAGATGCGGCCGATATCACGGGCATAGAAATAGCAGGCGAGGCCGAACTCGGTATCGTTTGCCATCTGGATGGCCTCGTCCTCGGTGTCGAACTTGAACAGGGGCGCGATCGGTCCGAAAATCTCTTCTCGAAAAACGCGCATTTCGCCCGTAACGTTGGTCAAAATGGTAGGTTCAAAGAAATTTGTTCCCAGTTCAGAGCGATTGCCGCCCGCAACCATTTTTGCACCCTTGCTGACCGCATCGGCGACAAAGGCTTCCATGTCGTTGGCGGCCTCTTCGGTAATCAGGGGGCCGACGGTTACGCCTTCGTGGGTACCGTCACCCATTTTAAGACCGCTGACGGCAGTCGCCAGCTTGTCGGCAAAAGCGTCGTAACAGCCCGCCTGGACCAGGATTCGATTGGCACAAACGCAGGTCTGGCCGGCATTTCGATACTTGCTGATCAGTGCGCCGGCAACGGCTGCATCCAGGTCGGCGTCGTCGAAGACGATGAAAGGTGCATTACCGCCGAGTTCCATCGAGGTGCGTTTGACAGTTTGTGCGCATTCGGCCATCAATTGTTTGCCGACCGGGGTCGAACCGGTAAAGGTCAGCTTGCGCACGATGGGATTCGAGGTGAGTTCCTTGCCGATGGCCGCGGTTTCACCGGTCACCATGTTGATGACCCCCGGCGGAATACCGGCACGCTCGGCCAGTTCGACGAAGGCATAGGCAGATAACGGGGTCGCGTTGGCGGGTTTGCAAACCACGGTGCAGCCGATGGCAAGTGCCGGCGCAATTTTGCGCGTTAGCATTGCGTTCGGAAAATTCCACGGAGTGATGCAGGCAACCACACCGACCGGCTGCTTGATGCAGATGATGCGCTTGTCGTTGGAGGGCTGCGGGATAGTGTCGCCATAAATGCGCTTGCCTTCCTCGGCAAACCATTCGATATAGTTGGCGCCATAGGCGATCTCACCACGTGATTCTGCCAGCGGTTTACCCTGTTCCGTGGTCATAATCAACGCCAGGTCCTCCTGTGCTTCCATCATCAGGTTGAACCACTTGCGCATGCAAGCGGCACGTTCCTTGGCTGTTCTTGCACGCCAATCGGGGAAGGCGGCCTCGGCGGCTTCGATCGCGCGGCGCGTCTCCGCGGTGCTGCATTTGGCGACTTCGGCGATGACTTCGCCATTGACAGGATTGGTTACCGGCACGGTTGCGCCGCTGTCTGCGTCCACCCATTCACCATTGATATAAGCCCTGGTTTTGAGCAGGGATTGGTCGGTTATTTGAATACTCATGTGCGTGATTCCAAGAAATTAGCCGGAAAGGCGAGAAGCATAACGATTTCGCCTGTGGGCGACAATTAATTTTAGGCCTCAAGCGGTAAAACTATCGATCGTTTTCAGGTGTCATCTGTTAGAATACGGGCAGCGGATACAACTGGAGTCGCAATGCCTGATACTGGCGCCCCTCCCAATGGGAAATCGCGAACCACACTGGACTTTTATCATAGTCCCACACAACTGCGCTTTGATACCTGGAATCGGCTCAAGGAACACACCCATCGCCTGGCCGAAAAAAAGTTGCGCAAGACGGATGTCGCAGCATTAACCAAGAAAACTCGCGATGCAATGACTGTATTGCAGACTATCGAAGACTATACCGCTTTTCCATCGCATGAAGATTTCAAATTACTGTGGCAACTGTTCGAACAGGAGGACTTTGATCTGCTTTCGCGTGTCGTATCGAGGGTCGTTCGCGCGTTGACCGGAGGTACTTATCGCTCACGCCAAATTAACCTGCGCATACCGACCGAACTCGAGGACAAGGATGAGGCCAACCAGTACTTCGACGAAGAACGCCAGCAACAGCGTCCTTATTTCGAGCTATTGTTTGTCGATGAAAGCGGCCCGGAGGATGTCAAAAGGTTACGCGAAAGCCTGCACGAACTGAGGCGACCGGAAGACCAATTTATCTACGACATCGTCGTGGTGCCGAGTTTTGAAGATGCCTTGATTGCAGTCCTTTTTAACTACAACATCCAGTCAGTGGTAATTCGTTACGGATTTCCGCTACGCTCGGTCAATCACCTCGAAGTTTTGCAGCGCTACCTGGCGCGTATCGATGAATCCGAATACGAAGAAGCACTCGGCATCGAGCGCGGTCCACTGCTCGGAAACTGGTTATCCGAATTACGGCCGGAACTCGATTTATACCTGGTTACCGATGCGGCGGTAGAGGATATTGCCGGCAATGTCACGCAAAAGTTCACGCGCATCTTTTACCAGCAGGAAGATTATCTCGATCTGCATCTGAATGTTCTGCGGGGCATTCAGGCGCGCTACCAGACCCCGTTTTTTACTGCGCTGCGAAAATACAGTCGCCAGCCCACAGGAGTGTTTCATGCGATGCCAATATCGCGTGGTAAGTCCATCACCAAGTCGCACTGGATCAAAGACATGGTGCAGTTTTACGGCATGAATATATTTCTCGCGGAAACCTCGGCCACGTCGGGCGGACTCGATTCGCTGTTGCAACCCCATGGACCGATCAAGAAAGCACAGGAACTGGCGGCTCGCGCGTTTGGCGCCAAGCGCACCTACTTCGTGACCAACGGTACCTCCACCGCCAACAAGATCGTGGTGCAGGCGCTGGTCAAGCCGGGTGATATCATTCTGGTCGATCGCGATTGTCACAAATCGCATCACTACGGCATGGTGCTTGCTGGCGCCTACGTCTGCTATCTCGATTCTTATCCGTTGAATGATTACTCGATGTATGGAGCAGTCCCGCTCAAGGAAATCAAGCATAAACTGTTGCTGTATAAGAAGGCCGGTCTATTGCACAAGGTCAAGATGCTGTTACTCACCAACTGCACTTTTGATGGTGTGGTCTATAACGTCAAACGTGTCATGGAAGAGTGTCTCGCGATCAAACCCGACCTGATTTTTCTCTGGGACGAAGCCTGGTTCGCTTTCGCCAGCTTTACCCCGTCGTATCGACGCCGTACCGCGATGGCGACTGCCAGGCACTTAAAGGCTCGATATCGCAGTACTGAATATGCCGAGGAGTATGCCGACTATAAAAAACGAATCGTCAAATTGAAAGACGCTGATTTGGTCGATGAGCCTTTGCTACCTGATCCGGACAAGGTCCGGATTCGCGTATATGCGACGCAGTCTACCCATAAATCGCTGACATCGCTGCGCCAGGGTTCGATGATCCATGTCTATGATCAGGACTTCAATCACAAGGTTCAGGAACCGTTTAATGAAGCGTTTATGACGCACACATCGACCTCGCCCAATTACCAGATCCTGGCATCGCTCGATATCGGTCGACGCCAGGTCGAACTCGAGGGGTTTGAGATGGTGCAAAAGCAAATCGAGCTGGCGATGGCAATCCGCGAACGCGTCGCGTTGCATCCATTGTTGAACCGCTATTTCCGATTTTTAAATGCCAAGGACATGATTCCGGAAGAATATCGACCATCCGGTATCGACTGTTATTTCGATAAGGAAAAAGGCTGGCGTAACACACGTATGGAAGAGGCCTGGGCTTCCGATGATTTTGTCATCGATTTATCACGCTTGACACTTTACCTCGGTAAGACCGGTGTCGACGGCGATACATTCAAGAATGAGTATCTGATGGACAAGTATGGCATCCAGATAAACAAGACCTCGCGCAACACCGTGCTGTTCATGACCAATATCGGTACCACCCGCAGTTCTGTCGCATTTCTGCTCGAGGTGCTGGTTAAAATTGCAACCGAACTGGAGCAGGGTCGTGAGGACGCGAGCCGGGTTGAGCGGAAATTGATCGAAAAAAGAGTTAAATCGTTATCAGAGGAATTGCCGCCGTTACCCGACTTCAGTTACTTTCATACCGCGTTCAGGCCGGGCGCCACGAAAAAGATCAAGTCGATCGATGGTGATATTCGCAGCGCGTTCTTTTATGCCTATGACGACGAAAACTGCGAGTACATGACGATCGACGAGGAAACCATTGGCCCCGCGATGAAGTCCAGTCGTGAGTTAGTGTCCGCCAGCTTCGTAACACCCTATCCGCCAGGTTTTCCGGTACTGGTGCCGGGGCAGGTGATCAGCGAACAAATACTCGCTTTTATCCGTGCGCTCGATGTCAAGGAAATCCACGGCTACGAACCCGAGATCGGTTTACAGCTGTTCACCGAAGAGGCCCTGCAAAAACTCCAGTCTGATAGCTAGAACTGCAGGACTGGCAGCGGTTGGCTGGTGTAAACCTCGCCATAGGCCCGGCTCTTCGCCGGATAGCCATCGGGATCGACGAAGGCAATGTGGTAGTCGCGCGCGCTAAAGTTCTGAAAGTTGAATTCCCAGTTGTTATGTGGCCAGAAGTATTCGCAGGTATTGCGTTGCGGGTAGAACGCGGCGTCGTACAGGGTACCAAAACCCCGTGCAAATCGATCCTGGTAGAGTGGAAACTGCAGGAATTCGCGGCTGAACGCATGAGCGCTGTGCTCGCGGTCCGCGGTAACATTGTGAAGATGCTGGAAGCGAGCATGGGTGAACACCTTTTCTTCGTATAGCGGCCAGCTGCTGTCCGCCTGGTGATTGGTGGCGACACGACTGCCAACGAAGCTTGGTGTTCTACCCGCGTCAATCTCGACGGTCTCAAATTTTGCTTCGCGGTCAAGCAGCATGATGTTGTAGGCACCCTGCACCGGAACACGTCTGATCAACTCACAGGCTTCTTTAACATTGCCCG
>Ga0265303_10002756_pt1 | contig 10943 bp, 7 predicted proteins | sample Helome_2_FD_192494 | JGI IMG/M metagenome (GOLD analysis project Ga0265303, IMG submission 192494) | Marine sediment microbial communities from subtidal zone of North Sea - Hel_20160317 (Illumina Assembly) | ecosystem: Environmental > Aquatic > Marine > Subtidal zone > Sediment ...
AAGGTAGCCGTCGAGCGTGCCGACATAGACATTGTTGCCCCAGACGGCGACACCCCGGTTAACGACGTCGCAGCAGGCGTATTGTGCCCACGGCCTGGGTACTTTGGGATCGTAACGCCAAAGCTCTTTGCCGGTTGCGGCATCCAGCGCGTAGACGATGCTCCAGGAGCCGGTCACGTACATGCGTCCATCGACGACGATCGGCGTCGCCTCCATACCGCGGCTGGTTGGCAGGTCGAAGTACCAGGCAAGCCCCAACTCGTCAACATTCTCTTTGTTCACTGCAGTGAGCGGGCTGAATCGTTGTTCGTCGTAGGTGCGCCCGTGGGACAGCCAGTTCGACGGTTCGCCAGCGGCATTCGCAAGCCGCTCCGATGTAATGCCGACCGTCTTTTCCATTGCCTGTTCTTGCTGACCACAGCCAGCGACCAGTGATGCCAGTATCACGACCAAAAGAAGCCTGGTGCCTTTCATGGGAACCGTCCTTTGCGCTCCGCGGGAAACATCTATAATAGCGCGCATGAAATTTCTTAAGAAGGTGTACGGTCGCGTCGAACCACCCGGGATGGAGATGAAGATCCTGAAGCTGCTGCCGACGGTGGCTCTCGTCGGCACCGCTGTACCCATACTGCTCGCCGTGATCGCGCGGCTTGTGATCAATGACGGTGCGGCCGCCGAAATTGCCAAGCAGGTCCGATCGGTCGACATCTTCTGTATCGCGTCCTTGATAACGGTTTGGACGGCGATCGTAACTATTGCAATAGGCTGTATCGTCGTGTTCATCATGAAAGGGCCCGCGTATGCGGCCGATTCCTATGATGTGTCCCATTCGGACAGGCCACGACGTCGAGATGAATAAGCAGGGCGCAGCAACTTGAAGTCCCTTGCCGGTTTCCTCGCCGGTACGAAGTCGCTTGCCATCCTGTGTGGTGCGGGCGTAAGCACGGCATCGGGTATCCCCGATTACCGCGACCGCAACGGTGAGAAGAAACACGCCGATCCGATTCAGTACGGCGACTTCATCAGGAACCCACGCTACCGCCAGCGCTATTGGGCGCGGAGCTACATCGGATGGCGACGCTTTGGCCGAGCCAGGCCCAACGCGGCACACTATGCCCTGGCCGACCTCGAAAATTCAGGCAAGGTCGACACGCTGATTACGCAAAACGTCGACAGGCTGCATCATGAGGCTGGCAGTCGCAACGTCATCGAGTTGCACGGCGACCTGAGCAAGGTGCGCTGCGTAAGTTGCGGCGGCGTCAGGACGCGCGCCGATTACCAGCATAGCCTGAAGGACGACAACCCCGGCTGGCACGCCGAGGCCTTTCGATACAAACCGGACGGCGATGCGGAACTCGCCGAGCAGAACTATCGTGAATTCCGGGTCCCGGCTTGCCCAAGCTGCGAGGGCATTATGAAGCCCGATGTCGTCATGTTCGGTGAAGCCGTACCGAAGAATCTGGTCAGTGAGGCAACGTCTGCCGTCGAAAGAGCCGACGCATTGCTTGTCGTTGGCTCTTCGCTGATGGTGTTCTCAGGATATCGATTCGCGCGCCAGGCAGCGGCGCTCGACAAACCGATCGTCATCGTCAACCAGGGTATAACGCGCGCCGACGAAATTGCGGCGCTCAAAGTCGATGAGGATTGCACCCGCGTGCTCAGAGACGCGCTCGTCGGATTGCCGACGAGCGCTGGTGCAGTTAGTTCCGCGGTGGACTAATCGTCTCGATTTCCTGTAGTCGCTTAATGATCGAAGCGGCCTTGAGGCTACGGTAATTGATGCCGCTTGCGCTCAGCGAGGATCCTTCCTGGAACGGATAATCATCAAGCGTCGTAAGGAACTCCTTGATCTTTTGCTGGATTGGCACGAACGTCCACATCGTGTTTTCGGCGTACCAGCGCAGGTACATCCCTGATTCGTGAGCGGCCTTCTCGTACGGATCGGCTTTTAGATTGATGACAAGCGGCCAAGCTGGCGCCTGGCGAACTGCCGTATTGATTCCTCCCGTCTGCACGGCGAAGTGCGCTTTGAAATCGCCAACACGAACAGCATTCAGATCGCCGGTGGCCGCAAAATAATAGATGGTATCCCGAGGGCCGGATTCACTCTCTCCCTGGAAGTAGGGCGTGAAGTCGTAGCCGTCGAGGTGAACTTTCCATCGCTTGCCATTTGCGGCATAGCCTTTCTTGAGCTTGCCGACGATATCGTCGACACCAGCCGCGGCCATGAGGGTCGGTATCCAGTCCTCGTGGGAGATGATTTCACTGGTTCTGGTACCGGCTTTGATGGTATCTGGCCATCTCGCGACCATTGGTATGCGGAATCCACCTTCCCAAGTGGTCCCTTTCTCGCCATGAAACGGCGTGGTGCCACCGTCGGGCCACGAGATCGTCTCGGCGCCGTTGTCCGTGCTGTAAATGACGATCGTGTTATCAGCGATACCCAGTTCGTCGAGTTTGTCCAGCAACTGGCCGACCTGGTTATCGTGTTCGACCATGCCGTCGGGGTACAGCCCGATGCCCGTAACCCCTTGCGACTCGGGTTTCAGGTGCGTCCAGACGTGCATGCGCGTCGAGTTGTGCCAGACGAAGAACGGTTTGTTCTGTGCATGCGCACGGTCGATGAAATCCAGCGAGGCCGCCATGAATTCCTCGTCCGCCGTCTCCATGCGCTTGCGCGTCATGGGTCCGGTGTCCTGGATCTCCCCGTCAGCATAGGAATGAATAACGCCGCGCGGGCCGAAGCGGCGGCGGAACTCGGGATCCTTCGGATAATAGTAACTCTCGGGTTCCTCTTCCGCGTTCAGGTGGTAGAGATTACCGAAGAATTCGTCAAAGCCGTGGCTGGTCGGCAGGTGTTTGTCCTGGTCGCCCAGGTGGTTCTTTCCAAATTGCGCTGTGGTGTAGCCCTGGTCCTTCAAAAGGTCGGCAATCGTCGGCGCCCAGTCCGGGATCCCGTGATCCGAGCCCGGCATCCCGATCGTCAGCAGACCAGTCCGGAACGGGTGCTGTCCCAGGACGAATGAGGCGCGCCCCGCCGTGCAGCTGTTCTGCGCGTAGGCGTGCGTAAACATGATGCCTTCATCGGCGATGCGGTCGATGTTGGGCGTTTCATAGCCCATGACACCGTTGTTGTAGGCGCTGACGTTGTGCACGCCGATGTCGTCGCCCCAGATCACGAGGATGTTCGGCCTATCCTGCGCTATCGCAGGGGACAGACCAAAGATCGAAAGCAACAACAGTACCTTAGAGATGCCCAGCTGAATTCTCATTGTCTCTCCATTTGTCTTGCGGATTGTCATGCCCCTTGAGGAGGCGATTTGATCTTGTAAAAAGTTGCATAGAACGTCGGAATCAGAATAACGGTCAGCACCGTGCCGAACATCAAACCGAACATCATGACGAGCGCCATCGACACCCAGAACGCGTCCTGGACCAGCGGCACCACGCCGAGGATCGTCGTAGCCGCGCCTAGCGCGACTGGACGAACGCGCGACATACCCGCCGCAATGGTCGCATCATAAGGTGCCAACCCGTTAGTCTTATTGGCCTCAATCTCGTCCAGCAACACGATCGCATTCTTGATCATCAGCCCAACCAGGCTCAAAGCACCGAGCAGCGACATGAATCCGAACGGTGTCTGCGTCGGCAACAGGATCGCCGTAATGCCGATAAAGGCGAACGGCACTGTGCAGCCGATGATTAGGGACGGTTTGACCGAGTTGAACAGTGCCACGATGATCAGTGTCATGATCAGGAACGCGGGCACCATGCCGGGCAACAGTGAAAGCTGCGCCTCGGTCGTGCTGAAGTACTCACCGTCCCAGAAGAAATCGTAGCCGGGCGGTAACTCGATGGCGTTGATCTCGTCGATCACGCTGGCCCGCAACGCCGGATACGTAACTCCATCAGGCGAGGCTTGCACGGCGATCTGGCGGCGCCGGTCCCAACGCGTAATGATCGGGTCTTCCCACTCCAGGGAGATCCCCTTGGTCACTTGGCCCAGGGGTGCGGCATTGACGACTAACGACGGTCGAACCTGCACGAGATCCAGCTGCCCGGCCACGCGCTGCCGATCTGCATCGGTATCCCGCGCGATGATAGGTAACAAGCTGTCGCCTTCACGGTACAGGCCGACGGGTGTACCGTCGGTCGCGCGGCCAAGTGCCTGTGCAACATCGGCCCGTGACACGGCAGACCAGCGCGCGCGGTCCTGGTCGTATTCCACGACAACTTTTTGCGTTCGCTGCCGCATGTCCGTTCGGACCTGCTTCGCAAGGGGGCTGGCGCGCAGGACCGCCATGACTTCGTCGCCAAGCCGCCGGAGAGTGTCCGGATTGGCTTCGGCGGGTCCGCTGATGCGCAGCTCGAACGGCCATGTGTCTCCGGGCCCCACCGTGTACTTGCGGACACGCGTCAGGATGTCGGGGTAGTTTTCATTCAGCCAGGGTTCGTAGTCCGCGACAAGCGGATTGACCTCGTCAAACGATGGTGTATTGACGATCAGCTGCGCGAAAGACGAGTAAGGAAACTCCGGGTCAACCGGGAGATAAAAGCGCGGACCACCCATACCCATGAACGTGCCGACGTTCTTCACGCGAGGATCGGCCTGGAGTCGCTCCTCGATGCCCCTGATGTCTTCCGACACCTTCTTCAACGGCGTTCCCTGGGGAGCCCAGATGTCGATGATGAACTGGGCGCGCGTCGAGTCCGGGAAGAACTGCAGCGGCACGCCCGTAAAGCCGTATCCGGAGATAACCAGGAAGCCGAGCAACGATACGATTGTCAGCACGCGCTTGCGTATGGCGCCCTCCAGCAGGCTCCGATAGCGGCGGAAGAATCCGCTGTCGTAGGGGTCACCGCCTTTTTCCTCGCCCTCGGGTAGCTTGAGGAAAGCGATGCAGTTCATCGGCGTTACCGTCACCGCAATGAGCCAGCTCCAGACTAAGGAGATGAACACGACGATAAACAGCGTTGCGCCGTATTCACCTGCGCTGTGTGGTGCCACGTACACGGGGTAAAACGCCATCGCCGCGACGATGGTAGCGCCAAGCAAAGCGGTACTCGGTGTCGCGGCACTGTCGATGGCTGCTTCCCTCGGTTCCATGCCCCTTTTGAGTCGAACGATGTAGTTGTCGGCGACCACGATGGCGTTGTCGACCATCATGCCGAGAGCCACGACGAGTGCGCCCAGCGACACGCGCTGCAACGCGATGTCCATGGATTTCATGACCATGAAGGTGCCGAGGATCGTGAGGATCAGGGCCCAGCCGATGACGAGGCCCATGCGCAGGCCCATCGATACTGCAAGCACGGCGAACACGATAAGTACGGCCTCGGCCAGGTTGATGATGAAACCGCCAATGGCCTCGTCAACCAGGTCGGACTGCCACACGAATCGTTCGACTTCGATGCCTGCGGGCATCTGTGGCAGCAGTTCCTCGAGGCGCTTGTCGATGGCCTTGCCCGTTTTGAGCACATTGCCGCCCGCCACGTTCGCCAACTGTATGGCCAGCGCATCCTTACCCTGGAAGCGCATCTTCTGCAGGGCGGGTTCGAGGTAGCCTTCTCTTACGGTCGCGATGTCCTTGATGCGAACCAGCTCGGACCCCCGCACGTCGCCTATGCTGCCGCCCCGCGCTGTGCCTACAGGTCTCGTGTCGGAGAGGTCGCGGGAAAAGAGCTCCGCCGACTCAAGGCCGCTCACGACAATATCAGCCAGCGAGCGGCGCACAGTGAGTTCGCCGATATCCTCGGCCGTAGAGAACTCACCGGCCGTCTCGATTCTCAGACGCAGACCGCCAACATTCACGTCGCCGGCCCTGACGACCATGTTCTGCAATGCCAGCGTCGCAAGAATGTCTTCCTTGCTGATTTTGAGGGCCGCCATCTGCGCCTCGGAGACGTCGAGGTAGACGGCCTTGGGCTGCACGCCCCAGAGTTCGGAGCGTGCGACACCGGGAACACCGTTCAGCTCTTTTCTTAAGGCCTTGGTGTAGTCTTCGAGTTCGGCGTAACTGTAGCCTTCACCGGTGATGGCCAGCACAAAGCCGAACACGAAACTGAAGTCGTCGCCGATATCGGGCTCAAGGACGCCCGGTGGTAAATGCGGCTTCGCATTGTCGATCTTGTTCCGCATCTGGTCCCACACCTGTGGAACCTCGTCGGCCGTGATCGTTTCCCTGAGATCGACCTTGATTATCGAAAGACCGGCGCGGGAGAACGAGTAGAGGTGGTAGACCTCGGGCAATTCCTGTATCGCACGTTCGAGCGGATCGGTGACTTCGAGCTCGACTTCCTGCGGGCTGGCGCCCGGATAGGCCGTGACGATGACGGCCGTCTTGATCGTGAAGTCCGGGTCCTCGAGGCGGCCCATCGTGAAATAGCTGAAGATGCCGCCAACGACGAGGACGCCAACGATAAAATTGACCAGGACGTCCTTTTCCAGGGCAAGCCGGGTCAGGTTCATTGCGCGGCTCCGACCTCAATGATGCGGACGCTCTGACCGTCAACCAGTGCGCTTACGCCGGCGGCAACGATGAGATCACCCGGGTTCAATCCTTCGGTAATCAGAACACCGTTGGTCGTCAGGTTGCCTGTTTGCACTTCGCGTCGGGTGACGGCGTCATTCTCGATGACCCAGACGTAGCTGCGCTCGGTATCGGTGCCCGCAAACAGCGCCGTCGGCGGCACGTGCAAGCCCGTGTCGACCGCTTCCGGCAATTGCGCCTGGATTTTCGCCTGGCCCGCCATTCCCGGCAGGATCTCGGCGCCACCGGGCTGCTCCATGGCGATCGTCAAGGGGTAGGTGCGCGTTGCCTGACTCGCTTCGCCGCCGATTTCGTAGATCGTCGCGGGTACCTCAACGCCGGGCAGCGCATCGAAGGTCACAGTGATGTTCGTCACGAAATCCGCGTAGCCGATGAGGTTTTCCGGAATCGCGAGCGTCATTTCGACACTGCTGCTATTGACGAGCCGCAGAATCGGTTGCAGCGCTACGACGGTTTCGAAATTCTCAACGTAAGTTTCCACGACCTCGCCGTCGAAGGGCGCGGCGAGATTCGTGTAACTGAGCCGATCCCTGGCCGTCTGCGCAGTAGCCTCCGCCGACGACACGCCGGCCCGGCCTGCGTCGCGTGTCGAAAGCGCGAGATCGACAGCACGCTGGCTCGTTGCCCCGGGGTCTTCGTCCTGGGCGCCTTTCAACCTGTCGTAATCGGCATCGGCGCGGCGAGCCGCCGCCTGCGCCGCCGCGAGTACGGATTCCGCGTTTTTCAGCATGACCTGAAAATCGTTGGGATCGATGCGAGCAACAACAGTGCCGGCCGAGACCTGATCGCCTACCTTTACGGGTAGTTCGATCAACGGCCCCGACACGCGGAACGACATGTTGGCTTCCTGCGCGGCTGCGGCAAGCCCCGGGAAACTGCCCTCGGAGAGGCCACCTGGATCGCTGATCTGTAACGCCTTCACCGGTTTCGGCGGCGGTGGCGGCGCTTCTTCGGCACAACCTGCGATGATCAAAAGCGGAAAAGCCAGCGCAGCAACGGATGCGAAGCCGGTGGAGAAATAACGTCGTTTCATAACGATTGCCTGTTTAGTGTCATTGTTGGGCGTCGAGCAGGTCGCCCCAGTTGGTGCGCTGACGCATCGCGTCTTTCGATTCGGTGGAAATGAAGTCGTTGCCTTCACGGATTTGCCATCCGCCGCCAAGGGCGCGATACAGGGCGACGAGGTTCCTGGCCACCCGGCCTCGAGCGTCGGTCAGCAGCGCTTCCTGTGCCAGCAGTGCCCTCTGTGTCAGCAGTACGCGGTTGAAGTCCGCAATACCATCACGGTACTGGATGTTGGCGAGGTCGACTGCGCGGCGAGCGCTCTCGGCGGCCTCGCTGAGGGAAACCACTTCTTCCTGGCTGCGGATGAACGCGGTCTGTGCGTTCTCGACTTCGCGTAGCGCGTTGAGCACAGCCAGCTCGTAGCCCGTCAACGCCTGCTGCAGTCGTGCATCGTTGGCCCGAACCCGGTTCTTGACGCGGCCGAAGTTGAAGAGGTTCCAGCGAAAGCCGGCACCCACGAGGCGAGTCGAGCTGTCCGAGTCCGTCAGGTCGCCAAAGTCCTCGGCCGCATACCCGATCGTTCCGCCCAGGCTGAACGCCGGGTATAGCTCCGCCTTGGTCACGCCGATTACCGCGCTTTGCGTCGCCGCGATGTACTCGGCCTGCCGAATGTCCGGGCGCCGCCGCAAAAGGTCGGTGGGCATGCCAATCGCGACCGACGCAGGTGCGGCCGGAATATCCGCCGCGTCACCGATGATTGTGCGCACCTCGCCTGGCGTCGCACCGATAAGGAGGCTCAGCGCATTTTCGACCTCGCGCAGTGCCGCTTCGAGGCGCGGAATCGAGGCCGCGGTGTTCTTCATCTGCACGGTTGCCTGGACGACATCGAGTTCGGAGGTCAGTTCATTGCGAAAGCGCACGCCCGAGATTTCCTGGCTGCGCGTTTGCACCTGCAGATTGCTGCGAGCAACAGCAAGCTGCTGTTCCAGGGTCCGAAGCAGGATATAGGTCGACGCGACCTCGCCGGTCAACGTGACCAGGGCCGCGTCGTAGGCCGCTACGCTGCCCGCAAGATTGGAATCTGCGGCCTCAACGATACGCCGGAAGCGACCCCAGAAATCCAGCTCCCAGGCCGCATCGAAGCCGAGTCGATAAGTCTGGTACTTGGTGTCGACCCCGGTCTGCGTGAGGGGTGGCAGGTAAGAAACAGGCTCCGCATTCTCGCTGAGCTCGATATCGTCGGCCGACAGTCGAGCCGACATGATCTGCGGGTACAGGGTGCCCTTGGCAAAGCCGAGCTGTGCATGCGCCTCATAGACTCTGAGGCCGGCAATCTCGAGCACCTGGTTCTCTGCATAGGCCCGCTGGATCAGCGCTTCGAGCGCCGGGTCATTGAAACTCTTCCACCAGTCGCGCTGGTCACTAGATTCGGTGCTGACACCGGCTGCGGCTGACTCCAGCCAGCCCTCGGGGGTCGGCGCGTCAGGTTTCTCGAAATCGGGCCCGACGGCACAGCCCGCAAGCACGAACGTCAGGCCCAACAGGGCCAATGGCCTTAGGCCAACAGTTATATGGATCATCGCGAACGTGGCTCCCCTTGGCTCGCCCGCCGCGACGACCGGCTATCCGGTTTTCGTCAACATTTCCAGGTTACCGGGAGGCGCTGGTTTTTTTGGTTGCAGTCGAAATCAACCATCGTTGTTCTGGAGTTAGTCTAACAGCTCTAAAAGTCGAACCGAAAGCCCGTGGACAGCACTGAATCGGCCCGCTCGCCGTTGACATCCTTGCCATTTGACAGAATAGCTTCGAGATAAGCGAAACTCGTTTCCGTCGCGAATACCGAAGCACCCAGGAGGAGCTGCTCGATGCCGAAATCGGAATCAACGCGCGGATCGTCGATATCGGGGTTCGTATAGTTGAATCCTCCGTATAAAAGCCAGCGATCGGAATGTCCGTATTCGACGTACAGCTCCGCTCCGTCACCATCGTAGATCAGCGTATCGTCCGCGAAGAATATCGCTTCATGGTTGTCCCACGTGGCAATGCTGAAGGCCGCTTTCCAGGGTGCGTTGTGATATTGCACGCCAACCGTCGCAACGCTGGAATCGTCGTCTCCGGCAATGTCCTCGAATGTGCCCTCGACGCGATTGCCGACGAAGGCAGCACCGATTTCCCAGCTGTCATTCGGCGCGAAAATCAGCGACCCGCCGAGACTCTCGTAGTCGTCACCATCGTCTGTGGCCCGGAGTTGCGTCTGCAGACCGTAGCTGAATTTGCCGCGCGAATTGCGCCAGATGATCGCGTCATCGGCACGGCCGCTGCCGAGAGAACCACCATCTGTCCCTGCAGCATACACGGACAGGGCGGAGCCACCGTATACGTTGAAGACATCGGTCCAGCCCGCGACGTCATAGTAGACGCTCCACTGCTTACCAAACGTCATTTCGCCGATGTTCTCGAATCGTATGCCGAGGTAACCGAGGCGTGTGGAGAGGGCGTCGTCGGAATCCTCGCTGCGCACGGTGATACCGCCCGACGTGCCGTCACTTATCACAAACGCGGAGTTATTGTCGACGAGATTGGTCTTCCACTCAATGCGTCCGAAGACAGTACGCCCGTTTTTCAAATTGCCGGCAGCGCGGATGCCCAGGCGCGAGGAACCGTCATTGAGCGTGGTATCGTCCCCACCCGTCTCGGCGAATATTCGCATTGATCCGTAGAGGTCCAGCGTATCACTGAGTGCGATCGCATCCTCGACGATAACGGCTTCCTTGCCGGTGCGCAGTACCTGTCTTTCCTGCATGCCGATTTCTTGCGAATCGAGCGCCTCGGTGCGTTCGGTATCCTGTGGCCGCTCCTGTGGCGGAACGGAATCGGGCTCGAGTGCGTACAGGCCTTCGGACACCGGCTCTTCAGCATGTACCTCGAGTTCGGCGACGCGTTCCGTCAGCGCCTCCAATTGAGCCGACTGCTCGGTCAGCAAGCGGTTCTGGCTTTCGACCAGTTGTCGAAGCGCGGCCATTTCCTGAGCAATGTCGCTCTGCGCGAATGCAGAGCTGGAGACGAGAGTAAGGGCGATCAGTAGACGACGCATGTTCATCCTCCGGAGAGTGAAAGGAGTGTGTCCGCCGATGCTACAACGAGCGCGACCGGCCCGCTATCCGTCCTGTGCCACCTTCATCCCGACGAGCTTGCCGATCAGGATGGCCGTATACAGCTGACCGAATATGCCCTCGACAATCGCGAGTGCGCGCGCTGCGGGTCCGATCGGCGTCAGGTCACCGTAACCGACCGACGTCAGGGTGATGAAACTGAAATAGGTGAACTCATGGAACATCGCTGCGCGGTTCTCGATGGTCAAAACGGCTCCCACGGATTCGATGACCT
>Ga0265303_10002758_pt1 | contig 10941 bp, 12 predicted proteins | sample Helome_2_FD_192494 | JGI IMG/M metagenome (GOLD analysis project Ga0265303, IMG submission 192494) | Marine sediment microbial communities from subtidal zone of North Sea - Hel_20160317 (Illumina Assembly) | ecosystem: Environmental > Aquatic > Marine > Subtidal zone > Sediment ...
TCCGTTTGGCCGCAAAATCATGCCGCGACGACCTCAGCTCCGCAGGGCACCCGCTCTTGCAGACCCCACACCAGGATTCAGCGCCCGCTTTCCATTCCCGGGGCCGCGCCGACGCGATAGAATTTCCTATCCTTCGCCTGGGTAAACTCCAGACAAACATTGAACTAACGTTTGCCTTTGAGTTTCTGCGCCGCCCGATAACGTGCTTCGGCTTCGGCCAGTTCCGTCTGCGCTTTCCTGAGATCGGTTTCGACCGTGATGCCGTCGAGCGCTTTTTCCGCTTCCTGTTTAGCCGCGAGCGCTGCCGCTTCGTCGAGTTGATCGCCGCGCAGTGCTGTGTCTGCAAGCACGGTTACAAGGTGCGGCTGTACCTCAAGCAGGCCGCCAGTAATGTAGAAACTCTCTTCTTTGCCGTCCGTCGTTTCGACACGCACCTCACCGGGGTTTAGTGTAGTCAGCAGCGGCGCGTGTCGCGGCGCAATGCCCACCTCGCCCATTTCCGCCGGCGCGAACACCATGTTGGCTTCGCCTGAATGTATCGCACCTTCCGCGGATACGATGTCGACCCGAATTGTGGCCATTAGCTTGTCTCTTTACCTATTGGAAGTTCTTCGCATTTTCGACCGCTTCCTCGATCGTGCCGACCATGTAGAACGCCTGCTCGGGAAGATGGTCGTAGTCACCGTTTACGATGCCACTAAAGCCACGGATCGTCTCCGCCAAAGACACATACTTGCCCGGTGAATTCGTAAAGACTTCTGCAACGAAAAATGGCTGCGACAGGAAGCGCTGAATTTTGCGAGCCCGGGTGACCGATTGTTTGTCGTCTTCCGAGAGTTCGTCCATACCAAGAATTGCGATGATGTCCTGCAATTCCTTGTATCGCTGCAGCACGGCCTGCACGCCGCGCGCGCAGTCATAGTGTTCCTGGCCGATAATGTTCGGGTCGAGAATACGCGAGGTTGAATCGAGTGGATCTACGGCCGGGTAGATGCCGAGTTCGGCGATATTACGCGACAGCACCAGCGTTGCATCAAGGTGAGCAAAGGTTGTGGCAGGCGACGGGTCGGTAAGGTCATCCGCCGGTACATAGACCGCCTGGAACGAGGTAATCGAACCAGTCTTCGTCGATGCAATGCGCTCCTGCAGTATGCCCATTTCTTCAGCGAGCGTCGGCTGGTAGCCCACCGCCGATGGCATACGGCCGAGCAGTGCCGAAACTTCGGTACCAGCCAGCGTGTATCGGTAAATATTATCGATGAACATCAGAACGTCACGGCCTTCGTCGCGGAACGCTTCGGCCATCGTCAATCCGGTCAGTGCAACGCGCAGGCGGTTGCCCGGTGGCTCGTTCATCTGGCCGTACACCAGCGATACTTTGTCGATAACACCAGAATCAGTCATCTCATGGTAGAAGTCGTTACCCTCACGAGTACGCTCGCCGACACCGGCAAATACAGAGTAACCACCATGCTCTTTCGCGATGTTGTTGATCAGCTCCATCAGCGCTACGGTCTTGCCGACACCGGCGCCACCGAATAGCCCGACCTTGCCGCCCTTGGCGATCGGCATTATCAAATCGACAACTTTGATACCGGTTTCCAGGAGCTCGGTCGTCGCCGCCTGCTCTTCGTAGGACGGTGCGGCGCGATGAATCGGCATGTGCTCCTCAGCGCCGATGGGGCCGGCGTTGTCAATCGGCTTGCCAAGCACATCCATGATGCGGCCAAGTGTCTTCTCGCCCACCGGAACCGCGATCGGCTGTCCCGTGTCCGTGACTGACATACCTCGTTTCAGGCCCTCGGACGAACCCATTGCAATCGTGCGAACGACACCGTCGCCCAACTGTTGCTGAACTTCGAGCGTGACGTCCGCTTCATCGATGACAAGTGCATCATAAATTTTCGGGATCTGACCTGCTGGGAATTCCACGTCCACAACAGCGCCAATGACCTGCACAGTATTTCCGGTGCTCATTATTGGTTCCTTAGCTTGATACCGCGGCCGCGCCGCCTACAATTTCTGAAATTTCCTGTGTAATTGCTGCTTGTCGTGCTTTGTTGTATTGCAACTGCAATTTGTCGATGATCTCGCCGGCGTTGTCGGTCGCCGATTTCATCGCGACCATTTTCGCCGCCATCTCGCAGGCGAAGTTCTCGACCGCGCCTCGATAAACCTGCGACTCGATGTAACGCATCAATACGTCATCGAGCAGTTCGCCGGCGTCCGGCTCATAAATGTAATCCCAATGATCCTGCAATGACTCTTCGCCGAGATCTATTTCGCTGACCGGCAGCAGGGTCGACACCTCGGGCTTCTGGCTCATTGCACTGATGAAATCGTTATGAACGAGATACAGCCGATCAATCTTTCCTTCCTCGTACTCGGTGAGCATGATCTGGATTGCGCCCAGCAGGTCATTGATCTGCGGCTTGTCGCCAAGATGCGTCGCCGTTCCGACAACGTTGCCGCCCATGCGGCGGAAAAAATTGACGGCCTTCGCACCGACGAGCGCAAGATCGACTTCAATATTTTCGGAATCCCACTTAATCAGATCGGCGATGACGCGTTTAAAAAGATTAACGTTTAAGCCGCCGCAGAGACCGCGGTCCGTCGAAATCACGATGTAACCAACGCGCCGAACTTCGCGTTCCGTCAAGAACGGGTGTTTGTAATCCGGATTTGCATACGCCAGGTGGCCGATGACACGACGGATGCGCTCAGCATACGGCCGAGACGCCTCCATCTGATTCTGCGCTTTGCGAATCTTGCTGGCTGCGACTTTTTCCATCGCGCTCGTGATCTTCTGCATGTTTTTTACAGAAGCAATCTTTGAGCGTATTTCTTTTTCACCCGGCATACTGTTTCTCTAAATTGTCCGATTGAGACGGTGCAAATTCGTGTCGCGAGAGCGCTTCGACTTTTTCCCTGATGGATGCCACGAAACTAGTAAGCACCCTTCTCAGCAAACGCTTCGCAAATTCCCTTCAGCGTTGCTGCGATGTCGTCGTTGAAATCGCCGGTCGCATTAATGCTGTCGAGATCCGACTGATTGTTCGCCCGCGCAAAATCATGCAGCGCCGTTTCATAGTCGACGACCTTTTCGACCTCGACGTCATCGATAAAGCCTTCGTTAACCGCAAATAGCGATAACGCCATTTCTGCAACTGACAATGGCGAGTATTGCTTCTGTTTCATCAGCTCGGTCACGCGTTCGCCGCGCTCGAGCTGCTCGCGCGTCGCTTTGTCGAGGTCGGAGGCAAACTGTGCGAACGCCGCCAGCTCACGATATTGAGCGAGGGACAGGCGAACGCCACCGCCGAGCTTTTTGATGATCTTCGTCTGCGCGGCCCCACCAACACGCGATACCGACAGGCCGGCATTGATGGCCGGGCGTATGCCGGCATTAAACAGATCGGTCTCGAGGAATATCTGGCCGTCGGTAATCGAAATTACGTTCGTCGGAACGAACGCTGACACGTCACCAGCTTGTGTTTCAATGATTGGCAGCGCGGTCATTGAGCCGGTCTTGCCTTTGATCTTGCCGCCGGACACTTCCTCGACGTGTGCCGCATTGACGCGCGCGGCGCGCTCGAGCAAACGTGAATGCAGGTAGAAGACGTCGCCCGGGTACGCTTCGCGGCCCGGTGGTCGCCTCAAGAGCAACGACACCTGACGGTAGGCCCAGGCCTGCTTGGTCAGGTCATCATAAATGATCAGCGCGTCTTCGCCGTGATCCATGAAGAACTCACCCATCGATGCACCTGCGTAAGGTGCTATGTATTGCATTGCCGGGCTGTCGGCGGCAGCAGCGGCAACCACAATCGTGTGTTCCATTGCGCCTTCTTCTTCGAGTTTGCGGACGACGCCGGCGATGGATGAGGCTTTCTGACCAATCGCAACGTAAATACACTTAATGCCCGTGCCACGCTGGTTGATGATTGTGTCGATCGCGACAGCCGTCTTGCCGGTTTGGCGGTCACCAATAATCAGCTCACGCTGACCACGGCCAATCGGCACCATCGAGTCGATGGACTTCAAACCGGTCTGTACTGGCTGGCTAACTGACTGGCGTTGAATGACGCCCGGCGCAACTTTTTCGATCGGCGCCGTTTCCGTGGCCGCGATCGGGCCCTTGCCGTCGATCGGCCGACCCAACGCGTCGACGACACGACCCAACAACGCTTCGCCAATCGGTACTTCGAGAATACGCGCCGTCGTCTTGACCGTGTCGCCTTCCGAAATATGCTTGTAGTCACCGAGGACGACCGCGCCAACTGAATCCTGCTCGAGATTCAACGCCATGCCGAAGGTATTACCCGGGAACTCGAGCATTTCGCCGTATCGTGCGTCGGCAAGGCCGTGTATGCGTACAATACCGTCGGTCACAGCGATCACCGTGCCGACGTCACGCGCTTCTACGGTCGCCTCGAAGTTCTCGATGCGCTCTTTAATCAGCTGACTGATTTCAGAAGCTTTGAGTGCCATTTTGTTTTCCTCTTTAGCTGACCAGCAGCTTAGTTGACTAGCGTATTTGTCAGGCTCGAGAGCCGTGCACGCAGTGATCCATCAATGACGACATCGCCGGCCTTAATGACTGCACCGCCGATGAGGTTTTCGTCTATTTCCGTTTCGAGATTGACACTGCGCCCCAAACGAGCCCGCAGCGCCGTCGATATTTCGAGTTGCTGAGACGCAGATAGCGGTGTTGCCGAAGTCACAATAACGTCAACCGTGTTCTCGACGTCCGCTTTCAGTGCCTCGAAATGCTCGGCGATCTCGGGTAGGACGGCGATACGCCCATATTCAAGTAGCAGCTTCAAGAAATTTGTGCCTTTCTTGTCCGAGCCCGACAGTACGCGCCCACCCGCTGTCGCGAATAATCCCGTCAAGAATTCGAGACGTTTGTCGTCGCTCAACGACGGTTTGCTCAGGTAGTCGGCAACCTGGCCATCGGCGAGGAAGTCACGCGCGGCGCCCAGCGATTCCGACCACGCGCCAAGCTCGCCTGATTCATGCGCAATCTCAAACGCAGCCTGTGCGTAAGGCCGTGCGACTGTGTTGTTATCCGCCATGTCGGCCTACAGTTCCTTCGCGAGCTTGCCGAGGATGTCCTCGTGCTCGGTCGAGTCGATCTCACGGCTCAAGATTTTCTCTGCGCCGGCAAGTGCGATTGCGGAAACCTGGCCGCGCAGCTCTTCGCGGGCGCGATTCGCTTCCTGTTCAATCTCTGCCGTGGCCGCCGCGAGTTGACGCTCGCGTTCTTTGCTGCCATCCGCCTTGCCGTCCGCGACAATCTCATTTGCCCGCGCATTCGCCTGGTCGAGAATCGTCGTTGCCTGGCGGCGGGCTTCCGCGACAACTTCGTCTGCCTCTGCTCGCGCTTGCACCAATCTTTCCTGGCCGCGGTCTGCGGCCGCCAGTCCGTCCTCGATCTGCTTTTGGCGACTTTCAATTGCTTCGAGAATGGGCGGCCAGATGAACTTCATGCAGAACGCGACGAATACGATCATCGCAATCGACTGCCCGATGAGAGTTAAATTGATGTCCACATCTGTTCCTTTAGATAAAGCTACTGCGCTTGCTCAGACTTCGCTGAACCCGAAATTGAAATGCTCATTTACTCACGTGTAAACGCTGCTTCCGATTTCGGCTTCGCCTCGTCCGAGCTTCGCTCGTGACGCTTTCTCCGATAGTCGCGTGTTAGCCGCCCACTACCGGCGCGTTGGCCAGCTGGCCGATGAACGGATTGGCGAACGCAAAGAACAGTGCGATACCGACACCAATCATCGCGACGGCGTCAAGCAATGCGACGACGATAAACATTTTCGTCTGCAGCATTGGCGCCAGCTCCGGCTGACGTGCGGCACCTTCGAGGAAGCGGCCGCCTAAGAGGCCCATACCGATGCCGACGCCGAGCGCGCCAAGACCGATTAAAAGTGCGACAGCAATTGCCGTGAAGCCAATAACAGTTTCCATCAGTTTCTCCTAACGAGGATCTAGTCCAACCTATTGATTTTAAAGGTTTCCGTATTAATGCGTTTCCGATGCCAGACTTAAATAAACTATGGTCAGCATCATGAAAATAAAGGCCTGCAGCGTCACAATCAGGACATGGAAAACGGCCCAGCCAAAGTGCAGCGGCAGCTGATACAGGCCAAGTAACGCAATCAGAATGAAGATGAGTTCGCCGGCAAACATGTTGCCGAAAAGTCGAAGCGACAGCGACACCGGCTTCGCGAGCAGTGCGACGGACTCAAGAATGAAATTAAACGCGATAATGAACGGTGCCGCGATCAGGCCCAAACCTTTAGTCGGCGGCGCGATCGGGTGCAGCGTCAGCTCGGCGATGAATCCGGTAACGCCCTTGTTCTTGATCGTGTAGAAGATGATCAGGAAGAACACCGAGATCGACATTCCAAAGGTTACGTTTACGTCGGTCGACGGCACAACCTTCATATATTCGACGCCGACGAGTTTCGACAATTCTGGAATCCAGTCGACTGGAACCAGGTCCATCAGATTCATCAGGAATACCCAAACGAATATCGTCAAGCCCAATGGCGCAATAAGCCGGCTTTTGCCGTGAAACGTGTCTTTAACGCTTGAGTCCACAAACTCGACGATGATTTCGACAATCGCCTGAAACCTGCCGGGTTTGTCTTTCGAGGTTTTCTTGGCCACGTTTCGAAACAGCAGAACGAAGACCAGCCCAAGAAGAATCGACCAGAACATTGAGTCAACGTTAATGGCTATCGGGTTGCCGGCGCATTGATTCCAAACCCACTCGCCTGTGTCCGCTTTGCAGACCTGGAGATTTTGGAGGTGATGGGAAATGTAATCGCCGGAAGTTTCGGGGCCGTGTCCGCCTTCACTCGCCATCGCTTATGACCGTTTCCTGTTCCTGTTTCTTGTCGCGAGCGAGGAGGCCGAACAATGGCACCAACGCCGTGACAATAAATGTTGTAAACAATGCCGCGGCCGCAAGCGGTCGCACCGTGACGAAGACGATGCCGAACAACAGCATGGTCAGCGCCCATTTTCCAAATTCGCCGATGTACGCCGCCCGAATCAGGGCTTTCGCGCCCTTTTCCCGGCGAGGCAAGCTGAGCCTTAGTGCCAGAAACGCGTTTGGAATCACTGAAATCAGGCAGCCCAGCAACGCCGAGTAGCCGTGAACGCTCCCAAACATGCCCCAAAGCACAGCAGCGAATGCCGCTCCAAGCCCAATTTGTCCCGCAAGTACCGTCAGCATCGTCTTATCGGATGAGTCCACGCCCGGCCTCGTCCATTCTGCTTGCTTCCGGCACTAAAAACGCCACGTCCATCGGGCGATCCCCTCGGCTTGTGGCGCTTCGTTTACGGTGTTTCCAGGCAGGCCTGTGTTAAGCGAGCGCATTATAGTGGCAGGCTCGGGCCTAAGCAATACAAAACCGTCTTTTCCGACGGCACGATTTAGCCACTTTTTCCCGGGAAATATGCCGCTTTTCGGTGCCGCTGGAGGCTCGTTGCAGGCACTGAATTCCGCGCAGGCTCTGGCCTAAATATTCGGCCAATGCTGCCGATATCACCCTAGGAGAGGCGTCTTAGGAATTCTGCCAGGGAGCTAGCATGCAACTGATAGCCAGCGAGGCCGTACGAGGGTCTCACGCACTGAACGATGTTGTCCGGGAGATGAGCCTGTCGCTGAGCTTTTTCTCGGATCCGGCGAAACTCGCCGTGTTGGTAGCCGGGCCGCTGCGTCGCATCGTGTTGCTCACCGACAGCGATATTTGCGAAGAAGTTGTGGAACAGCTGCAGGTCGCGAACAGTTGTTCGCCCATCGGGATTATCATCGCCGCGGACCGCCCGAAACTGCGGTCCAGCGAAAAGCTCGGGCTTATCGACAAGCTTCTCGAGCTACCGAATGTCGAGTGGGTCGGCGCCAACTTCAATTTCGACCGATTGGCCGCGTCGACTCGCCACTGCCGTCGACGAATGCTCAAGGTCTCTCGACAGGATCTCCTTGGCGCCTTCGAGAACTCGGAATTTTTTGTCCAGTATCAGCCTAAGGTCGAGCGCGACACCGGCGCCGACTGGGTGACCCGGGAGGCCGAAGCACTCATTCGCTGGCAACATCCCGAACATGGTGTCGTCGGTCCCCTGGAGTTTCTGCCTGAAATCGAGGCATTCGGGATGATGCCGGATCTGACCGAGTTCGTTTTGCGCAAGGCGGCCGCACAGCTGCAAGAGTGGCATGAACAGGATCTCGACCTAAACGGATGCATAAATCTCGCGCCGAGTTTGCTCAACGACGAATCGCTCGGTGAACACTTTGCAGCCATCGTCAAGGAATACGGCGTCGCCTGCGAACGCTTTACGTTCGAGGTGGTAGAACAGGAGCTGGCCGATCCCAAAGCACCGCATCTAATCGCCATCAACGGATTGCGTGACAACGGCTTTCGACTGTCGCTGGATGATTTTCGTGTTGCCGCGGCATCCTTATCGACCTTCGAACAGTTGCCCTTTGACGAAATCAAGATTCATGCCTCGGCATTGCGGGACGCAAAAAACAATACGGCATCGTTGCATGTACTCGCCGCCGTCTCCGGTCTCGCCCACAATCTGGGCATGTCGGTGTGTGCAGAAGGCGTTGAGGACGAGGAGATGTTCAACTTTCTCGCCACGATTCAGTGCGACAAGATGCAGGGCTTCTTGATTTCCGAAGCTGTGCTACCGCACATTATCAAGCGTGTTTATTCCGCCAAGGAAGCCAGCGTCGACGTTGCATGACCGGTCGCCAAGTAGTTGCACTTGCAGCTGTGGCGCGCCGATCCCGCTCACTCGAAACCCCACTCGCTTGCGAGACCGGCACGCCGCAGCCGCCCTGCATTCGCTTAACGAACGATCTCACTGTCAGCGACGTTAGATTTTCGGCGACTGTGTATGAATGACGCATGGGACGTCTGACGAACGAGTGGGCTTCCGAGCGAGGAAGATGTCCCATGCGTCGTTCGCGTCAACCGCTTTCGAAAAACAAACTCTTATTGAATGTGTTTCAGGATACCGTCGAGTTCGTCAAGGTTATTGTAGGCAATCACGAGTTTGCCGGAGCCCTTCTGAGTGTGTTCGACCCGCACCTTGGCACCAAGCTTCTCTGAAACTTCTATCTCCAGACGCCGGATATCGGCGTTACCTGTACTCGCCGGCGTCGGTTTTTTCTTGCTGCTCTTGCCTTCGAGCAGTTGCTTGACGAGCCGCTCCGTCTCGCGAACCGATAAACCCTTGCGAACAATGTGTCGAGCGATATCGTATTGTTGAATCGGATTCGCTATCGATAACAACGCGCGCGCGTGACCCATGTCGAGCTTGCGCTGCTCCAACAATGGCTTCACCTTGTCGGCAAGCTCTTGCAGTCGAAGCAGGTTGCTGACCGATGCGCGCGACCGGCCGACAGCGGTGGCCGCGTCAGCATGGGTCAAATCGAATTCCCGAATCAAGCGATCGAGCGCACGCGCCTCTTCCAGCGGATTCAAATCTTCACGCTGGATATTTTCAATCAACGACATGGCGATGGCGTCTTCATCAGCCACCGAGCGAATTACCGCAGGAATTTCAGCCAGCTCTGCGAGCAATGCCGCGCGCCAGCGGCGTTCGCCGGCAATGATTTCATATCGCTGCGAATTACCGGTCTTTCCGATGGGTCGAACAACGATCGGCTGCACAACGCCCTGCGAGCGAATCGAGTCCGCCAGTTCATCGAGTGAATCCTGGCGCATATCGACGCGTGGCTGATATTGGCCACGCTGTAGCATTTCGACCGGAATATTTTTCATCCCCTCGTCGGCGGCCGCGCCGCTGACCAGTACGGTTTCGTGGGTTGGTTTCGACAGCAAAGCATCCAGGCCGCGGCCGAGTCGTTTTTTGCGTGCAGTCATAGTTTTCCTAAACGGCTTGTGCGACGCGCGCATCTTCGCGTCGCAGAATTTCCCCGGCCAGTGCTAAGTATGAAATAGCGCCGCGTGACGAACGATCATGCAGTAATACAGGCCGTCCGAAGCTGGGCGCCTCGGCAAGGCGAATGTTTCTCGGAATTACGGTTCGAAACACCTTTTGGTCAAAGTGGTCGAGCAGCTGCTGAGAAACCTCGTTCGACAGATTAATCCGCGGGTCAAACATCGTTCGCAAGATACCGTACACCTGCAAATCCGGATTTACAGAACTACGCACCTGTTCAATTGTGTTCAATAGCGCGCTCAGGCCTTCGAGCGCATAGTACTCACACTGCATTGGGATTAGCACGCCGTCGGCCGCCGTTAATGCATTCACCGTCAGCATATTTATTGACGGCGGGCAGTCGATCAGAATGAAATCGTAAAGACCGGCGACCGGGCCTATCGCTTTCCTGAGTTTCATTTCGCGACCGATTTCTTGCAGCAGCTTGACCTCGGCCAGCGTCAGGTCCTCATTTCCGGGCAGTACCGCGAAACCGCCTTCCGGTGGCGAGACGATGGTGTCGGCCGCGCTCGCCTCGCCAAGCAAAACATCGCAGGCGGAGTGCTCGACGTTTGTCTTATCGATGCCGCAACCCATCGTCGCGTTTCCCTGCGGATCCATGTCCACGACCAGCACTCGGCGCTGCGTCGCAGCGAGCGACGCCGCCAGATTGACGCAGGTCGTTGTTTTACCGACTCCGCCTTTCTGATTTGCTATAGCGATGATGCGTGTCATTGATCTAATCCGATTCCTAGCAAGCGCAGCGTCTAAGCCTCGCGTCGCAGCAGCACGGCGTGCCGTGATCCCTTTTCAAGGCCCGGGACAGAAAGTTCTCTTACTTCATACCCCCACGGATGGGATATATGTTCTATTTCATCCGCCGGGTATCGGCCTTTTAAGGCCACGAATACCCCGTCCTCTCCTACGTGGTGACCGGCGATTTCAAGCAGCCGCGGTATGCCTGCA
>Ga0265303_10002759_pt1 | contig 10941 bp, 10 predicted proteins | sample Helome_2_FD_192494 | JGI IMG/M metagenome (GOLD analysis project Ga0265303, IMG submission 192494) | Marine sediment microbial communities from subtidal zone of North Sea - Hel_20160317 (Illumina Assembly) | ecosystem: Environmental > Aquatic > Marine > Subtidal zone > Sediment ...
TGTCGGAGCCAGGTCTGGGTCGGTTTCGCGTCAATCTCTTTCATCAGCGTAGCAGCGTTGCCATGGTGTTGCGCTACATCACCTCGGATATGCCGACTCTCGACGAGCTGGGCATGCCGGTACAGCTCAAAGAGCTGGTTATGCTGAAACGTGGTTTGATCCTGATGTGTGGGTCTACGGGCGCGGGTAAGTCGACGACGCTCGCGGCGATGCTCAACCACCGCAATGAAAAGACCTCGTCACATATCATTACCATCGAGGATCCAATCGAGTTTCTGCACCCGAACAAGCAATCGATCGTCAACCAGCGAGAAATTGGACTGGATACCAAGTCCTATCGCCGCGCGCTTAAAAGCGCGGTTCGTGCTGCGCCCGACGTGATTCAAATCGGTGAGATCCGTGATACCGAATCAATGCGCGCGGCTCTGGACATGGCCGGCACCGGGCATCTCGTGCTGGCGACGGTCCACTCGAACAATTCGGCTGAAACACTCGACCGGATCATCAACCTCTTTCCACAGGAACAGCATTCGCAGGTATTTATGGATCTGGCCCATTACCTGCGGGCCATCCTGTCACAGCGGCTGGTGCGCTCCCGTAGCGGCAAGCGGGTAGCGGCTGTCGAACTATTGCTCAATACGCCACACATTAAGGACCTGATCCTCAAAGGTGACATCTCGGCTGTCAAAGAGGCGCACAAGGACAGTGGTGAGCAGGGCATGAAGACCTTTGACGATGCGTTGCTCGAGTTGTACAACCAGGGCACGATCACGATGGAAGAGGCCATGTCGCACGCCGATTCGCGCGCCAACCTCGAAGCCAAGGTCAACTTCGGCGGCTGATCCCGCCACCGGTCACCCATCACCTCCCATCTGTGTTGTCCGGGCCCCGCTTGGGGAGTTCCTCTTGCTTAAGCTCGCTCGGCGTCCTGCCTCGCTCGCATCGCGTTCCGCTCGTTTTGGCGTCCCTGCGTCACTTCGCTACACACGACGCTCGAGGAACTCCGCAAGCGCAGCCCTCACAGAGCACGCCGGCCCAGCGGCGGTGAGCGCCGGGGTGTCTCACAAAGCGAGTTTGCGAAGCAGCTGTCCGAGCGACTGAGATTCCCCGGCGATCGACGCCGCAGTATGAAGGGTGGGTGGTCGGTGCTGCGGAATGTCCGTAGAATTGCCCCGCGATGAGCGCTACCGACGAAACAGAAAAACCGGACGAAGAAGCCGCGCTGCAACTCGATGCCGCCGGCAATCTGAGACACCTGTTGACCCTCAAAGGGCTGGACAAGGCCCTGCTAACGGATATTCTGGATGACGCTGAGCGATACCTGACGTTGCCGGGAACCTTGCCCGCCAGAAGTCAGTCGCTGGCCGGCCGCACGGTTGCCAACCTGTTTTTCGAACCCAGCACACGAACCCGCGCGTCATTTGATCTGGCCGGTAAACGTCTTGGTGCCGACGTGCTGAATCTTGACGTGAATACCTCTTCGCGAAAAAAAGGTGAGAGCATCCTCGACACCATTTATACGCTCGAGGCCATGCAGGTCGACGTCATGGTCGTTCGCGACGCCAGTGCCGGAGTACCGGCAAATATCGCGCGCAATGTGCAGGAACACGTCTGTATTCTAAATGCTGGCGAAGCAGAGGTTTCGCACCCGACTCAGGGGCTGCTCGACCTGTTAACGATCCGCCAGCACAAACGGAGTTTTTCAGACCTGAAAGTCGCCATCGTTGGCGACATCCGGCACTCGCGCGTCGCCATGTCTGCATCACAGGGCCTGGCAACGCTCGGCATCGGTGAACTCCGCTTGATCTCGCCGCCTTCGCTCGCTCCTGACCCGGAGTCCTTGCCGGGCGCCGTTATCCTCGACAATCTGGATGAAGGACTTGCAGACGCCGATGTGGTGATGGCGCTGCGCATCCAACGGGAGCGTATTGGCAATCTCGAGGGCATTCCGGCAATCGATCAGTATTTCGCGAACTTCGGCATTAGCGAGGAGCGCCTGAAGATCGCGGCGCCGGATGTGATCGTCATGCACCCGGGCCCGATGAATCGTGGCATCGAAATAGAAAGCGTGGTGGCCGACGGACCCCGCTCAGTCATCACGCAGCAAGTCACCAACGGTGTCGCAGTGCGGATGGCTGTGCTCGATCGAGTCAGCCGGATAATGACTGCGCGATGATAACGGCAGCCCAGCAAGTAGCGCAGCGAAATCGCGGTACATTATTTGTTGAGGATGGCCAGTTGATCTCGGTAGAGGCCTTTCCGGGCGAACAGTTTGTCATGCGTGTACGTGCACCGCTGTGCTCAATGGCCGCCAAACCCGGAAATTTCGTGCATATCAGCTGTGACGAATCGCGTCCGATGCGTCGCCCGATGTCCATCATGCGCGCAAAAGACGACTGGATCGAGATTCTCTTCAAGATAGTCGGTGACGGTTTGCGCCTGTTGTCGAGCAAGACCCCCGGGGACCTCATCAGCGTACTCGGGCCTATTGGCAGACCGTTCGAGCCATCGCCAGAGCGCCCCAATGCATTGCTGGTCGGCGGCGGAGTCGGCATTCCACCCATGGTGTTTGTTGCCGATCACCTGCGCCGACAAGACGGCGATTGGAAGCCACTGGCAATTCTCGGCTCGGAGATCCCCTTTCCATTCGATCAGGTGACCTCGCGCCTGGAAACGCCCTGGCTGGGTACCGAGACGAAAAACTCGATGCCGTTACTCGAGAGCTGGGGTGTGCCGAGCAGGCTGGCCACGCTGGCCGGGTTTGATGGGTGCTTTAATGGCCATGTTACCGATCTGGCAGATCGCTGGTTGTCAACGCTCTCGGCCGACGAGTTGGCGCATACAGAAATGTTCGCTTGCGGCCCAACACCGATGCTCAAAGCCGCGGCGGCATTGGCGGCGCAATATCAATTGCCGTGCCAGGTATCGCTCGAAGAATTCATGGCTTGTGCGGTCGGCGGCTGCGCGGGTTGTGCCGTGAGAATAAATACGCCCGAAGGCCCTGCCATGAAACGAGTCTGCGTCGACGGACCCGTTTTCGACGCCGCCACCGTGGTTTGGGACGCCTGACCTCTATTACCACCCACCATCAGTCCACGGCCGCCGATCGCGGGGAGCTCTTGCTTGCTCGCGCTACCGCGATGTCGCTTCGCAAGACTCACCCGCACTCGCCGCCGCTTCATTACCGTGGGCCGTGAGGCAGGCGGACGAGATGTTTGCTGGCGAGACATTAAGCGAGCGTAGCGAGACAGTCCGCCAGCAAGCATGTCGGTCGGTTGCCAAGCCTCGAGGTCGATCGGCGCCGACGCCATCGGGCAGTGTGTGGGGGGTCAGGAATTCGCCAGGTATCGTTCGGCGATTAAGACGGCGGCCGCGCTGTCGATCATGTCCCTGGAGATTCGACCCCGCCTTCCCGCGGCCCGTGCTTCCTTGAGGACTCTTTCTGCCTCGATCGAGGTATACCGCTCATCGACGGTATCAATGGGCAAGTCGTAGCGCTCAAGCGTTTCAATGAACGCATCGATCGGCTCCTGGATCTCGCTGGGCGAGCCATCCTCGTGCAAGGGTATGCCGACGACCAGCCGTGTTGGTCGCCACTCCTTTATCAAGGCGCTTATCCGTTCGTGATCGATGCCCGTGTCCCGGTTTGCGACGACACCGAGAGGACTCGCGGAGCCCGTAACATCCTGGCCGACCGCCACGCCGATGCGGCGCAGGCCGAAATCGAAAGCGAGAATCGTTCTGGGAATTGACAACTCAGGCGTGGCCTGCATCCGGCGACATACGTGCGATATCTATACCCAGTGTGCGGGCCGCCGAATCCCAACGGTCAGCGAACGGAGTGTCGAAAACCAGTTCCGGGGTAGCCGGTACGCTCAGCCAGGAATTGGAGAGCATCTCTTGCTCGAGCTGGCCAGCCTCCCAGCCGGCGTAGCCCAGGGCAACGAGTGATTTGTCAGGGCCTTGACCGCTTGCCATCGCGTCGATGATGTCGCGAGACAAGGTCAGCTGAATATCATCGGACACGGATAGCGTATTCTCGTAGTGCTGTTCGGGGCCGTGAAGCACGAAGCCGCGCTCAGTGCCAACCGGCCCGCCTGACAATACCGGGTTGCCGGCGGCGCTCGGATCCGGGTCCTCGACGCTGAGTTGCTCAAACAGACCAGAGAGTTTAAGCGTCAGCGGACGATTGATGATGATGCCTAACGCGCCTTCGTCGTTATGTTCACAAATTAACGTGACCGTGGTGCTGAAATTCGGGTCCGCCATGCCCGGCATTGCGATAAGCAGTTGATTTATAAGAGAACTGTCCAATCCCATATAGACAGTATCAGCCGAAGCGGCGCCGGGTACAAGCATTCGCGGCCTGCTCTAGTCGGCGTTCGACGCGGTTGAGACCAGTTGCTCGGCAAACAGCCACTTGTACTCGAAGCGAACGGTATCGTACTCGGCCGCAATTTCGGGTGGAAACGGGTTGAACGGTGACGCACGCTGGAGGATATCCAGCGCCGCCAGATCGAGAAGGGTCGATCCACTGGTCTTGCGAATGACCGCTTCGCCAAGGTCACCGGATGCGCTAATGCTGACCATCAGAACCGGGCTGCCCGATATGCCGCCGATTTCACCAAGCTCTGGCAGATAGGAAGCGCCTACCGCCTCGATGCGACGTTTCCAACTGTCCAGGTAGGCGGCTACGACCGACTCCCTGGTATTGGCGCTCACAATGAGCTGCTTCGGCTCGTCATCATGAATCAGCATCGATGCCTGGTTTTCCTGGGGCAAAGGCAAGGTCAATTCTCGGCCAGCCTCCATTGCGATGGCGGTACTTTCTACGGTTTGCGGGTCAATGCGTGGGTCGATTTCGACTCTGCGATCGCTGTCGTACTCAGCAGCGATGACCTCATCGGCCGATCGTTCATCGGTCGTAGCGTCGATCAGACCGGTGCCGTCCTCCTGACCTCGGTTGTCAACCGGCATCGCACTTTGCAGCGGGGCTGTCGGTCGCACCTGTTCGGTCGTATTTCCGCCGCCTTTCTGGCTGGCCTGTGCCAGATAAGAGGCCTCGTCAGGCTGATCGATTCGTTGATCCGGGTCTGCGACGATGGTGACTTCGAGCGAGATTGCGTCAGCGAAGGGGTTGGCAAACGAGGCGTTGAACGTTACGCCGATAATCAAGATACCGTGTATCAGGGCGGCAAGAAACAGCATGGCGGGCAGCCGATCAGGCGCCACCGGGTCTACGAGCGGCCGCTCGTCGAGGGGATCGGGGTTGAGGGCGAATTTTGCCATAGGCGCGAGAATGTTCCGCTTTTTTGTTTAGTTAAACAAGCAATTGGACGTTGTTGACCATATTAATCGCTGGGCGAGGCATCGAGTGAGACCCGCGTCACCGCTCGACAAATCGACGCTTGACTGGGTGTTCCGGATGGACGGCTTATGCCAGCTTGCCCTCTATGGCATCAAACATGAGGCCGGCGATATTGATATCGAATTGCGTGTCCAGTTCCCGAATTCCGGTCGGGCTCGTGACATTGACTTCAGTCAGGTAGTCGCCGATCACATCGATGCCGGCGAACAGCACCCCCGCATCACGCAGTACCGGTCCAACCTGTTCACAAATCCGGCGATCGCGATCGGACAGCTCCTGCCCTTTGGCCACCGCACCTGCGACAATATTGCCGCGATTGTCATCGCCTGAGGGGATGCGAGCGAGTGCGTGCGGTACGGCTACGCCCTCGATCAGCAGTATTCGCTTGTCGCCATACTTGATCTCCGGAATATAGACTTGCGCCATGGCAAAGCGCTGGCCAAAGTCGGTCAGGGTTTCGAAGATCACGTTCGCGTTGTTGTCGCCTTTTTGCACGACAAAAATCGAGCGGCCACCCATACCATCCAGTGGCTTGACAACCACCCGCCCGTGCTCTGCCAGAAAAGCCTTCATTTCGCGCATCGAGCGTGTTATCAGGGTTAGCGGTGTACAGTCTGGAAACCACGCCGTATACGCTTTTTCGTTGATATCCCTGAGCGCCTGCGGGTCGTTGACAATCAGGGTGCCCGCGAGTTTGGCCCTGTCCAGGATGTACGTCGTATAGACGTACTCCATATCAAACGGCGGATCCTTGCGCATGAGGATCGCGTCCAGCCCGCCCAGGTCGATTTCTTCGGGGTCAGCCAGATCGAACCAGTCGTCGTGCCGGTCCTGAACATAGAGACGCCTTGAGCGCCCGAGCGCCTTGCCAGAAAGCATGCGGAGATCGCGCTGCTCAAAGTAGTGAATCTCTGCATCGCGGCGCATGGCCTCGAGCAGCATCGCTAACGAGCTGTCCTTCTTTGGCACGATAGACTCGATCGGGTCCATTACGATGCCGATTTTGAGCGGTTTTGCAGCCATCTTTTCCTAGACTTCAGGGCTTTGAGCGTGACGCGGCCAACTATACAGCGAAAACCCTCGTAAGCACCCGAATTCTCATGATTTTGCGTATCGTGGCGAGCGTCGTAGCAGGACTTATGTCAATATGGTAAAAGTCGTTTTTGATCGTGGGGAAAATCGGTGTCAAGTAACCCTTCTCGCTCATTGAGCGGACTCAAAATTCTGGTCGTGGACGATAGTAAGACTATCCGCCGAACAGCTGAAACCCTGTTAAGCAAAGAGGGTTGCCAGGTATTTACGGCGATCGACGGGTTCGACGCATTGTCGAAGATCGCTGATCACCAGCCGGACCTGATATTCGTGGACATCATGATGCCGCGACTCGACGGCTATGAAACCTGCTCCCTAATCAAGCACAACAAGGTTTTCAAGCAAACACCCGTGATCATGTTGTCGAGCAAAGACGGATTATTCGACCGCGCGCGTGGTCGCATCGTCGGCTCCGAACAATACCTGACCAAGCCGTTCACGAAGGACGAACTGCTTGGCGCCATCTCTAACCAGATCAACTAGGGATTACCAAGTATGGCAGTTGTTCTCATCATTGATGACTCACCGACTGAGCTGCACTTGTTTCAGAACATGCTAGAAAAAGCCGGTTTCGATACGCTCGTGGCTGACAGCGGCGAAGAAGGTCTGAAAGCCGCCCGGACGGCGCTTCCGGATTGCATCCTCATGGACATCGTAATGCCCGGCATGAATGGTTTCCAGGCAACCCGGCAATTGACCAGGGACCCCAGGACAGCGGATATCCCGGTCATAATGATTACGACAAAAGACCAGGAAACAGACAAAATCTGGGGCATGCGGCAGGGCGCCGTCGAGTACGTTGTAAAGCCCGTAGAGGACGAAGAACTCATTGCGACGGTAAGCTCGGTAATGGCAGGCTGAATGAGCGGTTCCGCTGATCTTGCGGCGTTGGTTGAACAACCATTCGCGCTGCTGCAGGAAATAGAGCAGCGCAGTCGCGCGGCTCACGCGAGTCACGGTGCCGGTTCACTGCCGGCCGAGTGGGTCGGGGTCGGCTTTCGTATCGGCGAGGAGCAGTTTGTTGCAAACCGCGACCAGGTTCGTGAGGTCCTGATGATGCCTGATGCCGTGACGCGGGTCCCAGGGGCAAAGCGCTGGTTGCTCGGCATTGCAAACCTGCGCGGGCAGCTGTTGCCGCTTATCGATCTGAAGCTACTCCTGGGTAGCGGGAGGACGAGCCTCAGGCGCACGACGCGTGTGATTTCGGTCAATCATCGTGAAGTTCCTGCCGGCCTCGTCGTCGATGAGGTGCTCGGCTTTCGTCGCTTTATGAATAACGAATTTGCCCAGGAGACAGTGAAGACGATCGTGCGTTGCGACAGTTTTCTGGGGGGAACGTACAACAGGGGCGATGAACACTGGCCCGTATTCAATCTTTTCGATTTAGTCGAAAGCAATATGTTTCTGCAGGCTGCTGCGGAGTAAAGGTCCGACAAACTATGGCCATCAAAACTGACAATTCGTCTACGTTCAATCTTATTGCATCGTTAATCGCTTTTTTCCTGATTCTGGCAGCGGTCTTTGTTTATTTGCAGGGCCGCGGCGTGAGTTCCTCCGCACCAGAGCTGGCGGCGCTATCCCAGGCGATACCGACGCAGGCCGCCCGCGCCCTGGATGGCGACAGCGCCGCTTTCGGTCGGCTAGATACCAGCATCAAGAAAGTGGCCGCCTTACGTAGTAGCGGCGCGCCCGGCCGTACTTCGGACTGGCAACAACTCGAGTCACGAGCCACGGCAATTCTCGGTAAGCGTAATGCGATTGAAGCCGTACAAAATGCAGCGCGCGGGATTGGCGCTGATGCGGAGGCGATCCTCGAGCAGTCGAACGAACTTCTCGATCGTTCCGGTTCGACGGCGATTATTCAGGAGTTCCAGCAACGTTCTGACCGGATTCGCGAAACAGCCGCGACGCTGTCCAGTGGCACGGACAGTGCCGCGATCGTCATTGCCAATGACATCGCATTTTTGCGCAACGTCGTAAGCGGTTTGGCCGGTGAGGAGTCGGACCTCGATATTGGTCCGTTGGATGAGGAGGGGCGAGACGTCGCGTTGCTACCGATCATCGACACGCTGACGAGCCTCGAGGAGAATTCCACCACGTTGGCGACAAACTGGAGCCAGGTCAGCGATCTCGCGGCGACGCGGGCGGAGCTGGCTGCCAGCGCTGAAGCGCTGCTCGACTCCGCGTTCGATTCCTCAAGTGGCAACGACGCGTCACCCGGGATTCTCGGCTCGCCATGGATACCTGTCGGCGCCGTAATTCTGGCGCTGTTGCTCGTAGGTGGCCTGCTCCAGCTTCACTCCAAGACAGCGGTGTTCGAGAAAGCGGCAAAAGACCAGGCAGAGCAGAATGAACGCAACCAACAGGCAATTCTTCGTTTGCTGGATGAGATGGGCGGCCTGGCCGACGGCGATCTTACTGTCGAAGCGACGGTTACCGAGGACATCACGGGGACTATTGCGGATTCTTTCAACTTTGCCATCGAAGAGCTGCGCAAACTCGTCGCGACCGTGAACGACACGGCCGTGATGGTAGACACCGCTACCAAGCAGACTGAAAACACGGCTGCTCATCTCGCCAAGGCGGCAGACAACCAGGCGAAAGAAATCAACGCTGCGACGGAGTCGGTAGTCTCGATGGCGGCATCTATCGAGGAGGTCTCCGGTAATGCAGAACGCTCGTCGGATGTGGCGCGCCACTCGGTGGAAGTCGCGCACAAGGGCGGCGAGGCCGTGCGTCGCACAATCGATGGTATGAATGCGATTCGTGAAACGATCCAGGAAACATCAAAGCGAATCAAACGTCTCGGTGAAAGCTCGCAAGAGATAGGCAATATCATTGAACTCATCAACGACATCGCGGAACAGACTAATATTCTTGCGCTGAATGCTTCGATCCAGGCCTCTATGGCCGGTGAGGCGGGCCGGGGTTTTGCTGTCGTAGCCGACGAAGTCCAGCGGCTTGCCGAACGTTCGACGAACGCGACCAAGCAGATCGAGGTTCTGGTCAGGACCATTCAGTCGGATACCAACGAGGCCGTTGTCTCGATGGAGCGCAGTACAACAGATGTGGTTGGTGGTGCGCTGCTTGCCGAAAACGCGGGTGCGGCGCTCGACGAGATCGAGCAGGTATCCAATCAGATCGCGAGTCTCGTACAAAACATTTCCAGCTCCGCAAGACAACAGGCCGGGTCGGCCGCTGACGTTACACGACGGACTACGCGACTGCGTGAGATCGGCGACCAGACGGGCCAGGCGACAAACGCGACGGCCACCTCCATCGCCAAGTTGTCCGAACTGGCAACACAACTCAGAAAGACTGTTGAAGGATTCGCGTTGCCCTCGGAGATGATGCAAGCCGGTGCGCTTGCAAGGATAACGGCCGCCACAGTACCGCCGTCGGAAGAACCGGCGAATCCCCAGGCGAAGACAGGATAAAGCGAATCGGCTGCGGACTTTCGCGGGTGACACGGACGACTAAATGACGGGCGACACGGGCATTCATGAGCAGATAATCGGCGACGATAGCGGTCAGGGTGCCGTCCGGGCGCTTGTAATCGTCAGCTCAGAACTCATGGAAACCATCCGCAATGCACATCTGGCGCTCGAGGACTGTGTTGATGGGCGGGGCGGCACGGCCGCGCTTACCCGTACGGGTGAATTGCTGCATCAGGCACGAGGCGCGCTGCAAATCACCGAAACTTATGGCGCAGCGCTTCTCGTTGAGGAAATGGAGCTGGCCTGCAAGTACCTGGCGAGCTTGCGTGCGGGCAAGGGACGTGAAGACGGCCTTGATGCGCTGACCCGATCGATGGTGCAACTGCCTGTCTATATCGAGAGGCTGCTGGGCGGCGGTCGGGACGTTGCGTTGGTGTTGCTGCCAATACTCAACGATCTTCGTGCGGCACGCGGCGAACCGCTGTTATCCGAAGGCACGTTGCTGTTGCTCAATTTGTCACCGAGCCGTTCCGGCAAAACAGTTGCGGATCGAGAGGGCAGTGGCGAGGATCCCGTGATCGTCGCGAGGCGGCTGCGACCCAAATTCCAGCTTGCCCTGCTCGGCTGGATCAAGGGTGGCGACAACCGGCGACATCTCGAGGCGCTGGGCAAGGTCGCGGCGGCGCTCGAGCATTCGGCCACTCGCGATGACATGTACCAACTATGGTGGGTCGTTGGAGGCGTGCTCGAATCGCTGCAAAATGGCGGCCTGGAAACATCAATTGCGATCAAGCGCCTGCTTGGACAGGCGGACAGGCAGCTGAAATACGTCATTGACGATGGGGTGCTTGCCTATGACAAGCATCCTGTTTCAGATCTCTTGAATAACCTGCTTTATTACGTTGCGCGGTCAAGCAACGCCGGAGAGCGAATCAGCGAAATTCGCGCAGCGTTTAACCTGGCCGAGTTGCTCCCTGGCGACGAGCAAGTCGAAGATGCAAGGGAGGCACTGTCAGCTCCGAGCGCCAAGCTCATGGAGACGGT
>Ga0265303_10002760_pt1 | contig 10938 bp, 10 predicted proteins | sample Helome_2_FD_192494 | JGI IMG/M metagenome (GOLD analysis project Ga0265303, IMG submission 192494) | Marine sediment microbial communities from subtidal zone of North Sea - Hel_20160317 (Illumina Assembly) | ecosystem: Environmental > Aquatic > Marine > Subtidal zone > Sediment ...
GTACGGGTAAGGTCACCCATTCTTTGCACAATTTTCTCAAGCGCATCGGCCTGTCGCTGAGTTCGATCGCCGAGCTCATCATTGCCCTGATTCACTTCTACCGACGACCGCTTTATCTGGTCGGCATGCGATCGGAACTCCGAGATCATTTCGGTGAGCGTCAGCGCCGTTGCGTTCGCATTTTCTTTCAGGCGCCCGAATGAACCGCAATAATCATCTTGTATTTTTTCGGTCAGGTCTCCGACTGCCATAGCTCCCAATACGCGCACAGCGTCTCTGATGGCGTTTTCTGAAACCTTAATCAGCTCGTTGACTTCCTCACCGAGGCCGCGCAGGAACTCATCATCATCCGAGATCTCGACCCTTCCAGTAAGATCGCCTTGCCTGGCAGCGTTTACGATCGTGCGCACTTCACTCGACATCTGATTCTCAGTCGTAACGTCTTTCCAGGCGACCATCGTCCCGATCCGTTCGCCCTGCTCGTCGTACGTCGGGTCCAACTGTATGTCGAAGAGCGCGTCGGAAAAACGCAGCTTCCGGTAATCCGTCGAACACAGGGAATCCATCGAACCATGCGCGCCATGGCCCTCGGGCCACAGAGACTCGATAGGCTTCCCTATTAGCTCCTTGATTCTGAAATCGACCAGCACCTGCCCGATGTCCGCTTCTCGATACTCGAACATTTGAATTAGTGCGGCGTTGACAAAGGAGATCCGGTGGTTCTCGTCCAGAAGCATCAACCCGATATTTGCATTGCTTAAAGCAAGTTTCAGCTTACGCCCTTCTACGGCGGCCTCAGCGATCCGGCCTGTCTCCACCGCCAGGGTCACTTGCAGCGTCTTTAGCCCACGGGCAAGCGAGCCAAACTCATCTCCTCGGTCAAGTTCAATCCGTTGCTCGAAGTCGCCTTTAGATAGGCGCAAGAGCGACGCTTGTAGTGTGCTGAGGTTTCGGATGACGTAGACACCGACAACGAGAAGACACAAAAACAAAGAAGCAGCGGCAACACCGCCACCCGCGAGGGAGGCCATTCTCGTGTCACCCGTGGCTCCAGCGACAGTCTTTTTGAGAATCTGCGACGATTCGTCATACAAATCATCTACAAGCGCATCAAGCGCGTCAGTCGGCGCTCGGTCAATACCACGAATTGCTGCATCGACGACTCGGTGGGGTGAATCGCTCGTCGGATCATAGCGCTCAAGTGCTTCGCGATACGCTAGTCCAAGTTCCCCCAGCTTCTGAGCAATATCGGTGACTGTGGTCACATCCATTTCCATTGATGCCATCAGCTCAGTGAGCTCGTTCAAGTCTTCCGTTACAAGACGTTCCTCTGCGACGAATTTGTTCCAGTACTTGTCAAAGTCTTCAGGTGAGTGGCCACGCAAGAGAACGTTCTTCCACTCCTGGACCTGTTTCTTAAAGTGAAGCTGGGCACTCCTCGCGACACTTATAGTCTCGGCGATGAGAAAGCTACGCTGTTCTACGGTCGCGGACGATCTCTCGATCCCGCCCAGAATCGTTATGCCGGTTACCAGCCCGACAGCGACGAGGAAGGCACCAAGCACAGCAAACCGCGTGCGCAGGCTCAGGTTATTGAGAGCGGCTGACAACCTGGAAGTGCGCGGCTCATCCCGGTCGACCGCGGGCTGCGCGCGCCAGAGTGATCCTCGTTCGCCATCATTGTCCATAGCCGTAGCCACGTCGGCTTCCAGCCACACCGGTTCTCCGTCGGCCCCGCGGAAACATACTTTTCCATGCCAGGGGTGCGCGGTCTCAATACAGGCACGAAGCGCGCACAGATCATCTTCAGAATTCTGTGCATGCAACAGCTCGTCGATGCTGCGATCGATCAGTTGCTCGTGTGAAACTCCTAAGACGGCCGCAGCGGTCCTACTCGCATAGTCGATCCGTCCAGATTGCGCAACTCGAAGCATAAGGGTCGAATCCACAACATTCGGATCTGTATCGGATCTGTTCGGACTACTGTTCATCGCTTCAATGACGTCTCAGGTGATCAGGAATGAAAGGTGTCCGTGGCCGTATTCAGGGATTGCTACCTTGAAATTCACAACCCTGCTCTGATCCGTGACCTTCGCCATGGCCGCTTCGGATTCGCCTGGCACCAGCGTTTTGTCGAGGCGCAGGTGGGGGCTTGTGTCATTGAGCATAAGCCTGGAGCAGATGTTCATGACTTCATGAAAGTTCTCGAGAATTACTGTGGAGAAATCGTTTTGCTGGACCATTTCATTGGCGACATTGACGGGCACCATGGTCAGAGCAGCACCTGAGTAAGCGACGAACCTGTCTTCACAGGCACAAATGGCCACGATGCTGTTGTCGTCTCCAATGTAGGTGGCGACATGCCGATCGGATAGTGGCGAACCGTCGTCTTCATCCACGACCAGGTCATCGCCGTACATCACTGCAAGAATCTTCTGGACGCTCTTCGCATCAGGCAGGACATAATCAGTCATTCGTCAGATACCTCGACGTTATTTCATTATCGCTTCGAGGACTTGCTCGAACGATTCAACGGTGAACGGTTTCGAAATCAGAAACTTTGCCCCGGATTCCCGTGCCTGGTCACGCATGTTGGTCGTGGCTTCCGTGGTGACAAAGCCGAACGTCACGTCGTTACCTTCTTCGCGAAGTGCCTGCAGCAACTCAATCCCTGTCATCTTGGGCATATTCCAGTCAGCAAGAACCAGATCCGGCGTTTTCTCACGTATCGCCTCGAGCGCCTCCGCGCCATCACCCGCCTGAGCGACATCATTGCCTCCATACCCTGCTTGCCGCAAAGTCCTTACGATCATCATGCGCATAGCGGCGCTGTCATCGACGATCATTATGTCCATCAGGTTCTCCTACGAATCCAGTGCGGCACCGACAGCCTGAACACACAGCTGAATACCGTACTGTCCGTATCGGCACGCAGGAAACAAGCTTTAGCCCCGTTAGTTACGCCGATAGATGGTGTTTCCAACGGGCGTATACAAACTGCCGGAGCTGACGAGATTCTCAGCATGCCCGACAATCAGATGGCTGCCGGGTTGTTGTTGCTTGGCGAAGTGCCGGATAAGCGGCTCTTTGAGTTCCTGGGCGAAATAGATCATCACGTTCCGGCAAAATATGACGTCGAAGTCATGGCGCATGGGCCATTGGCCGATCAGGTTGAGTTCGCCGAACCGAATAAACCGCCTTGCGGCCGGCGCAATACGCACTCTTCCTTCTCGCTGGCCACGCCCTTTCTGAAACCACCGCCGCAGTACGTGTGGCTCGACGTTGTCGACATGCGTACAGGGATAAATACCGTTACTGGCCACCTGCAGCGCATTGCTGTCCAGGTCTGTCGCGAGGATCTTTATGTCCCAGGTATCAATATCGGAAATGCTGTCGAGCAATGTGATAGCGATGGAATACGGCTCTTCCCCCGTAGAGCACCCCGCGGACCATATTCTCAGGCGTCGCTTTGATGCATAGTCGCGTACGAGCTCTCGCAGAAAGTCGAAGTGGTGAGGTTCGCGGAAAAAACGCGTGAAATTCGTGGTAATTGCGTTAGCGAACTCATTAATTTCGGGGTGATCACCATCATCGACGAGGTCGCAGTATTCCTGAAAAGTCGTGAGCCCGAGGGCGCGCAGCCGACTCGAGAACCGGCTGTATACGAGTTGGCGCTTTGACGCCGACAACTCAATGCCCGTGTACTGCCGGACCAAGCCCTGCAGTCGCTGAAACTCATGATTCGACAGGTTGTACTCAACAATTGGCACTATGCCCGACCAGTATTGACTCCACTGAACTCGCTATCGGCCGCAACGACCAGATACTTAGGAAAAAATCGCTAAGGAATTCGCTACGCCGGGCGATAACTCTTAGTACATGGATACTATGACTACGAAGCTATGAATACGGCATCCGACCTTGTGACACGAGTCACGGAACTCGTGTCGTTTCCCGATGTGGCCGTGCAGGTCAACGACATGTTGTCAGACGGCATGTCCGACGCCGAACACATTGGTGCCGTCATCGAACAGGATCCGGCCTTGACCGCCACGCTCCTGAAGCTCGCCAACAGCCCGGTCTATCGGGGCAGCGCGGAAATCGACTCGGTCTCCGGGGCCTTTACCCGAATGGGTGCGGGCGAAATCCAGCAGCTGACACTCGGAATCTGCGCAGGGCGCGCATTCTCCGGCATTCCCAACGAGATCATTTCGGTCAAGGATTTCTGGACACACAGTTTGCTGTGTGGCGCCGCAGCCAAGCATCTTACCCGTATCGTCAAGGTCCAGAACCCTGGCTTGGTCTTTACGGCCGGCATGCTACATGACATTGGTCATCTCGTGATGTTCCATCTCGTCCCGAAGGAGTCTATGCAGGCCTTAGCCTTGTGCAGGGACGAATTCGATGCCGAAAACCTCTACCTTGCCGAGCGCGAAATTTTCGGCTTCGACCATGCAGACGTCGGTCGTGCGCTCGGCGAACTATGGAACTGGCCTACTACGCTCGTCAATTGCATTGCCCGGCACCATGATCCGTTTCAGTATCCGGACTGCAGTGACAATGAAGTCGTCATCCACCTGGCGGACGGTCTGGCGACCGCGGCCGAGCTCGGCAGCACGGATATTGCAGACATGTCGCTGGTCGACGAAAGGACCTGGGATCGCCTGGGGTTAGACCAGGATGCGGCCGAGGAGCTGCTGGCAGAGGTTTCCGAAAGCGTTTCCAGCCTGCTGAAAGTATTCGTCCACTAGGACGTGCCGTTGCCGGCCACAACGATATAGCCTGCAATCGTTTCGAGCGAAGCCACAACCTGCGCCGCGCCCGCCTTTACGGCGCTACCCGGCATCCCCCAGACGATACTAGAGGACTCATTCTGGGCAATCGTGACAGCGCCGGCCTCGCGCATCATTTTCAGGCCACTCGCACCATCAGAGCCCATGCCTGTCAGCAAGACCCCAACGGCGTGAGACCCAGCCACCTTTGCGGCGGACTCGAATAGAACGTCGACCGAAGGCCGGTGAAATCCAGGTGGTAATGCATCTGTAAGCTGGCATGCGTAGCCGCCCTCTATTGCTTTCAGCTCGAGATGACAATCAGCGGGTGCCACATAGACATGGCCGCGACGGATGGGCTCGCCGTGAGCTGCGCTGCACACAGTATGGGGTAGTAGCTGGTTCAATCGGCGGGCAAATGGGCGGTTAAAGGCGCTGGAGATATGCTGTACCACGACGACGCCAGGGCCGTCCGTCGGAAGATCAGCGAGAACTCTGGGAATAGCCTCAGTGCCGCCGGTTGAGGCACCGATTGCAATGACCTCCGAGCTGGGCAATGCGCTCGAATCAGCTGTTGATATTTTGTTTTCTGCAGGACTCGATCTCGCATTCGCAATACGGTTCGCCCTGTAACTGGCGAGGTTCGCACTTCCCGCTGCCTTGACGACGCTGGTGAGTAAAGCGACATACTCAGCCAATAACTCGTCCGACAGTACGGATTTTGGTTTGCTGACCACGTCGAAGGCACCGAGAGAGAGGGCATCAAGCGACACTTCCGCACCTTTCTCGGTGAGCGACGAAACCATGACCACGGGCATCGGTCTTAATCGCATGAGATTGCGAAGAAAGTCGATACCGTTCATGCCCGGCATTTCGACATCCAGCGTGATAACGTCCGGTGCTCGTTGCTTGATGAGCTGTCGCGCCTCCTGAGCGTCGGCGGCACTGCCAACGACCTCGATCTCCGGATCGCTGTCGAGGATCTTTTGCATCAGCCAACGTGTCATCGAACTATCGTCGACGATTGCGACCCGGGTCACATTGTCGCGTCGGTTCTTGTTGGCTAATCGTCCCATGACTGCCAAGGTCTCACTCACCCTGCATCGACGTGCGATAGCTTTGCTCGTCGGCCAGGACTGAGCGACTGTGCAGTGCACGGAGCTTCTTGACCATCACCCGGCCGGTCGGCACAAAATAGTTTACCTTGCGTGGAAACGCGAGACCGAGATCCTCTGCTGCGATCGAGATTCCGGCGTCGGTCAGGTACTCATGCACAAACTCGATATTGCTCTTGCCAACATCCGACATGCCCTCAACGATCTTGCCGCCACCAAAAAGTTTGACTTCCAGATTGTCGCGGCTGCCGCCAAGCTGAAGAATTCCTTCGATCAGGAACTCCATCGCATGAGCCCCGTAACGCCCGGCAGTCTCCTGATCCTTCATCCCGCCAGATTCTGCATTGGGCAGCATGAAGTGGTTCATCCCGCCTATGCCTGAATGGATATCCCGGATGCAGGCGGACACGCATGAACCCAAAACGGTGGTGAGAACCACCTCTTCTCCCGATACAAAGAAGTCTCCCGGCAATAGCCGCACGACGTCGCGCTCAAGAGAGCGATCATAGATCTTATCCATGGTCGGGCGCGTGCTAAGGGTAGACTGCGTCATAAGTATCAAGAGCTCCTGAAACAGTCATCCAAGCCAAGCAAGTCGGCGCTTGCGCGGAAACTTGCCGTTGGCTCGTGCCAGTTGATTGTGATGTCTTGTTCATCGGCTTCGCGCTGGAGCGAACACAGGGCCTGCAGAAGCGCCGTGTCGACAGTGCCGATCCCGGCGAGATCTATCGTGATCTCGCTCTTGTCACGTAGCTCGTTCAACAGTCGATTGCATATACCGGCAATCTCAGTGATCGTGCAATCGGCCCTCAAGGCGACCTTGTCTCCCACAGTTTGCTTCGATGCCGTTTCGATTTTGGGATCGGGTTCGTCGAGCAATATTACAAAGCTGTCCGCTGGTGCCGATTCAGGTCCGGAGTCGCTCTTGGGTGTCGTCTTCTTTGCCACTGCCATTGTTCCTATCCGTCAAGCCGCCCCTGGCTGCTCATTCGCCATTTCCTCGTCGACCTCAATTTCAACAGTTTCGTTAAGAAGTTCGTCAATATCGAGGAGGATCAACAGCCGCTCATCCATGGTCGCAAGCCCCTTGATGAAGCGCGTATCGACATTGCTCCCGAAATCGGGAGGTGGCTGGATTTCCTCGGTGTCAACTGAGTAAACCTCGGACACTCCGTCAACCACCATGCCTATGGTTCGGTCCTGAGTTGGGCTCACCACCTTGACAACAATGACAACAGTTGTCGGCCCGAACTCCTGATCAGCAAGGTCGAATCGGCGCCGCAGGTCGATGATCGGAACTACCGCGCCACGCAGATTGGTTACGCCGAGAACGTAGTCGGGTGAGTTTGGAATCGGTGTTGCCGATTCCCAGCCCTGGATCCCCTGTACACGCAGGATATCCACGCCAAACTCCTCGGAGCCAAGCATGAAGGTAAGGTATTGGCTGGTGCCGCCCGGCTGGTCTGTCAGATTATCTAAATTTTCACTCATAAGAACTCCTAAGCAGCAACGCTGCCGCCAGGCAGCACAACTGCGCTGGATTGAAATAGTGACTGTATAAGGCCTGGTACATCGATGATTAAAGAGATTCGCCCATCGCCCAGTATCGTCGCACCTGCGATCCCGTCGATCTTGCGATAGTTTTCTTCGAGACTCTTGATGACAACTTGCTGTTGTTCGAGCAACTCGTCGACGAAGAAGCCCATCGTACTCCCCTCACTTTCGACGATGACGAGTAGCTCGGACTCCTGGTTGCTATCCGCCGGCCCCAGATTAAAGGCATCTCGCAGTCTGACGACCGGAATATATTTATCTCGCGTACGATAGATCTGTCCGGCATCGAAGATGTTGTTCACTTCACTACCCGAGACCTGAACGGTCTCAACGATGGATTGCAATGGTAAGACGTACGCGTCATCGGCGACCCGCGCAAGCTGTCCATCGAGGATGGCAAGCGTCAGAGGCAACCGAATTGAGAACACGGAACCACGACCTGGTTCAGAATGAACCTCCAGACGCCCACTGAGTTCCTTGATGTTGTTTTTAACGACGTCCATTCCCACTCCGCGCCCGGAGACATCGCTGACTTCAGTGGCGGTAGAAAAGCCGGCATGGAAGATCATCTGGTCGATCTGCTCGTCGCTGAGCTCTTCGTCGTCAGCAATCAGGCCGCGTTTGCGGGCCGTGGCCAGTATCTTTTCACGGTTGAGACCTGCTCCGTCATCCTCAACACGTATCACAACATTGCCGTTTTCATGGGATGCGCTCAGCTCGAGCACTCCGATCTCAGGCTTGCCTGACTTGAGTCGTTCGGCCGGGGTTTCAATACCGTGATCCAGCGAATTTCTGACAAGGTGGACGAGTGGATCACTAATTTTCTCCAGCACGTTCTTGTCGAGTTCCGTCGCTTCGCCCGAAAATTTCAGGTTGACCTGCTTGCCCATCTTCGCCGACAGATCGCGGACAAGGCGCGGGAACCGGCTGAAGCTGACACTTATTGGCAACATACGAATTTGCATGGCGCTTTCTTGCAGTTCACGCGTGTAGCGTTCAAGCGCCAAGAGTCCGTCCTTTAAGTCGTTTATGTTCTCAGGACTGTATTCGTCACCGCAGCGCTTGAGCATTGACTGGGTAATAACCAGCTCTCCTACCAGGTTCAAGAGAGTGTCGACCTTGTCAGTTGAGACACGGATCGAAGTGGATTCCTTGCCTGCTGATGTCGTCTTGCGACCAGGTGTCGACGAAGGTGCGACGCGATTGGTGTCCTCCGACTCCAGCCGAATATCAACCGAGCAATCGTCGATCACCCAGCCGAATGCCTCCTTGATTTCAGCTTCTTCCCGGTCGGATTCGAGATACAACGTCCAATGCAAATAACAGTGCTCGGGATCCAGCTTCTCGAGTCGCGGGAGCGTATCAAGATGACATTCGGCCCGGAGGCTACCAAGGGACTGCAGATCCTCGAAAAGCCGCATCGGGTCACTGCCGGTCTTGAGTAGCTGCGGTGAGGGATCAAACGCGATCTTCCATTTCCTCAGCGGGCTGTTTCGATCCGCGCCGGCAGCAGGCGGCTGTTCGGCACTATCCAGAATCTCGACAATACGCGCGTGAGTTGCCGCAACCTGATCGCGGTCAATATCCGCATCGGAAGACAGGGACTCAATCATGCCGCGGAGGCAGTCGACCGAGCTTAGAAGCGACTGGACGATCGGCTCACTCACCAGTCTCTCGCCGGCACGCAGCTGATCCAGAAGAGTCTCGACACCATGAGTGAACTCCGAAACCTCCGAAAATCCAAATGTCGCCGCCCCACCCTTAATCGAGTGTGCAGCCCGAAATATGTCGTTCACTACCTCGAGATCGGCTGTGCCAGGGTCAAGGCCAAGAAGGCCTGACTCCATGACATCCAGCCCCTCCGAGCACTCCTCGAAGAAGATCCCACATATTTCTTTCATGTCAGCGTCTAAGGACATTCAGGTCTACCGAGTGACAGTTCGTATGAATTTAGCCGTGCACACGCGCTCATCACGCGATGTACTCCCTCTGTATGTCTATCGGGCGGAACGCTTGAATCTTGAGGGGTTAAAGATTGGCCGGGTTCAGCCGACAACACCTCTGTAATGATGAGTTTCACGATCATGCGTCTGGCAATGGTTTAGCCGTTGAAACGGCGAGAGGAAGTTTGTGTGATCAATACGGTATGTCGAAATAGAATGCTATCTAGCTTGCTGGCCAGTATGTTGCTCGCTACAAACACCGGCATAGCGAATGCTGAAGACACAATCGTCGTGCCGACGGGCACGTCGGATGTCGATTTGGTCATCGTTGCCGCCGGCGTATTTCGAATGGGCTCGCCGCCCAATGAGGCCGGTCGCTCCCAACGTGAGGGGCCACAAATAGACGTTACGTTCGTGGCACCGTTTGCACTTGCGAAGACCGAAGTGTCCGTCGGCCAGTTCCGGAAGTTCGTTATGGCGACAGACTACGTCACCGACAGCGAGCGGAGAGATGACGGCGAAGTATTTGACTCTCGTAGCGGAAGAATCATCGAGAAGGAAGGGATTGACTGGCGCCATGACTTCGCAGGCAATGAGGCGAAGGACGATCACCCGGTTATCCGGGTTTCATGGAACGATGCAGTGGCGTTCACAGCCTGGTTGTCCGAAAAAACCGGCCAGGCATATCGCTTGCCCAGCGAAGCGGAGTTCGAGTACGCGTTGCGGGCCGGGACTGATTCCCGTTACTGGTGGGGCGAGCGCACCCCACCCCGCCGCGTTGAGAACCTGACTGGCGAAAGAGAACAGTACAAGAAACTGCGCTGGCCGGTAGCGTTTCGGTATTATTCCGATAATCATTGGGGGCCGGCTCCGGTTGCGAGCTTCTCGGCAAATCCCTTCGGCCTGCACGACATGGGTGGCAATGCCGCCGAATGGGTCGCGGACTGCAATACTAAGTCACTCTCAGATCAACCAACTGACGGAAGCGCCAAAACGAATGGCGACTGCACCATGAGAGTGTTCAAGGGCGGCGCGTGGGGTTATGCGCCACCGCTGTCACGATCCGCATACCGCAATGCGGCGCCATTGGCTCATGCCTCGACGATGCTCGGCTTTCGCGTGGCACTGGACGTGGACGATCCGTCAGAGCCGCAGGCCACTCGATGAAGATGCCGATACATGCTCTGGCTCCTGGAGTCATCCTCGCCCTGGCGATCGTCGTTACGATGATCCTCACTGCCGGCGCTACTCCGGCCGTAGCTTGGGTGGGCACTTCAGGCCTTGTGTTAGGCGGGATTGCAGCATACTTGTCGCAACGCTCCGCCGCCCGCGAAAAGCGTGAATTGTCCGGAGCAAGCCATGAACTCGAATCGTCCCTGACAAAGGCCACCGAACAAACGACCGGTATGCAGCTGGATCTTGATCGTCTGATCTGTGCCATCTCACATATGAACGTCGGCATTATGATGACGGACGCAGATGGCCAGATTGTGCTTGAGAACGACGCTCTCCGCGAAATGCTGCGTCTCTGCGAAAATGATCAAGAGTCCGGCG
>Ga0265303_10002761_pt1 | contig 10934 bp, 6 predicted proteins | sample Helome_2_FD_192494 | JGI IMG/M metagenome (GOLD analysis project Ga0265303, IMG submission 192494) | Marine sediment microbial communities from subtidal zone of North Sea - Hel_20160317 (Illumina Assembly) | ecosystem: Environmental > Aquatic > Marine > Subtidal zone > Sediment ...
CCTGGAAAAAGAGATTTTTGCGGTTGTTATCATGGGCATGCATCTCTTTAAATTTTCGGGCATATTCAACCGGTGACAGCCAGGTTTCCAGGAAATCTGCACCGAATGATAACAGGACATCCGCTTTTTCCAAATGATAGGAGACCAGTCCGTCGACACCGAAGACTTTCTCATTGGCTGTTTTAAGGGATTCATAGGCGAAAGGTTCGAACACCAGTGGATCCCGGGATTGCAGGTTCTGCGAAACTGCCGCAAACAAAGTCATCATGCTGTCGCCGACCGTCTCAGTCAGCATCCGCACCCGGTCCGGTCCTTTGCCGACGGCTTCCCGGGCTCTGGTTTTCAATATCGACTCGGCTTTTGAAAAGGAAAGCGGCTGCCACTTATCGTTTTTTTTGAGCAGCGGTGTTTTGAGCCGGTCGGGGTTATAGATGCCCTGCAGGGCCGCCTGTCCCCGCATGCAGAGGCGTCCCCGGTTGATCGGGTGAAAGGGATTCCCCTCTAATTTGACAACCCGCCCCTCTCTGTTTTTGGCCAGAATACCGCAGCCTGCCGGGCACTCGCGACAGGTGGATGCATACCAGGTGGGTTGGCCCACGATCATGTCGTCGGGTGTTTTCACCTGAGAGAATAACTTTTGCGGGGCAGGACTGCAGCCAAATGCAAACGAAACGCTGCCGATGCCGGCCATTTTAAGAAAGGTTCGACGATTCATGTCAAGAGGGATCTCCCGATATTAGATAGAAATCATTGTCAGTTTAAGCCTTATAAAAAAATATCCCCGACTTGTCAAGGTGGTAGGATAGCAAACCATCTTGCACGAGGAAGGCTGCGGTGCAGCCTGCGAGGAGGCAACGGTATTCAAAGATGAAGAAGGGTGGAAATTTATGCTGGAGGGCTTTGTGGAGCCCTGACTTCTGGGGCATACCCTGGCCGAGGTAAAAGCCAGTATCAGGGAGTATGTTAGAATGGGGTTGGACGATCCTAGCTGCTGATTAAAGCCAGTTGCTCGGGCATCGAACACGTTCGGCGGGTCATCAGGCCAGTGTTAGCCGGATTTCTTGGTTTCAGGCACCGCCTGAGGCGGATCAGGTTTCAGATGACCGCTCAGAAGTAGCTGACACCTGAAACCTGACACCCGAAACCTATTTTAGTTGGCAGCCCGCATCCTCAGATTGATCTCAAGCCTTTCCAAAGACAGTTTGATCACGTCACGGGCCTTTTCTTTTTTCTGCATGTAGTCTGCGAAGAAATTTTTAACCTCATCGGCCCTGGCTATTCCGGCCACAGGAATGATGGCTGCCACGACCCGTTCGTAGAGCATCGGGTGAAATTGCTCGATTTCTTCCAGATTGGAGACATACCAGTCCCACAGCAGCGGAATAGCGTTTGGATTGGCGGACATCGCCACCACAGGAATAAACTTGTTGCGGGCTGGAACGGTATCCAGAACATATTGCTGTGCTTTTCTGGTCAGGGCCTTATCTTTAAAACATCCCAAGGCCGTCAAGATATTCAGGCGTTCATGTTCGATCCGGGATTGGTCCATCTGCTGAACAAACCAGTCGTACACCCTGGCATTGCCGGTGTAGGCGCCTACCTGCAGCACGCTTTTCATTATGTCCGGGTGGATGTCGGTCCCCTCCATTAGGGCCTTAAAGCGGCCCCGGGCGAATTCCAGGGTCGAATCGGAACCCCAAAAAGCCGCCGCCCAGATAAATTTATCCCGCAAAAGGGACGTCGTATGCTTTTCTGATTGGACCGGTTCATAACCAATATCGTGCAGTATGGTTTCAAACCAGGGGCCGGCCGTGGATGATATTTGCCCGCGTTGATCTTCATCCATTACCAGATAGGCTCCGAATAGGTTATCAGCGATACTGACCAGCGGCAGATAGGCATTTTCCTGTCGGTAAGCGGAAAGAAATCCCAGATAATCATCCAGCAAGGCTTCGCCGCATTTTACCTGGGCGTAGAAATCGTTTTGAAGCCCCCAGCGGTCTTCGGGCGACATGGCTTTGGCCTGCACCTGCCGGCCAAGCGCAGCAAGATTGTCGGCGTCATCATATTGTACCCGGTAAAATCCGGTCTGCCGGTCATTTACCTTATAGGCCACGACATCATCATCAATTTCGATGGCCTTCTCGGCTTCATCCATCAGCACCGACAATTTACTGGTTTCACCCGTTTTTGAAAACAGATTCACGGTAACCGGAATCAGCCATCTTTGAGTGGATTCGTTCGGCAGGTAGGTGAATCGTTGCTGGTTAAGTTTCAGCCGATTATTTTGCCGACTGACGGTGATTTTCGGATAACCCGGTTGTTCGATCCAGCTTTTCATCAGGTCGCTGATCGGTTGCCGGGTGACGGCTTCCAAAGATTGCCACAGATCTTGGCTGGTGGCACAATCATATGCATAAGTCTTCAGGTAATGCTGCAATCCTTTTCTGAAACTATCCTCACCGATGAATCCCTGGATCTGCCGCAGTATGCTGCCGCCCTTGTTATAAATAATCGGCGCTGTGCTGGCATTAATGACAACGTGTTCACCCCCCGGGATCTCGATGGCAAATGTTTCGTGCAGCGCGTCCCGGGTCAGGGCCGGGCCGGTCATGCTGTAAAGAAACTGCTGCCAGGTGTCCCACTGCGGACAGTAGTGGTCGACCACTCCGAATCCAAAAAAAGTGGCAAAACTTTCGTTGAGCCAGAGATATCTCCAATCGGAAGGGGTCACCAGGTTGCCGAACCACTGATGGGCAATTTCATGGGCGATCACTTCAAAAATTCTTTCCTCACCGGATTTGGATGTGACATCCGGATAATGCAGCAGCAAATTTTCGCGAAATGTGACCGCCCCCCAGTTCTCCATGGCCCCGAACGCGAAATCCGGAATAGCTATCAGATCCATTTTGGGCAGCGGGTAGGCGATTCCGTAATAGGTCTCGCTGAATTCAAGGGATTTGCGGCCGAGATCGGCACCAAAATGTGCAAATTTTTGCATCCCCGGCAAAGTGACGACCCTTACCCTGTCATCTTTTTCATCAGGGGTAAATTCAAACTCGCCGATCCCGAAGAAAACGAGATAGGTCGACATTTTGGGGGTTTGTTCAAAAGTGATCCGCATTTTCCCATTAGCGAGCATCTTTTTTTCTTTAACCGCACCGTTGGAAATGGCCACCAGATCAGGGTCGATGTCAATTTCGATGTCAAATGTGGCCTTGCGGGCGGGATGATCCATACAGGGGAAAGCCCGCCGGGCATCACTTTCTTCAAACTGGGTGACGGCCATATATTTGGTTTGATCTTGATAGGAATATTGGCTCCGGTAAAACCCGGCCATTTTATCATTGATCAGACCCTGGTACTCGATTTTTAGCTTGATATTTCCGGCCATGGGTTCGGGCAACGATATGCGGAGTTCTTCTTTGGCAGGATCCACGTTAAAAGCGCAATTCACAGACCCGTCGTTTTGCAGGATCCGGCAGCGCCATATGGCGAGTTCAAGCAAATTCAACGTGATTTCTTCGACGGATTGCGGTGCTTCAAGTAAAATTTCGGCGGTCCCGGTGAAAGTGAAATTAGCCAGGTCAGGTTTCAGATGGATCCTGTAGTGTAGAGGGTATATTTCCTGCATTTTCATACTCCATTTTTAGTCCATTGGTCCTTTAAAGAGTTTGTGCTTTATTCAGGAGAATATAGTGAAGCACTGCAAGCCTGTCAATGCGCCAAATGTCGGAAGCGGGAATCGATGCCATCAAAGAAATCCCTACGACCGACAGTTGTTATGGATTGCCTAAAGGAATCCAGGGGTGTTGAGCGCTTGTTTTTAAGTCTATTCATGATTATTTTATTGTCGATTTAAATCCAAAAAGATCTATTTGGACGATGGTTCTAAACTTGAGCTCAGCGGTGTGTTTATAGAACTGGGGGCCAAAGGCGTTATGGAACTGGCCTCCCATCTTGGCGTCCGGCTCGATCTCGAAACCGGATAAAGAAGGGATACGGCATGTCGACCAAAATGATAGCGGAAAGAAAAGAGGTCCCGGATGAGAACAAATGGGTTCTGATACCGCTGTTTGAATCCGATGAAGCATGGCAGAAATTATTTTTAGAGGTTGAGAAGGAGTTGGAGCGCTACGGTGACTACCGGGAGCGTCTTAAGGAATCCGTCCGCATTATCAAAGAAGCAATTGAATTTCATCTGGGACTGACCCGCAGGATTGAAAGACTGTATACCTATGCCCATCTTAAAAGCGATGAGGATAAATCCAACCAGTTTTATTTGGGGCTTCACCAGAGAGCCCTGAATGTCTATACGCGCGCATCGGAAATGGCAAGCTTCATGACACCTGAAATTCAAGCAATGCCGGATGAGGTTGTAAACCGTTACCTGGCAGATGAGTCCCTCGGCGAATATAAATTTTATCTTGAGAAAATTCTGCGCCACAAGCCCCATACCCGCAGCGAATCAGAAGAACAGATTCTGGCCATGAGTCGCGAGCTTGCCGGTGCACCGTCGCAGGTCTTCGGTCAGCTGGATAACGTTGATTTAAATTTTGGAACCGTTACCGATGAGAGCGGAAATGAAATTGAATTGAGTCATGGGAATTTTACAACCTTCTTAATCAACCCCCGGCATGACATCCGCCAGAAGGTGTTTTTCCAATACTATCAAGCCTACCAGGACCATAAACACACCCTGGCGGCCACTCTGAGCCACTCGGTAAAAAAAGACCTCTTTTACAGTCGGGCCAGAAATTTCGAAAACTGTCGGGCATCCGCCCTCTTCAGCGACAACATTCCGGGAGCGGTGTATGACAATCTTATCGAGACTGTAAAAACCAACCTCCAGCCGCTCTTTAAATATTTGAAGTTCCGGCAAAGGGTTCTGGACCTCGAGGAGCTTCATTTTTATGATACCTATGTACCCATTATTGCTGATGTTCAGTTTCACATGCCCTACGAAGAGGCCGCGGAAGTGTGCGCCAAGGCCATGCAGCCGCTTGGGGATGAATATACCAGCATTCTCAAAGAGGGGCTTTTATCCGGCTGGGTGGACCGCTATGAAAACCGGGGGAAGCGAAGCGGTGCTTATTCCTCGGGTTGTTATGATTCGCCGCCTTATATTTTACTCAACTACGAGGAGAATAATATCAACAGTCTCTACACCTTGGCCCACGAAGCCGGGCATTCCATGCATTCTTATTTTTCCAAAAAGCACCAGCCTTACGTGGATCATGATTATACGATATTTGTGGCCGAAGTGGCCTCCACTTTTAATGAAGATCTTCTCAGCAGGTATTTGCTGTTGCTTTACGAAGATGATCCGAAGATGAGGGCTTATATTTTGAACCGGGAAATTGACAATATTCGGGCCACCCTCTTCCGACAAACCATGTTCGCCGAGTTTGAAAAGACCATCCACGCTATTGTTGAAGCCAATGAACCCTTAACTCTGGATGTGATGACTGAAAAATACCGCGAGCTGCTTGAAACCTACTTCGGCGACACCCTGGTGCTTGATCCCGAGTTATCCCTCGAGTGCCTGCGAATTCCCCATTTTTACTCTGCTTTTTATGTTTACAAATATGCGACCGGGGTATCAGCGGCCATCGCCCTGGCCGATAAGGTTGTCAATGCAGGGGAACCGGCCCGTCAGGCCTATCTGGATTTCTTGAAACTCGGCGACAGCAAGTATCCCCTGGATGAGTTGGTGGATGCCGGGGTCGACATGGGTTCACCGGAGCCGGTTGACCTGGCTATCGAGCACTTTGAGCAGCTGGTGGATCAATTGATCATGGTTCATAAAGGTCTCTAACCGGGCCCATGACTCTATTTGACAAACAGTACATTACTACACCACAGAGTTGCCCGATATCCGATACATTTACGGCCGCCATAACAACTGAATGCAAATGGATTTTATTCGTCAATTCAAAGAATTGCGGCCATACTTTGATGGTGCCCACATCACAGATATTAAGATAGCTGAAAGCACAAATAGTTTAAGAAGTTTCATTGCCGCAATGCTCTCCTATTATCCGTGGTGGATTGTTTTGCTTTATCGCCTGAGGTCCCTGGTCGTCCATGTGCTGGGTCTGGTAAAACACGCAGCGCCGGAAGAACTTCCCGATCTGCAGCCGGAGCAAATTCCCTTTACCCCCGGTGAGAAGGCCACCTTTTTTATCGTTCGAATAGCCAAAGAAGATATTTACTGGTTTGCAGAGACACCGCCGGACAAGCATTTAAAAGCCTATTTCGGCATAGTGGTCGAACCATTGGCAAAAGATCTAAAGAGGTATTATATTGTTACCATCGTCCACTATCTGCACTGGACCGGACCGGTGTATTTTAATCTGATCCGGCCGTTTCACCATCTGGTGGTGGCCCGGATGGCGCGCGCTGGAGCCAGGGATTTCTAATTGATCGAAAAACGCTCAATTAGAAGTTAATCCGCCGCGGCGGATTGGTTAATCGTTAATAATATTCGGTAATCAGTTCATTTCATACTATTAACCAATAATTGATAACTGCCCCCTTGGTTTTCACTCAATGTGGGGATTATCCAATAACATGGAGGGTAGATACTATGCCGTTTGTAAACATTAAAATTACACGGGAAGGGGCGACTGCGGAGCAGAAGCAAGACCTGATTCAGGGGGTGACCAAATTGCTGTCAGACATTCTGGGAAAAAATCCCAAAACCACGGTTGTGGTTATCGAAGAAGTAGATACCGATAATTGGGGAATTGACGGTCAATCCGTTACTGCCCGGAGAAAGCAGGGGCTATGATAGCTTAGTAATAGACAAGATGAGCCCACTTCTTTTGCGATAGCTTTTACTTTGATGACTAGCAATAACTGATGGATTAAGGGAGGGATGATTATGCGACAAATATTCTTTGCTTTTATAACCGTATTTTTTATTGTTTCCACGGCTGCTGCCGGCAATGGGTTGATCAGCGTTAAAAGTTCACATGATGTAAAGGTCACGGCGGATCGTCTTGAAGACATCTTAAACCAAAAGGGGATGAAGGTATTCATTCGAATTAACCATGCAGCCGGTGCCCAAAAGGTAGGTAAAGAGCTGCGGCCGACAGAAGTGATTGTTTTTGGTAATCCAAAGGTCGGTACACCGCTTATGCACTGCAGTCAGAGCGTTGCCATTGATCTTCCTCAAAAAGCGCTCATCTGGCAAGACGACAAAGGGCAGGTATGGCTGTCTTATAATGATCCAAATTATCTGGCCGGGCGACACGGGCTTACAGGATGCACTGAAGTTATCAAAAAAGTTGAAAAGGCGTTGGGCAATTTTGCTAAAGCGGCCACCATGCCGTAAAGAAAACACCGAGGAAGGGCAGGAACAATTTTATTCAAATTTGAAAACCTGGTTCTCCCACCGGGCTATAAGCCCTATGGGCCGGAAGCTGGGCCAGGTCAGAGGTAATTGGCGGGTTTCAGGTGTCAGGTTTCAGTAAATTTCGAATCCTGTGTACTGAATTGGCTGCAGCTTGGAACCAACAGCAGTGAAAAAGAGTCCATTTTATGAGTGACTCCGTCACAGAGGGTCGAATTCGGTTCCTGACACCTCCCATGCAACTTCATGAATCCGATCCCATTTTTTTGTGAGGTTCCACACCCGGTTACAAAATACAGGGTTCGTCGTCGTGCTCATGCTCATCCCTCGTCCTCGATAAAATCGTGATTCTCGAGGACGAGTACGAGAACGAGTACGAAAAGTATCAGCCCGGAGGTGGCACCGTCGGCAGTGTTCAGTCTTTCGCCGAATATTATCCGTCAGGTAAAAATACGGGGCTTTCCACCCAGACCCGAAAGCTCCCGGATATTTAACCAGGGAATCGTTAGTAAAAAATAATGCCTCAGCGGGATGCATCCGGTTCGGTCTCTGATTTGTCGGATTTGGACTCCGGGCCTTCAGGTACTGTCTTCGGTTTGTCAGGTACCACCTGGATCTTCAGCGGGCCGTCGGCATCAAAATGGACATCGCGCTGCGGGAAGGCAATGACGATGCCGGCCTTGCGAAACTCGCGGTCAACGGCCTTGTGCACTTCATGCTGGACCGGCAGGCGGTGGTCGATGTTGTTGATAAATAGTCGTAACTGGAAATTAAGACTGTTGTCCCCGAATCCCAGAAAATAGGCGGTCGGTTTGGGATCCTTGAGTACCATCGGGGTTTCATGGAGCACCTTCAGCAGTAACTTTTCGGCCAGCTCGGTGTCTGAACCGTAGGCAATCCCAACGTTTACGCTGAAACGGACAATGGGATCCGAAAGGGACCAGTTGATCAGCTGGCCGGTGATGAATTCTTTGTTGGGCACAATCAATTCCTTGCGGTCCCAGTCTATAATTGTGGTGGCCCGGATGCGGATTCGTGAAACCGTACCGCTGACCTGCCCGATGGTCACCGTATCCCCGACCCTAAAGGGTCTTTCAAACAAAACGATCAGGCCGCAGATGAAATTGGCCACAATTTCCTGCAAACCGAACCCGAGACCGACACCCAGGGCAGCCACCAGCCACTGAACGCTCGACCATCTGAACCCGATGGTATTGAAGGCCAGGAGGATGCCAATGGCCGTAATCGTATAGCGGCAAAGGGTTGTGAAGGCATAGCGAGAACCGGTGTCCATGGGAAGCCGGTTGAGAATCGTAATTTCAAGCAGCCCCGGCAGGTTTTTGGAAGCAATGATCGTGAAGACAACCACCACCACGGCCATTACCAGATTGGCCAGGTTGATCGGTATCTGGGTGGTTACGCCATTGACGATCCCACTATAACTCCAGAGCTCAACCTCCTGCAAGAGGCTCAAAGCGGGGAAAACGGGCTCCCAGGTGGCCCACAATCCGATGGCAACCAGTATAAACATGACGGTTCGCAGCAGAGACTGGGTTTGCACGCTAATTTCGGCCAGGCCGATTTCAGCTTCGGGGAGAATTGGCGTGCCCTCCTCATCAGCAGTCGAAGTATGCCCATCTGCGCGTTTGCGGCGGTCTGCTTCAAGCCGGGCTTCCCTCTTGCGCAGAGCCTCCCTCCTTGCAAACCTTCGACTGGCAAGGGTCAGCCACCGCAGCGCCAGGCTGTTTAACACGATCAGACTCATCGCCAGCAAGACGGTGAGGCGAATTAAATCCCGGAATTGGAGGGCCGAAAGAAAATAGCCGCCGGCCACCAGTGCGGCCAGGAAAAGCGGCAACCCCACCGCCACCGGCCACCCGATATGTCGCAAACGCGCCAGCCAGCCGGTGGGATAATTCTTTAGCAATGGTGAAACGATGCCGCCCGAGAAACGCAGAATCCGCCCCAAAAAAATTGAAACGGCGACCATCTGAATAATTAATGCCAGTTTCGCCATTGAATCGCCAAATTCAATTTCCGTGACGGTCGCCATTGCGGAAACCAGAAATCCCATTAGCACCACCACCGGTGTAATCCACCACAGATTCCTTCGCAGGCTCTGCCGGGCCGGTTCATTCCATTTAAAATGAACATGGGCCAGGCCGTTGCGCCGGCAGACGTGATAGAAAAATCTGAGTCCGATTAACATTCCGGCGGCAGACATCAAGCCGGTGGCGACAGCACGGGTAAAGCTATGCGCACCCGGCCATTGCAGCAGTTGCCAGGCCATAAACATCATCAAAAAAGGAAAGCCGACTGCCAGATAGACCGTTAAGGCCAACACCCAAAGGGTCAAAGAAAAACTGTCCTGGCGCGGCCGGTTGACCCTTTCGGCCATCCTGGATATCTCGCGGCGCGCCCATCTGCGCCCTGACAAAAGCACGGCAATGATCAACAATCCCAGAGCCCACAGGCCCGAATTAGCCTTGAAGGAATCTGCCGCATCGGACACGGTCTGGCGCCAGTGGGCAGGATCAACCAACGTACGCAAAACCCGGAGGCTATTTTGCAGGTCGGTAAAGCTGACAATACTGGAGCTTCGAATCCACACCAGATGGGCGTCAAGAAAATCGGCATACGCTTCAGCCCGGACAACCAGCTGCTGTTCTGCAATCTCCAGGTTTTGCAGGTCTTTGAAATAACGGTTGTATGTGGTTTGCAATTTTTCCAGAAGCTGGCGCCGATCCGTCAAAAGATTGCGTACACTTGATCTGAGAGATTCGGCATTATCGGGCGTCAGATAAACCAGCGAATCAATAATTTTGTTGGTTTCGGAATCGATGTCGATAAGCGCCCGGCGCTGGCGATCGAGTCGGTATAGATTTTCGCGGATTTCGCCCATTTTAAGTCTGCGTTTGGCAGAACTCCGGTGATATTTATCGGCACTGGGCAGCAATTGACGCTGGCGGCGCAAAGCCAGGCCGATGGCCTCGGTTAACATTAAATTCTCCACGCGTTCAGTTGCCAGCGTGAAATCGTCTTCCATCTCCTGCAGGTGATTGGTAACGTCCTCGAGGTTTTTGGTAATGGCCGTCCCCTGGCGGACGACCTCATCCAGCTCCGCGCTAAGGGCTATATTGATGTCGTATTCGGTCTTCACCGCCATTGCCGACTCCGGGGTCTTATCCCTGGCTTCTTCGGTCTCCTCCCTTACTTGGGCGGTTTCCTGTTGAATTTTTTCGGTTGCCCGTGCCTGCCACTCCTTTACCAGAAGCTCGCGTCCGGCAACTTCCCGGGATGCCAGATCTCTCTCGGCCGTCAACAGGGAGGCCAGCACTTCATTTCCATTTAGTTGTTGTTCATACAATTTGATTTCCGCCGACAGCTTGAGTTGCTCCGCACGAAGCATTTGTCGCCGGGATTCGGTGATTGCGGCTGGATCGTTGGCAGAAGGCGGGCTTTGCAATTCTTCGTTTACCAGTTTGAGACGCGCCTTGGCATCGGCAGTATTTTTTGGAAGTTGCCCCAGAAAATCCCTTTGTTTGCTTAATTGATCATTCCAGCCGGCGAAACGGTC
>Ga0265303_10002762_pt1 | contig 10930 bp, 5 predicted proteins | sample Helome_2_FD_192494 | JGI IMG/M metagenome (GOLD analysis project Ga0265303, IMG submission 192494) | Marine sediment microbial communities from subtidal zone of North Sea - Hel_20160317 (Illumina Assembly) | ecosystem: Environmental > Aquatic > Marine > Subtidal zone > Sediment ...
TATTATTTCGAATGGCGGCCAATGTTTAATGATTCTGTTTTAACAAGGGATCATGAGATATTGTCATTAAGTGAAGCGCCGGGATTGCTTTATTACGACTATATTGAAAAACAAATCAGATCCACAGATGGAACAACTGTTGCAACGGTTCCTTTAACGTTAGTAGAGGATACAAAATATCGTCTTGGTGTTATTTTTGGTGACTCAAAATTAGTTGTTGGAGTTGATGGGGTTTTCGGAGCAGAGGTTCCGTATGATGGAAGTTTCCCGGCAAACACCAGAATTGATATTTGCAGGGATTCAGAAGCGGTTGCATATGTAAGAGAATTGCGCGGTTACAGAACAGATTTTGATGCGACCAAAGCAGAAGTACAATTGCTCATGAGTGGCGGCGGTGGCGGTTATGTAGTAGAGCCGCCGCCTGAGATTGCTTTGCCATATTGGGATAATATCGCCGGCAATGGTTGGATTGATTTTGATCTGACCACGATAACGACATTTTTCAATACGTTTGGAACGACAATCGAAGCTGACGATTTTGAAGGCATATATGCTGTTGGTGGATCTTCATCGCCTATTGCGAGTTTGATTAATACGATTGATGGCGGCAATAGATTCGAATTTATAGATGATGCTGCAATGACAGATGCAATCATGATGATTGTTGATGCAAACGGTATTGTTCTTGATTATGTCATTTATTCAAATGCGCCGAATAGTGATTTTGTTACGGTCCCGACAGGTGCAGATTATTATCTTGTAACATCATCTGATACAGGGAATGCAAAGATAAAGAAAACGGATACCACCAATACCACGACTGAAATTGATTTGGCTGGATCGGTTACGTGGGATGCGTTCTTTGGTGTTCCGTTTGGCACGGCATATATAAATGAATTTCGGATTATTCCGGTAGAGGGCCAGGCTATATCGTTTACTGTACCTATAACATCTGACAAGGTTGCAGTTTTAATATCAACGATTGATACCAATGGAATTCCAACAAGGCGATTCGGAAGTATCTCGCAGAAGGTTTTGGATTTTAATGCAGATCCGAAGTATATATGGGGTCTTGGTGGCGGTCTGATTGGGTTAATAAATAATGCTGATTATGAAACAAGCAGGGAGAAAATAAATCTTGTGCCGGGACAGACATACATACTGAACTTGAAGAATGAAACGCCTTCGCCGGCCAATTGGATTAGAGTTCAAATAAATTACTTGGTGATACCATGAGCGATGAAGTTTGGATCTATACAATGAATCAAGGTAGTTCCAAAGGCAGATGGAGCCACTACCGCTTTCCATTTGTGATTGAGCATTTCTCCCATCTGAGAGACAGTTTATATTTGCGTCATGGCGATACGGTTTCAAAAGTTGTTGAGAATGAAAAGTATGATGATGGCCTTGATTGGGATTCAGTCATCCAATGGCAATACTTGGATTTTGGTTCTACCGGCAAAGATAAGATGATGATGGGATTTGACAATACCGGTCTTGGTATTGCGTCAATTGAGGTTGGATATAACCAACGGGATCTGACCAGATTTACAGAACCATTTGATATTCCGGATGATACGGAACCGGGACAGATTATTCCGTTGCCGGTTACTGCTCCATCGTTGTCAATAAAATTGACTTATAATTCAGCCCAAGTATGGGAATGGATGGCCCTGCAAGTGTATATTGAAGATATGGATCTAGGAAAATGAGATTAATTCAGCCGGCATTGATGGATTTATTGGCCTTATGTCTTGATGCCAGGCAGGATGAAATTTATCAGTATGAAGCGCTGATTGGTGATTGGGATTATGAAGTTGCTGCGATTGCATTCTTTCAACGACCGGGAATCAAATTTGGATTGTTGACTGATGAAGGCGTTGTTGTTTGTGCTGGAGGTTGGGAGGAACAGATACCGGGAGTATGGCAAAGCTGGATGGTCGGTACAGACGATTTCTGGAAAAAGTATTGGCTTAGTATTACCAAAGCATCAAGGCGCGTTATGAGCGGTTTGCTGGAAGATCCAAGTGTCCGTAGATTGCAGACATCGGCTTTATCATCCAGAAGGCGCGCGTGTGAATGGTACGAACGTGGCCTGAAAATGAAATATGAAAGTACCTGTAAAAACTTTGGGTTTAATGGTGAAGATATAGACGTTTATGTAAGATTTAAGGAGTCTTGTAATGGGTAGCAGTAGCAGCAAAGCATCAAGAGCAGCGCAACGGGCCGAAGATGAAAGGCGCGCTCAAATTGAAGAAACCCAACGGAGAATCGAAGCCATTTTTGGTAGTACGGAACGCGAAGCAGATATTCAGGACTATATTAATTCTGCGCGTGAATATAATCAGCAGGATATTGATCGTGGAAAACGAGAGAATGACAGGCAATTGAAATTCGCATTGGCGCGTAGTGGTCAGGCAGGGGGATCAACAGATATAGATCAGAATCAAAATTTATCTGAAGCATATTTGCGCGCAGTTGTTGAAGGTGAACGTAGGGCGCAAGGCGCTGGCCAAGGTATCCGGGCTGCGGATCAACAAGCTAAACTTGGTTTATTCAATCAGGCGCTTGGTGGATTGGATATGACAACATCATTAAATAATTCATTACGCTCCATGCAGAACAATATTGATTACGCAAAGAATGTACAGACTGAAGGTAACTTTGATAGTTTCTTTTCAGATTTCGGTACGTTATTCGAAGCAAGTAGAAAATCCGCCGGAGAGCGAAGGCAGGGAAGGGAGTTTAATACTTTGTATGGAGCACGACCAACAACAGCTATTCCGGTAGCAGGAGGTTCATAATGGGTACAGAAGCGGTATGGATTCCAGCCTTAATTGCTGCGGCTGGCGTAGGAGTTCAGCAATACAATACAGCGCAGACCGCTAAAAAACGCGATGAAGAAATCGCGCGCGGGATACGTGAATCAGGCATTCAGCAGGATCGTACCAATCGTGCAATTGATGAAAATCTTGATGAACTGGAAACGTCTAGGGCTGAACCATACAAAAAAGAATTAACGGATACGTTCATGGATCGTATCAAGAAAAAAAGATTGCTTGGTTTGGAGGGTTTGAATACTCGCGGAGATACCAGCGAAGCATATAAGAAAGGTGCGGATAAAGCGAAGGTCGGATCCGTTGGGTATGCTGGATTAATAGCTGATCTGTTGGCCGGAATTGATGCGGCTGGAAACCAGCGCCAGGCTGAGTTTACGAACGCCAGTGATGTTGGAATGGATATAAATAAGTTTAAACGCAATGCAAATCAAGATGCATATCTTGCACAATTGCGCGCATCAAGATACCGTGATAATCCTTGGCTGGCCATTCTTGGTGGTGGACTACAAGGGTATGGCGCGGCTGGTGGTAATTTTGGTTATGGAGGAACTGCGAAAACAGTACCAATTACGGGCGGAAGCGGTGTTACTCCGGGAAGTTTTAATACCGGGATAGGGCTGGATAAATACGCGGCTCCATATCGTGGATTGCCGGGGAGGATTTGATAATGGCATTTCCCGGTGTAAGAAAAGCGGTTCAGGCTATCACGATGGGACCGCAAACAGAACAGGATGCATATAACGCGGAACAGCGTAGATTGATTGCTGCACGAACGGCAAGTGCCACAATGGATAAACGTGTTGCGGAAGCGAACATGGCTAATCGTCAGAATAAGGCCGGTGGCGATCTGATGAATGCAATGGATATGACGGATCCTTTGAACATTGCTGTTATTGCTGAGTTGGCTGGCCAGATGAGTTCAGCCGAAACCGCCAGAGGGAAAAAGCAGGAAACAGATTTTCAGGGTGAATTGATAGATCAGTATAAAACTGATCCTGCCAGTGTTACTCCGGAAATTGCGAATATCGTGAACGCAATTACCGGGACCGGTTCTATGATGTCTGGATCCCACGTTGCGCCTTCAAGAGATTCACGACTAGAAGCGGATAGAATACGCGCCGTTACGGATGCACAAGAAGCCTTGGCTGGCAAAAGAAGGAAAACTTATCCTGATGGAACCCCGACTCGTCAAAGGGTTACGGATGCCAGGTTTGGTGAATTTGTTGGACCTGATGAAGTTGGAGCGTTTGCAGCTTGGATGCAGGATAATAAGGACGATACATCCTTGCGTGATGAAAATCAGGCTATTCAGAAATTCCGTGTTTTAGTAGACAGTGGAAAACTGGATCCGGTAACTGGCAAAATGATTCCATTTGATGCAACAACTTATGGAGTAGTAAATCCAGATAGCGATTCTGTTGGCTACTCGGATGATTATGAGTCTATTCCCGGTTGGGGTGATCTTTCGCCGGCAGAGCAGGAAGAACTGAAGCAATACATAAGATCACAACCAGTAAAAAAATAGGCTAAAAAATGGCAATAGACGCGCGCCAAATGCTTGATCAATTTCGGCAAGAAAAACAGCCTGAAAAAACTCCTGCGCCTGATGCTCGTTCTATGCTAGAGAGTTATCGGAGCCAGGCGCAACCAGAAACACCTGTAGAAACCCCGGAGGATCCCTTATCTGCTGAATCCCTTTCATTGAGGGATTATGCCAGTGGTCGTGGTAGTCAATTCCTGAGCGCAATGTCCGGCGCTGGCGCCGGCTTGCTTGAAACCATTTATGATTACTCCCCGCCGGGACAGATGTACCGTGCTGCTGGCCGTGAATATAATAAGCCTGGCGTGGAGTCAATGCGCGAATTTAGTAAGGATATGGGTGATGCTGCACATTTTCAGCGCCCGGAACATCCTGCTTTGAAATGGGTTACTGATGTAATAGATGGTACTTTGCAAATGGCCCCATCTGTTACGGCCACCATGATTACCAAAAAACCGAATTTAGGTTTAAGCATCATGGGTAGTCAAGTATTCGGCCAAACATACAATGAAGAAGTTTCAAATGGTGCATCCCCCGATGAAGCCGCGATAAAAGCAATGCGCGCTACCGCCTATGAGATTGGCCCTGAAAAGATATTTGGCTTCTTTGATCGTCTTGGTGTAACCGGTGGCGTGAAGAAATATCTCACTCAGGTTGTTGCTGAAGCTGGATCTGAATATGTTACCGAAGCATTGACCATCGGTGATGAAACGATTATTGAAGGCGAAGAATTCAAAGGATGGGTTGATTTCCTCAAACGTACCGGATATGCCGCGTCCATTGGCGCTGGTATGGGTGCTGGATTATCACTTGGATCCTTGCAACGTGGCAGGGAGCAAACTGAAAAAGAAACTGATCCCGGCGCTATCGCTGAAGAAAATGATTTGGAAACAATCGTTAGAGAAACACTGGCGAAAGAAGCCGAAAAAGAACAGTTGAACTTACGTCAAGAAGAACAGGCTGAAATTGATAAGGCAAGACAGAAGAAAGAGTCTGTCCCGCCTGAAGAAGCAGGGGAACAGTTGCCAGTAAAGGAATTGGAACCTGAAGTAATACCTGAACCGCCGGTGGCCAGAGAGGTTATTGCTGAACAGGCGGAAGTACAGAAACCGGTCAAAGAACCGGAACCAGAAAAGATTGCTGAACCTCCGGTTGCTGAAGAAGTTGAGGATGCCGGGGAACAGTTGCCGGTTGAAACTGAACCAGAAACAGTACAGGAAAAATCCATCCCTGAATCCGACAAACCAAAAATCACTCGCGCGCTGAAGAAAACCAATTTCGAAGCGTATGAAAACGAGGATGGCACTTGGTATGTCCGGACCCGGGCGAATAGCAAGGCGCAATGGAATACCGAAATCAGGAAAAAACTGGATACAACCGGTCTGAAGCCAATCGCCGCGCGTAGTGATTCCGGGCGTGTTCGCATTGATGGAAAATACTATCAGATCCAAGAGCCAGGCTTGGTCAAGGGTACGACTGAGAAAACCACGAACCATTTACTGTCAGAGTTGGCCAAAGCCGGCGGAATAAATCCTGCTGATTTCGAAGCTGAATTCACTCAAACCCGATTTGGAAAAGATTGGGTTAAACGTAAAACCGGGATGAACCGGGAAACGCTTCTGGAATGGATGCGCGAGAATGATTACTTGCCTGAAGATTCAATTGATTTATATGATGCTACGGAAAAACTTGAACAAGCTATGTTCGATTACGATGATTCCCGTACTGTCACTCCAAGACTATTAGATGTTGATGCTGCTGTTGAAGCGGCTGCGGAAGAACGTTTTGCAAGCGAAACAGAACGTATAGCAGCTATTGAGAATGAACTAACCAAAGAGTTTTCAGATTATGAAGGGTATACGCCTGAATTAGCTGAAGCTGCACATGATTTTTATCAGGAAGCATATGATGAATACGCAAAAGAAATTATCCCCGGCTCTGAAACGGCGGATCCGAATGCTGGCGCAGCAGGACGCGAAGGCCGGAAAAAACAGATTCGCCCATCTGATGAAGCCCAAGAAGCACTCCCGATCGAAGGCGAAAAAGACTCGGACAAACTCCACAACTTAGCCGAAGAAAAGGAAGCCAAGCGCAAAGGATTGGATAAACCATTCGTGGCTCCGGAAGAAGGTCCGGGCGGATTGTTTGAAAAAGATGATTCGCCGGTTCCGGGTGAAGCGGATACGCGGAATCAGGGAGAAATTCCAGATTTGGTATCAAAAGAAAATAGAGATTTATATTCCGCACCGTTGACAACTAACATGAAGGCAGCGGATTTGCCACAATCATTTAATCAAGCTGGCCTCTCTGGATTCAAAGCTATGGTTGAATGGATTTCAAGCATATTTAACAATCAAATCGCAGGAATGAAATTCGATATAGAGAATGATGGCACAAAAATAATTTATGTACAGCCAAGAAAGTCACTTAGTTTCGAATTGGATAATTTTTCTGTAAAAGTAATGATAAAGCCGGGGCAATCATCCATTTCACTTGGAAATGATACTGTTAATATAAGTCACGAAGAATATTCTTCTGCCCCAGGCATTAACATAAAGTTGGTTAGGCGGGACGGAAAGGCTATAAAACGAGTAACAAAAGTTGAATTTGGCTCCGAAAACAAACTATTCAAAACGCCGGGGAAATTACCCACTGGCCAGATAAACGACATTACTACGATCCTGGCTGAAGCGATCAAATCAGCCGGCTTCTATGTAGAGGGCGGAATCCGTAGTTTTCCTGAATTTTCAAAGAAAATGATTGCTGATTTTGGCGATGATATTTTGCCGCATTTGAGAAAACTGTTTGATGATGCGATGGCTAAGGTTGGCAAGCCGAAAACTCAGCCCGGACCTACAAGCAACAAAGAAAAACAGGTTGACCGAGAACGCGCTGCGCGTGGAAAAGAGCCTGTCGGCAAGCCTGAGTTGCCTACGCTTGATGAAATGAATGAAGCGGCGCTTGCGGATCTGAAAAATGATGAAACGCTTGGATCCACGTTAATTGCAGACATTTTGAGTGATCCAGAACCCCGGATTAGCGACCGCCAGAATGCATTGATGTCAATGTACCGCCGGCAAGTGATGAATGCGCGCGACAAGTGGGCTAAGAAGGCCGGGAATGGCGATGTAAACGCCAAGCGGGAATATGACAAGCAAGAAGCTGAATTAGAGCGTATAGACCGCGCTGCTGCGCTTACACGCTCACAGTGGGGGCGTTGGGGTGTTGTCCAGCAACAAATGATCAATCAGGATTACTCGCGTGAAGCGATGGAACGTAAGGCGCGCACTGTTATTGGTGGCGCGTTAAAGCAGGAACAGATTAAGGAAATTGAAGAACGCTCCGAAGCGATTGCAGAAGATCAAAAAGAATTGGAACAAGCTGAAGAAAAACAGAAATCGAATGTGATTGATGTTGAATTTTCCGAAGCATATAAGCAATTGCAAAAACGTGTTGAAAAACGCCTGAAATCTCAGAATCGCCAGCGATTACACGCGGAAGGCAAAAAGAACATTGAAGAAGGCTTGAAGGAACTGAATGCGCTTGGATTGTTTTCGAATCCGCTTGCAGATCCCCGGACCTATAAAGCCTTGATGAAGGTTACGAAAGGTTACATTCAGGATTTCAGTGCTGATGTTCAGGATTTTGTTGCATGGGTCCGGGAACAGGCAAAGCCAGAGTTTAATGCTGCTGTAACCGATGAAGAATTGATTGGTGTGCATACTGATACCTTGATGGAAATGGATCAGGATGCAATGAAGCTGGTCAAGAAGAAACGTAAAAAGGCCAAAGAGAAAGCCAAAGCGAAACCGCCAGCAAAGCCGAAAGAAGTTGTTGGCAAAATTAAGGATAAAAAGCAAAAGGCAGAAAAGAGAGAATTGATCCCGGTCAAACCGGAAGAAGTTGTCCTTGAAATCGAAACACTACACGAAGCAGAAGATGCCTTGGATCCCCGGCTGATCTACAAGCTGGCCGAAGCGCATATTTTAGATGGCGTTCACGGTGAAGATGCGGTGATGGCTGCTGTCACGCGGGATCTTGAAGGATTGATTCCGGGGATTACTGAACATGATGTTCGCCTGGCGTTCACGCAATACGGAAAGCAAACCATTCCTTCGCAGGAAGAACACAAAAAAGAACTGCGCGAAATCAGAACGCTTGTACGCTTGCAGGAAAGCATTGACCGCCTGAAGGCTGGCTTAGACCCTCTTAAAACCGGTTTACAGCGAGATAAGGCTACTCAGAAGATCAGGGAGCGCCAAAAAGCACTTAATATCCTGATGCGCGAACACGCGAAAAAGAATCCGGTAATGTCTGCTGAAAAACTCGCCAGCGTGGAGCAAACCCGGATTACCCGATTGGAAAACCGGATCGAAGATCTTGAAAAACAGATCAGGACCGGGGAAAAACCCGCAAAACGCACTGAAGTTGATGATTCGCCAGAAGTAACCAGACTCAAAGCGAAAATCGAAATCCTGAAGAAAACTTTGGAGCAGATTGAACTCGCCAAGAATCCGCCGATTTCTCCGGAGCAGAAGCAAATTAATGAACTTGCAGAACTCCGTGATCACTTGGATACCGTTTTACGGAACCGGGAAGCCGCCAAGTCCCAAAAACCTTTTGAGCCTTTGACAAAAAGATCTGCGGATCTTAAACAGGAAATTGATGAATTGCGAAAGGCGATTGCTACGATGCGGCGGCAACTGAAGGATCCCCGGACCAAAGCGCAAAAGTTGGAAGCGGCCAAAATCAAGGCGCTGGAAGAAGCAATTGATCTGTACGATAAGCGCCTGGCCAATGGCGATTTCTCTCCGTTGTACGATAAGAAAGATGTTCCGGTATCGGATCGGGTAAGCGCGCTCCGTAAATTGCGTGATGCGCGGCGTAAGGTGTACATGGCTGCTAAGAAAGCCAGTAAACCTATACTGACCCATGAAGAACGGGTGGATCGCCAGAGAATGGCCGCTCTGCAACGGCGGCAAGCTGCATTGCAGGACCGGATAGCGCGCAAGGATTTTAGCAAAAAGGCTCCCCGGAAAGTGGTTGAGGATAATTCTGAAGTAGCTAAGAAGCGATTTGAATTGGATCAACAGATAGCCGGCTACAATGAAATGCTGGCGAATTATCGTTTTGACCAAATGAGTTGGTTCAAAAAGCAACTGACCCGGACATTAAAGGTTTTGAATTTATCTCGCGCGGTAATTACTGCGGTGGATCTGTCTGCGGCGCTCCGGCAAGGCGGCATTGCAATACTCGCTCATCCAAGCATGTTCAAGAAAGGGTTTATGCCTATGCTCCGGGCGTTCCGGTCCAAGCAGGGAGCGCATAAGATCAATACTGAAATCAAGGGCCGGAAAAACGCCCATTTGTATGATCAATCCGGTTTGTTCATTGCTGAACAGAACACGACTGACGTAAGCAAGATGGAAGAAGTCTATATGTCGGCTCTGGCAGAAAGAATCCCTTTGATCGCCGGATCCAGCCGCGCTTATGTCACGTTTTTGAATAAACTCCGGGCGGATATGTTCGATATGATGCTGGCTACTCTTACCGCCGATGGGCATACGCATACAAAAGAAGAAATCGAAGCGATAGCCAATTATATTAATGTGGCTACTGGCCGGGGAAAGATTGGCTTCAAGAGTGTATTACAACTGAAAGAAAACTCTCAGGCTGGTGAACACCTGGCCGCAATATTCTTCGCTCCGAAATATGTGGCTTCCCGGTTTAACTTCTTGCTTGGCCAGCCGTTGTATAGCGCGCCGGACAATGTAAGGAAAATGATTGCGAAGGAATACTCTCGTTACTTCGCCGGCATATCTGCTGTACTTGGCTTGGCGGTGATGGCGGCTGCGGCATTCCGCGATGATGATGAAGAACGCGACATAATCTCTCTTGATCCCCGGTCCAGCGATTTCCTGAAAGTGAAATTTGGCGATACTCGGATTGATTTAATGTCTGGTTTGATCCAGCCAACAGTGTTCCTTACAAGGATAATTTCCGGTCAAACAAAGAGTGGCCGGGGCGATGTGAAGGCGCTCCGGAACTGGTGGCGTATTCCAACCGATGATTTGGATAAATATGATGGCGTTAATTACGGTTCACAAACTGTATGGGATGTTGCTACAACATTTGGCCGGTCCAAGTTGGCTCCGGCTCCCGGTCTGCTTATCAATTTCATGCAGGGAACCAATGTTGTTGGCCAGCAAGTAGATCCATTGTTGGATTCATTGGCCATGTTCGCTCCGTTATCCCTACGGGATTTCGCCGGTATGATTGAAGAAAATGGCGTTCCGGGGGCAATCGCTTTGCAAACATTCGTAACATTTGGGGCCGGTGCTCAAACTTACGGTGATGGCGGTTGGAGCGAACAGCGCGGCGCTATTGATCGAAAGATACAGGAAATCAAGGATGAAGTAACTGCTGAACCAACAGCGCGCGCCAGGCGTGAAAAGTTTAATGAACTGCAAGCTGAATATCCTTGGTTGCTGTCCGGGGCGAATCTGGATACTTACAAGCGCTCAAATCGTGAAACAGGGCGAAGGCGCGG
>Ga0265303_10002763_pt1 | contig 10928 bp, 8 predicted proteins | sample Helome_2_FD_192494 | JGI IMG/M metagenome (GOLD analysis project Ga0265303, IMG submission 192494) | Marine sediment microbial communities from subtidal zone of North Sea - Hel_20160317 (Illumina Assembly) | ecosystem: Environmental > Aquatic > Marine > Subtidal zone > Sediment ...
CAGGCGATTTGCGACGGCGTAGAGGAGATCCGCAACGAGTTCGGAGCGCTCCCGGTCGCCGTGACGAAACCTTTCTTCCACGATGCCGAGGCAGCCAGGAAAGACGGTGCCGAGTTATTGTCCCTCGCGATCAATCCCGATGCCTGCAAGGCCTGTGGCGTGTGCGTGAGCAGCTGCGAACCCGCGGCCCTGTCACTGGTCGCTCAGGACAAGGATGTGCTGAGTCATGCGCGCGACACCTGGTCGCGCTGGGCGTGCACACCCGATACGAACTCGGAGACACTTGATCGTGTCACCGATGAGATCGGTTCAATGGCTTCACTATTGTTGTCTCGATTCTGCCAGTTCGCGCTCGCAGGCGGCGATCCGGCCGAACCCGGTTCGGGTGAGAAGATGGCGGTACGGCTGCTGCTTGCGGCAACCGAATATCACCAGCAACCGCTCGTGCAGCGATTTGCGACGGAGCTTGAGGATGCCGGTGAGGCGCTCTCGAAACTGACTCGCGAGATGCTCTCGGGCACGGTCGACGATCTCGACGCCGTATCCGAGAAACTCAGGCGCACGACGAGCCCGCGCGTTGACCTGCAGACGCTGGCGGAAGGTGGCGAGTCGGTCGACACCGAGCACCTCCTGCGGCTCATAGAGTTATCGAGGCGGATCGAGTCGGCGCATCACGGCCTTGTCGAAGGTGAGCATGGTCTTGGTCGCGCTCGCTACGGCATTGCTATTGCAGGCGGAAGCACGGCCAACTGGGCCGGCGCGTTTCCACACAACCCTTTCCAGGCGCCCGTGCTCATTGATATGAGCGGCGACGCCGCGCAGCTGGCTGCGGGACTCATCGGGGGACACCTCGATGAAACCACCGAACTTGCCCGCCTGCTGCGACAGGCCCACATCGAGATTGAACAGCCCGATGGTGCCGATTGGAAGCGCGAAGAACTCGTAAGTCTGCGCTGGCAGGATCTCAGCGACGCGGAATTCGAGCTGTGCCCACCGCTCATACTCATTGGTAACGACGAAATGCTCGCGGGTCGCGGCCTCGGCCAGTTGATCGGGCTATTGAATTCGGGCCTGCCGATCAAGGTGCTCGTGCTGCACTCGCTCGACTTCGGACTCTGCGGCGGATCGGCTGCTCGAGCCAACCTCGGACTGCTCGCGCTCGCGCAACGCGACGCGTTCGTCGCCCAGACGTCGGTTGCCAATTCGGTCCATCTTGGCGATTGCCTGTTGGGCGCACTCGCCTTCGATGGGCCCGCCATAGTCCAGGTGTACGCACCGAGCCCCATGCGCCACGGCTTCTCGAGCGAACAGTCACTGCAGCAGGCAGCACTCGCGACGAACACGCGGGCGATGCCGCTGTATCGCTATGACCCGGGAGCCGCGGGCGTGTTTGGTTCGCGCATCAGTCTCGATGGCAATCCCCTGCCGCACGAGTCGTTGGTACAGCATGAAGTGGTCCAGCTGACGCCGGCAGACTGGGCGTTGGGACAGCAGCGATTTACCTCCCATTTCGAGCCGCTCTCCGACGATGCGCCAACGCCTGTTGCCATGCACGAGTGGCTGCAACTCGATGCGAGGGGCCGCTTGCGCAAGACACCTTTCGTAAGCAGCTGCGACACGCGTTACTCGGTGGCAAGGCCCGTGACCGATATGGCACTCCAGTGCCTCGAAACGTGGCAGACCTTGCAGGAACTCGCTGGCATCGTCACGCCATTTACCGAACGGCTCGAGAAGGACATTCGAGCCGAGGTTGCCGCGGAGCACCAGGCGCAACTCGACGCGCAACAGAAGGAGGCCGAGGATCGTATCGGGGCGATACAGCGAAAGACTGAGGCGGAGATCGCCAGCAAGATCCGCAGCCGCCTGCTGCAGCTCTCATCGCGGAAACGAGGCTGACGCGCATGCGCCCGCTGCGCCTGTTCCGCCGAAGTTTCGAACACGGGGTTCATCCGGCCCACCACAAATCGCAGACCGAGGACCTTGAAATCCAGCGCGTGCCGTTCGGCAAGGACTATGTCATGCCACTCGGCCAGCACATCGGCGTCCCGAGTCAGCCAGTCGTCGCCGAGGGCGACGCCGTGAGGCGCGGCCAGGTCATCGCCGAGCCGGGCGGCTTCGTATCGTCGGCGCTGCACAGCCCTGTCACGGGCACGATCCGCGAGATCGGCAACCTGCGAGGCGTCGACGGACGCTTCGCACCGGCAATTGCCATCGAGGCGGATGCATTTGCGACACAGCGCGTAAAACCCGATCCGGCCATGGACTGGGAGTCCCTGTCGCTCGAAGAATTCATCGACGCCGTGCAAATGGCCGGTATCGTCGGGATGGGTGGAGCAGCATTCCCATCGCATGTGAAGCTGTCGGTTCCCGACGGCACGCGGATCCGGCACCTGCTCATCAACGGCGCGGAATGCGAACCCTACCTGACCAACGATCACCGCCTCATGCTCGAACGCCCGGAAGCACTGCTTGAAGGCGCAGAGATCGTGCGCCGTAAACTCGGCGCCGAGGAAACGATCATCGGCGTGGAAGCCAACAAGCCCGACGCAATAGAGGTCATTCGCGAGCACCTCCAGCCCGGGCAGCCCGTGCGCGTGGTGCCGCTAAAGGTCAAGTACCCGCAGGGCGCGGAGAAGATGATGATCAAGAGCGTCTTCGACAAGGAAGTGCCGGCCGGGCAACTGCCGCGGGACGTCGAAGTCAACGTCAATAATGTCGGTACCATCGTGGCTATCGCCGATTATTTCCTGCGCGGCATGCCCTTGATCGAACGCGTCGTCACGGTCGCCGGCCCGGGCGTAACCTATCCGGCCAACCTGATCGTGCCGCTCGGAACACCGGTACGCGACGTCGTGCGATTCTGTGGCGGCCTCAAAGGTGGCACGCGCGAGATCATCATGGGTGGTCCGATGATGGGCCGGCCGATCGCAAGCCTCGACGTTCCGGTACTGAAGGGCTGCTCAGGTGTGCTCGTGTTTACGGAGGAACAGACGGCCCGGCGCAAGGAATACCCGTGTATTCGCTGCGGGCGATGTCTCGAAGCCTGCCCGTATTTCCTGAATCCGTCGCGATTCGCCCGTCTCGCCCGCGCACGCATGTTCGACGAGATGAAGGCGCACCATGTCTTCGACTGCGTTGAGTGCGGTTGCTGTACGTTCGCCTGCCCGTCGAATATCCCAATCGTGCAGCTTATTCGTACCGCGAAGGACGACCTGACGCACCGCAAAGAGTCCGACGCGTGAAGAAGAGAGACCCGGATCTCCTTCTGTTTCACGCGCCATTGCTGCGCCAGGGTATGACGACGCCCAAGGCCATGCGAGACGTGATCTATGCACTGCTGCCGGCGACAGGAGCCGCGCTGTGGTTTTTCGGGTTGAGCGCCGTGCTCATCATCGTCTCGTGCATTGCGGGAGCTGTCCTGGCCGAACTCGCGTTTGCCAAGCGCGAGCAGCGCGGAGAGACCTTGCGGGACGCGACGGGCGTCCTTACGGGACTGTTGCTTGCCCTGACGTTGCCGCCAGGCCTGCCGATGTGGATGGCGTTTCTCGGTGGGTTCGTCGCGATCAGCCTGGGCAAGGTCATCTGGGGCGGCCTCGGACACAACCTGTTCAATCCGGCCCTGCTCGGTCGTGCATTCCTGCTGGCGACCTTTCCGATAGCCATGACGACCTGGGTGCCGGCAGCGGGCGGCTTTTTCGATATCCACGCCAGCAACCTCGCCCTGCCGTTCATGCAGGCCCAGGTTGACGGCGTTACTTCGGCAACACCGCTCGGCATGATGAAGTTCGAGCAGGAAGTAACGCCCCTGGCCAACCTCGTGTTTGGCAGGACCGGCGGCTCGCTCGGTGAAACCAGCGGCCTCCTGCTACTGCTTGGCGGCGTCTATCTCTGGCTGCGGCGCGACCTGGACTGGCGTATTCCCGTTAGCATCCTGCTCTCCGTGGTTGTTTTCTCGGCCGTACTGACACTCTTTGACGGCGAGCGCTTTCCGTCGCCGCTGTTCTCGCTGTTCTCGGGCGGCCTGATGCTGGGCGCCCTCTACATGGCGACGGACCCGGTAACGTCACCCGTCACGCCGAAAGGCGCGTGGGTTTTCGGTATCGGCGTCGGCGTTCTCGTCATCTTGATTCGCGTCTTTGGCGGCCTGCCCGAAGGCGTCATGTACGCCATCCTGCTCATGAACGCCGCGACGCCACTCATTGACCGATACACGCAGCCGCGTGTTTTCGGGCGCGGTGCGAAATCGCCATGAACACCAAGACGCCCAGTTCGATGCGACTCGTCCTGACGCTGGCGATTGCCGGGCTCGTGTCGGGTGTCGCGATCATCGGTATCTACGAATCGACATTGCCCACCATCACGGCCAACAAGGCGCGCGAGCTGCGCGAAGCCGTATTCAAAGTACTCCCCGGTGTCAGCCAGATGCAGCAGCTCGTATACAGGGATGGTGAACTCGTAGCCAGCGAAGATACCGTCAAGGACGAACCTGTCGTTTACGGCGGCTACGATGAGCAGGGCGATTTTCTGGGCTACGCAATCCCCGGCGCCGGTCCGGGTTTCCAGGACACGATCGGCTTGCTCTTCGGCTTTACGCCCGAAAGACGCCTTGTGCTCGGCATGGAAGTGCTCGAGAGCCGCGAGACACCCGGGCTCGGCGACAAGATCTACAAGGATGCCGATTTCGTACAGGCCTTCAACGAGCTATCGATCGATCCGGAAATCGTCGCCGTCAAGAAAGGCACGACGAACCAGCCCAATGAAATCGATGCCATCACTGGCGCAACGATTTCTTCCAAGGCCGTTGTGCGAATCATTAATGAGGCACACAGCGACTGGCTGCAACGTTTGCCGGCGCCAGGTTCCGAGCCTCAGCTTCGCCGGGACGCCGGGGACGAGACATGAAGAAAAACGATTCCTACGAAGCGTTCATCAAGGGAATCTGGCGAGACAACCCGGTGTTCGTCCAGGTGCTCGGCATGTGCCCGATGCTGGCCGTCACCAACTCGGCGATTAACGCCATTGCGATGGGTGGGGCAACCTTCTTCGTGCTCGTCGGATCGAGCTTCCTCGTGTCGAGTTTCCGCAACCTGATTCCGAAACAGGTGCGCATTTCCTGCTTCATTATCATCATCGCAACGTTCGTAACCGTGGCCGACTACACGCTGCTTGCGCTGGTGCCGAAAGTCCATAAAGAGCTTGGCGCATTCATACCGCTCATCGTCGCAAATTGCATGATCCTCGGCAGGCAGGAAGCGTTCTCGTCACGGTACCCGGTGCGTCTCGCCGTAATGGACGCAATGGGCATGGCCGGGGGCTTCCTGCTGGCGCTGTTCTCGCTGGGCGCTATTCGCGAAATTCTCGGCGACGGCGCATTGTTCGGCATCAAGTTGTTTGGCGAGAACTTCGAGCCCTGGATCATCATGATCCTGCCGCCCGGCGGCTTCCTGACACTGGGCGTCATCCTGCTGTTCTTCAACTGGTTCAAGTTCAAGAAGGACGAGTTCCTGGCCGAGGTAGCCGAGGCTGAAAGGAGTGGCAGCTAATGGATAATCTGCCCTGGATCTTCATCAGCGCCCTGCTCGTCAACAACTTCGTGCTGACCTATTTTCTCGGGCTGTGCCCGTTCCTCGGCGTTTCGAATTCGCTCGAGACGTCGGCACGGCTGGGACTCGCCACGACCTTCGTCATGCTTGTCACGGCCATCTGCGCATGGATTCTCAATACCTACGTCCTGATCCATGCACCTTACCTGCGGTTGATCTGCTTTATCGTCGTGATTGCGAGCACCGTGCAGTTCATCGAGATGCTGATCAAGAAACTGAGCCCGGCACTGTTCCGCGCGATGGGTATTTTCCTGCCGCTCATAACGACGAACTGTGCGATCCTGGGACTGGCGATATTCGCGACGAACCGTGGCTACGGTTTTGTCGAAGGCATCGTCTATGCGCTCGGTGCCGGCATCGGATTTACGCTGGCTCTCGTGCTCCTGGCCGGTCTGCGGGAGGAATCCGAGTTGTCCGATATCCCGGCACTCATCAAGGGCACGGCGATGAACCTGATCATCGCCGGCATCCTGTCAATGGCATTCATGGGTTTTGCCGGCCTGTTCAGTTCGGCCTGAGGCGAGTAGCGATGACAGACTACCTGGTTCCCTTGCTCGCAGTCGTCCTGCTCTGCGCTTGCTGGGCGGTTTTCCAACTGTGGCTGGCACGGCACGATGCCGATATCGAAAAGCGTTCGCTGAAGTGTGGCGGATGCGGACGCAATGACGAATGCAGCCGCGGCGCGGAGCATTAAGCATAAGTCCGGATAGCGTAACCATGCCCGACTCGATAACGTAATTGGCTATCCTCGATTAACGGATCAAACCAATAACGAAAAAGAACGGAGCGGGTCATGCAATCTCTTGTTATGTCAAACACCGGGAATTATCTTCGCGTTGCTGCCGGCATGCTGCTCATCAGCATGTCGCTGATATCGGGAGCCGCGCACACGCCGGCGCCATCGAGTGTCACGGTCGCAGGCAGCCTGCAGGATGAACTCGGCTGCCCTGGAGACTGGCAACCGGACTGCGCGACAACACACCTCGGCTATGACGCCGAAGACGACGTATGGCAAGGCGTGTTCAACGTGCCGGCCGGCAGCTGGGAATACAAGGCCCCGCTAAACGATTCCTGGGACGAGAACTACGGTGCGGGTGCACAGCGAGACGGCCCGAATGTTCCTCTGGATCTGGGTACGGCGACCGACGTCAAGTTCTACTACGATCATGAAACCCATTGGATCACCGACAATGTGAACTCGGTGATTGCTGCCGCGGTTGGCAATTTCCAGAGCGAACTCGGCTGTTCTGGTGACTGGCAGCCCTGGTGCCTGCAATCCTGGCTGCAGGATCCCGATGGCGACGAGACCTTCGTATTCGAAACGAGCAAGCTGCCCGCCGGCGATTACGAGGCCAAGGTCGCCCACAACGAGAGCTGGGACGAAAATTACGGTGCCGGTGGCGTGCCTGGCGGCGCTAACATTCCGTTCACTGTTCCCGCGGAATGTGCGGACATGCAGTTCGAGTACGAGCTGTCCACCCATATTCTGAGCATTTTCGAAGCCCCTCCCCCCGCACAGCCCGCCAGCGTCACGATTCCCGGCAGCTTCCAGGAAGAGCTTGGCTGCCCGGGCGACTGGCAGCCCGATTGTGCCGCGACGCACCTCGTATTCGATGCCGAAGACCAGGTATGGCAACAGGCGTTCAACATTCCCGCCGGCGACTGGGAATACAAAGCGGCTTTGAACGACAGCTGGGACGTCAACTACGGTGCGAACGCGACACCAAACGGCCCGAATATCGGCCTTTCCCTCGGCGATGCGACCGACGTCAAGTTTTACTACTCGGACGAAACACACTGGGTGACAGATAGCCAGAACGCAACGATCGCAACCCTTGCCGGCAACTTCCAGAGTGAACTCGGCTGCCCGGGCGACTGGCAGCCCTGGTGTCTGCGCTCCTGGCTACAGGACCCGGACGGCGACGGCATTTACACTTTCTCAACTGCCGAACTGCCTGCCGGTGACTACGAGGTCAAGATCGCCCACGACGAGAGCTGGGACGAGAACTATGGCGACGGCGGCGTGCCCGGCGGGTCGAATATCCCATTCACAGTGCCCTCGAGCTGCGGCGAGATTTTCTTCACCTACGACCCCGTGAGCCACCTGCTGACGATTGGCACCGGTCCCGGCACGCCGAAAGGCAACCTCGGCCAGTCGAAAGCGCACTGGGTGGCCGAGGACATCGTGGCGACCGACCTGGGCAGCGCCGGCGATACGTTCGAGCTCGATTACGCCGCTACAGGCGGCCTTGGCCTGGACGCAGACGGTGTAACCGGGGCCGACGGTGCACTGCTGCTGACCTATGACCCGGCCGGCCTGCCTGCCGACGTCCTCGACAAGTTCCCGCACCTGGCGGGATTCAGCGCGCTGAGGCTCGATGCCGCGGATCTGTCCCAGGTACCGGACATCCTCACGGGCCAGTTCGCGTTGTCGATCAGGGATTCGGACGGCAATCCGGCGGACGCAACCAGCCTGCAGATCCCGGGCGTGCTGGATGACCTGTACACCTATGATGGCCATCTTGGCGCGGTCTTCGACGGCGATTCGGTGAACCTGACGCTGTGGGCACCGACTGCGAAAAGTGTCGGTCTGCAGGTCTTCGCCGATGCCGACCCGACAACGGCTGCGACCACCTACGCGATGACCGGGGACCCGGCCACGGGCACCTGGAGCATCGTTGGCCCGGCCAACTGGCACGGCATGTACTACCTTTTCGACGTCGAGGTGTACGCGCCCTCGACCGGTGCCGTGGAGCACAACTTCGTCACGGACCCCTACTCGCTCGGCCTGTCGATGAACAGCCAGCGCAGCCAGTTCGTCAATCTCGATGATCCGGGACTGATGCCTGCGGGCTGGGGCAGCTTCACGAAGCCGGTGCTGGCCGCGCCCGAAGACATCGTGATCTATGAGCTGCACGTGCGTGACTTCTCGATCAACGACAATACGGTGCCCGAGAGCTATCGCGGCACTTACAAGGCCTTTGCGTTCGAGGGCTCGGACGGCACCAACCACCTGGACAGCCTCGCCGAAGCCGGCCTGAGCCATGTGCACCTGCTGCCGACTTTTGACATAGCCAGTGTCAATGAGAACAAGTTGGAGTGGGAGCAACCCGACCCGGCCGTGCTCGCGAGCTTCCCGCCGGATTCTGACCGGCAACAATTTCTGGTCGCCGAGACGGCCGACCGGGATGGCTTCAACTGGGGCTACGATCCCTGGCACTACACGGTGCCCGAAGGCAGTTATGCCACGAATCCGGACGGAGCGGCCCGTATTCTCGAGTATCGCGAGATGGTGCAGGCCCTGAACGAGGATGGCCTGCGCGTCGTCATGGACGTGGTATACAACCACACCAACGCCTCCGGCCAGAACGACAAGTCCGTGCTCGATCGCGTCGTTCCCGGTTACTACCACCGCCTGAATGCGAACGGCGGTGTCGAGAACAGCTCTTGCTGCGAGAACACGGCCAGCGAGCACAACATGATGGAAAAAATCATGGTCGACTCGCTCGTGACCTGGGCGCGTGACTACAAGGTCGATGGCTTCCGCTTCGACCTGATGGGCCATCACTCGAAGGCCAACATGCTGAATGTCCGACAGGCGCTCGATGCTCTGACCATGGAGAACGACGGCGTCGATGGTTCAGCCATCTATCTCTACGGTGAAGGCTGGAACTTCGGCGAGGTCGCCGACAACGCACGTTTCGAGCAGGCCACCCAACGCAACATGGCGGGCACCGGTATCGGCACCTTCAGCGACCGCCTGCGCGACGGTGTGCGCGGCGGCAATCCGTTCAGCAACGTGCAGGACCAGGGCTTCATCAATGGCCTGTACTACGATCCGAACGCACTGCCACAGGGCGACACGCTAGCGACACTGCTGCACATCTCCGACTGGGTACGCATCGGACTGATCGGCGACCTGGCAGAGTTTGAGTTCGTGGACTCGAGTGGCAACCTGGTACGTGCGGACGAGGTTGATTACTTCGGCCAGCAGGCCGGCTACACCGCCGACCCGCAGGAGAACATCACGTATGCCGCAGCCCACGACAACGAGACACTGCTCGACGCAACACAGCTCAAAGCGCCGCTTGCAACCTCGATGGCCGATCGTGTCCGTATCCAGAACCTCGGCAACAGTATAGTGATGCTCGGCCAGGGCATACCGTTCTTCCATGCCGGGCAGGACATCCTGCGCTCCAAGTCGATGGACCGTGACAGCTTCAACTCCGGCGACTGGTTCAATGCAATCGACTGGACCCTCGAGACGACCAACTGGGGCAACGGGCTACCGAATGCCGGCAAGAACCAGGACAACTGGCCGATTATGCAGCCGCGGCTGGCGGATTCCGCGCTCGCGCCCGCGAGTAACGACGTTTTCCATTCGGCGGAGCAGTTCAACGAACTGCTGCGCATCCGCAGTAGTTCAAGACTGTTCCGGCTGCAAAGCGCGGACGAGGTCAAGGCACGGGTCGGGTTCCACAACACGGGACCGTCGCAGGTTCCCGGTCTTGTCGTCATGAGCATCGCTGATGATTACGGCGACATCGACCTGGCCAACGAGCTCGTTGTTACACTGATCAATGCCGGCGATGAGGCTGTGTCCTTCGCCTTCGATGCACTGGGTCGCGAATTCGATCTGCATCCGATCCAGGCAGATTCGGTTGACCCCGTCGCGCGATCGACACGCTATGATGCGCTTGCCGGAGCGTTCCAGGTACCAGCTCGGACAACGGCAGTATTCCTCGTCGAGCGTCCGGTCGGCGAACAGTTCGACTTCGTCATCGGTCAGGTGAAGGCCTTGAAGGCGGCCGGAAGTCTCAACCGCGGCCAGGCCTGGTCGCTCACGGTCAAGCTCCGGATTGCGAAGTGGTTTGCCTACAGGGGTAAAACGAAGGTTGCCGCATTGAAGACGCGCGCCTTTATCCACCAGGTGAAGGCATTCATGCGCGCGGGCATCCTGACCGAAGAGGAAGGCGCTGCACTGATCGCATCCGCCGAGACGATCATCGAGTCGCTGGGCTGACGCGCAGCTCTGGCAAGGAACCGGCAGTGCCCCGAGGGACTGCCGGCACTCCTGCGATATACTCTGGCGCATGGCCAAATGGTTCATTGCCGCCGGTGCCGTGCTGCTTCTCATTGGCGTAGCGCTGCAGTTCGCTCCCTGGCTCGTCAACTGGTTCGGTCGGCTGCCCGGAGACATTCGCTTCGAGACCGGCGGTACACGCGTGTTCATTCCCATCACGTCGATGATCGTTCTCAGTGTCGTGCTGACGATTATCGTCAATGTGATGCGGCGATAATTCAGGGGCAACCTGGCGTCAGTCC
>Ga0265303_10002764_pt1 | contig 10925 bp, 11 predicted proteins | sample Helome_2_FD_192494 | JGI IMG/M metagenome (GOLD analysis project Ga0265303, IMG submission 192494) | Marine sediment microbial communities from subtidal zone of North Sea - Hel_20160317 (Illumina Assembly) | ecosystem: Environmental > Aquatic > Marine > Subtidal zone > Sediment ...
TCCTCGGGCTTTGTCCGTTTATGGGTGTCTCACGCAAAGTGGAGACCGCCATCGGTATGAGCGCGGCAACAACTTTCGTACTGACCCTGTCGGCAATACTGAGTTACCTGATCAATAGCTGGATCCTGTCACCATTGGATCTCGAGTACCTGCGCACTATCGCCTTCATTATCGCAATTGCCGCCGTCGTCAATTTCACCGAAATGGTGGTGCACAAAACCAGCCCGTTGCTTTACAACGTGCTTGGTATTTTTTTACCGCTGATAACCACCAACTGCGCGGTGCTGGGCGTGGCGCTGATTAATGTCCAGGAGCAAAACAGTTTTCTCGAATCGGTAATCTACGGCTTCGGAGCTGCGCTCGGCTTTTCATTGGTATTAATCCTGTTCGCAGCCATGCGAGAGCGCATCAATGTTGCCGACGTGCCAGCACCGTTCAAGGGTTCGGCGATAGGTCTTGTAACCGCAGGGCTAATGTCGTTGGCCTTCATGGGGCTTGGCGGCCTGGTCAAGGTCTAAACCGTGTTTGTCGCAATTTTCACCATCAGCCTGATGGCTGGAGTGTTTGGCCTGATACTCGGCTACGCGGCGATACGCTTCAAGGTTGAAGGCAATCCGATTGTCGATCAAATCGACGCACTGCTGCCGCAGACTCAATGCGGACAATGCACCTACGCGGGTTGCCGTCCCTATGCCGAGGCCATTGCAAACGGTGAAGCACCCATCAATCAATGCCCTCCGGGTGGGCAAGCGACAATCGTAGCACTTGCCAGTCTGCTCGATACCGAGGTACTCGATCTCAACGCTGAGCATGGTGAGCATCTTGAGGTTCCGCTGCTGGCCGTGATTGACGAGCAAACCTGCATTGGTTGCACGCTCTGTATCCAGGCCTGCCCGGTTGACGCCATCCTGGGCGCAGCCAAGCAAATGCACACCGTGATTGCCGACGAGTGCACGGGCTGCGAACTCTGCCTGCCCCCCTGTCCGGTCGATTGCATCGACATGGTTCCCACCGAGCAATCGATCGATGACTGGAAATGGTCGGCGCCGTTAGACCCGCTGGAATTGGCGCAGGATGCTTAAGCTACACAATATTCATGGTGGCCTGCGGCTCGAAGGACATAAAGCCGAGTCGCTCCAACGGGGATTGCTACAGGCTACTTTACCCGAACGCCTATTCCTGCCGTTAAGGCAACACATCGGTGACCACAATAAACCTCAGGCCGAGATCGGTGAACGCGTATTAAAGGGCCAGGTGATCGCCTCAGATTCTGCGTTGATTTGCGCCGCAGTGCACGCGCCGACTTCGGGCACGATCAGCGCAATCGAAAACTATCCAGTGGCACACCCGTCGGGGAAAACGGATACCTGTATCGTCATCGATGTCGATGGCGATGACAAAGCCGTTGAGCCAATCCTGGCAGACCTCGAAAACCTGACGCCCGGTGAAAAGATCGAACTGATTTGTCGCGCCGGCATCGTCGGACTCGGTGGCGCGGTTTTCCCGACCTCGCCAAAGCTGTCGCGCGGCAAGGTGCAGGGTATAGACACACTGATCATCAACGGGGTCGAGTGCGAACCCTATATTACCTGCGACGATATCTTGATGCGCTTCAACGCGGCCGAAGTGATTCGTGCCACCGGCTACCTGCAGCGAATCCTGGCACCACGAACGACGTATATCGCGATTGAAGATAACAAGCCGGAAGCCATCGCTGCGATGGCGCAAGCCCTGACCCAGCATCCGTTGCAGAACACCGAAATTACTCCGATCCCGACGATTTATCCCTCCGGTGGTGAAAAACAACTGGTCCAGATTCTGACGGGCAAAGAGGTGCCCCACGGCCAACTGGCGTTTGATATTGGTCTCTTTTGTCAGAATGTCGGTACTTGCGCGGCCATCACGCGTGCTCTCGAAAAGGACGAGCCCCTGATCTCCCGCGTGGTAACAATTACCGGCGACAATATCGCGCAACCCGGCAACTGGGAAGCCCGACTGGGGACACCGATCAGCCACCTGATCGAACTCGCCGGAGGCTATCGGCATGACGCCAGTGGACACCTGGTCATGGGCGGATCGATGATGGGGTTTGCACTTTCCGGTAACGAGGTTCCGATTGTTAAAGCAAGTAACTGTATTATGGTGATGCGCGAGGAAACCATTCCGACATCGCCGGGCTACCACGATGAATGTATCCGCTGCAGCAAATGCACCGAGGTGTGCCCGGCACAATTGTTACCCCAGCAACTCTATTGGCATGCTCGTGCCAGGGCCTACGAGCGTACCCAGGAATTTCACCTGTTTGACTGTATTGAATGCGGTTGCTGTTCCACGGTTTGCCCTAGCAGAATCCCGCTGGTGCAATACTATCGTGCGGCTAAAAGTGAAATTCGCGCGGCGCAAAAGGCGCAATTCAAATCCGATCACGCGCGCCTTAGATTCGAGTTTCGTGAAAAGCGACTGCAGTTGAAAAAGCAGCAAGATGAAGAGCGTCGACGGCTAAAACGCGAGGCCCTGCAAAAGAAAAACACCAGGCCCGGCAACGAAAAACCCATGGCAGACCCGGTCCAGGCCGCGCTAGACAGGGTCAAGGCGCGTAAAAAACTGGCGCAGGAAGACTAGCAGTGACCAGCGTCGTCGTCTCATCTCCTTACGTCACCCAGGGCAATACGCTCAAACGCTTGATGATCCAGGTCATCATTGCCCTGCTGCCCGGCACAATCGCCTATGCCTGGTATTTCGGGCCCGGTGTCATCATTAATATTTGCCTCGCGGTGCTGTTAGCGCTGGCGTTCGAGGCAGGCATCCTGAAATTACGCGCTAAACCGGTAATGCCACACCTGACCGATTTCAGCGCGGTAGTGGCGGCCTGGCTGTTCGCGCTCTGTCTGCCGATGCACACTCCCTGGTGGCTGGTACTGGTCGGTATCGGCTTTACCATGGTGGCCGGAAAACATCTCTACGGTGGACTCGGGTTCAACCCCTTCAATCCTGCCATGGTGGGCTACGTGGTCCTGTTAATTTCCTTTCCACGGGAGATGACAACCTGGTATTTACCGAGCTCGGTCAGTGGTGAAACCCTAAGCCTAAGCGAGGCGCTGGCTTATACCTTCCGCGGTGCCGATATTCAGCAGTGGGACGCACTAAGTTCTGCAACCCCGTTGGACCAGGTCAAAACCGCAGTCGCGCAAGGCATCACGGTCGGTGAGATTCGACTGTCACCGGTATTTGGGGAATATGGCGGCAAGGGCTGGGAATGGATAGCCTTCTGGTGGTTCATCGGCGGACTGTGGCTGCTGGCGACCCGGACAATCCGTTGGCATATTCCGGTCGCATTGCTCGGTGCCGTGCTCGCAATGTCCCTGATTTTTTACCTGGTCAACCCTGAAACCTATACTTCACCCCTTTTTCACCTGCTCTCGGGCGCGGTCATAATCGGCGCCTTTTTCATAGCCACCGATCCGGTTACCGCGGCCACCACCGATACCGGTCGGATTTACTATGGCCTGCTGATTGGCTGTCTAATTTATGTCATCCGTGTCTGGGGCGGTTATCCCGATGGTGTCGCATTCGCCGTGTTGCTGGCGAACATGTGTGTACCGCTGATCGACTATTACACGCAACCACGGGTATATGGCGAAAAATGATCGCGATTAGCCGGCGCCAAATTCTTATTTCGGGAATATTTCTGTGGCTATTCGCAGTTGCCGGCACAACCCTGGTCGCGCTCACGGAGTACAGCTCCCGGGAAGCAATTATCGAAAACGAACGCCAGGTATTGTTACGAAATCTCTATGCGCTGTTACCCAGAGACAAGCTCGATAACGACCTAGCAGAGGATATATTGGAACTGCCGGCCTCTCCCCTGCTCGGTACTGATGCGGCCTCAATCGTCTATCGCGCCCGCCTTGCCGGAGAACCTGTCGCGGCCATATTCAATAGCATCGCGCCCAATGGTTATAACGGCAAGATACACTTACTGGTCGGAATCTACAGCAATGGCAAGCTGGCAGGAGTACGCGTGGTCAAACATGCCGAAACCCCGGGACTGGGTGACGCCGTCGAGGTCAGGAAGTCACCCTGGATTAAAAGTTTCGACAGTAAATCGCTCACCGATCCAGGCCCGTCCGGCTGGCGTGTAAAGCGAGACGACGGTGAGTTCGACCAGTTTACCGGCGCGACCATCACCCCGCGGGCAGTGGTTGCGGCAGTGCGCAACACGCTGCTGTACTATCAACAAAACGCAAGTATGATTTTTAACTAATGGACATGGCATGACGACTTCTCGCGAAATTAGCCGTGACGGACTCTGGGGTAACAATGTTGCGCTGGTGCAGTTGCTGGGACTTTGTCCCTTGCTCGCGGTAACCAGTACCGTTGTCAACGGGATAGGTCTCGGCCTCGCCACGCTGATTACCCTGGTACTTTCCAACACGATCGTTTCACTGATTCGCGATTTTGTACGCAAGGAGGTTCGGCTACCGGTATTCGTCCTAATCATCGCGTCCGTGGTGACGATAATCGAACTGTCAATGCAGGCCCTGTTTTATGACCTTTACCTGGTGCTCGGTATTTTCATTCCGCTTATCGTCACCAACTGTGCAATCATCGGCCGCGCCGAGGGTTTCGCATCCCGCAATCCGGTGGGTCCTGCTGCGCTCGATGGACTGATGATGGGGCTTGGTTTCCTGGTAGTGTTGGCACTGCTCGGTGCGCTGCGCGAGATTATCGGCTTCGGCACGCTGTTCGCTAACGCCGAACTAATGTTCGGTGACGGAGCCCAAACACTGACAATCGAATTCAACGAAGACTACCCCGGATTCCTGCTCGCGGTATTACCGCCGGGAGCCTTCTTCGGCCTGGCGCTCTTAATCGTTATCAAGAACTGGCTGGATCTGCGGCCCCAGGAGAAACAGGAGATTATCGAACCGGTCCCCGAAACGGTATGAACCCGCAAAAGCGATATGAAATCTTTACCCGCCTGCGCGAACATATCAAGGCACCGCGCTCGGAACTTGAATACCGTTCAAATTTCGAGCTATTGATTGCGGTGCTGCTTTCGGCACAGGCAACCGACGTCAGCGTTAACAAGGCCACCACGAAACTTTACCCGGTGGCGAATACCCCGGAAAAAATGCTGGCACTTGGTGAAGCGGGGGTCAAGCAATACATCAAGACCATCGGGTTATTTAACACCAAGGCCAAAAACATCATTGCCACCTGCCAGATCCTGATCGAGCAATATGACTCGCAGGTGCCTGAAGATCGAGTTGCGCTGGAAAAGTTACCAGGAGTTGGGCGCAAAACTGCAAACGTGGTGTTAAACGTCGCTTTTGGTCACCCCACGATCGCGGTCGATACGCATATTTTCCGGGTCTCCAATCGCACCGGTATCGCGCCCGGCAAAGACGTGCTCGTAGTTGAAAAAAAACTGCTTAAATTTGTACCTGACGAGTTCAAACTCGACGCGCACCACTGGTTGATCTTGCATGGGCGCTATACCTGTATTGCGCGCAAGCCGCGATGCGGCAGCTGCATCATCGAAGATTTATGCGAATTCAAGCAGAAAAACATTGAGTAAAAGCATTCAGAATGTATCAGTCACGAGATGAAGTGCGCCAGGTTTACCTGGACGTGTGGCAAAAAATGCAGCAGAAAGTGCTGCTTGAGCCAATGGAAGCCCTGATCGCCGACGTTATCGAGGCCCACCCCGAGTACCACTCGCTGCTTGAAATCGACAGTGAAATCAAGCAACAGGACTTTACCCCTGATCAGGGCCAGACCAATCCCTTTCTACACATGGGAATGCATATCGCGTTGCGCGAGCAGGCTGGCACGGATCGACCCCCGGGCATCAAGGCTGTCTATCAAAAGCTGGTTTCGGGTAAAGGCCAACATGAAGCCGAGCACGCCATGATGGAATGCCTCGGGCAGACCCTGTGGAACGCCCAGCGCAGTAACCAGATGCCCGACGAGGCTGGCTACCTTGACTGTTTGCAAAAGCTGTAAAACCGGATTTACCTGACGCTGATTCGGCTATAAGCTAGCGCCCCGACGAGCTGGACTAAAAGCATGGCTGATCCATTCAAACTACTGGTTCTACCCGGGGACGGTATCGGACCCGAAGTCGTATCGGTCGCGCTGCTAGTTTTTGAAAGACTCTGTCGACTCGAACAGATCGAAACCGAGATTAAACACGATTTGCTGCATGGTGCCGCCTGGGACAAGTACGGCACCTTTTGCCGCGATGAAACCATCGCCACTGCAAAACAATCAGATGCGTTGTTGATCGGTGCGGTCGGTGGTGCGAAGTGGGACGAGCTGCTGATACAGAGCACAGACCCGGCCGAACGTGACGGCTTGATGCGCATGCGTGCAGAACTTCAGACCTACGCCTGCCTGCGTCCATCACGCGCCTACGAGTGGCTGCTGGCGCGCACCCCGTTCAAATCGGAAGTTGTTGCGGGCGCAGACATCCTGGTGCTGCGTGAACTATGTGGAGGCCTGCCCTATGGCAAGCCGCGTGGCATCGACGAACTCGAAGATGGCAGCTTCCAGGCCTACGACGCTAACTTTTATAGCAGCGAAGAAATCAGGCGTTTCGCAGTCGTCGGGTTTGAAATCGCAGGACGCCGGCGCGGCAAGGTCACCTCAATCGACAAGTCAAACGTCATGGAAAGCGGGGTCCTGTGGCGGCGTATCGTCAGCGAAGTGGGGATCGACTATCCCGATGTCGAACTCGAGCATCTGTACACCGATAACGCGCTTTATCAAATGATGCAGCGTCCAACCGCGTTCGACGTCGTTCTGGCCGATAACATTTTCGGTGACCTTGCTTCAGACCTGGTCGCCACTTATGCAGGATCACTGGGCATGCTACCCTCGGCTTCTTTAAATGGTCTGGATTCTGGCAAACCGGCAATCTACGAGCCGGTACACGGTACGGCACCCGATATTGCGGGCCAGGGAATTGCCAATCCAATCGGTACTATTCTTAGCGTTGCGATGTTGTTTGAATACAGCATGCAGCGCAAGGATCTGGCTCAGCGTATCGAAAGCGCCGTGGATAATTGCCTGCAGGCGGGTGTCGTCAGTGCAGACCTCGGGGGTCAGGACGGCACCGACCAGATCGGTGATAAAATTCTTTCAGCATTGAACTAGAGGACGAACATGAATAGCAGCAGTGAACTCAATGTCGGTGAAGCGACGATAAAACTGCTTGAAGCATACGGCGTCGATACACTATTCGGCATACCTGGTGTGCACACGCTGGAGTTTTGCAGGGGTCTGAACAAGAGCCATATTCAGCACATACAGGCACGAAATGAACAGGGTGCCGGATTTATGGCCGATGGTTACGCGCGTGCTTCCGGTCGACCCGGGGTGGCGTTGGTAATCTCCGGACCGGGCGTTACCAATACCCTCACCGCAATTGGCCAGGCCTATGCCGACAGTATTCCGGTGTTGATGCTTTCCAGCGATGCAGCCAGTTATACCCTCGGCAAGGGATGGGGTTGCCTGCACGAAGTTCCGAGCCTGACGGCTACTACGGCTCCGCTAACGGCCTTTTCCGCAACCGCGATGACACCCGAAGAGGTCCCCGGCCTGATCGCGAAAGCTTTTTCGGTGTTTTCCAGCGAACGCCCACGTCCGGTGCATATTGCAATACCGATTGACGTGCTGGCGATGCCGGCGGGTGGTAACTGGGAGGCCATCGAATTACCCGCACGCCCGGCACCAACGGCAAAGAAAATAGAACGCGCCTGCGAACTTTTGCGTTCTGCTCAGCAACCGATGATCTGTGTCGGCGGTGGTGCATGGCTGGCTAGCGACGCGATTACCGAGATCGCAGAAAAACTCGGCGCTGCCGTCATCGGCAGTAACGCCGGCAAGGGCATCATCGATGATTCACATCCGCTTTCACTGAGCGCCGGTACGGTGCGCGGTGAAGTTCAGCTATACCTAAAAAATGCCGACGTCGTGCTCGCGGTCGGCACCGAGTTATCCGAAGTCGACAGTTTTGTGGAAACGCTCGAAATCAACGGCAAAATAATCCGCATCGATCTTGATTCGCGCAAGATGAACGACCTTTACCCGGCCGAGGTCGCAATCATCGGAGGTGCCAAAACGACGACCGAGGCGATCGCTCGACAACTCGGAGATGTTGATGCCCGGACTGAAACCGTCGCCGAGGTTGCCAGTTTGCGGCAAGACATTCGCAACAACTTGAGTGCAAGCGAGACCCGCCACTGCAAGACCCTCGATGTCCTGCGGGCTGCATTGCCGGCCGACACCGTCGTTATGGGAGATATTTGCCAGCTGGTTTACACGGGTTCATTTGCGTTTAACGTGCCCAAGCCAAGGCTCTGGCATTACCCGGCCGGCTACTGCACGCTGGGCTGCGGCTTGCCCGATGCTATTGGCGCCAAGCTCGCCCTGCCGGATACGCCCGTGGTCACCTTCGCCGGCGACGGCGGCTTCATGTTCACGGTGCAGGAACTGGTAACAGCCGCTGAACTTGGGCTGCCACTGCCCATAATCCTCTGGAACAACGAGGGTTTAAAACAAATCCAGGACGATATGAAACTGCGTGACATCGAGCTGGTGGGCGTCACCGGGATCAATCCGGATTTTATCGCCCTGGCAAAATCCTGTGGTTGCCATGCACTCAGAATTGACAGCGCGCAAGGCCTTACCGATGCCGTTGCAGCGGCGTTCAAGGCCGACCGTCCGACGCTGATCGAAGTAATGGAATTTGATGCCTGGTTAAGCTAAAGGTTACTCTATGGGAACCTATTCTTACTACGCAGGTGGAAAATGGCTTGAGCCCGTCAGCGGAGAATTTTTCGAAACCGAAAATCCCTACACCGGCGAGGCCTGGGCGCAAATCCCGCGCTGCAATGACAAAGACGTCGATATCGCCGTCCAGGCGGCCTATTATTTTAATAACTACTTCGATGCCTGTACCCGGTCACCCGTGGGGGATTTCAAACGAAGCGGTTACAGTCGCGAAAACGGTTGGGAAGGGATGCGCGATTTTCTGCAAACCAAAAGTGTATGGCTAAGTACCGCGCGCGAAATTCCACCTCCCTTCTGAAGCGCAGCTGGAATCTAGTATGAAACTCAGGCCACAGCAAACGATTCAGCGCATGTTGGCGATATCGCTAGTGGGCCTGGTTGTGGGATTGATTACCTCGTTTGCAACCATCGGTTTCGTCGAGTTAGTACATTATCTGAACGATATTCTCTACATCAGCCCAACCAGCCGAACGCAAATAGAAGGGGGCCATCTCGGGCTAATCACGATCGCGGTACTAACCATCGGCGGCCTGGTGGTGGGTCTTACCTTACAATACGGGGTCAGCCAGAATGACTCCATCGGACCTCCCGATACTATTTATGCGGTGCAATTACATGAACGTCTGCCGCCACCCGTGGCCGGGGTAACAGCCACCGTCGCAGCCATGTTATCCCTGGGTTGCGGCGCTTCGGTCGGACAGTATGGACCACTGGTATACCTCGGCACACTAGTAGGCCAACTCTGCAACCGTTTGCCGTTCGGCCTGCGAGATGTGCGCAACATCGCTATTGCCTGCGGCGTTGCCGCGGCAATTTCAACAGCGTTCAACGCCCCAATCGCGGCCCTGATCTTCACTCACGAAGTTATTCTGCGTCATTACTCGCTGCGCATGTTCGCCGCGGTAACCGTTGCCAGCGCCTGTGGGTACCTTGTCGCGAACGTTATTTTCGAACACCCGCCGTTATTTCTGATTAGTTTTGAAAGCAGTTTTCGCGGCGTTGAGTTCTTCCTGTTTGCTATCGAGGGGATTGCCTGCGGCGTGCTCGCTGTCGTCTTCATGAAACTACTGCAGCAGGCTGCACAGTTTTCGCAACGCATTAAAGTACCCGCGGCCTTCAAGCCGATGCTCGCAGGCTTCGTCGTATCGTTGGTAACGTTGCAGGTGCCGGAAGTGCTGGGTGCCGGACAGGAGGTGTTCCGCCTGGCATCATTGGGCGGCAGCTATAGCGCTGATGCATTGCTATTGATCCTGATCGCAAAACTGCTGGTTACGGTTCTTTGTATCGGTTTTGGATTTGCCGGCGGCGTCATTTTTCCAGCACTGCTGATCGGGGTTTTGTTTGGCGCCCTGTTCGCACTATTGGTGCCCGAATTATTGCTGGACGATTATTCCGGAGTCTCGGCCTATGCGGTCTGTGGCATGGTCGCGGTTATGAGCCCGGTCATCGGCGCACCGATGACCGCGCTGCTGTTCGTATTCGAGTTCACCCGCAGCTACGAAATCACCATCGCAGCGATGGTCGCAATCGTGTTTGCAAATCTGATCGCTCATAACTGGTATGGTCGATCTTTATACGATCACCAGCTTGCTGCACGTGGCATAGACCTTTCGATGGGTCGCGAACGGGCTTACCTGATGCATCACAAAGTGGTGGAACACGTTATTGACTCGCTGCTGGTCTTACCGCAAAACACTGCTATCGTCGAAGTGTGTGAACAAATGGCTGCAAGCTCGACCGCATCAGCAGTAATTGTCGGTAGCGACAACAGGTACCTGGGCATTGTGTTCCAACACCAACTGCACCATCAAAGCGATAACGCAAGTGTTGGCTCGATAGAGCTCCAACAGGGCAACGAATTTAACGAGAACACCAGCATCTGGGAAGCGATGGAAACCATGCGTGGCTACATCGGCGAAGCCATCGCGGTAGTCGATTCCAGCAGCGGTCGCTACCTGGGCGCGATCCCCGAAGCAGTGGTAATCAACGCTTATCTCGATGCAGCCCAGGAGTTACGTCGCGAAGAGTACGAGGTATAAGCATTGGATTTTTATCAAATGATCATCAACCAGGCCGCCAACGCGCTCGATGAAGATGTCGGCAGCGGCGATATCAGTGCAGAATTG
>Ga0265303_10002765_pt1 | contig 10924 bp, 7 predicted proteins | sample Helome_2_FD_192494 | JGI IMG/M metagenome (GOLD analysis project Ga0265303, IMG submission 192494) | Marine sediment microbial communities from subtidal zone of North Sea - Hel_20160317 (Illumina Assembly) | ecosystem: Environmental > Aquatic > Marine > Subtidal zone > Sediment ...
TGGTTGATGGCGTCAGCAAGCTGACCAAGATCGACTTTCGCAGCAAGGCCGAAGCGCAGGCCGAAAACTTCCGCAAGATGATGCTGGCGATGGTCAAGGATATTCGCGTCATCATCATCAAGCTCGCCGACCGATTACACAACATGCGTACCCTCGATGCGATGCGTCCGGACAAGCGCCGTCGTATTGCCAAGGAGACCATGGACATCTACGCACCGATCGCAAATCGGCTGGGTATTTTCAAGATGCGCCATGAGTTGCTCGATCTATCGATCAAGGCGGCGCATCCGATGCGATATCGCGCGCTGGAAAGCGCCTGTAAGGAAGTGGTCGGCTACCGCAAGGAAATATTCAATACCATCGAGGCCGCAATTCGCCAACGCCTCAAGGAAACCAACATTGTCGCCACGGTGAAATACCGGCAGAAAAACATCCACAGTATTTATCGCAAGATGAAGGAAAAGAAGCTCAGCTTCAGGGAACTGACCGACGTCTTCGGAGTGCGTATCATGACCGAGTCGGTGGATGATTGTTACCGTGTGCTCGGCGTGATGCATAATCTCTACAAACCGTTACCGGGTAAATTCAAGGATTACCTGGCGATCCCCAAGACGAATGGCTACCAGTCGTTGCACAGCAGTCTGTTTGGCCCCCATGGGGTCGCCATCGAGGTGCAGATCCGCACCGTAGAGATGGACTATTTCGCCGAGTCTGGAATCGCCGCGCACTGGATTTACAAGGAAGGTGAAACTAGTACCACCAGCGCACAGGGGCGCGCTCTGGAATGGTTGAAAAATCTGCTCGAGATGCAGCAGAAATCGGGGAGCTCGCAGGAATTCCTGGAAAGCGTCAAGGTCGACCTGTTTCCAGATGAAATTTACGTTTTCACCCCGCAGGGTGAAATCAAGAAACTACCACGCGGCGCCACCGTCGTTGATTTTGCCTACGCGGTGCACACCGATGTCGGTAATACCTGCGTCGCGGCGCGCATAGACCATCAAATGTCACCGCTCGGTAGCAAGTTGTACAATGGCCAAACCATCGAAATAATCAGTTCGGAATCGAGTCGACCGCACCCGAGCTGGCTCGATTTTGTCACCACGGCAAAGGCGCGTACCAATATTCGACATTTTCTGAAATCACTGCAAAAGACCGAGGCGATATCGCTCGGGCAGCGCCTCTTATTGCAGTCGGTCAGCCAGCTCAAGGGGTGCGATACGGCAATTCCGAAAGCCAGGTTTAAAAAAGTGCTCGACCAGTATCACATGGCCGATCAGCAGGAATTGCTCGCCGAGATAGGCCTCGGTAACCGTAATCCGAGCCTGGTCGCAAAAGCGATGTATGACATCGAGGAAGATAGCGCCGAATTTGACGATTCCGGCAATCCGCTTGCGATCAAGGGTACCGAGGGTATGGTGGTCTCGTTTGCGAAATGTTGTCGGCCCGTTCCGGGCGACGCGATTGCAGGTTTCATGTCATCCGGTAAAGGAATCGTGATCCATCAGCGCAGCTGCCCTAATATTACCGAGCGCAGCAAGGAAGACCGGCAGTTGTCAGTGCAGTGGTCGGAACATGTCGAAGGCGAATACCTCGCTTACATGCGCGTCCAGGTCGCCAATCAGCGTGGCGTGCTCGCGAACCTCGCAACGACCATCGCCAATACTTCGTCCAACATCGAACACGTCAACGTGACCGAAAAGGATGGCCGCATCTCGACCATCGAGTTCGTGGTTACGGTTAGCGACCGCATTCACCTGGCGCGTATCATGAAAAGGTTGCGCAGGTTACCGGTGGTCAATCGAATCTGGCGCAAATAGTTATTGCCAGTGCGGCTAATACCCGCATAATCCCAAACTTTCGAGCTGGAGACATAGCATGGCCAAAACCATTATTCATACCGATAACGCGCCTCAGGCCATCGGTACCTACTCGCAGGCGGTCAGGGTTGACAGCACGGTTTACATATCCGGGCAGATTCCGCTAGATCCCGCCAGCATGGAAGTGGTAAGCGGTGGTATTGAAGCCGAAATCACCCGGGTTTTCGATAATCTAAAGGCTGTTGCTGAAGCTTCTGGCGGCAGTCTTGCCGACGTGGTAAAGCTGAACATTTTCCTTACCGATCTGGGTAACTTTCCGACCGTCAACGAAATCATGGCGCAGTATTTTCAGCAGCCGTATCCAGCGCGAGCCGCGATTGGTGTAGCGGCGCTGCCCAAGGGAGTTGGCGTCGAAATGGATGCGGTGCTGGTTATCGATTAGTGGTTGCATGGAGCACTGGTCGACACAGGGATTACGTTATCTAAAAGGTGTTGGTCCGAAGGTAGCGGAAAAGCTACACAAACTGGGATTGAGAACCCAGCGTGATTTGTTGTTTCACTTACCGATACGTTACGAAGACCGCACCTTTGTATCTCCGCTAGGTTCCCTGCAGCCGGGCCAGCGCAGTCAAATTGAAGCCGAAGTTCTGCACGCCAGTGTGCACTTCCGCCGCATGGGGCGGTCACGACGCGTACTCGCTGCCAGACTCGCTGATAATACCGGAACGCTTACCGTGCGCTTCTTTTATTTCAACGCTAACCAGCAACGGCAGTTCGAAAAAGGAAACTGGTTGCGCTGTTTTGGCGAAGTCAGGCTGGCGCAGGGTGAGCTGGAAATGATTCACCCGGAAACGGAAGTTATCGATATTGATAATCCACCTTCGCTTCCACAAACGCTGACCCCTTTTTATCCGACCACTGAAGGTTTGCACCAGCTCTCGATCAAACGCATCCTGCAGCAGGCCATCGATAAACTGAAGTCCGATGGTGTTGCCGAAACCTTGCCGCAGGCCTGGCTGGACAAGCATCAATTCCCCGATTTCACTTCGGCAATGATCGATTTGCATAGCCCCGAAAGCAAGCGCGACAGTGCATTGATCGCGCAGAACAAACATCCGGCGCAGTATCGGTTTATCGTCGAAGAACTGACGGCGCATCGTCTCGCCCTGCTTGAGCGCAGGCGCCAGATTCGCAGTCGGAAAACGCCGCAAATAGTACCCGACGACAAATTGCAGCAGCAGTTGCGTGAGACCCTGCCATTCACACTAACCGACGCACAGCAGCGTGTGCTGGATGAACTCACGCAGGATTTCGCCTCCGGTAAACCCATGATTCGGCTGGTTCAGGGTGACGTCGGTTCGGGTAAAACGGTGGTTGCAGCACTCGCGTGTTTGCCGGTTATCGCGTCGGGCTACCAGGTCGCGTTAATGGCACCGACAGAAATCCTTGCCGTCCAGCACTTTCAGAATTTCTGTAGCTGGCTGACCAGTCTGGGTGTTGTCGTGGTTAACCTGGTCGGTGCAGATAAGGGCAAGAAACGAGAGCATAAACTGGAAATGCTCGCTACCGGGGAAGCGCAGGTTATTATTGGAACCCATGCCCTGTTTCAGACCAGTGTGGAATTCAAGCGTCTCGGCTTTATCATCTTCGACGAGCAACATCGATTTGGCGTCGACCAACGACTCGCCCTGCAGCGCAAGACCCGTAATGACGAAATGGCCCACCAGCTAATCATGACCGCAACGCCAATCCCCCGCACCATGGCCATGTCGATATACGCCGATCTGGATTACTCCCAGATTGACGAATTGCCACCGGGGCGCAAACCGGTGACAACCTCGATTGTTTCCGAGCAACAACGCAACAGTCTGATCCAGCGGGTTGCCAGCTCCTGTGAAGAAGGGGGCCAGGTTTACTGGGTGTGCACCCTGATCGAAGAATCCGATGCCCTGCAATGCGAGGCCGCCGAGTTGACCTATGAGTCCCTGTGTCAGCAGTTGCCGCAGATGTCGATTGGACTGGTGCATGGGCGCATGAAGCCAGCTGCCAAGGAAGCGGTAATCGATGCTTTCAAGCAGGGAGATATCCATATCCTGGTGGCGACCACGGTGATCGAGGTTGGTGTCGATGTAGCCAATGCCAGCATCATGATAATCGAAAATCCTGAGCGGCTCGGGCTGGCGCAGATTCACCAGCTGCGCGGTCGCGTCGGCCGTGGTGTGCGTGAAAGCTTTTGTATTTTGCTGGTTAAAAACAGCCTCTCAGAAATGGCGCGGAATCGACTCGAAATTATTCGCAGCACCCAGGACGGGTTTGCTATCGCGGAAAAGGATCTCGAATTGCGTGGTGCGGGGGAGGTGCTCGGCACACGGCAAACCGGTGAAATGAGTTTCAAGATAGCGGACCTCATGCGCGATCAAAAATGGTTTGCCCAGGTTGAAGAGTTGGCCAAACTCATGCAACAGCCCGAGCACTCGGCAGAACGTGAGCAACTGTTACAGAACTGGATCGGCGAGCGCCAGGATTACACCGATGTGGGATAAGTTCGACGACCGGATTACCATATGGCGTGATCTGGATAGCGACAGCCGGGGTTACCTGCGATGACAGTTGAACATATCGAGGATGAAAAAGCGGGCGCATGGAACCCCGGTATAAAATCAACCCTGCCGTCAGACTACCTGCCACTGTCGACCATGTTTCAGGCGGAGAATGTATTCTCCAGTCTCGAAACGGCCACCGAGCTCAGTGATTTTACCGGGTTACCGATCCAGCAACTGGTTTTTTTTCGCCCTGAAAGGCTGGTTATACATGAGCTACTGATCCGCGTTTCTGCCGATATATTTGTCTCCGATGGGACCAGGTATGAAGACCTCGGCATCAATTTCCGCAACGTGGTCAGCCGAATTTTGACGGCTTACATCGAACCCGAAATGGCAACGATCTGTGAACTCCACAAGGCATTGAACCAGCAGGTATGGTCAATCGTTGATCAGGCGCTAAGCACGAGTATTTTTGCGCAACCGGCACAGGCTGAAAAACCTCGCAACGGGTTTAGTCTGTCTCGCCTGTTCGGGTCCACAGGCAAAAAGAAATCGCCAGCCGCGCCGGAATCTGTGCAACAGCGCGAGCAACGCGTCATGTCTGACTGGGACGAGCAGGCAAAATCAACCACTGATCGACTGGTATCCGCAGTATATCGAGAGCTCGCCAGAGTCGCTGGTGCAATAGTAACCAAACATGGCCGCCTGGTTGGCGATAAAGCCCTGTTGACGACCCTGGCCACGGGCCTGGTTTGCAACAGCTATGGCAGCGAAATCATCGGTGAAACAATAGCGCCGATTGTCGCCCGCGCAGCCGCTGAGGAAGGGTTTCCGGTGTTACGTGCTCAGGCGGAACCCATCGTCATCAACGTCAAGGGGGCTTCGGCCTCGGGCAAGAGCACGATGCGCCCGTTACAACAAAAGCATGCTGAAAAACTGGGCATCAACTGGCACGATTTCGCGTTGATAAGCCCGGATATCTGGCGAAAGTTTCTGCTCGACTATGATGCTTTAGGTCCAGCCTGCAAGTATGCCGGCACGCTCGTTGGTGACGAAATCCCGATTGTCGACCAGAAACTCGATCGCTATATCGCGCAAAAAGCAGAGCAGGGCCGGATTTCCCACCTGCTTATCGACCGCTTTCGATTTGACAGTTTCGCCCCGGGTAAAGACAGTGAAGAGGGCAGTAACCTGCTCACCCGCTTTGGCCATACCGTCTACCTTCTGTTTATGGTGACCCCGCCCGAAGCAACGGTGGAGCGCGCCTGGTTGCGCGGGTTGCAGGTTGGGCGCTTTAAGGCCGTCGACGATTTGCTCGATCACAATGTCGAAGCCTTCAAGGGTATCCCGGCACTTTTTTTCACCTGGGCATTGCGCAAAGATAAAATAATACATTACGAATTTCTCGATAATAGCGTTGCCTATGGTAATAAACCGCGGACTATTGCGTTTGGGTTGAACGGCGAAATGTATATCCTGGATTTCAAATGTATGCTGGATATAGTGCGGTATACGAAAATCAATATAAATGCCAATCAACCAGCCGAGGTTTATCCCGGGGAGGAGGCGATGGATGCGGCATCAAATACGGGGTTCCTGGTTAAATGCGCGGGCAAAATACCACGCATCAATTTTGTCGACCGTGTCTCGGGGCAGATTTATGCCGGTATGGAATCCGGCAAGATGAGTTGGGTTGATCCTGATATGATTGCGCAAATACTGGATGATGAAGCGGCGAGGGCGGCTTTCCACGCGATGGTGCCAAATTTCAATGAGAATCTTGCGACATTTCAACAGGCGTCCGCAACCGCTTTATCTGACGAGGCTCGACGGCACATCATCGGCTGTCTAAGTTAATGAACACTGACATGAATCGTTGTGACACATCACCGTTGCTGGCTTACCACGAAGCGCTTGAGCAGTTGACCCAGAGCGCAGTCGCGCGTGGCATGATGGTTGATAAACCATTGCTGCAGGCACTGGGCGCGGTGCTGGCAGAATCGATCGAGTCGCCTATCGATGTGCCCGGTTGTGCGATGTCATCGATGGATGGCTATGCCATTAATACCACTGATCTGGCCGCACATGGCGCAACGACCCTGCCCCTGTCCCAACGTATAGCCGCCGGAGGCGTGGCTGAAACCCTGACCCCGGGCACTGCCGCCCGAATTTTTACCGGTGCGCCGGTACCGCCTGGCGCCGATGCGGTCATCATGCAGGAACAGGTCCACCACGACGCTCAGAACATTAACTTTGAATCACGTCCAGCGAGCGGTAACAACGTTCGGCCTGCCGGGAATGACATTCGCAGCGGCACGACCATCTTAAACAAAGGCTGTCGCCTCAGGGCCCAGGATATCGGACTCGCGGCATCGATCGGGTTGCAAACCCTGCCGGTTTTTGCACCGATCAGGGTGGGTATGTTCTTTACCGGCGACGAGTTGGTCGAACCGGGTGAAACCCTCGCGCGCGGTAAAATATATGATTCGAACCGTTATACTCTGCATGGATTGCTCGAAGCGATGGGTTGCGAAATCATCGATCTCGGCCTGGTCGGCGATACCCTCGACGCGACCCGGGACGCGATGTCAAGGGCGGCGACCCAGGCTGACCTGGTGGTGACCACCGGCGGAGTATCTGTCGGTGAAGAGGATCACGTGCGCATCGCGCTTGAACAACTCGGTGAACTGCGTCTGTGGCGTCTCGCCATCAAGCCGGGCAAGCCGCTGGCCTACGGGCAAATTGATGACACCGCGTTTATGGGTTTGCCCGGTAACCCGGTGTCGGTATATGCGACCTTTTGCCTGTTTGTATGTCCGGTGATCCAGATCATGCAGGGGAGGAACTGGCACAAACCGATCGCACTGCCGGTGAGCGCCGCTTTCGACTGGCCGAAGCCCGACAGTCGGCGCGAATTTCTACGCGCCCGGCTGGTCACCGATGCTGACGAACAAACCCGGGTACAAATTTATCCCAACCAGGATTCTGGTGTTCTAACGTCGACAGTATGGGCGGATGGCTTCGTTGAAATCGCCGAAAATCAGACTGTGCGCGCCGGTGAATCCGTAAACTACCTGCCTTTCGCGCAATTCTTCAGCTAATCGAACTATGATAATCAGAGTCCAGACGGAAGATTTTAACCTGGCGTCACTGAACCGGGAATTGCTCGCCGGACGCAGCGATGTCGGCGCGATCGCGAGTTTTATCGGTCTGGTGCGTGATCTTGAGGGAGATTCGTTGCAGCAAATGGCACTTGAACATTATCCGGGTATGACTGAAAAGGCGCTACAGGGGATTGCCGCAAAGGCGCAGGCGCGCTGGCAGGTTGCCGATCTGGCGATTATTCACCGCGTGGGCGCGCTGAAACCAGCCGATCAAATCGTCATGGTATCGGTACTGAGTGCCCATCGGGGCGACGCTTTTGCCGCCTGCGAATTCATCATGGATTATCTGAAGACAGAGGCGCCTTTCTGGAAAAAAGAGGTCAGCAAGCAGGGCTCGAAGTGGGTTGAAACCCGAAAAAGTGATATATTTGCTAAAAATAAATGGGATAGTTGAACCAGATCGACAAAATATTGACAGATTTGCTATATATTTTCCCCATCGAGCACCAACAGAAAAAATGGCGAGTATGATTCGTGAATTACATTATCCCATCTAAACCTGCGCAACTCCCGCTATACCAGGACCGACCGGCAACCCGGTCCGTGGCGGTTGTCGCCGATGGTGCCGGTGAGTTTCGCGACGCCAGCAAGCAACCACCCTATGTTTATCGTGGCGAGCTGCTCGAAGGGGTTAGCAATGACAAGCGTTATCGTCCCCAGATAAATCAGCAGATCGACCCGCAAAACCGACGCGCGATCGATTCCTACCAGCGCGTTGCCTCCGAGCCACCGCTAGTTGGCCAGATTCTGGACGGATTTATTTAACCGGCAAACCGGTTTTGTATGCCAGTACTTCACTGCTCCGCTTAAAAGCACCCCGGCAAGGAAAGATTCCTGCTTACTCCGTTATGGTGAATTGATACAATGACGGATTGTGTTCGTAGTTTCTGTAAATGGACGTATCCCACTTAATTGATTCCCTGAATGAACGCCAGCGCGAAGCGGTCAGTGCCGAGCCGGGCCCGATTCTGGTACTCGCCGGTGCCGGCAGCGGCAAGACACGGGTGTTAACCCATCGTATTGCCTGGGCTTGCGAGGTCGACGGGCTGTCGCCGTTTAGCGTGCTGGCGGTTACCTTCACTAACAAGGCGGCCGCGGAAATGCGCGCCCGCGTCGAATCGCTGCTGGGCATTTCGGCCGCGGCGATGTGGGTCGGCACTTTCCACGGACTTGCGCATCGCATGTTACGTTTGCATTACGAGGCCGCCAGGCTGCCGCAGAACTTCCAGATTCTCGACAGCGATGATCAGCTGCGCATGGTCAAGCGCGTGGTCAGGCAGCTCGATCTTGACGAGGCCCGCTGGCCACCGAAACAGGCGCAATGGTTTATCAACCACAACAAGGATGAAGGTCTGCGCGCGGACAACATCGACCCGGGCCAGGATCCGATCCAGCAGCAGATGCGAGAGATTTACCGGCTTTACCAGGAGCTGTGCGAGCGCGCCGGGGTGGTCGACTTCGCCGAGCTGTTGTTAAGAGTGCTTGAACTGATTCGGGATAACGATGATATCCGCGAGCATTACCAGCGTCGCTTTCAACACATTCTGGTCGATGAATTTCAGGATACCAATGCCATACAGTATGCCTGGTTGCGGCTGATGGCCGGCAGCGACACACCGATATTTGTCGTCGGCGACGATGATCAGTCGATTTATGGCTGGCGCGGCGCACGCATAGAAAACATTCATCACTTCGAGCGGGATTTTGCCAATACCCAGGTAGTCAGACTGGAACAGAATTACCGTTCCACCGGCACTATTTTGAAAGCCGCGAATGCGCTAATCGATAACAACCACTCGCGCCTGGGTAAAGAGCTGTGGACACAAAGTGACGACGGTGAGCCGATCATGTTTTACTCGGCTTACAATGAAAAAGATGAAGCACGCTTTGTCATCGATCGTATCGAGAGCTGGGTCGCGCAGGGGCGTGATCGTAAGGACGTCGCAGTACTGTATCGCTCCAACGCACAATCGCGACAGTTTGAAGAAACCCTGGTCACCCGCGGCGTACCCTATCGAGTGTACGGCGGTTTGCGCTTTTTCGAACGCGCCGAGATCAAGGATACACTGGCCTATATGCGTATGATCTCAAGCCCGACTGCGGATAACGCTTTCGAACGCACGGTAAATCATCCTCCGCGCGGTATCGGGCAAAAGACTATCGACGAGATTCGTAACCATGCCCGCGCGCAATCAGCTTCGCTATGGAGCGCGAGTGTTGATCTGGTTGCGTCTGAACAGTTGAGCGGTCGGGCGCGCAGCGCGTTACAGGCTTATCTCGATTTGATCCACCGCATGACCGCTGAGCTCGGCGAGTTACCGCTCGGTGAGCAGATCAGGTGCGGAATCGAAATCAGTGGCCTGGATGCGCATTTCAAAAAGGACAATACTGAAAAAGGGCAGTCTCGCCTCGAGAACCTGCAGGAACTGGTCGGTGCCGGCAAGAGTTTCGAATACGACGCGGTGATCGAGGAGAATATGTCCACGCTCGACGCCTTTCTCGCGCATGCCGCGCTCGAGGCAGGGGAGGGGCAGGCCGATGCCTGGGAAGATTGTGTGCAATTGATGACCATGCACTCGGTCAAGGGTCTCGAGTTTCCACTGGTATTTCTGGTCGGCATGGAAGAGGGGCTGTTTCCGCATCAGCGCTCAAGTGAAGAGCCGGGGCGTATGGAAGAGGAGCGCCGCCTCTGTTACGTCGGCATTACACGCGCCCGCGAGCAGCTGGTGGTGACCAGTGCCGAGGTACGCCGCCTGTATGGTGGTGAGAGCTACAACATGCTGTCTCGTTTCGTGCGCGAAATTCCCTCTGAACTGATGCAGGAAATTCGTCCCAAGGCAAATTTCAGTCGTCCCGTCATACCGACATCATCGCGGATTGGTCAGGACCGAGTTGAAGAAGATACCGGGTTGTCTGTTGGTCAACGGGTCAATCATGCGCGTTTTGGCGATGGCGTAATCCTGAATCTTGAAGGACAGGGAGCACAGTCGAGGGTGCAGGTTAATTTCGAAGAGGTCGGCAGCAAGTGGCTGATTGCCAGCATGGCCAACCTGCAACCCGCATGAATTATCCAAACGCAGCGCAAATCCACGCGCTGGTATAAAATCGCCACAGTAAAAATCAACAGGAGTACATATGAGTAAGCAACAGGTCGCCTTCATTGGTCTTGGAGTCATGGGCTATCCGATGGCCGGGCATCTCGCCAAGGCCGGGTATCAAACCAGGGTATACAACCGCACTGCCGCGAAAGCCGAACAATGGTGTCAGCAAAACGAGGGCAGTTTTGCATTGACTCCGCGAGAAGCCGCCGAAGGCGCGGATTTCGTATTCATGTGTGTGGGCAACGACGATGACCTGCGCTCCGTGGTTTATGGCGATGACGGTGTGCTGGCGGGTTGCA
>Ga0265303_10002767_pt1 | contig 10923 bp, 9 predicted proteins | sample Helome_2_FD_192494 | JGI IMG/M metagenome (GOLD analysis project Ga0265303, IMG submission 192494) | Marine sediment microbial communities from subtidal zone of North Sea - Hel_20160317 (Illumina Assembly) | ecosystem: Environmental > Aquatic > Marine > Subtidal zone > Sediment ...
CAGCAGGCGCATAGCGAGCTATGTAACTGCTGGGGCAACGCCGAAGCCGAACAAAAAGACCAGCAAGATGATATTTTCTTTGACAGAAATCGCCTAAGTCCTGCAGGCTCCTAGCCCTGGGTGTACAGTGGGCTGTGGCCACGCTGGATCTTCCAGCGTCCCGCCTCCTACAGCTTTCTCACCTGATCAACGGCGTTGCCCACGTAAGTGGCAGGCGTCAGGGCCAAGAGCTCGGCCTTGGCCGTTTCGGGGACGTCCAGGCCGGCGATAAAGGTCTGGATCGCTTCGCGGTCGATGGTTCGACCCCGGGTCAGCGCCTTAAGCCTCTCGTAGGGCTTGTCCACCCCGTAGCGGCGCATCACGGTCTGGATGGGCTCCGCCAGTACCTCCCAGGCACCGTCCAGGTCCTCGTCCAGGCGCACCGGGTTGACCTCCAGCCTGCCTATGCCTTTCAGGCAGGACTGATAGGCGATCAGGCAGTGGGCAAGGCCGACGCCCAGGTTGCGCATCACGGTGGAGTCCGTGAGGTCCCTCTGCCAGCGTGAGACGGGCAGCTTGGCCGCCAGGTGTCCCAGCAGGGCATTGGCGATGCCCAGGTTGCCCTCTGCGTTCTCGAAGTCGATGGGATTGACCTTGTGGGGCATGGTGGAGGAGCCCACCTCGTCCGCCACGGTCCTCTGCTTGAAGTAGCCGAGCGAGATGTAGCTCCACATGTCGCGGCAGAGATCGATCAGCACCGTGTTGGACCGGGCGATAGTCTGGTAGATTTCGGCGATGTAATCATGGGGCTCGATCTGGGTGGTGTACGGATTCCACTCCAGCCCCAGTCCGGTGACGAACGTTCGGGCTACGGATTCCCAGTCCACCTCCGGATAGGCGGCCAGGTGGGCGTTGTAGTTGCCCACCGCGCCATTCATCTTGCCGAGGATGGGGACGGCGACGAGCTGTTCCTTCTGGCGCCGAAGCCGGTGGACGAAGTTCGCCATCTCCTTGCCCAGGGTGGTGGGAGAGGCCGGTTGACCGTGGGTGCGGGAGAGCATGGGCACATCAGACAGCGCCCGGGCCAAGGCGGAGATGGCCTCGATGAGCTCGTCCAGGGTGGGCAGGATGGCCTGGGTGCGGGCCTCGCGCAGCATCAGGGCATACGCGAGGTTGTTGATGTCCTCGGAGGTGCAGGCGAAGTGGATGAACTCGCTGATCGCCTCCAGCTCGTCATTGCCCGCGATCTTCTCCTTGAGAAAATACTCTACGGCCTTCACGTCGTGGTTGGTTGTGCGTTCGATGTTCTTGACCCGTCGCGCGTCTTCCTCGTTGAACCTGTCGACGATGCCGTCCAGGATGTTCTGGGCATGGGCGCTCAGGCGTGGGACTTCGCCGATCTCCTGCCTGGCGGCGAGCGTCTCCAGCCAGCGCACCTCCACCTGCACCCGGTGCCGAATCAGGCCATATTCGCTGAAGATGGGCCTGAGGTCCGCGGTCTTGCTGCCGTAGCGCCCGTCGACGGGCGATATGGCCGTGAGAGAGGACAATTCCATGGGCGCCCTGCTGTGTTGTCTGGCTGGAATGGAAAGACAGTATATCCTGAATGCGTCGCGTACCAGGGCTTAGCCTGGAAACGGCAGTTGGCCGCTTCGGTGTGAGACTTATCACATTTCGTCTGCAGCCGGGACCCCTCAATGCCGCCTGAGGTATCAGGGGTGCGTCGTGGGGACTGCGCCGGGGGGAATCTCGGACCCGCCACGTTGATCGGCGGATCCGCATCTGCGATAGTGCCCCCAGGGGAAGGTGTGCAGCCGCCTGCGGGACGGACCTCAGGGAGGTGCATCGGAGACGGTTCCATGGCCCATCTTGTGACGCTGGCCCACCGCGTATCTCGTGTTCACTCGCGCTACGCCAAGATCCACGCTGCCGCGTTCGCGTTCTCCCTGCGGGGGCGCGCGGCCCGCTGGGGCAAGACTGCCAGCCACTGTCGCCACGAGCAGGATCTGTCGGCCCTGAAAGCCGAGCTCTCGGAGGTCATGGCGCTGATCGACGGGGCCGAGGTGCTCGAGCCCTCGACCACGCTTGGCAGGGAATTCACAGTGGCCTTGCGGGAATATGCCGTGGCGCTCTCCGATGCGCTTGCCCGGCTCGGCCGGATCTGTGCCCGCCTATGCCGCGATGACACCGGAGCAGAGCGCTACGGTGAGGTCGAGGCCAGGGATGACAGGGTGGCCTACGATGATTCCATCCAGCGATACAGGCGGCTTGGCCACCGTCTCAACACCCTGTTTGCGCGACTCTAGGAGAGGCCCCCGCCGGCCTGGACCGATGACGCCGTGCAGCACGTGGATGTTCAGATCGCCGCTGGTGCCTGGCGCAGATGGTTGCCCCCGCGTATCCTGAATTGAGAGGGACCCGGGACATCCGGTCTGTCGGTCTATTCTGAACTTGAGCCAAGCGTGAGACATTGGCTGCGGCGTTCGCTATCGATGATACCTACTCGGAGGATGTCCGTCTGCAGGACGGCACCCGCATCCGCCTCCGCCCCGTGCGGTCCACCGACAAGGGGCGACTGGCCGAGGGTCTGGTCAACCTGTCGGCGGAGTCGCAGCACGGCCGGTTTTTCAGCCTTAAGGCCCACTTTTCCCCGGCCGAGCTCCGTTATCTCACTGAGCTGGATGGCATCAACCACTTTGCCATCGGTGCGGTCGAGTGCCTGGGCCGGCGCAAGGAGGGGGCCGGCGTCGGCATTGCCCGCTTCATAAGGCTGACGGACGAGCCGGAGGTTGCCGAAGCGGCCGTGGCGGTGGTGGATCGGTTGCAGAACCGGGGTGTCGGGCGTCTGCTGTTGGAGAGGCTCATCGCGGCGGCCCTGGAGCGGGGTGTCAGGCGCTTCCGATCCCAGGTGCTCGCCAAGAACACGCGGATCAGAGATATGATTGCAGGTGCCTTTCCCAAGGCGCGCTTTACCAGCCACGGCGCCGTCGTGGTGGTCGAGTTTCCCCTGCCGGAAAGGGTGACCCTGTCCCATGGGGCCCCTCCCCGGATCCGCCGCCACCTCTCCCGGATCCTGCGTCTCGCGGCCCAGCGTCTCGTGGTTTTCCTGCCGGTTTTCCCTACGCCCGGACGCTCGGGTCACCCGGGTACGCACGGGGAAGTCAATCCAAGTGCAGGCCAGGGAGCCGGAGATGACGCAGGGCCCGGCGGCGATGGCTGAGGCCATCGTCGCACCTGATTGATTGCATGGTCAAAGGAGTCTTACGGTGAGTATCTCAGCGACTGTAGAGACCTACCTCTCACGCCAAGGGGTCGAGTATGAATCGGTCCCCCATCCCCGAACGGCCTCCAGCAAGGAGACCGCCCAGGCTGCCCACGTGCCGGAAGACCACATCGCAAAGGCCGTCATCCTGAAGGACGAGCGAGGCTACGCCATGCTGGTTATCCCCGCGAACCAGTGGGTCAGGCTCCACGCCGTGCAGCGGGAGCTCAATCGCGAGTTGTCACTCGCGTCCGAGGAGGAGGTGGAGGCGCTTTTCCAGGATTGCAGCCCCGGTGCCGTTCCGCCCCTGGGACCGGCCTACGGCCTGGAGACGCTGCTGGATGAGGCGTTGGGTGCGCTGGCGTTCGTGTATGTCGAGGCCGGCGACCATGAGCGGCTCCTGCAGCTCAGGGGGGAGGACTACCGGCAGCTCCTGAGCGGCTGCCGAAGGGGCAGTTTCAGCCATTCGGATTGACTCGAGCAGTGTGATGCAGGCCTTGATCGAGCGCGTGCGCACCGAGGCGGTGTACCTGGGGAAGGGCATCGTCAAGGTCGATGGATTCCTCAACCATCAGGTGGATCCGGTCCTGTTGACTGCCATCGGTGCGGAATTTATGCGACGATTCGCCGAGTCTGGCTGCGATGGACTGACGAAGGTCGTGACGGCGGAGGCCAGCGGCATCGCCCCGGCCTTCGCCACGGCCCAGGTGCTGGGTGTACCGCTGCTCTACGCCCGCAAACAGCGCCCGGTAACCATGCCCGAGGATGCCTACACGGCTGAGACACTCAGTCGGACCCGGGGTGAGCCCGCCCGGCTCTTTGTGTCTTCACGGTATCTCACGGCCCGGGACCGGGTCGTGCTGATCGATGACTTTCTGGGTACGGGAACGACCCTTCAGGCCATGCTCTCCCTCGTCGCACAGAGTGGCGCGGCCCTGCTCGGCCTCGGCTGCGTGGTCGAGAAGGTCTACGAGGGTGGCAGGGACCGTCTCGGCACCATCGGCGTACCCATGGTCAGCCTCGCCAGGATAGACCTGGTCGATGATACCTTGGTGGTCTACTAGCCTGGCCAGGCGCGTGCTCTGTCTACGGGCTTTCCAGTTCAAGTGACCTGACGGGACAGCCGCTAAGTTCTCTGGCCCGTGTGCGTGTCGGCCCGCCGGTTGGGACGGGCACGCCCGGTTACGGGCTGTGGAGGATAACAGCCGGGAAAATGCCCTGCGACGCCTGCTCAACTGTCGGTCCAGTGTCCTGGTAGCTGCGTTGCCTACTGGAACTGTTAACGCCGTTTACATATCCTTCGGCTGCATTGCCTCGCCCGCTGGTTGAGTCCTTGGTTAAAAATAACTAGAACAATGACATGCATCGAACATTCAGAAGCTGGCGCGAAACTTGTAGCGGGTGGCCAGGGACGAACGGGTGTTTATGCGCAGGGAAGCCGGGGCCTCTGTTCTGTGCCCACATGGGCCCCGGTGATTCGAGTCTTCTCTAGCCTGAACCTGGCCCTCCAGACGTGGGCCGTCGCACCAAAACGGCAGGTATAGCCATGACGGATGCAGTTCCTGTAAACCTGGTCCAGATGGATGATCACCAGAGCCATCGAAATGGATTGAGGCACCGCGAAGCCGTCCGACTGTCACACGACTGCCGGGACATGGTTGCCCGACGTGTGGGTCAGCTGGTCTCTGCGATGCTGGACAGGGTAGACGACACCCTGTTCGATCTGGCCGAGAAGTCCGACAACATGGGCGATCAGACCGTCTACTTCGACGCGATGCGCGAGGTGCGGATCAAACGCCCCAGCATCGAGCTCGAGGTCGATCGCCAGCTGCAGGATACCTTCGACAAGGCCATGCGTGGCGATCGCCAGGCGGAGTTGAACAGGTTCCAGGACATGCACGAGATGGACCTGGGACTCGTCGAGGAGGACGACCTCGAGGCGTCACTGGCCGTCGAGGGCATGGTGTCAAAACTCCGGAGTGGTCATGCCCAGGGGCTTTTCGCGCTCAATAAGCGCATGGGTGTCCTGCTCAAGTCGCCAGACCTGGCGCTGGAGGATAATCCCCTCGGCCCGGAGGCGATCTGCAATGCCGTCAAGGAAACCTGCGGCCAGATCCAATCCGGGATCAAGGTCAAGCTCATCATGTTGAAGCTGTTCGACAGGTTTGTCGTCAGTGAGCTGCCGCGGGTCTATGCGGACGTCAACGATTACCTGGCAAGAAACAACATCCTCCCCCAGCTGAGCTACGGAAACGGCAGGCAGCACCGGGGCAGCACGGGCGCCCCCCAGCAGGACTCCCAGGCCAAGGGCGGGCAGCTTGATCCGACGCAATCGGTGCAGCACCAATTGTTCATCACACTTCGGCAGCTGCTGGCCGGCGTCGAGACCGGGGGCCCGGCTGGGTATACCGGTGTCCAGTCTCTGCCATGGGACTATGCCCAGCGCAGCGCGGAGGCGCTGCACTCCCTGACACTGATCCAGCAGGGAAACCTGGAGGCTGTGGCGGCCGAAGGCGTCTGCATCGATGCCAGCCAGCTTGCCAGTGGAACAAGCAACGTCCTGAGGGCGCTCAAGGGCATGTCCGTCGCGGCTGGCCGCGGCCGTGCCGATGACATGACCATCGACATCGTCGCCATGCTCTTCGATTTCATCTTCGACGACAGGACCATTCCCGCTGCGATGAAGGCGCTCATAGGACGGCTGCAGATCCCCGTCCTCAAGGTCGCGTTCATGGACAAGTCGGTGTTCGCCAAGAAGAGTCACCCCGTGCGCAGGATGGTCAATGCTCTTGCGGCCGCCTCCATTGGCTGGCACGAAGAAGATGCCAAGAATGACCAGCTGTACCAGAAGGCGGAAGCGATCGTTCAGCGACTTCTCAACGAGTTCGAGGATAACATCGGCATTTTCTTGGAGCTGCTCGAAGAGTTCGAGGCGTTCCTGGCCGAGGAGGAGCGCAAGAGCGCAGAGCGCGCAGAGCGGTCCGCGAGGCTGGCCCAGGGCCGAGAGCGTCTAGCGCTTGGCAAGGCCTTGGCCCAGGACGAGGTCGGGCGCCGGACGGGGCAGGTTGAGCTCCCGCACGTCCTCAGGGATTTTCTGGCGAACCAATGGGCGGCCCTGCTCACGGTGAGTTGCGTCAAAGAGGGAGAGGGAAGCGACAACTGGCGATGGGGCATCGAGACTATGGACCAGCTCATCTGGAGCGTCGCCCCCAAACCCACGCCCCAGGAGAGAGACCGACTGGTCAAGATACTGCCTCAGCTCGTCAAGGCGCTGAGGACCGGCATGGAGAAGGTCTCCATGCCGACCAACGAGCGGGCGGCCTTGCTGGCCGAACTCGCGCGCTGTCATGCGAGGGCGGTGAGTACTGGTGGTGGCCGGGCGGGCGCGCCTGCGCCGGTGAAGCCGGCCTCCCCGATGGTTGCCGAGCCACCGTTGTCCACCGAAACCCATGCGGGCCAGGAGCCACCGGCGGCAACCCATCGGGGGCTTGCACCGGCCCAGGTGCCAAGGCCTCGACCAGACCCCGATGCCGACTGGTCATCCGTCGCGACCAGGCTCGATAAGCTTCCCGGCGAGCAGGAGGATGTGAAGCCCTTTGCCACCGAGCTTGGTTATGGCGATCGGCGCGGGGACGGGGCCGCCGACGCCGATCCTGTCTCAACCCCCGGGAGTCAGGGGGAGCGTCCGGATGGACCGGATGAGCTCTCGGCCGAGTTTCAGAGGCTCGCCCGCGAAGGCGTGGAGATCCAGGAGGTCACCCTGTCGGACACGGTCCCCGAGGCCATCGAGGAGGGTGAGGGGGACATATACCTGGACATGGCGAAGGGACTGGCCCAGGGCTCCTGGGTGGAGTTTCGCGAGGAGGATAGCTCCACGGCTCGGGCTCGGCTCACCTGGATCAGCTCGGTGACGGGCGTGTACCTGTTCACCAGCCGCAAGGGGCTGAAGGCGGCGGAGCGGACCTTACAGGGACTTGCCGCGGAGTTTCGCCGGGGCAGTGCCACCATCATCGAGGACGCACCCCTCGTCGACAAGGCGTTCACCAGTCTTCTGGATGGGCTGAAAAAGGCGTCATAGAAACTGAGCCGGGTAGAATCCATGCGGCCGAATCCATCCGGGGCCTCGGCCCCGCGTCCCAGCGCTAGCGTGCCAGAAGAGGAGGGTGTTATACCTCGGAGGGGCAAGGCCACTGCGGAGCAGTGGGTGGCCCAGGTCTCGGGGCTCGTGTCGTTGCCGGATGTCTGCGGGCGTCTCTTCGAGATGCTCCAGTCCCGTGATACCTCGGCCCGTGAGATCGGCGAGGTCATCAGCCGTGATCCCAATCTTACGGCCCGCCTGCTCCGTATAGTCAACAGTGCCTTCTACAATTTCTCCAGACGCATCGACACGGTGTCCCGCGCCATCATCATTATCGGCGACCGGGAGCTGTTCAATCTGGTCCTTGCCGTGTCGGCGGTCAAGTCCTTTGCCGGGATCCCCAATACCCTCATCAACATGGACACCTTCTGGCGTCACAGCATCTACAGCGGACTCATCGCCCGCAATCTTGCCAAGCGCTGCCGTGTGCTCCATTCCGAGCGCCTGTTCGTCGCGGGGCTGTTGCACGACATCGGTAGTCTCGTCCTCTACAACCGGGCGCCTGGCGTCGCCCGGGAACTCCTGATGGTGGCCCAGGGAGACGAGGAGACGCTTCACCAGGCCGAACGGGAGGCGTTGGGCTTCAGCCATGCCGACCTGGGCGGGTTGCTGCTGGACAAATGGATGCTGCCCGTCGCCCTTCGAGATGCGGTCCGTTGCCACCACGATCCTGCGGCCGCCGCCGACGGTGCGTTCGAGGCGGCCATCGTTCACATCGCCGACGTATTTGCATGCCGCTCGGAGTTGGGCGCGCTGTTCGAGGAGCCGGCGGCGGACGTGGAGATAAAAGACTGTGCCTGGCAGACCATCGGATTGTCACCGGCCCAGGTGGACGAGGAGCAGGTGATCGGCGAGGCAGGGCTGCAGTTTGCCGAAACTGCCAGCCTGCTGGTCGCCAGCCGGTGAGCCCTGTAGGGCTAGCTGCGCACCGTCAATTACCGTGGCCCGGTTCGGGCGTAGAATGTGATTGATCCTTTGCCCCAGGGATGGCTGGTATGACCTCTCGGGAGCCGCCAGCGGTCTTTTCTGCGACCCGTCCGTGGGGGAAGGGGAAACCCGGCAACCAGGGTTTGGCGCCGCCAACGAGTCGTCGATACGCCCGGGGCTATGCAACCTGTTGTTACCCATAGCGATCCCATCGCGCCTGTCGTCTTCGGCGTGGCCTTGCTCCTCACGGCTGCCCTGGCAGGCCGCTTCGCCGCGAGAAAGCTCGGCCAGCCCACGGTGCTGGGCGAACTGCTCATGGGGGTGCTGTTAGGCAACGTCCTCTACTACGCGGGCTATGACCTGATGGTGATCCTGAGGGAGGGACCCAAATGCGCAGAGATGGTCTGGCTCGCCCTGAGTGGTCATGGCTGGGGCGAAGCCGCCGTCATGGTCTTGGGAGGAGACGCGGGAATGGCCTTTATCGAGATCATCAGTAGGCCCGGGGGCAGCCAGTACCTGCAGGTGTCCCAGGCCGTCGACATCTTCTCCCGCTACGGCGTGATCTTCCTGCTGTTTCATGTGGGGCTGGACACCTGCGTCGCCGAGCTTCGCCAGGTGGGCATGAATTCCCTGCGCGTGGCGGTGATCGGTGTTCTGGCACCCTTTGCCCTGGGGCTCATCGTCGGGTGGATACTCACGCCCGGGGCCTCCCACACGCAGCACCTGTTTCTTGCTGCGACCCTGGGTGCCACCAGTATCGGCATCACCGCCCGGGTGCTTCGGGATCTACGCCAGACCCGGGCCCCGGAGGCCCGGATCATTCTCGGTGCTGCCGTGATGGATGACGTGCTCGGTCTGGTCATGCTGGCCATTGTCTCCGGTATCGTTGTCACGGGCAGCGTGTCGGTGACCGACACGGCCAGGACCATCCTGCTGGCGTCCATGTTCATCGGCGGCGCGCTGCTCCTCGGTCCCCACTTTCTCAAGTTCATCATCTGGGTGCTGCGCCGCCTGGATGTCCTCGAGGCCAAGCTCTTTATCTCCTTCGCCTTTGTCATGTTTCTGGCCTGGACGGCGAATCTGGCCGGGCTGGCGACCATCGTCGGTGCCTTTGCCGCCGGCCTGCTCATGCTCGACAGCCAGTTCAGGCACTGGGGTGATCCCCACCAGCACAGATACAGCATCAAGGAGCTTTTCGCGCCTATCGAGGCGATCCTGGTCCCCATCTTCTTCGTGCTGATGGGCATCCAGGTCAAGCTGGAGATGTTCATGGACTGGCAGGTCATCGCCATGGCGCTGGCCCTGCTCGCCGCCGCCATAGCAGGCAAGCTGATCAGCGGCCTTGGGCTGGTCGGAAAGGGCAACCGGATGGCGGTGGGCATTGGCATGTTGCCGCGGGGTGAGGTGGGACTGGTTTTCGCGTCTATCGGCAAGACCCTCAACGTCATCGACGCCGCTATGTTCTCTGCGGTCGTCCTGATGGTGGTGGTCACCACCCTGGCGACCCCACCACTGCTCAAGCTGACCCTTGGGCAGGGCACGGAGGATGAGGAAACGGAGGCGGAGCTCACCAAGCGTTGTCAGTGAGCCTGCGCTCAAGCAGGCGCCAAAGAGCAGCGACCACCACAGGGGGGGCACGCCCCCTGCCTTGCCAACCAGCTCCTGCACCACGGGAATGAAGGCCGCCACCAAGCTGACGTTTTCCACGAAGGCCGACCCCAGTGCAACTTGTGATGGACCATTGGGACTGGGCTTGTCCTCCCTGCGCGCTGAGAAGCGCAGGCCGTACTTGGGCTTTCTCAACGCCGCGTGAAATCTCAGCAGCGTGGATGGGCGGATGATGACAGCGGCTCGCTGCATTCGGTGTGGGGTGAGACACAGCGACCAGACGGCAAGCAGCATGCGGCCAAGGCCAGCATCAGCCGCTCAATTGGAGTAGTACTCGACTCGTTCCAGGAATGCCACGGCGCCGCCCCGCGTGCCGTTCGTGTTCATCTGGAAGCCAAACCGGGAAACTGGAGGCATTAGCGATTCTGGAGATTGATTTGCGCTCGGAAACTGTTCGCGGAAGGCCTGTCCGAGATAGAAATCGGTGACGATCGTCTCACCGGTCGGCGCGCCACAGGGAGCGCAAAAATATCGTCCCCCGTCCTTGTAGTACTTACCCACGTACGCTCTGTCGGCTCGTTCATTCTCGCCGAGGAAGATGCCAATGAAATGGGGTGCATTCGGTGCAAACAAAGACCCGCTGTGGAGCGTTCTCTCTCCAAAGGAAGTCATCACCGCAATGGCTACTGCATTAACACCATCGGTCCAGTTCGCGCCCTGTGGATATCGCTCGACTCCCCAGTGAATCCGAATTCGGATGGGTGCGGCTCTTTTGGAACGACGCTCGAACGGTCAGGCTGCCTCCTGTAACGGGGAGCCCTCGTATCGAGAAGCATGGTTGCGGCGCAAGGCCTGGGCCTTGTAGAAGTCCCAGTAGTCATCGGCGTCTCCGCTGGAGTTCAAGGAACGAAGCTTCAGGACAGCCTCTGCGCGTTGTAGACCCCAGCGGGCGCCGGTGATCTCCATGCGATCGTTGACCAAGTGGCGGCAGGCGCCTTCGATCACCCCC
>Ga0265303_10002769_pt1 | contig 10915 bp, 13 predicted proteins | sample Helome_2_FD_192494 | JGI IMG/M metagenome (GOLD analysis project Ga0265303, IMG submission 192494) | Marine sediment microbial communities from subtidal zone of North Sea - Hel_20160317 (Illumina Assembly) | ecosystem: Environmental > Aquatic > Marine > Subtidal zone > Sediment ...
TCGGCGTGTATTTGGGATCGCCGGTCTCGGTATAGAAAAGGCAGGCCTCGGCACACAGGCCGCAGTGCACACAGGCGCTGAAAAAACTCGCAACCGGTGCGTCGATCTGCCCCTTGATTGCCTGAATACCTTTTTCGACGGAGGGCGCACTCATGATTCCACTCCTCTACGGCCGGCCTGATAACCCTGGTACCAGCGGGCCATGGCGAAACTGAACATATGGGTCAGCTTGGTGAAAGGTGCGACCACCAGCAAAAGTTCGACGCTGAGCAGGTGCAAGGCAAGCATCATGGTGTACGAGGCGACCAGATGGTTATAGGCCATGTATCCGGTCAACAGCGGCAACAGGGTCACCGTCCAGGCGACATAGTCGTCCTTCGTGCTAATGAAACGGATCACCTTGTTGTTGAGCCGGAAAACGAGCGCGGCGATCAGTGAAAGAATCGTGATGGCACCGACCGCATCGATCATCCCCGAAGGCAAGGCCGGCCAGCCGAAGCCAAGAAACGACTCGAACAGCACAATATGCGGACCATACAGAAACAGGACGATGAAGAAACCGATGTGCAGCACGTAGCCGTTGATGATGCGCAGAGGTTCCCTGTCGAAGACCGCCTTACGCGGCAGGTTGCGACTCAGCAGTGTCTGCACGGCACCTTTGGGGCCACTGCCACGCGGTGGCGACAGATCGGGTTTGTTGCCCAGAGCAAGGACCTCCAGCAGCCGCAACAGCATGCCGGCCACGAAGATGGTCAGTGCGATATCGAACCCCGGACCCCGAGCCCAGGCGAGTAGCTCATTGGCATCCATGGTTTAGGACTCCTTACTCAGGTCTTTGATGGTGATGGTTTCGCGGTTGTCCACCGCATCCGACTTACGCTTGCGGTTTAGGACGGCTGCCGCCGCACCGATGGCAATGCCCGCCGCACCCGCGGTCAGGATGGTCTCACCGACATTCGCGTGAGGCAGGGACAGGGCCCGATAGAAGCCACCGGCATCCCAGAAATTGGGTTCAGAACAACCGATACAGCCGTGCCCGGCCTCGATTGGAAAGCTCGTACCCTCGTTCCACTTGGCCGTGGCACAGGCGTTGTACGTCGTCGGTCCCTTGCAACCCAGTTTGAACAGACACCAGCCCTTGCGCGCGCCCTCGTCGTCGAAGGTCTCGGCAAACTGGCCGCGCTCGTAGAACGGACGACGATAGCAACGATCGTGGATATTCTGGCCAAAAAATACCTTTGGGCGATTCAGATGATCCAGCTCGGGCAACCTGCCGAAGGTCAGGAAATGTGCCAGAACGCCGGTAATCACCGTTGGAATCGGTGGGCAGCCAGGTACGTTCACGATCGGCTTGTCTTTGATGATGTCCGAGACCGACACGGCACCGGTTGGATTAGGGTCGGCCATGGGCAGACCACCGAAGGCCGCACAGGTGCCGACTGATACGATCGCCGCAGCACCCTCAGCCACCTCTTTCAGCATCTCGAGATTGCTGACCCCCGCGATGGCGGAGAAGTTGCCATTTTCACCCAGTGGTATAGAGCCGTCGACTACCAGCAGGTACTCGCCCCAATTCTTCTTCATGGCCTCATCGCGGGCATGTTCTGCGGCGTCACCGGCTGCCGCCTGCAGCGTGTGATGATAGTCAAGCGAGATATGGTCGAAGATCAGGCCTTCGATCGTCGGGGCGTGACTGCGGGTCAGTGATTCCGTACAGCCCGTGCATTCCTGAAACGAAAGCCAGATCACCGATGGCCTTCGCGCCTGCTCGAGCGCCGCGGCCACCTTCGGGATCATGATCGGCGGCAGCGCCATCATCGACGCGGTGGCGGCACAGAACTTCATGAAGCCACGGCGCGATACGCCGCGTTGACGCAGACGTTCACCGAGAGTTAGATCATCCACCTTTTGATTACTCCTGCTTCAAAGCGAGTTGGTGTTGAGTGTTCAATCCCATCTTTCACATCCGCCTCCGGGGTAAGCAGCAGAGAAGGAAAACGTGTGATCTCGATGAGGGTCGAGTGCTCCCCACCCTGGGGGCTCATGTGCTGCACCAGCCAGACACCGGGATAGGCGGTCTCCCGAATATTGGAAGGCCCGAAGGCGTCCAGCGTGGCCTCGACCTCACCTTGTCCCAGCGTGTCGAGCAACTGGTCGCGATCTTCGGGGGAAAGCGGTATGGACGACAGATCAATTGTCTTAGGCTCGCCGGTCTCTGCGAGCTTTTCAAGGGCGTGTCGGATCTCGTGCAGAATCGGTAACGCATTGCCGGTCGTGAGGCCTATCGGTCTCGCGACTTCGACGTCAATTGCGTCCAAACCTGACACGTCTGAACTCCGTAATCGGATACAGGCATTACCGTACTGGCGAAATCATAGCTTGCGGGCCGGCTTCTTTAACTGACCTATATCAGTTTTTGCTTAAATTGTTATCGAACAATGTCTGCATCTGCAAGACGAAACAACATTCGGTCGCTTTCTCCCCTGCCATTCTGGCGCGCACCATTGCCGCGCGCGGCCACAAGCGCAGGGAATCCGCAGACCTCCTGCACCTTCCGGAACCGTTCTCAAGAAACAGCCACGATCAGGCTGGGTAGCGACACCCGAAGCCGAAGCTCAGCCACAACTCCTGCCCACCGGGGCGGGCAAACCCGCGTAGCGGCAGGCTGTCTTGGCACCGCCGGGAAACAGTTGCTTGATGTACTTGCGGGTCCAGCGGCAATCGTTCTGGTCCTTGCACAGATTACGCGACAACACCGGCATCTCCGGTGCGATCTGATATTCCGTGTAGAAACGATTCAGAAAATCGATCAGCGACCAATGGTCGTCTATCAGCTCGAGGCCGTCCACCTCGGCCATATACTCGGTGACGGCCGCTGTCCAATCGTCCGGATCCACCAGGTATCCCTCCTGATCGATCTGGATGAAGCGCCCCTCGACTTCGATTAACACAGGTTCTCCGGACGCCGGAGTGACGCTCCGGCCCTTTGCTTCTTCCATCCTCATTTTGCGCCTCCCGATTCTGCGATCAGTGAGAAAGGAAAATTGGTTCTCCTTTTACGCTGAATCTAGCACCCGCAGACGGCGTGCAGAACCACCCTGGCATCCCTTAGTTCAGCTTTGTTTGACCCAGGGACAACAACGACAAATTAGTGTCCTTGAAAAACCGTAATTTACCTATATCATTGAATGCTTATTTATATTTCACCGGCCATTTCCCGTGCTTTTCTGCAAAATGCCGGAGAAATGTCTCCCCATCTCTGGCGACCAAGGTCCATCAAAGCTGGCGATCCGGCACCTTTCAAACCGTCTTGTTGGCACCTTTCAACAACTCAAGACCCTCGGCAATATCCTCTTCCGGTGCAATCAGAATGGACGGAATCCGGGTTACCTCGAGATGCAGCGTAAGGCGACGACCATCGTCATCCTTGTGCTCGGTCAGCCAAACACCCGGAAGCGCCGTCTCCTGAATCACCGTGGGGCCAAAGGCATCCAGCGCGGCGCTCACCTCGCCTCGGCCCAGGCGCCGGCGCAGATCCTCCTCGTCCTGACGGCTGAAGGGCATGGCAGCGAGATCGATCGTCGTGGTCGAACCAGTGTCGAGCAGGTCGTGCAGGGCCTGCTCGATCTGCAGCAGCAGCGGCCTGAGGTTCTGCGTACGAAAATCTCCGTCCGATTGGCCCTCGAGAATCACCGGAATCGAATCCAATCCGCTCATAGTTGTCACCGCTACCTTCTGATTCGGTGCAGCGATCGCTGAACCGGGTTCGCCCTTAATGATCTGGGTCAAGAGTCGAAGCAGTATATTAGTGGATAATTAATGACGCCAGCGCTGTGCGAGCGCGAGTGCCATGTTGGCCACCTCGGCGATCTTAGGCGCCACTTTGGAGCTCGGGAACTCGCCCCAGCCCAGGGACTCGGGTTCCACGCCAATCAGCGCACGATGCTCGGGAAAAGTGCCGGACAGGCGGGAGATATCAAACAGATCCATCAATCCCACCTCGTGCACACTGGCCCTGTTTCCGGTCAGGTAACGGTCCATATCGTCGCCCTCGAGGCAACGGACCGCACCCGCAGGCTCGCCAAACCGGGCAGCATCGACGACAATGAGGTTGTCGTGCTCTGCAATAGGCTCGGCCAGGGTAAAACTGAGCGTACCGCCATCCAGGAAGGTGACACCCGGCTCGCCACCATGGTGCTCCTCGAGATGGCGGACCACATGTATCCCGACCCCCTCGTCGGTCAGGAGATTGTTGCCGATGCCTAGGATGAGCGTAGTGCGCATGGAATTTCGGTGACCTTGAACGGAAGAAACTGACCCGGAGGCTTAAAGTAGCAGATCATGTGTCTTGGCATTCCGATGCAAATCAAGCAGATTGACGGCTTCAATGCACGCTGCGAGGCCAAGGGCGTTGAACGCGACGTCAGCCTGTTCATGTTGCAGCATGAACCACTGGAAGACGGCGACTTTGTCATAGTGCACGTCGGTTATGCCATTCAGAAGGTATCTGCCGAAGAGGCCGCCACCGCCTGGGAGGTCTACGACGAGATGCTGGCGGCGGAGAGCGGCCAACATGCATGAACTGGCGGTCTGCCAGGGCCTGATGAGCCAGGTCGAGCAGATCGCGCAGCGCGAGAATGCCGAGCGCATTACCCGTATCCTGCTCAGCATAGGACCTCTCTCGGGGGTCGAGGCAAGTCTGCTCAGCGATGCCTTCCCGATCGCGGCCGCCGGCACGGTGGCAGAAGACGCCGAGCTGTCCATAGAGCAGTCACCAATCAAGGTAAAATGCCTGAGCTGCGGCGCAGAGTCCGAGGCCACGGCGAACCGTCTTTTATGCGAGACATGCGGCGACTACCGGACCCGGCTTCTGAGCGGCGATGAAATGCTGCTGATGAGCGTCGAACTGGAAAGGCGCCAGAGCGCCGGAGGAATTTAGTGTGTGTGATACCTGTGGATGCAATATTACCGAGGGCAACCGTCACCTGATCGAAGGCGACGGCAAGCTCGCGCAGACCGAGTCAGGCAAAGAGGCGATCTCTGTTCTGCAGGGGCTGCTGAGTGAGAATGATCGCACCGCAGCACACAATCGCGAACACTTCGACCGGCACGGAGTGCTTGCGGTCAACCTGATGTCATCCCCCGGGTCAGGCAAGACACGCCTGCTGGAGGAGACCATCTCGGCCCTCGCAGACGAAATGCGCATTGCGGTGGTCGAAGGTGACCTGGAAACCGAGAACGACGCCCGGCGCATCCGCGAAAAAGGGGTGGAAGCCGTTCAGGTAACCACCGGCACCGCCTGCCATCTCGACGCCCACATGGTGCACAAGGCCCTTCATCAGCTCGATCTGGGCAAGGTGGACATCCTGTTTATCGAAAATGTCGGCAACCTCGTCTGCCCCGCCAGTTTCGATCTCGGCCAGCACCGCAACATCACCCTGCTGTCGGTGACCGAGGGCGACGACAAGCCGGCCAAATATCCGGTGATGTTTCGTGCGTCAGACCTGATGCTCGTCAGCAAATCCGACCTGCTCGCGGTGCTCGATGACTTTCTGCCGGAAAAGGCCGAAAGGCACTTGCGGGAACTGGCCAGCACCGCACCCGTGTTTACGCTGTCGGCACGCAGCGGTGAGGGCATGGACGCCTGGCTCGGCTGGCTGCGTGCCGAACATACCGCCGCGGTCGAGCGCGTGACGCGCGGCGAGACCCTGCGGCCGGCGATTCAGCCGGACGGACAGCTGCTGCACGCACATCCTCACGACCACAACCAAGCTTCACATGACTGAGGCCCGCAAGTGGCTTGAGCGGATCAGTGCCCTGCCCCTCGAGCACAAGGTGCGCATCATGAACGTGTGCGGTGGCCACGAGCGCTCCGTGACGCTCTCGGGCATGCGCAACGCGCTCCCAGCCAACATCGAGATCATCCCCGGACCGGGCTGCCCGGTATGTGTCTGTCCGGAAGAGGATATCTATCAGGCGATCCAGCTCGCCGTACGAGACGGCGTGATCCTGGTCGCCTTCGGTGACATGCTGCGCGTGCCGGTCAACGTGGCGAAGGGGGATATCCGCTCGCTAGCCGAGGCACGTGCCGCGGGTGCGGATGTGCGGCCGATCGCATCCCCGACGGAGGCCCGCCTGATTGCTGAACAGAACCCCGGCAGCCAGGTCGTTTTCTTCGCTGCCGGATTCGAGACCACCACGGCGCCGGTGGCCGCCATGCTGGTCGAAGGCGTCCCTGACAATCTTTCCGTGCTGCTTTCAGGCCGCCTGACCTGGCCCGCAGTGGCCATGCTGCTCGATTCCGAGCATGCCGGGTTTGACTGCCTGATCGCACCGGGCCACGTGGCCACCGTGATGGGACCCGGGGAGTGGAACTTCGTACCCGAGGATCACGGGATTCCCGCGGCCGTGGCCGGTTTCGACACGGAGAGCCTGCTGGCCGCGACCTACTCCGTCCTGCGCCAGCAAATCGAAGGACGCGCATTTCTGGACAACTGCTACCGGGCGGCTGTCAGACCCGGCGGCAACCCTGACGCCAGGGCCCAGCTGGCGACCGCCATGGCCGTGAGCAATGCCAATTGGCGCGGTATCGGCGAGATCCCGGCTTCGGGTTTCGCAATACACCCCGATTATGCAAAGAACGACGCGCGCGTGCGCTTCCATGATTACAGCGAGGACCAGCGACGCCGCGCCGGCGAAATGCCGCCCGGCTGCGATTGCGCCCGCGTCGTACTGGGCAAGGTCTATCCGAACCAATGCAAGCTTTACGGCACGGCCTGCACGCCGCGCACCCCGATCGGGCCCTGCATGGTATCGGACGAGGGTGCCTGCCGGATCTGGTTGTCCAACGGCGTCGAAGTTGCGGCGTGAAAGCCCCGCCGTCGCTGGTGTGTTTGTAGTGTGAACAGGCCCTAGAAGCTTTCAAACCCATCGAGTGAAACATGAGCCAAGAGCGCGAATTCATCCCCCTGAACCTGGCCCTTATGACCATCTCAGACAGCCGTACAGAGGCCGATGACAAATCCGGCGCCGTATTGCATCGCTTGACCACGGAAGCCGGTCATCGTATCCAGGAGCAATGCATCGTTCGCGATGACATGTACCAGATAAGGGCCACGGTCTCGCGCTGGATCGCCGACCCGGCCGTACATGCGGTGATTACCACCGGCGGCACCGGCCTGACCGGACGCGATGGCACGCCGGAGGCCGTGCGCCCCTTGCTGGACAAGCTCATCGACGGATTCGGCGAGACGTTTCGGATGATCTCGTATGACCTGATCGGTACTTCGACCATGCAGTCGCGCGCCCTTGCGGGCGTTGCAAACGGCACCTTCATCTTCTGCCTGCCGGGTTCATCCGGGGCCTGCAAGGATGGCTGGACCAAATTGATCGCGCACCAGTTGGATTACCGCACCCGCCCCTGCAACCTGGTCGAGCTCATACCGCGACTGCTCGAGACCTAACCTGCAAATTGCACCAGTATCCGGGATGATCGCGCCGGCCAGGTGCGATTGGACGCCGCTCTGGAGCGAAAGGCATAGCCGCAGCTATGACTTGAGTGAAGAGCAAGTGCAAGCGTGCCTGGACAAGCGAGGGGCTGGATAGGTCACAGGCGGATCACAACTGTGCCCGCAGTTAATCACCGGGATATCGAGGTCTGCCGCATTCTTAATCGGGCCTACATGCCCGCCTGTGATCGACTGATGCAACTTGCAGGTTGAGCCTGCATGCAGGAATCCGAATTTGCAGGATAAGTGGTCAGGCAGGCTGTGCCTGCCGATCGACTAAACGCGATAAGACTTTTCCACCGTCTCAGGCATGAGCACACCGTAGACTCGCAGGATACCCGGCGCGGTCATTCGCTCGACGATCAACGCCTCCGCCGTGGAATCCTCAAAAGCCGTCCAGGCCTCCTGCAGGCTGGCCTGCAGATGGATACTGGCGATCTCCAGCCTTGCGGCCGGAATTCGGATCAGGTCGATCATCGCTTCCATATCTTCGTCGTCGGGCGACTCGAGAAACTTTGCCAGCTCGACCGCCGGCATCAGTACCCGCGCTGCATCGTCACCCCTGATCAACACATAGGCCGGATTGTCGTTCAGGATCTCGTGCGCCTGCGCGCGCGAGAGCAGCTGTCCCACCTGAACGAAACTGCGGTCCATCACGCTGGCCACACCGACACGGCGCAGGGCCTGAAACACGGGATTGTCGCCGTAGTCGAGGCCGCTGGCACGCAACATGGTAAGAAACAGCGAATCTTTGCCAAACACCTCACTGGCCGTGATGCCTGCAACCACCACTGCCAGCATGCCCGGCAGAATGACCTCCGGATTATCAGTCAGCTCCAGCATCGCGGTCAGCGCCGCCAGGGGTGCCTGCAGACTGCCGGACATCATCGCTCCCATCCCCAGCAAGGCGAAAAAGCCGACCTGGCTGTCCGGCCCCAGGGAAACGAGCGTTGCGAGTTCGGCGACCAATGCACCGAGCATTGCGCCGATAAACAACGCCGGCCCGATCATGCCCCCGGGCACACCCAGCCCGATGCACATCGAGGTTGCCAGCAGTTTACCAACCAGAAGGACGACCAACAGGGTGATCGCGAAACCGCCATTCAGGGCTGTTTCCACCGAGTCGTAGCCGATGCCCATCACCTCAGGCAACAGCACTCCGACCCCGCCCATCAGGACGCCTGCAAGCAGCATGCGCCACCAGATCCCCAATTCACGTGAACGGCCCGCGACGGTCTGCACGATGTGGATGAAGCCGGCCGAAAAAGCGCCGGCGAGTACACCCAGAATCAGGACCAGCATCAGTTCGTGCAGTGAACCCATCTCCATCACGGGCACCGTGAATGCCGGGTCATCGCCGAATACCATGCGCGAAAGCGTGGTCGCGCCGACCGCGGCGAGAATCACCGGGATAAAGCTTGCGACCGTGTACTCCATCATCACAACCTCGAGCGCAAACACCACACCGGCCAACGGGGTGTTGAAAGACGCAGCGATACCCGCAGCGACACCACAGCCGACCAGGGCGCGAATGACATTGTTGGGCAGGGACAACCGTTGGCCGAGCATGCTGCCGGAAGAGGCGCCGAGAAAGATATGCGGCCCCTCACGACCGACCGAATGGCCACCGATGATGGCTATTGCGGCGCCGAAGAACTGCAACAGGAAGCCGCGCGGGTTGCACCGACCCTGGTGATAGGCCATGCGCTCCATCACCCGCGCGACTCCCAGCACATGAATGCCCTTTGCAAACCAGCGGAACATCACCGCGAGCAACACGGCGGCCAGCACAGGCAACAAAAGACGGGCCCAACCCGGCAGGGACTCATAGTTCTCGGGACCTTCTCCCGGCAGGATACCGTCCTGGATACCCTCAACGAACAGACGAAACAGGGCAATTACGGCTCCTGCCAGGATCCCCGTCGACAGCCCCAGAACCGCAAGTGGTACCAAAGCGTCCGGACGCGCCAGACGGATGCGCGACTCGTCCAACTGCTCTGACCAACCGGCACGTATCTGCTGCAAGCGCTTAAATCGCATATCCCTGAACTCGCCGGCTTCGACCGGACCATGATGACGGAAACGACACTTGCCAGCTGCAGCGCCCTCGCGCATGCTGAGCTTGTGAGGCATACCACTTCCACCGACGCGTCGTTGCTCCCACGATTTAACGGCCGGCCACACGCAGTTTCAAGCACAGGATATCTCAATCAGCCCATGGCGCTGAACGCAACCATTCACCGATGCACGCTCCAGGTGTCGGATCTCGATCGCGCCCACTACCAGTCGTATCAACTGACGATCGCGCGCCACCCCTCCGAAACCGACGAGCGCATGATGGTTCGCGTGCTGGCCTTCGCATTGAATGCCGATGACAGCCTGAGCTTCACGCGTGGACTCAGCCAGGATGATGAACCGGAGCTATGGCAGCGCTCGCTGGGCGATGAGATTCTGCTTTGGGTCGAAATTGGCCAGCCGGATGAAAAGCGCATCAAGAAGGCCTGTTCCAGATCCGACCGTGTCGTGATCTATTGCCATCAGCACCGTGCGGCGACGGTCTGGTGGAAACAGATCGCAGAGCGGCTCAGAAGATTCGATCAGCTGTCGGTGTTCAGACTACCTGATGGAATCGGCGCACGGCTGGCAACACTTGCGCAACGCAATATGGATCTGCAGTGCACCATACAGGATGGTGAGATCTGGCTATCGAACGAAACCGACAACATAAATTTTGCGCTTGAACGGTTGCGTTAAACCCGCAAACACAATGCGTATACTTTGGCGCGCGTGCCCCCGAGCACGAATCCATGCCCCTGATTCACCCTGTGGCCACAACATCAGAACATGCTTACATGCCGACTTGTCGATCAAATCAGCGAATCTTCAGCCGCAGATTCGCAAACGCCGCAAAAATCTGTTAGTAATCAAAACATCCCACTCGCTGGATGGGTAATGGACGTCGCCCTGCATGTGAACCGTGGTGAGCAAATCTTGTCCTGATGGATAGCGATGCGAATGACGATCGCACCCAGTCGAAAAAACAAATCAGTCGTTTAAAAAATATCGGAGGAATCCCATGTTCGGAAAAAATCTTGTTTTAAGCGCAACCATAGTCGCGGGACTCGTGCTCGGCGCAACGGGTACAGCCAGCGCGGACTCGTTTATCACTATCGGCACCGGCGGTGTCACCGGTGTCTACTATCCGACCGGCGGCGCAATCTGCCGTCTGGTCAACAAGGGCCGCAAGGAACACGGCATACGCTGCTCGGTCGAGTCGACCGGCGGATCTGTCTACAATCTGAACACGATCCGGGCCGGCGAACTCGACATGGGTGTCGCCCAGTCAGACTGGCAATATCACGCGTACCACGGTACCAGCAAGTTCGCGGATGCCGGACCCAACAAGG
>Ga0265303_10002770_pt1 | contig 10914 bp, 10 predicted proteins | sample Helome_2_FD_192494 | JGI IMG/M metagenome (GOLD analysis project Ga0265303, IMG submission 192494) | Marine sediment microbial communities from subtidal zone of North Sea - Hel_20160317 (Illumina Assembly) | ecosystem: Environmental > Aquatic > Marine > Subtidal zone > Sediment ...
TATGATTGAACATATCTACAAGCGGGTCACTATGAGTAAATCGCTCGACGCTACCTATATCGCTACTTGTGATGAGGAAATCAGACAGGTAGCAGAAGATTTCGGTGCTCCCGTAATTATGACTGCTGACACCCATGAACGAGCGAGTGACCGAGTTGCCGAAGCGGTTGCCGAAATTGATGCGGAACTCATTGTCATGGTTCAAGGTGACGAGCCAATGACACACCCAATAATGATCGACACAGCGGTAGCGCCATTCGAAGATGATTTGCAGCTAAACTGTGTAAACCTCGTGCGCAGTATTGATAACGAAGCTGATTTCTATAATACCAACACTATCAAGGTAATAATGAATCAACTGGGTGATGCGCTATATATGTCACGGCAAGCGATTCCAACCTTAGATAAATTAGGGTTTATACATACACTCACTTATAAACAGGTATGTATCATCCCATTCCGTCGCGCAACTTTGTTTGATTACACTCGCTTACCGCCAACACCACTTGAACAACTTGAATCAGTAGATATGCTAAGACTGCTAGAGCACGGCTACCGTATAAAGATGGTAAAAACCGAGTTTGACACTCAGGCAGTTGATACAGAAGCTGATTTAGTACGTGTGGCAAAATTGATGGAATCAGATCCATTACTAGCCTCCTATTGAAATCAGGCGCTATTATCCACAACCGACAGATTCTGTCAGCTTTTTAAGGAGCGCTTATGCAATTGAAATTTAAACTGGCTCAAGCTGAATTAACGATTGGATCATGGATCACGCTGGGTCACCCATCAATTGCAGAGATCATGGCTGCTGCTGGGTTCGACTGGCTTGTTCTGGATATGGAACATAGTGTCTTAGAACTAAGCGAAATTCAAACACTGATCCAAGTACTTGATGGGCAAGAATGCCCTGCCATTGTGCGACTAACTTCAAACCATCCTGACCAGATCAAACGGGTTATGGATGCAGGAGCAACTGGCGTAATGGTACCTATGATCAGGTCTGCTGCTGATGCCAAAGCAGCAGTACAGGCAGTTTATTACCCTCCGAGAGGGCAACGCGGAGTTGGGCTAGCTCGTGCTCAAGGTTACGGAGCACGATTCCAGCAATATCAAGATTGGTTAGAGAAGAATGCTGTAGTTGTAGCGATGATCGAACACATAGATGCAGTTAATGCTATTGATTCAATTCTTTCTATAGATGGGATTGATGCCTATATCATTGGTCCTTACGATTTATCTGGTTCTATGGGGCGGATAGGAGAATTCAATCATCCTGAAGTAACGTCAGCAATTGAACGGGTACTGGAAGCAGGAAATCGATTAGGTAAGCCCGGAGGCATTCATGTAGTGGAGCCAGACCAGGATGAACTACGTCAGCGGATTGCTGCTGGCTTCAGCTTTATCGGTTATGGCCTGGATATCAGAATCCTAGATACGCTCTGCCGTAACCACTTACAAAGCATAAAGGCAAACTTATGAGCAAACTAGTCATTTCCACTTCTTCGTTTGATGTGGATAATAATTCTTGTCTACAACATTTAATAAATTCTGGGACGCATATTGTTGGAAATAGTTATAAACGAAAACTCACTGAGAATGAAATCATAGAGCTGCTTGGGAAAGACACTATTGGAATGATTGCTGGTATTGAGCCCCTGACTGAACGTGTTTTTGCTTCTGCCAAAGGCTTAAAAGTAGTATCGCGCTGTGGAGCAGGCTTGGATAGTGTTGACCTTCCTGCGGCAAAGCTCCGGGATATTTCCGTTTTTAATACTCCAGAAGCTCCGGCCCAAGCAGTTGCTGAACTCACAATGGGATTGATGTTAGCTGCTTTAAGACGAATTTGCCAGACCGACCGACTGCTACGCGCAACTGAATGGCCAAGAATGCAGGGACAACTACTTGCGGCCCAGATAGTAGGTATCATAGGGCTGGGACATATTGGCCGGCGTGTTGCACGGTTGTGTCAAGCTTTTGATGCAAGGGTAATCGCTCATGATCCCTATATAGATCCAACATCCCATGGAGTAGAATCAGTATCGTTAGAAAAACTGTTAGCAGAAGCAAATGTAATTAGCCTGCATCTACCCTATGGAACTGACACTCACCACCTTCTGGACACGAAAACGTTTGCACGTATGAAACCCGACACTATAATAATCAATGCCGCTCGGGGTGGCCTTATCGACGAAACTGCCCTAGATGAAGCATTAATTTCTGGACACTTAGGCATGGCTGCTCTCGATGTTTTTGAGCAAGAACCCTACCATGGCCCATTGATTAAAAATGACAAAGTAATTCTTACCTCGCATATTGGTTCACTTGCCAGAGAATCGCGCAAGTGCATGGAAATTGAAGCTGCCGAAAATCTGTTAGAGGGATTGATTAATGCTGGCTTAATAAAAAGTGATGTAAACAATGTCTAAAGAAATTGCAATTGTTTTTGGTGCTAGTGGTTTTCTTGGTAGTCATGTAGCCGAGGTACTTTCCTCTGAAGGCTACCGAGTACGCTTATTCGATCGCACCCCGTCACCCTACCAACAACCTGATCAAGAAATGATCATTGGTGACATTATGAATCTGAAAGATGTAACTAAAGCTGCGCAGGGTGCCGCTATAGTCTACAATTTTGCTGCGATCGCTGACATAGATGAAGCCCATGAGAAACCACTAGCTACTGCAGAAATCAATATTCTGGGCAATATGAATGTACTAGAAGCGGCTCGACTGGCCGGAGCACGTCGCTTTATCTTTGCTAGCAGCGTATATGTATACTCAGAATCTGGTTCTTTCTATCGTGCAAGTAAACAAGCGGCAGAGAGATTTATAGAAACCTATCATGACCGCTACGGATTAGATTACACCATACTGCGATATGGCTCCCTGTATGGAAGACGTAGTGATAGACGTAATGGTATTTATCGAATGCTCCATGAAGCAGCAGAAAAACGCTCGATCACTTACGGAGGCAGTGGTGAGGCTATCCGTGAATATATTCATGTCGAGGATGCCGCACGTATGAGCGTACAAGTACTGGCACCAGAATTCGCTAATCGCCATCTGATTCTTACAGGGCAGGAACGGATGCGCATTAAAGATGTCATGACAATGATCTCGGAAATTATGCCGTGGCCAGTTGAACTACATTTTGATGAAGCTAATGCAGTACATCATTACGAGGTAACGCCGTATGCATTCCAGCCACGTATTGGTCGTAAATTAGTGCTCAATGAACATGTTGATCTTGGCCAAGGATTATTAGATTGTCTTCGAGAAATTCACAAAGAATTACATCACTCCGGGATAGACGATGATGCCACACCAGCAGAATCCGACAACAAAGCATGAAGGCAACAAATTGGCAGGCCATAATCTTTGATTTTGATGGGGTACTAGTCGAATCAGGAGACATCAAAACACAAGCATTTGCCGAACTTTACCAGTCCTATGGCGATACAATTGTAAATAAAGTAGTACACTATCACAATCTGAACGGTGGCCTGTCACGCTACGAAAAATTTCGATATTTCCAACAACATTTGTTGGAAATGCCGCCACTTACGCAAGATGAAGAGCGAGAACTCGATATACGCTTCTCTAAACTGGTAGTCGAGGCTGTAATTGCAAGTAAACCAGTGCCAGGCGCCAACGAATTAGTGCATAAAGAATCTACTAGAATGCCGTTATTTATTGCCTCAGGTACACCTGAAATAGAACTGAATACAATCGTCACTCGTCGTGGCTTGAGGCCCTATTTCACCGAAGTACGCGGATCTCCAAAGTTAAAGCAGACTCTAATTGCAGAGATACTAACTACGCATAGCCTTACACCCACACGTGTGCTGATGATTGGTGATGCTCTCATTGATTTTCAAAGTGCACGGGCTAACAATGTCACTTTCTTGGGGCGTGTACGCTCTGGAGACAGCAATCCATTCCCAGAACAGGTGAACACGGTGTTCGATTTAAATACATTACTAGCCTGAAACAGTAATATTAATGCAAATACAGTTAATTTATCCGCCACACTAATGGGCTCAATCCATGCTTTCTAACTTATATCTATTCTTAAAGAATCTTTGGTCAGATTTTCTATTGTCCCTTTACAGAATAAAAGGGGGTCATACAGAAGTAAATGTTAGAGGACAGTTAATAAGAATCTCAGTGGATAATTGGCGAACACTCAAACGAGCAAAAACTTATTCTGTTAAAGAACCGGATACCTTAGACTGGCTTGATAAACTTGAATCAGACTCCTGTTACTTCGATCTGGGTGCAAATATTGGCCAATATTCATTATACCCAGTAAAAAAACATGGCGATAAAATTCACGTATTTTCTTTCGAACCTCAGAGCATTAATTATTATTTACTTAATAAGAATATATACCTAAATAAGCTTGAGAATAATATTACGCCCTATTGTATTGCTGTATCCGGAAAAAGTGAATTCTCTAAATTGTATATTCCCAAATTTATCCCCGGGGGAAATCGTTCGCAATTTGGGGAAGCTGACATAAAGAATATGAAAAATCCGACTAATCATATTCAAGGAATGTTTGGGGTAACATTAGATGATTTATGTTCAATATGGAGTTTCCCGCTCCCAAACTATATTAAGATTGACGTTGACGGCATTGAAATACCTATTATTAAAGGCGCTATGAACGTATTGAGCAATCATGCGGTTAAGTCTGTTATCGTAGAACTAGGTACTGACAAAGAACAAAAAGAAGCTGTAAACCTTATGAAACAAGCTGGCCTTGATGTTAAATTAAAAACAACAAGAAATTGGGGTGAAACTTGTTTCGTATTTGAAAGAAGTTAATTTCACAACAAAAAATACAGTTCATAAATTTACATCTATTCAGAATAGATAGTCTAAATTACCCGTCCCTCATATCTGAAAAAATATGCCTGATTTTCTTATGAGAATAAAACCCACTAGTCTCCATACCTCCTATGCGTCAAACATCAGCGTAATACGCCTCGTCGAAATAGTTTCCAGAAAACTTTGCAGCCAAATAAAACTGGGTGACGACGAAGTCTGGGTGTAACCTCAATATTAACTCCAGTGTGACGTTCAATTTTCCAGGCAGCATAATCAATGCAGTCTCGGAATGTAAATGTCGCCTTTGTCAACCGGAGTACCGAGAGGACTCGGCCCTGCCAGCGACGCAATTGCCAGCGTCTTAATGAGCGTCTACGCTCAGAATCATCAGCTAAGCATCGATACCCTATTCCTTGTACCTGATGTTCCTGTGGCAATTTCTCAAGTATTCCTACTAATAAAGGTAAAGCACACTCGGTCAGATGCCTATACTCATCCAGATTCAGCTCAGTAAGTTGGCGTGCACGCGATTCTCGTTCCGGACGAAGTTCAGCTGCGTAAGTGAGCGTCAAACCCTTAATCCAGATTTCTTCCGCAGTTACTACACACGAGCCCAATGCCTTAATGGTGGGCCTAAGAAACGCCACAACTGCATGTGCTAACGAATTGTAAATACACTTCCGAATAACTTCATCTCGGGCATATAGTAACCGCACAGGTTGGGCAAAACGTGCCCACAAGTATGAATGAAACCAGCATTGATTTCCCTTCTCAAATTCTGACATGGAGATCACCGCATATTTGGCGCGAAATATTTTTTTCTGTGCAGATACCTCAAGGTAAAATACGTTTGGAGGTAACCATGTATTAAAATAGCGCAAGTAATGCTCCTTGTAAGCATTACTGTAATCATCCACTACCGTATAGAAATCTACCACTCCATCACCAATTTCGTGAGAGCGTAAGCAAGAACCATAAAGAAGAATAGCGTCCAGAGATAAATTAAAACGTACTTTTAATTCTTCGATAAAGATAGAGAAATCTGCTGATACAGGTTTAGATGCGATTGAAGAAACTGCGGAAACTAAAGCATCTGAGGGTTTCTTATCCAATATTAATTTGTAGAATCTATTTATATACTACCAAGTCAAAAAAGTGACCGGACCAGCTGCAGAGATTTTTAACGGGCCATTCTGGCTTGCTGCACGGTAAGACTCACCGTCAACAATATAATCGTCATCTATGTCCAGTTCAAGAACACTACTATTGTGGCTATGATAACCATCATGCTCCTTGAGGGTTGCACCTCTCCCTGAAACTAATGGCAAAAATGAACGTATAGAATTTTTTCTTTTCTGTCTCACAAATGTAATATGCATCGGCTCCTTTTCCTGACCCCAGTAGGGACGCATACTAAATAACAAGCGATCAAGTACACTGGCAAATAAAAACTGATGCGAACCATCGTAATTTTTTACTCCTACCCTGATGTTAACCATGTTTGCCGGCGCCCATGCCCCGGTACTGCGCCTAAAAAGTAATCCGATAAAATAACCTATCATAATCAGGCCAGAATAAATTTCTCCTGTAATCCTGACTTGCTTGATTCCGCTCCGTGAAAATATTACGGCACGGGCTATAATTCCAACTGCAAAAAACATACCATACACTTTATCAACGCCAGTTTGCTCAATACACAACACATGTCTTTTTAATAGTCCAGGTAAAGTCCTCGTCAACATATATTGACTTAATTTTCTTGCTGAGTCTTCTGGGTCATCGTATTTGACCAAATCAAGTGCTGTCATATTTGTTGTACCACCAGGTATTATTGCAAGAATTGGCCAATCTATATTAGAACATTCTACGAATAAATGACTCAATATTGCTTGTACCGTACCATCTCCGGCAGCGATTACCAGCAAATCAACTCCAGTATCCAAAAATTCATTAACAGTTTCTTTGAATTCAGGCCCGTTCTTTGCTTCTCGAAAAATTACACCGGGAATTTCTAATAGCGCGCTCTTTATCGTATCTTTACGTTTACGGATTCGTCCACTAAGCGGGTTAAAGATCAATCCAACCTTAGCATTTCCCGCTTGTATTTTTTTAATTCGTAACTCTTCTGTCATTAATAATAACCGGTGTACGGGTAAAAATCCGCACTGCCAATTCTCCGTTTTTTTGATTAGGGATAATTTCTTCAAACCACGACTTTAGGGGGCCATGATGCTGCCTTACACGCCATCCAAGAACTACTCGTATGGCAAGAATAGCCGTAGAAATTAAATGCCATATAACCACTGACAAGAATCCGAGATCAGGTTGATTGATCATCCAACTACCTGTCATCAATATTAGATTAGGGTTACGCCGGGCAGTAATCAATCGGTTAAATGAATCAAACTTCCGCCATATGAATATATCAAATGATCCCACAAAAAACTGGAAGACACCTTCACATATCCTCCCCCCAATATAACCAATGAACATTAGCCATATCAATATTTCCACTCCAGGTGCTGATATTGATACTGTGCTTAATCCAATCCCCCATGCCATGTACCAAAGTGGCGGATGAATAATATCCAGGCCATGATCAAGAATATCACCTAAACGACTCGAAGTAACGGTTACCCTTGCCAATTTTCCATCTACAGTATCCAGGAATGTCATAATCCATCCCATCATCAGTCCTATCCCATAATTGCCAAACCAAAATGCAATTCCTGCTAATACAGCAAAAACAAGACTCATTAGTGTGACATGATTGGGTGACAAACCAATACGAACACAAAGATGAGTGACCCAGGATGCAGGTGCCGGCCAAACCCATTTGGTCACTAAATCAGTTACGCCTTTGTATGATCCGGAAAATAACTCTGATTCAAGAATTTTGTAATTAAACCTATTAATAAATAATACATAGGGTGCGTCTTTCTTTTTCAGGTTCTTTTGTTGAAACTCCAAATTCAGATCATCAAGTGAATAATGAGGAAAAACAGAAATAGCGCCTCCACTCCCTTCTCCCAGGAAATCTGCCAGCACACTAGATGCATTACCATCAGCAATATGAATGGCAACTATTTGATCACTATTACTATCTAAAACCAGATTCGATTGTGTCTGAATTAGTGCTGATAGCACCCTCGCATCAAACAGGTGATCGGCACATAGAAATAACACTGGCTCTCCATCAGGAATACTTCCCAGATCATCAACCAGGGTAGTTTTTTTATGGAAAGCTTTTAGCATGCGCTGCAAACGTTCTCGGCCACTTAAACCCCAAACGTTGACTTCACTATCACCAATGATATAAACAAAAGTTGTCATCTATAGCTCTTAAATTATTTCCAAATTTTATATTTTCCTAAAGTCATATACTATGACCTTATCCAAAACCTGATATTACCCATATAGATGAAAAATAATACAAGTGATGCTCTATGCAACATTACTGCTACAAAAAAAGATATCCGGAATAATCTACCTTATAGCCGCACAAAGAACACAAGGTTAACAGTTAAGGAATCTTCTGCAACCAAAGATTAGCTACCAAGATCAGTGATAACCCTGGAAATAGTGCCGTCAGAGCCGGGGGGAAATGTAACAACAAACCTGCATTTGCAATAATCTGGTCAAGAAGATGGACACTGATACCGACCATTACTGCAAGCACCAGCTTATTGGCAAAACCAGTTCTGGATGACCCAAAAACGAAAGGTATGGATAGTAGCATCATAGCAATTGTTGTAAATGCTCCACCTACTTTTCGCCATAATGCTAACTCATATGCATCCGCTTCCTGACCGGTATTTTTTAAAAAACGCACATGTTGAAACAAATCAAAAGGTGACAGACTTTCTGGCGACTTAGTTAAAGTCGAAATATCAGTGGGATTCACAAATGATTCCCACTGCATCGAACTTGTACTTATAGATTCAATTTTTTCCTCAGTCTCACTAAATGTCTTACTAATAACTTCGCTCAATTCCCAAAGATTGTCATCAATAATATCAGCATATTTAGCATGAGTATAAGTCAACAAAGAACCACTGTCGTCAAAATGTAATATTTCTACGTTTGCAGCTTTCTTGGCAGTTATCATTTTACCAATACGCAGTATATTTCTCTCATTTCGTGTCCAAATCCCAAGATTTTTACCAAGTTGCACACTCTGCTCAAGTGCTATGGCCCGATGTAAGATTGCCTTTTGCTGAAGCTGAGGAGCAACAAACTGTTCCAATACGGCAATAAAGATTAATAGGATTAACCCGACAACAAGTGGTGCCATACTTACACGAACAGGAGAAATGCCAGCTATTTGTAACGCGGTTAATTCTAAATTCTTTGCCAGCCGTCCTAATGCAATTACAGTACCTAATAATGCAATAAATGGCGCAAGCTGGATAAATCTTCGTGGCAACATTAACGCGGTGTAAAAAAAAGCATCTTTAACCTGATATGAAAAGTTACCCACATCATTAAGCTGATCTAATAAATCCAGAAAACTAAACAATGGTAAAAGTACTGCAGTTGCAATACACAGACCAACGAAAACCTGGAATGCAAGATAGCGATTTACTATTAATATCATCTGGGCTGAAATATCCGTTTCCAACCGTCAGGAAAAAGCAGACTAAGTGAAACAACAGACATTAATACGTACAACCACCACACTCCGGGTATGCTGCCTACTCTCCCCTGTTCTACCCACGTTTGGGCTAATCCGTTTAAAATATAATAAATCGCAAAAACCAGAGCTGCATAAAAATAAACCCTCTCTCCCTCATTACCTCGAGGAGAAGTGCGACTAAATGGTATAGCAATCAAGGCCAGCAAGATAGTTGCAATGGGTCGGGATAAGCGCCATTGAAGTTCAGCTATATCACGTGGCTGATTTGAGTCCATTAAAACATTAGTCGCTACTGATTTGCGTTTATAATCCAACTCATTACTATCATCGCTAAAATACACTAGTTTCTCAAAACGGGAGACGGTATCTTTTGTAGAAGAATGTGTAAGTTTATATAAGTTACCATCGAATAAATGTATTTGAGGGCGTTGACCGCGAATTGGCTTCATCTGCATCCCTTCTTTAGCAACAAGAATTTCACTTCCACTTTCCTTACTCACATAGTGGAATATATCTCTCATTTGCTTGCCGGATTCATCCTTTGAATTAATGTAAACTACTCTGCCACTTTTCTCGCTTCCATAGAAGCGTCCAGCCTGGAATCGATCTATATTTAACTCAGCTTCCGCCTGAGCATTTAAAATATAATTCTCTTCATATGCCCAAGGACGTACAAATATAGAAAGTGCGCCGCTAATAATTCCTACTGGAATCGCAACTATAAGTACAACATAAATTATACGATTTTCACTAATTCCTATTGAACGTAATACGTTAATTTCCTGATCCCTATTCATTCTGCCAAGTCCAATTATTACAGCAATATAAAGGGCAATCGGCACCAGGACCTCTAAAGCGATTAAAGTCTTAAGCATTACCAACTTCAGCATGGCAGCAATGCCAAGTGACTCTGTTACTGCCTCTGCAAGAAAACGAGCACCAATAAAACTAGAAAATAATCCGGCTAGAATCACAATTAACACCGTGAAAGGAATCAATAGCTCACGTGTAATATATTTCTCTATTATTTTCATGATCGCTCTCTTACAAAGCTTTTATTAAAACCAAATTACTACATACCAAAGTATGTGTTAGTTAATATTATTTTCACGTGAGATCAATACCTGTTTCTCCAGAGCAGATTCTACAAGCGCTATATCCTCTGCCTTATCTACATCTACCCCGGCATTGGCATAGGGAATGATCACTGCTTGTGATCTAACACCAGCCTTAGCAGATACAGCGTTCAACGCCTGATCAAGTTTTGATATCCTTAGTAAATATAACAAAATAGCTATTGGGCCCAATATCTCTCCAACCAGTCGCCAGGGTTGCTTACGCAAGTCTTCCGCTCTTTTCCAGAATGGAACCAAATCACGGCCACGATAATTAAGAAAAGCATAAAGATTACAACCACAAAAATTTCCATCACGAAGCCTTAT
>Ga0265303_10002773_pt1 | contig 10912 bp, 8 predicted proteins | sample Helome_2_FD_192494 | JGI IMG/M metagenome (GOLD analysis project Ga0265303, IMG submission 192494) | Marine sediment microbial communities from subtidal zone of North Sea - Hel_20160317 (Illumina Assembly) | ecosystem: Environmental > Aquatic > Marine > Subtidal zone > Sediment ...
CCAAGATGGGCAAATCATTGAAATTACTCAACGGATTAAGGCTGCCCAATGCTGGACCTACATTGCCCAATGAAGAAGCCGCTCCACCGACCGCCGATTCAAAATCGAGTCCTAAAAAGCCCAGTACCATCGAACCTATAATAAAAGAAAGCATGTATAGTACAAAAAAGGCAATGATATTATAAACAATATGCTCCCTGACCGTCTTATTATTATACCTAACCGGAATTACCGCATTTGTATGCAAGGTTCTTTTGAACTCCAATAATCCGTTTTTTATGATAAGCAAATGCCGCATCACCTTAATACCTCCAGCAGTTGAACCAGCAGAACCGCCAAGAAAGAACAAGCCAAAGAAGAACACCGTTAAAAAGGGGGTCCAACTACTAAAATCAGCAGTAACAAAACCTGTTGTTGTTATTACTGCCACCACTTGAAAAAGTGCATGCCTAAACGAACTTTCCGCCACACCATTTACCATGGGGTGATATTCTGAAACCGGAACATTGGCATTAAAATAAATGACCAATGCAACAACAATGGTGAATATACCAATGAAAATGGAATAATATTTAAACTCTTCATCTCTCAAAACCCGTTGTACCTTACCCTTGAAGGCAAAATAACTCAACACAAAGTTGGTCCCTGCCAGGAACATAAAAAATATTACGATATACTGAATCAAAGGTTGATCGTTCCAAAATGCCAGACTCGCATTTTTTGTAGAAAAGCCGCCGGTCGATAAAGTCGCAAGTGAATGGTTTATCGCATCGAAAAATGACATTCCAGCTACCTTCAATAATAAGGTTTCAGCAGCAGTATAACCGACATAAATAAGCCAAAGACGTTTCGCGGTATCAGTAATCCTTGGGTGTAATTTGTCCCCACTTGGCCCAGGAGCTTCAGCCGCGAATAACTGCATGCCGCCAATCCCTAAAAGTGGTAGTATCGCAATGGCCAAAACAATGATTCCCATTCCGCCAATCCAATGCGTTAAACTTCGCCAAAGTAAAATACCCTCGGGCAAAGCTTCAATATCCTCCAATATTGTTGCGCCAGTTGTTGTATAGCCTGAAATAGTCTCGAAAAAAGCATTGGTAACAGTAGGTATTGCCCCTGAAAACAAATAGGGCAGCATTCCAGATAAGGACATCACAATCCACCCAAAAGTAACAATGATATACCCTTCTTTACGCTGTACTTCTTTTTTATGGTTTCTAGTAAAGTACATTGAGGATACACCAATGAACATGGTTGTAATTGAAGCCAAAGCAATATCAAATGTCACTCCATCATCATAAACCCCACTTACTAGCGCAGCAATGAGCATGAATAGTCCATTAAAGAGCAAAAGCAGCCCCATTAAATGGAATATGATTTTGGAATTCAATGCCATATTACAAGAATAAGCGTTCTATTTTTGGAATGGCCTCGGGCAAGCAACATACCACTACCCTATCCCCAGCCTGTATTTCAAAACCACCAAGGGCAATAATTCCTTTTCCATCCCTTACCACTCCTCCGATTGTTGCTGCCCTTGGAAAATCAAGATTACGGATGATCTTTCCTGTCACTTTAGATGTTGGTTTAACCACGAATTCAAGAATTTCAGCATTGATATTGTTCAACCGCATTAGGGCAACAACCTCTCCTTTACGAATATGCCTAAAGATATGATTTGCAGCCAATAACTTCTTATTGATGAGTGTATCGATGCCGATTGAGTGTGAAAGTTGAAAATAATCCATATTCTCGACGAGTGCGATTGTCTTTTTAATATTTTTGGATTTTGCCACCAAACAAGACATGATATTGGTTTCAGAATTACCGGTTACGGCTATAAAAGCATCCATTGAATCCAAGCTTTCTTCTTCCAACAATTCAACATTTCTGCCATCACCATTTATCACCAAAGCATTTGGAAGGTCATCGGCCAAATCAAAAGCTTTTTCTTTGTTTTTCTCAATAATTTTAACATTGAACTTTTTGGCACATAGGTCACGTGCCGTCTTGAAGCCCACTTTGCTACCGCCAAGAATCATAACATTCTTGATGTCCTCTTTCTTTTTATCGGTCAACTTATATAATTCATCAACCCCTTCTGTAGTTGTTATGAAATATACTTGATCCCCTTCCTTGAAAATAGTATCCCCACGTGGGATTACAGTAAACTGTGTCCCTAATCTTTGCAAGGCAATTGGCATAAAATGAAGCTCTGAGAATATTTGGGCTGCCTCTTTAACCATTTTACCAACAAAAGGAGCCGTTTTTTGAAGTGAAACTCCTACCATAATCAACCTACCACCTTCGAACTCATAGGTGTCATTAAATGCCGACTTGTTCAATAAAAGTTGAATTTCCTCAGCAGCCAGTTCTTCAGGAGAAATCAATTCATCAATTCCCAATTCCGAAAAGCGAATTACATCCTGGTTATCAATAAATTCTGTATTTGAAATTCTTGCAATAGTACGCTTACACCCTAGTTGTTTGGCCAACATACAAAAGGTAATATTCGTTGTCTGGGATGAAGTTACACCAATAACAAGATCAGACTCATTAATCTTTGCATCCTTTAATAGTGATATTGACGTGGCATCACCTCTTATAACCCTAATATCTAAATGATTGTCAGCGTAAACCAGGCTCTCTTTGTCAGTATCAATCAAAGTTATATTCTGAGATTCGTAAGAGAGTAATTTTGCCAAGTGAAAGCCTACTTCACCAGCTCCGGCAATAATAATTTTCATTGATTACAAATGTTGATTAAACAGTTAAGGTTATTATAGCTTAATTGACTTTGAGAAAGAAGTGTCTTATGAGGCGATATGCCTATTTTACAACTCATTTAATGGAATATTTGCACCTAATGCAAGACAAAATTACATATTATATTTGGGTTCATCTTTAATTTCACCACCTAAAACCAAGAGTCAATATTCTTTAAAGTGTAATTAAAGAAATAGCTGATCGCTAAATTGTATCTTTGCCGAAATTTTTTAAATGAGCAAAAAAGTAACGCCCTATCAGGATTCCAATCTAGGAAAAAAAGAACAGGTAACACAAATGTTCGATACGATATCGGAGAATTATGATGGCTTAAACCGAGTCATATCATTCGGAATTGATATTAAATGGAGAAAGCGTGTAGTGGCCATTTTAAAAGAGAAAAAACCAGAAATTCTATTGGATATTGCAACAGGAACTGGGGATTTAGCAATAAATCTTGTGCAAACAGGAGCCAGGAAAATTGTAGGTTTGGATATTTCTCCAGGTATGTTGGAAGTAGGAAAGAAGAAGGTACTTGAAAAACATATGGAGAAAACTATTGAGATGATTGAAGGTGACAGTGAAAATCTGCCTTTTGAAGACAATATGTTTGATGCTGTAACTGTAGCCTTTGGTGTTCGTAATTTTGAAACCCTTGAAAAAGGACTGTCTGAGATTCATAGGGTTTTGAAGCCTACAGGTACTTTTGTTGTATTGGAAACTTCTGTGCCTGCAAAAACGCCCTACAAACAAGGATATCACTTTTATACCAAAAACATTCTCCCGAGAATAGGCAGATTATTTTCAAAAGACGATTCAGCATATGCCTATTTAAGTAAATCGGCATCAGTTTTTCCACATGGTGAGAATTTCAACAATATTTTGAGGAAAATTGGGTTTATAGATGTAGTGAACAAACCGCAAACTTTTGGGGTTGCCACTATTTATATCGCTACAAAATAAATTTATGAAGCATTTTATTTTAGTCTTGATAGGTTTGGTATTTATTAGCCAACCAATTATGGGGCAATTTAACGAGAAACCCGTCCTGAATAAAGAAAATGTGGATAAGGCCTTTCTCAATTGGGGCTATTTTCTTGGTTTTAATCAATATGATTTTAAGTTCGATTATAAAAATGATTCTCGGGATATTCTGGTGAACAAATCTTTTGGTTTTAATGTTGGTCTCATTGGAGAAATGCGTATAAACGAGTTTTTGGATGTTCGCTTTGAACCTGGTTTATTGTACAATTCACGAACGCTGGGCTTTCCTGGTTTTGAAGAAGAACAAGACGCTATAAGGGAAGTGAAATCAACGTATATTAATTTTCCATTGCTATTAAAGGTTAGTGCACGAAGATTTGGTAATTGGAAACCATTTTTAATTGGAGGCGTATCAACCTCAATGAATCTTGGGAGTAATGAAACTAGTTTGGATGACAACTCCGGAGGTACATTTAGAATGAAAAAATTGGTCTACAATTACGAGCTTGGATTTGGGATTGACTTTTACCTGGAGTACTTTAAGTTCACACCTTCCATACGAGGTGTATTTGCCATAAGTGATGAATTGGTACCCGACAATGACCCGGACAGCCCGTGGACAGGTAATATAGCTGCAATGCGTACCCGAGGACTCTTCATTAATTTTACCTTTGAATAATAGCTTCTTTTAAGGTCTCCTAATTTCATTTAGAAAAATTGCAGTAGCAGTGGCGACATTTAAACTTTCCGTTACTTCACTGCCATATTGTGGAATGCTTACCCTTGAATCCACCAAGTTTTCAATTTCATTTGAAATACCGTTGGCTTCATTACCCATAACCAAAATTCCTTTTGATGGCAATTTAGATGAATAGATAGTATTGCCATCCATAAAAGTGCCATAAACAGGCAGATCTGATTTTTCTATATAATGACCCAGATCAGTATAAATAATATTTACTCTTGTTATTGAACCCATAGTGGCTTGTAGTACTTTGGGGTTATAGCAATCGACAGTTTGTTCAGAACACACTAAATGTTTAATTCCGAACCAATCGCAAAGCCGAATAATTGTCCCTAGATTTCCGGGGTCGCGAACATCATCCAAGGCTAATATCCAATCATTTTCATCAACTTTTATAGGTTGGGGGATCTTGAATATTCCCAGTACCTTATTGGGATTCTTTAGGCTACTTATTTTCTTCAAGTCGACCTCTGATATGATTTCAAGTTGGTCACTTGGGTATTGAAACAACTCGACACTTGAACTATAGATTTTATACGGCTCAAAATTCGAATCCAAAAGCTCTTGAACGGTCTTTATACCTTCAACCACAAACATCCCATTTTGATTTCGGTACTTTTTTTGCTGTAAGCTTTTTATAAACTTTATTTGGCTTTTACCAACCATACAAATAATGTATTTTTGATTTCTATGAGGAACGTGTTTCGTTTTAAAAACCCCAGCGCTAAAATAAGCTTATTATTTATTGCTGTTACACTTGCCTCATGTAATACCCTGAAAAGGGTTGGTGAAAATAAATTGCTTCTTACAAACAATACCATTTATGCAGATGAGAAGAAGGTGAACGATGAGGATATTCAAAGCCTAATTATTCAAAAGCCCAATAGTTCGTTATTAGGATATCCCTTAAGATTGAATTTATATAATCTTGCCAAACAAAATCCAGACTCTTCTTTTCAAAATTGGTTGTATAGAAAAGAGAAAAGAAAAGAGCGATTGGTAAAATTGCTTTCTGAGAAGCAAGTTGGTCGTTTGGGGGAATCCTTTTTGGTCAAGGGGATGAGCGTGTGGCTAAAGAATATTGGCGAACCACCAACAATCATTGATACTTCGGATTCACGTAGAACTCTAGAACGGCTCCAGGCCTATTACAATAGCAAAGGGTATTTTAACAACAATACAGCCTATGTTATCGATACTCTGAAACGGCCAAAAAGAGCGGAAATCGATTATAAGATCACCTTGGGGAAACCCTATATGCTCGATACCATTTCAGATAAGATTTCTTCCAAAGCCGTCGATTCCATCTATCAATTGAGCAAGGCCAAATCCTTGATTAAAAGGGGCCAACAATTTGATTTGACCAATTTTGACCGTGAACGCCAGCGATTGACGTCAATTTTTCGTAATTCAGGTATTCGCAAATTTCAGGAAAGTTCAATCAACTTTGCGATCACCAGGGATTCCACAAAGGCAGGAAATGACCAAGCTATGGGTATTGACCTCAATATAGACAACCTCCGAACAAGAAGTAACAATAACATTACGACCTCTGAATATAAAATTGAAAAATTCAAGAGAATCAACATCTACACCGACTTCATCCATAGCAGTGAGGAGGAAAATCACCAGGTCGTCGAATATGGGGGGTATACGATTCATTTTAGAGATAAACTAAGGTTCAAACCCAAAACCTTGACCGATGCCATTTTTTTTGAAAAAGACAGTATTTATAGGGAGGTAAATAGGTCAAGGACCTATCGGCAGATTACGAATTTGAACGTTTTTAAGTACCCATCCCTCGCTTTTACGACCGACAGCCTAAATACAGGGCTTACAGCCAACATCTATTTAACCGAGCGACCAAAATACTCATTGGGTATGGATTTGGATGTTTCACACTCGAACATCCAACAAGTTGGTTTGGCGTTTAGCCCATCATTACAAGCCCGGAATCTTTTTAAAGGGGCAGAAAACCTGAGTTTAACGGGAAGGTTGAATGTAGGGTCGTCAAACGACCAGAGCATTACCGCCACGGACAATCGTTTTTTTAACTTGTTGGAATTTGGGGCAGATGTCAACTTGACGTTTCCAAGAATCTGGTTTCCATTCGTGAATAGCACTAAGCTGATACCAAGTTACACTTTACCACAGACAAGGCTCTCTTTAGGAACCAGTGTCCAGAAAAATATAGGTTTGGACAAACAGACCTTCAATACCATTTTGGGTTATAATTGGACGCCTTCTGATGCTAAAAAACACAATATTGAATTATTGAATATTCAATTTGTTAATACTAAAAACCCCACAAGGTTTTTTAATGTATATCAAAACACGTACAGTCGTTTGGATGATATAGCAACTGGGGATATTTACAATTATGACGACCCATTGGAGTTTCCTGGGCTTGCCGAATTTTTTGAACCTAGCGATGATAATGCAAATAACCTACAATTAATTATCCCGTCTGGGACTACAGGGTTTACAGATTCCATTATAAATAGGACTGTTCCTTCAACAATAGACGATTACAATGAAGTTCGTAGTATTGAGGAAAGAAGGGTGCGACTTACCGAGGACAACCTCATTTTCGCGACGAATTACTCATTCAGCAAAAACAATAAAAACGGGATTACCGACAATAGTTTTCATCAATTCAGATTTAAATTGGAAAGTGCGGGCAACTTACTTTCAGCGCTTTCCTATGTAATACCTTTTAATGAGAAAGACGGTGATCTTTTGGTATTTGATGTACCCTACTCCCAATATATTAAAACCGAATTCGACTATATAAAATATTGGGATCTTAAGCAATCCAACGTTTTGGCTTTCAGGAGTTTCTTTGGTATAGCAATCCCTTATGGGAATTCAGATAACATTCCGTTCGTTCGTAGTTATTTTGCAGGTGGCTCCAACGACAACAGAGCATGGTACCCGTATTCCTTAGGACCTGGAAAAACTGACGAAGTCAATGATTTTAATGAGGCAAATCTTAAAATTGCCCTTAACCTAGAGTACCGTTTCCCTGTTGTTGGCGACATGAAAGGTGCATTGTTCGCCGATGCGGGTAATATATGGAATGTATTCGATAACGAGGATGACCCAGACAAGACCTTTAACGGTATCGATTCCCTTGCAGATATAGCCTTAGGTACTGGTTTCGGCATTCGCTACGATTTCACCTTTTTTTTGATCAGGGTAGATCTTGGTTTTAAAACCTACAACCCGGCAGAAGAAAATTCAAAAAGATGGTTTAGAGACTACAACTTTGCCAATTCAGTGTTACAAATTGGCATCAACTATCCTTTTTAGACTTAATTATTTACTATTTTTGTCGTTCAATTCTAAAGAAACCTAAAGACTTAATAAATTATGGCTCACAATATAAAGCCTGGTGTTGCCACCGGCGATCAAGTTCAAGAAATTTTCAATTACGCAAAGGAAAAAGGATTCGCTCTACCAGCAGTAAACGTTATTGGTTCTGACACCATTAATGGAGTGTTGGAAACTGCCGCTACCCTAAATGCACCTGTCATTATACAATTTTCCAATGGGGGAGCTCAGTTCAATGCAGGAAAAGGTTTGTCTAACGAAGGCCAAAACGCAGCCATTCAAGGTGCAGTTGCAGGTGCAAAACACATTCATCAGTTAGCGGAAGCCTATGGAGCCACCGTCATTCTGCATACGGATCATTGTGCAAAAAAATTATTGCCGTGGATAGACGGACTTCTTGATGCCAGTGAAAAACACTATGCCGAAACTGGCAAATCATTGTACAGTTCCCATATGATCGACCTTTCTGAAGAACCAATTGAAGAAAATATAGAAATCTGCAAAGGGTATCTTGAAAGAATGAGCAAAATGGGTATGACCTTGGAAATAGAATTGGGGATTACAGGTGGGGAAGAAGACGGCGTTGACAATTCCGATGTTGATGATTCTAAATTATATACCCAACCGGAAGAGGTGGCCTATGCCTATGAAGAACTGTCAAAAGTAAGTCCAAGATTTACCATAGCAGCTGCTTTTGGCAATGTTCATGGAGTTTACAAACCTGGTAATGTGAAATTGACTCCAAAAATCTTAAGAAATTCGCAAGAGTACATTTCAAAAAAATATAATGTTGAGCACAATCATATTGATTTTGTTTTTCATGGGGGATCAGGATCTACAGTTGAGGAAATTAGGGAAGCCATTGGATACGGTGTCATTAAAATGAACATTGATACCGATTTGCAATATGCCTTTCTTTCTGGGATTAGGGATTATGTTCAAGATAAAAAAGATTATCTTCAAAGTCAGATTGGTAATCCAAACGGAGCTGATGAGCCGAATAAGAAATATTATGACCCAAGAGTTTGGTTACGTGAAGGCGAAAAAACCTTTATTGAACGTTTGAAAAAAGCTTTTGACGATCTAAATAATGTTAATACTTTATAAAAAAAGTGATTTAACTTAATATGGAAGATATGTCGTCGTGGTTTAAGAGAAAAGAAAAGGGAATACAAACAGCTACCGATCAAAAGAAAGATACGCCTAAAGGGCTGTGGTACAAATCACCCACGGGTAAGATTGTTGAGTCAGAGGAATTGGCAACAAACTATTATGTAAGTCCTGAGGATGACTATCATGTTCGTATTGGTAGTAAAGAATATTTTGAAATTCTTTTCGACGACAATAAGTTTATTGAGCTAGATCCGAATTTAACTTCGAAGGATCCCCTTAAATTTTCCGACACCAAGAAGTACACAGATCGATTGAAGGCTGCCCAGAAGAAAACCGGCCTAAAAGATGCGGTAAGAACTGCAATTGGCAAATCTATAGGAAAAGATTTGGTAGTAGCCTGTATGGATTTCAGTTTTATCGGTGGATCTATGGGTAGTGTTGTGGGAGAAAAAATTGCCAGGGCCATTGACCATGCCATTAAAAAGAAAGTTCCTTTTGTAATGATTTCAAAATCTGGGGGAGCTCGAATGATGGAGGCTGCATTGTCCTTGATGCAATTGGCAAAAACGGCTGCAAAACTGGCACAATTGGCTGAAGCAAAATTGCCATATATATCTTTATCTACGGACCCAACAACTGGGGGAACTACTGCTTCTTATGCGATGTTGGGTGACATCAATATTTCAGAACCTGGGGCATTGATCGGTTTTGCCGGACCACGTGTTGTAAAAGAAGCAACTGGCAAGGAATTGCCTGAAGGATTTCAAACATCGGAATTTGTTCAAGAACATGGCTTTCTGGATTTTATAACCCACAGAAGAGAATTAAAACAAAAAATAAATCTCTATATCGATTTGATTCAGAACAATCCAATTAGAAAATAGGAAAAGCCCTGACAGAATCGTCGGGGCTTTTTTTATCTTAACAATCTTACTTGATAAATCTTCTCAGAATTATTTCTTCAGAAGTTCCATCGGGATAGGTCAAAACACCTTTGGCATCGCAACTTCCGTCACCAAAATCAAGACTAGCCGTTGCATCATTCCGCGTTATTTCCAAAATGCCACTTACAATAAACCTACAGGACATTTCCCTTCTTAAAGGCACAGTTGTTTCTTTCATGAAAATAGTACCTAATTTTCCTGCATACGTTCCTTTTCCAGAAATTAGGAAAACATTATCGGCCCAATATCCAGAACCATATCCTTCAATCCACTCCCGGGTTCTTTTAGCGGTGAAATTGGCAGAAGTACCATCAGGCCAGTTACCGCTGAAACTTGCTTCGGCATCTGACTGCGGATTTCCACTAGCATTACTTCGGGTTCTAACTATTGATGCATCACCCTCAACTGCAACACCATTAAAGATGAAATTCTCCAAAGACATACTAAGTGTTTTTGTAGCCAAATCCATATCCTTTAAATAACTTAGGTGTATGATTCCGCTCAACACATTGCCATTCGGCAGTTCGCATCCTTCACCAAAATCAATGGTTCTTTCTTTACTTGTACTGGTAACCACAGTGGTAATCGTAACACAATCAGGTAGAAAATCAGAATTATAATTGGCTTTAGAGGTAAGCATGATTTCATCAGTGGCATAAACTTCTTCACCAATATTAATGACATCCTCCGCAATCAAATCCGTTTCATCACTCACTTTTAGTTCTGCCACAGTAATAGTTCCTTCCTCAGTAATATTCTGGGAATCATCTTTGTCACAGGATGCCATAAACAAAATTGCCAATAGCAATGATCCTGTAATGTTCACTTTTTTGAGACTCTTTTTCATTTTTTTAATTTTTAATTGTTTTTAATTTGTAAAATGTAATTCGCCATTTATGATTCTAACTAGTATTGAATTGTACTATGGCTCATTTCATAATAACATTTTTTTAACATTTATAATTTGACCAATGAAAACTGAAAAGGTTTAATATTGACTTAAAAAAAGAATGCCTTGCTGCCCGAA
>Ga0265303_10002774_pt1 | contig 10906 bp, 5 predicted proteins | sample Helome_2_FD_192494 | JGI IMG/M metagenome (GOLD analysis project Ga0265303, IMG submission 192494) | Marine sediment microbial communities from subtidal zone of North Sea - Hel_20160317 (Illumina Assembly) | ecosystem: Environmental > Aquatic > Marine > Subtidal zone > Sediment ...
GAGAGAGTGTCGTACGATGGGTCACTCCATCCCTGGTCTTCCTCGGCCGGATCGGGCACGGCGGGCGGGCCGGTCTCGCTCAGGCGCACCACGACGCGCTTCGATTCCCCCGCGGGGGCTCGGACGGGCTTCTCACAGCCCACGAGCCCACTACCCCCACACGCTAGAAGCGCGAATGCAACCGAAACCCAGACCCAAACCTTGCTCGTCCCGTTGCCCTGCATGCCGGACAACAAGCCATAACCCCCGCGTTTCGTCCAAATTGCCGCCGCGCCGTGTTTGGGCGTGTGGCCTCAAACTAATTGAAGCTCAGAAGATCTCCGAGACCGTCATTTCGACGGATGATCAGTAGGCACCTCGCGCTCACGCCGTAGTGGAACGACAGATCGCGTTCACGGGGCGGCGCTCAGGCTCACTGGGCGCTGCTCGGCAGCTCCACCTCCGGGAACTATCCCGCCATGAATTGGCCGATCAGGAATGCCGCACGTGATGCGGGGCTTTTCACGGAACAGGAAAGCAAACTCTTTTCATTGCATCACCTAAGGCACGGTGCGTTCGAATCGCGAACAGACGCGTGCCGTCTTGAACGCGCAGCCGGCTATTCCGGTCACCGACTTGGAATCGACGGATTTGTGGAACGTTCTGAAAGTCCTAAGTGTTGGAAACGAAAAGCAAAGCGAGGATGGCGGAATTGGCAAACGCGCTGAATTCAGGTAGCAGCGCTCGATTGCGATCGTATCGTTTCGCCCCCCGTTCCCGATCAACCAAGGCCGGATCTTCTGAGCGTCGTTTCGTGAGCTCGACGGTCGAGTTTACGTAACTACGATCTGCGCATTTGCCGTACTTAAGGAGGCGGCACGGCGCTTGCCCGAATGCGGTCGAGGCCTGACAGGCTGCGCTGGATGTTGAGGTGGACAACTGACCGGGATCCGGGATAGCTTCCCACGGCGGTTCCGAGCCCAGCTGGCTCGGCAGGAGGTTCTTGATGATTCGATCTTTGGCTTGGCTTGGGCTTGCGGTGCTTGCCCTTTCGGTAGGTTGCGGGTCCGGTGACACTGGGCAAACCGGTTCCGGTGGAGACGGCGGGGCCGGCGGCGCGGCGGGCGTTGGCGGCGCGGCCGGAGGCGGCGGCGCCGGTGGAGCAGGCGGCCTCGGCGGCGAAGGCGGCATGGGTGGCGTCGGTGGCGCGCTGTCGGAAGACTTCGCCGCGTCGATCGTTCGGACGACGTACGGCATTCCACACGTCACCGCGGACGACTTCGGCGGCCTCGGATACGGCGCGGGCTATGCGTATGCGCAGGACAATTTCTGCGTGTTGATGCGCGAGATCGTGGTCGCGAACGGAGAAAGTGCACGATACCTCGGTGACAGCAACAACAACCAGAACCGCGACTACATCTACCGCTTCTTTGCGAGCGACGAGTACATCGAAAACGAGTTCTTGCCGGCTGCGAGCCGGAATCTCCAGCACCTTGCGCTCGGCTACGCGGCCGGGTTCAGCCGATACCTCGAGGAAACCGGGGTCGAGAATTTGCCCCAAGGCCCCGAGGGTTGTCGCGACGCCGAATGGGTTCGACCGATCACCAACGTCGACCTCGCCAGGGTGTATCGAAAACTGATCCTCCGCGCGGGAATCTCGCAGCTCACCAATCTGATCATCGCGGCGAACGACTCGGCTCCAATGCAGTCGTTGGCGAGCTTGGACCGGGGCTTGATCGAAAGCGAGCCAGTCGACTTCTCAGCGCTCGGCTTGCGCGAGCCCACCGAAATGGGCAGCAACGCCTACGGCATTGGCGCCGAGGGGTCGCAGAGCGCTAGCGGCCTCCTCCTCGGAAATCCCCATTTCCCCTGGCAAGGTCCGGAACGCTGGTATGTCCAGCACCTGACGGTGCCGGGGCAGTACGACGTCATGGGCGCGTCGCTTCAGGGCGTGCCGGTGATCAACATCGGCTTCAACGGCGACCTGGCTTGGTCGCACACGGTGTCGACGGCGCAGCGCTTCGGCTTCTTCGTGCTGCAACTCGTCCCGGAGAACCCGTACCAGTACGAATATGACGACGAGATTCGCGAGATCACGACGAACCCGGTCACGATCGAGGTCAAGCTCGGTGACGGCACGATCGAGACGCGAACGAAGAACATATACATGAGCCACTTCGGCCCGATCTTGGACCTCGGGGCGCTGAGCGGCTTGGCTGCAGGCTGGCCGGCGCTCGGCGGTACCGCATTTGCGGTTCGCGATGCCAACATCGACAACACTCGAATCCTCGATCAGTTCACCAAGATGGGCCAGTCGCGCTCGATCGACGAGCTCGAGGACGCGCTCAAAGACATTGCGCTCCCCTGGGTCAACACGATCGCTGCCGATCGTGCCGGCACAGGGTACTACGCAGACGTTTCGACGGTGCCGAACATCAGCAAGGCAAAGCTCGACGACTGCGGGAACACCTTGTTCGGCCTCGCCGTCACCAACCAGGGCATCGCGACGCTCGACGGGTCGCGGAGCGAGTGTGAGTGGGGCACCGACCCCGATGGTCCCGAAGGGCTCCTCGGCTTCGACAATCTGCCGAAGATTCGGACGAGCACGATGGTGCCCTACGTTTCGAACTCGAACGACAGCTACTGGCTCAGCAGCCCGAATATGCTGCTGGAGAACTACTCGCCGCTCATGGGGCGCAACGGTTTCGAGCCACCAGAGCGCATCGAGCAGTCGCTCCGCACCCGGCAAGGGTTCGTTCAAGCCGAGGAGCGCATCGCGGGCACAGATGGGCTAGGCGCCCCGGGGTTCAACATCGACAATCTTCGAGACATCATGTTCGGCAGCCGCAACATCGCGGCCGAGCTCACCCTCGATGACGTCCTGGTTGCCTGCGACGGTGTTGCGGATTGGTCGGCGGGCGACTGTGGCGGCAACCCGTACAGCGCCAACCCAATCGTGGCGGCAGGCGCCTGCACGATCCTCGCAAACTGGGATCGCCGCTTCAACGTCGACAGCGTCGGCGCCGGCCTCTGGAACGAAGTCTGGGGTCGCATCACGCGCGGCGAGTCGTTCTGGGTGGTGCCTTTCGACCCGGACGACGCGGTCAACACCCCGCGTACCGTCAACATGGCCGACGCGGCCGTGGTCGAAGCGATTCGCTGCGGAATTGGCGCCGGCGTGGACACGATGGTCGACCGAGTGACGCCGCTCGACGCGGATTGGGGCTCGCTTCAGTTCCGTTGGAATGGCGACCGCAGCGCCCAGATTCCCGTCCACGGCGGATCGGGCAGCTTCATGTGGAGCGTGATCAGCGCCGGCTACGTCGACGGCGAGGGCTATAGCGACATCCGCGCCGGCAACAGCTACATCCAAACGGTGACCTGGGACGAATCAGAATGCCCGGATGCCTTTGCGGTGCTGACCTACTCGCAGTCGACCGACCCGACGTCGCCGCACTACTCCGATTGGACGGAGCTGATGTCGGGCAAGGGCTGGAACGACATGCCCTACTGCGCGGCGGACATTGAAGCTCAGAAGATCTCCGAGACCGTCATTTCGACGGATGATCAGTAGGCACCTCGCGCTCTCGCGGTAGTGGAACGACAGATCGCGTTCACGGGGCGGCGCTCAGAGATTCCACCGACGTTAGCGAACTCAGCGCGGGGTGCCCGCGGATGGCTAGCGCTTTCGCGGCTTGGCGCCCGCCGGCGGATGGCGTTTGTCCGCCCAAAGTAGTCCGCTAAGGCCTCGGTCGGATCTAGTAGCGACTCAACGCGTAAAGCGGCGCACTGCCACCAAGCAGAGTGCTGCAAGAAAAAGGCTCATTGGAAGCTCGGAGTGGGAGCCGGCCACGTGACAACTGCAGCCCCCGCCGCTCGAAGTGCCAGGCACTTGTCCGCCGCCCTGCCCTCCCTGGCCGGGTTCCCCTCCGGCACCGCCGGCACCGCCTACGCCGGCCGAGCCTCCCGCGCCTCCCGAGCCCACCGCGCCGCCTGCCCCACCCGAACCGCCAGACCCGTTGAGTCCTGCCATCCTCGGACCGGAGCCCGGGGGCACGCAGGTGAAGGTCAACGGCTGGCCCGGTACATCAGCCTCGGCGCGAAGCTCGGCTTCCGAGATCGACCCTTCGGGGTCCGCGTTGCTCACGAAGGTTCCATCCTCTAGCCGAAGCCATCGGCGCGGCTCGTTCTCGATGACGCCCGAGACGACCAGGTCGCACTCGGTGGCCGTCCCCAGGCGCGGCACGACGGACACCGTCGCCGCACGATTGATCAGCAGATCCACCCGGGCATCGACTTGGGGCGTGCTCTCATCGGTGAGAGTGACTTGCTGGCCGACGATAGGAGCGAAATCACTATCAAACGCCATCAGGAATGCTTCCATGTTGGTTCGCTCGCGCTCCGAGAGCGAGAACACACCGGCGTTCAAGAAGTTGGACGCCGTCGCGATGCTCCCATCGTGAAGGAAGCCGAACCCGCGTACCTGGTCGCCCATGAACGATTGATCGACGTCGCCGGTGAACGGCGAGGGGCGCATGCCGAACATGCCGACCTTCTGATAGATGTTGCGAAGGTGCGGGACCTTGAACTCCATCGAAAGGCTTTCGAAGGTCGAGCCGCCATTGGTTCCGAAGAAGCCCTGTGAACGGTCGAGCGTATGGCACCCATTGCAGTCGCTCACGATGTCGGTGATCGGACCAGTGTAGTTGTCGAAACCGGCTTGTTCGTCGACGCGCAAGACGTTATCGAGCCGCCGAATCGGATTGGGTGGATAGCTCAGCTTCAAGATGAAATCCGTGAAGGCCTGCATGTCAGCTTGCGCAAGCTCGCCTTCATCGCGGCCCACCAGTCCGGGGAACGCGACGTTGAATGCGACGAAGGCCGCTTCGCTGTCGAGCGGATCTCCCCCCGTGCTGCCTCCGCTGCGATCGCCCCGCCAGTGCATCGGCCCAGAGTGAACCATGCCTCGGAGGCTCTGCGTGGTCATTGGCCCTTTGAGCGGATCGAGATCCTGCAGGCCGCAAACGGCGCCGTTGTTGAGCGCGCAGGGGTTCGGATTGGGCACCGGCGAGCCGTCTGGGTCGCCGAGGTCCCATGCCAGGTCGTCCATGTCACCGAAGATGTGGCAGCTGGCGCAGGATGCTTCGCCGTTGCTGCCGGTGAGCTTGGCGTCATAGAGGAAGGCCCGCCCAGCTCTGACCTCGCTCGGCTCTGGGTTCGGAAGCGCAGTGGTTCCCAAAACCGCCTTGGTGCCGGAGTCGATGACGACAATTGTGTTGTCGAAGCGCGTCATGACGTACAAGCGGCCTCGCGCCTCGTCGAGCACCAGGCCGCTTGGGCCGCCGTGGGGGAGCGAAATCATGTTCGATTCGCTTGGAACGAAGCTGTCGTCCTCGAGGTCACCGACGTCGTAGACGCCAATCGCCGCCGAGCCGAAACCCGCGATGTAGAGGGTTTCGCCATCGCTGGTCATCGCCATGCCAAGCGGCGTGGCCAGACTTCGGTCCTTCGTCCCGGCCGGCTGGGGCCTGGCGGCGTAGTCGATGTGCTTGTTGAGGTGTCTGGCCGTGACTGTGTTCGCCGAATCGATGATCGTGACTCGCGACTCGTGAAGATGTCCTCTCACGCTGGGTGGATCGCCTGACGGCTTCGGGCCGAGCTCGTCGACCCAGGTTGCCATTCCCTCGAAACGAATGTGATTGCGGGCCTCGGTGTTCGTCACGTAGAGATCACCCGTCGCGGGATTGACGAGCATGTTGAACAGGACCGTACCGATGCCGGAGATCCGACCCGATTCGACCGGGACCGGTGCATCGGCATCGAGTTCGAACACGTCGTAGTCGGGCAGATCAAAGCGAACCGCGTTATTCCAATTGCGACCGAGCTCGTCTTCCCAGTTGCCGGACGAAGGGTTGACGCGGACGATGAGCCCGGCCTGACGGCTCGGCGTTCCCTCGAAGTTGGTGCGAGGTTCGGGAAGCCCTCCGGGGTAGTCATTGCCGACGATCGTGCACGGGTTGGGCGTATCACAAACCAGCCCTTCGCCAGCGGTCATGCTTCGGTTGCCCGAGCGGAATACGGCAGCGTACACAGTTGAACGATCGGGCGTGACGGCAAGGGCGCGTGGGCGGTCTCCAAAGAGGACGAGGCGCGTCAACGGCGTGCCGGTCAGACTCGTGCCCAAATCGTCGGCGTCAAACACCCAGACATCGGCGCGACCGATACCTGGAACCTCGTACTCGCCGCGCGGATAAGGCGTGTTCTGACCACGATGTGCCATGGTCACGAACGCGCGCCTTCCGTCGGCGCCCGCGAATACGATATCTCGCGGCTCGTCGCCGACCAGCAAGGTCCTGACGACGCGAGGTGGATCAGATGCAACGTCGACGATCGAAACGCTGTCGGACAGGTGGTTCACGACCCAGACCTCGTCGTCGTCGAGCGCGGCGACGGCCACGGGCCCGAGGCCGACCGGAACCGCGGCTACATGGGAGAGCCCCGCCTCGACGATGTCGAAGATCTCGAGTGCCGCGTTCGGCGTATTGACGGCGAACAGCCTGGTGCCGTCGGTAGAGATGGCGATGGGTCGCACTTGGCCGGCTTCAAACAAGGTGTAGTCCGGCAACTGCGCCGAGCTCGTGCGCACCACACCGAGCGAGCCCGCGACTAGCAGCACCACCATTGCCAAGGTTTTACTGAGCACCTGCGTTCCACAAGACTACCATGTTGGGACTTGAGCCGCACCGTGACGTCCGTGTTATAGATGCAAAGCGTCGGAGGTGACCGACGGAGAGGTTCTTATGATGAATGAGCTTGGTTTGGTTGGACGGCTTGGTGCGCCGTGGCTGGCCGCGGCCCTATGGCTTGGGAGCCTGGGCTGCACCGGGGGTGGCGACGACGGTCGCGGCATGGGCGGAGAAGGCGGAGAAGGCGGATCGGCGGCTCGGGGCGGTTCGGGTGGAGGCGGACAAGGCGGCGACGAAGGCATGGGCGGAGAAGGGGGCGCTAGCACTCAGCGAACCGCCGTGGAGACCTGCGAGGCTTGGTGCCGCAACGAAGCGCGAGGCCCGAGTTGTTGCGTACAGGATCCGTTTTTCGGAGGGAACTGCCTGGAGGGCTGCTACGATCGATGTGAGAACACGGTCGCCGCGACCGCTTGCGTGGAGGAATGGGCTGCGGCGCGCGAGTGTCAGCTCGAGCTCGCCTGCGACGACTTCTTTCTCGAGTGCGAGCCGCTCAACATTCGATTCAACGGCTGCGAAGCGCGAATCAACGCAGAGCGGAACGGCTCCTGCACCGCGGCGGCCGAAGGTTGCGCCATTACGGAGGCGGAGTGTTTGGCGACCTTCGACGTAGCGTCCATCCCGTGCCTTTTTGGATGGGAGGACTATCTGACCTGCGCGTCGGACAATTTCGCTACCTGTGAGGAATGTGTAGGGTTTACCGAGCCGTTCGGGGAGGATTGCGGCTGGCCGAGCAGCGCGGGCACTGATGTCCCGTTCGTCCCGAAGAGCTGCGATACGTTCAGCTTGCCCCCGGCCGGCTGCGGCGGACCATGCCCTGGCGGCAGCGACACGGAGTGTGGCGGCGGGACCTACTGCGACGAGACGGTGTGCGAGGCGAATTGCATCGCCAACGGAGATTGCGCCAGGGGTGAGGCATGCAGTGTGCGTGGACGATGCTTACCGACGGTGGGCGGCTCGCCGCTTTCTTGCTCCTGGTTCGATGACCCACCTGCCGGATGTGGCGCGAGCTGCCCCGGCGGCAGCAATCTCGAGTGCCCAACGGGTACGTTCTGCGCCGGAGAAGTGTGCGACGCGATCTGTCGTTCCGATGCCCAGTGCCTCCCCGATGAACGCTGCAACGCGCTCGGGCTCTGCGAGGAGGTCCCTCTTGCCGAATGCAGCGACGGGCGGTCCCTCGACGAGACATTCACGAGCGACAGCGCCTCGTTCACCTGTAGCTTGCTCGGCGTGTTCGATGCGGTGCTCGAAGCGGTGCTCACCGCGAGTCCCACCGCGCCCCTGGTCGCAGGAAGCAATACCTACGACCTCCAACTGTCCGTCACCTTCGACGAGAACACGGCCGACTTCTTTGACGGCCTCGGGATCACGCTCCTGAGGTTCCAAGCGCTCGCGGGCAGCGTGGTACCGAGCCTGGGAACGGCCTCCGGAAGCACGGCCGAGCTCGTCAACGATCCACTCCCCTGTGACGTTTCGGTTAGAGCGAGCAGCCCGGTCACGGTGGTCATGCCCATGGGGCAGGCGACCTGGAACCTCGACGTTGGAAGCACGCAGGAAATCAGCCTCGAGGACGTGTCGCTCACAATCGAGGCCCCCGGCGCCGGGATCGAGGTGCCTCTTTCCACAGAGCCAGGCGGCGACTGCGCCTGGGACATGAGCCCGCCCAGCGTGAGCTTCGCCTTGCCGTGAAATGAAGAGCCTCGTGACCGCTCGCCCACCCCGGACGGCAGCTCGCCGTGAGGCCATTTATTTCGGTGTCACTCGGGGCCATCTCGTTTAGCCTCCGAGTCGCATGAACTTCTCGGTCGACCAATTGCCACGACGGAGGGCTAGGGGCGATGGAACCATCAACTATCGATTCCCCCCTGAATCGTCGGGGCGGTGACGCAGGGTCGTGCCATCGGCGTCGTGCGTGCGTCCAGCGTCGACATTGAGGTGTGGGTCGGGCAATACCTTGTCGACGTATCGGCTGAACTGGCCCCCGAAACGGGTGCCACGTAACAAGGCTATTTCCTCAAGAACTTTGCGCTGCGGTTCGATTCACTCGCCGCTATCACCTCGAACGCGGTGCAAGACTATCCGCGAGCACGCTTGCGGCAGGTCATGCGCGGCCGGCTATTCCGGTCACCGATTCGGTCTCCGATTTGAAATCGACGGATTTGTACGCCGTCACGAAAGTGCTAAGTGCTGGAAACGAAAAGCAAAGCGAGGGTGGCGGAATTGGCAGACGCGCTGGATTTAGGTTGCAAGACCAGAACCCGAATGCCCCGCTTTTTCTAAGCGAAACTCCACATGGCCCCGGGTCAGAAGACGTCACCGAGCGTCCCCGATGGACTCATTTCGGTCACGGTGACCGGAATGAAAAGGGCCTTGCGCCACTGTCCGACGTCCGTCGGGCTGCCGCCGCGCTGCTTCATCGGGTAGCCGACGGCGGCGAAATTCCGATGGCGGTGTTGCGCGAGTTTGCCGAGCTCGTGCTGCACTCGGAGCTGGTTGCGGGTGCCCGCGCGGTGCTCGACGGGCTGCCTGAGTTCGCACTGAGGCGTGCTCTCGAGCTTGCGAGCGTGGTCTTGGCCGTCGGTGTCGGTGCTGAGCGCGAGCAAGCAAAGGAGGGGACGAGGTGAAAGGCGGCAGAGCACGGAAGCCGAAGTCTCAAATCGTTTCGTTCCGTGTCGATGAGGATGACTTCATCCGCCTCGATACCCTCGCCCAGCAAACCAGCCACTCGCGTGCAGAGGTGCTTCGTCGATGTCTCGTGGGTGCTCCCTTGAAAAGCACCATCGATGCACAGGCGCTCACCGAGGTTGCGCGGGTGCACGCCGACCTCAACCGCCTCAGCGGCCTCCTCACGCTTGCCATCCGAGAGGGAGTTTCTGACCCGTCCGGCCTCACGCCGCTTCAGTCCAGAGCGCGTGATCGCGAGAACGTCCCGCAGAGGGCGGCGGACCACGAAGCTCCGCACGGGATCGACAGCTTTGCTCGCTGGGCCCGAAAGAAGCTCGGTCCCGCACTTCAAGCCCGGGAGCTACGAAGCTGGGACGACCTGCATGAAGTGTGCGCCACCCTTGGCGTGGTGCTTCGGCCGCATGGCAACGGGCTCGTCTTCGAGGATGTCGAGCAGGGCGTCCGTGTGAAGGCGTCGTTCGTCGGCCGTGAGCTCAGCAAGCCACGGCTCTGCCAACGACTCGGAGCCTTCGAGCCAGCGCCCGCGCATCAGCTGGAAGCGGCAAGCACTGCGACCCGGCGGTACTCCCCCGCCCCGGCCATCGCACCGCAGGGCTTGTGGAAGGATTACGGGCAAGTCTCTCGACCAGGCCCGTCTACAGCGCCAGCACGCCTGGAGCAGCTACCGAGACACCGCCTCTCGCGAGCGTCGGCGGCTCAAAGAAAAGTATCGACACCAGCGAGGTCTCCTCGCCGCCCTACCCGTGTCTGGGCACGACCGACAACGCCTTTCACAACAACTGGGGCTCCGCCAAGCCCTCGAGTCCCGGGCCCTCAAGTGGAAGCTCGCAGTCCGACGGAGAGCGATTCAGAGGACTCCACACCCTGACACGTGGCGTCATTTCGTCGCTAGTCGCGCCGCACACCGCGACGCCCGTGCGATTCGACTTACACAGCGACGAGAGCGGGAGCGAGGCGGTTCCGACCCAGAAAGAGAGCTGTGAGATGCGAGGAGACGGGGTGAAGATGCAGATAGGCGAAACGGCCACTCGACATAACAAGCTAGTGCCACGCAGTTCGGTTCTTAGAATGAGCCCGATGGGCTAAGACAGATCCAGTGCACTGTGCCGTTCAAGAAGACCGACATCCTACAATCGATCGCGACGTTGCCGACCGCCATTCCGGGGAAGTCCTACCGCGCCAATGAGCAAGACCTGGCCGGTGGATGTTTGCCGTTTTTGTTGGACAGCATCCTTTTTTACAAAGACGTGCTCAGAGATGACGGGACTCCGAGTGCAAGCGACGCGCTGCTCGACCAAAAAGTTAGCGTTGGTCGCGCAAATTTTGCGCCACGAACCGGTCTCGCGAAACCGCTTCGCTCGCGGATTCAGCGTCACTTCGCTCACCACATTTCGCGTTACATCATCTATAGTTGGGGCGTCGGTAAAGGAGGCATCATGGGACGCGTATTCGTGATTGGTTTGTCGTGTTTGTTCATGCTGGGATCGTGCACAGGCGAT
>Ga0265303_10002775_pt1 | contig 10903 bp, 10 predicted proteins | sample Helome_2_FD_192494 | JGI IMG/M metagenome (GOLD analysis project Ga0265303, IMG submission 192494) | Marine sediment microbial communities from subtidal zone of North Sea - Hel_20160317 (Illumina Assembly) | ecosystem: Environmental > Aquatic > Marine > Subtidal zone > Sediment ...
AATAAATATGGGTATATCACTGGGCTAACACCCGCAGAACGGATTCAATCTCCTGAAGGAACCTGGGAGCACAACCTGAATGCCGGGGCTACTACTGATGATACCAGATGGAAGTACTTTATGGTTGCTTATATTGACACCTATTCGCCGGACCTCAATGCGAAGCATTTTGCAAAATTTATTACAGATTATTATAAATCCATTGCTTCAAAGCTCGGGGATAAAGAAATTCTAGCCTCGCCCGATGCCCTGGATGCCAGATTGGAAAAGGTAGATTGGATCAAAGAATGGGCAAGGGTGGCACTGGCCTATCAGAAAAGTACAGAGGATTACCTCGTGGCTCAGAATAGGTTTTATGGAGGGGAAATGTCCTGTGCAGGCATGTTATATTCCCCTGTGTTTGGTTTGTTGGAACCCAACCCCGAGATAGCATATCTCACAGCCTACAAACATTCACTTTTTGATCTTGGCTATGCCAAGGATATTTCCGGACTGGTGGCTGCCATGACACAAATGGCGATGCGGACCACAAATATGGATTCTATACTCAATACCTCAGTTTTTATAGACCCTCTGCGTTATCAGGATAGCAGGCTCGTAGGACGACTTTCCTACAATACAGCAGACGCCACCAGAAAATATGTAAACATGTCCCGGGAAATAGAAATATCAGATTCTATCTCATTAACGGATTCATTGGAGATAAAAATTCCTGATCATTTTAAGGGGACCAAAACGGATTGGGCACAGCAGGATTTTGTTTATGCGCTATTGGAAGAAGACGAAAAGGCCATTGCTTTTCATGCCGGCGAGATCTGGCAAATTCTCATAGCCGGACTAGCTTTTGGGGATGGCGATTTTGAAAAGAGCATTCAGTTTATTGTAAATTATGGCAGAGATAATGATACCGTAGCTGCCGTAGCCGGAATGATACTTGGTGCAAAAGACGGATTTACTAAATTACCCCTGGAATTACGCGCTGAAGTACTTCGTGTTAATAAGGAACAATTGGGCATAGATCTGGAGGCACTTTCATCCAGAATGGTTGAAATTATGCTGCCTGAAACTGTAACTTCAAATTAAAATGGCTATAAAAAACTTTATACATGAAGATTTTTTATTGCAGACCTCTTTTGCGAGCAGACTGTACCACGACTATGCCAAAGATCTGCCCCTTATTGATTACCACAATCATTTGTCGCCTAAGAAAATAGCAGAAGATTTCAGGTTTGATAATATCTCTCAGGTTTGGCTGCATGGCGACCATTATAAATGGAGAGCTATGCGGACACTTGGAATCGATGAAAAATTTATTACTGGGAATGCCTCAGATATAGAGAAATTTGTAAAGTGGGGGGAAACTGTTCCATATACAGTTCGAAATCCCTTGTATCATTGGACACACCTTGAATTAAAGCGTTACTTCAATATTGATGTGCTCCTTGATCAAAATAACGCGCAAGAAATTTATGATACTTGTACTGAACAATTACAACGTCCGTCGCATAGTACGGTGGGTCTCTTAGAACAAATGAAGGTTGAAGTCGTATGCACAACGGATGATCCTTTGGATACGCTTGAATACCACAAAAAAGCGAGTAACAACCCTGGCCTAAAATTATTGCCAGCATTTCGGCCCGATAAAGCCTATGCAGTTGAAGACACAACTGACTTTCTTGAATATTTAAGCCAAATGGAAGGTGTTGTCGACAGTTCAATCCATTCCTATACCGATCTTTTGGAAGCACTAGAATCAAGGATAAATTATTTCCATGAAACTGGTTGCAGACTGGCGGATCATGGTTTGGATTACCTCCCTTATTATAAAAATGAAACTTTTAATATCTCAAAAATATTTAATAACCTAAAAAATGGGAAGTCACTTAATTCAGATGAAGCGGCCTATTTTAAATCTGACGTATTAAAATTTCTATCAAAGTGTTACCATAAAAAGGGTTGGGTGCAGCAATTTCACCTCGGCTCCCTCAGAAATAATAACCAAAGAATGCTCCAACGACTGGGTCCGGATACCGGATTTGATTCTATTGGCGATTTTTCACAGGCAAGTTCCTTAAGCAATTTCCTGGATTACCTGGACAGTACAGATCAGCTAACCAAGACTATTATTTATAATTTAAATCCAGCAGACAACGAAATTATCGCCGCGATGATCGGGAATTTTAACGATGGGAGCGTAAAGGGTAAAATTCAATTTGGCTCTGCCTGGTGGTTTCTGGACCAAAAAGATGGCATGGAAAAACAATTAAATTCTCTTTCTAACATTGGTCTGCTCAGTTGTTTTGTAGGGATGTTAACAGATTCCAGGAGTTTTCTGTCATTTCCCAGACATGAGTATTTTAGGAGAGTACTCTGCAATCTTATTGGCAATGACGTAACAAATGGAGAATTACCCGAAGATGAAAAATTGTTGGGCCAAATTGTGTCAGACATTTGTTACCATAACGCAAAGGCATATTTTCCATTTTAGTTTGAGTAGTACTTCAGGAATTTAACTTTCTTAAGTTATATTTGGAAACAAGAACGGGATTCAGGTAATCTGTGTTCATAAATGGCCTAAAGGAATTATACTTAACATATTATCAATGTCTGATTTATTTTCTGTAGACAACAAAATTATTGTCATTAGCGGAGCCACAGGAGTATTGGGTTCCGCTATGACCGCCTATCTGGCAAACCAAGGTGCCAAAGTAGTTGCCTTGGGGAGAAATCCGGATAAAGTAAATTCTTTAATCGTAGAAATTAAAGGTACACGGCATAAAGTATCTCCTCTGATTGCTGATGTAACCAATGAGCAGGATTTGAAACGCGCAAAATTGGAACTTGAAAATAAATTTGGGAAAATAGACGTCCTGATCAATATGGCAGGCGGGAATATGGCAGGCGCAGTGATTACTCCGGAGCAAACCATATTAGATGCCCGAATAGATGATCTGAATAAAGTAATGGAATTGAATTATATGGGTTCCTTTCTTCCTATAAAAACATTCCTGCCATTGTTTCTGAAAGATTTAAAAGGAAGTATCATAAATATTTCTTCCATGGCAGCTCAAAGGCCTATAACCCGTGTGCTGGGATACGGCTCGGCGAAGGCGGCTATTGATAACCTCACCAAATGGTTAGCTATTGAATTTTGTAATAAACACAGTGTGGACTTAAGAGTAAACGCTATTGCGCCCGGTTTCTTTTTAACAGAACAAAACCGTATGCTGCTTACCAAGGCAGATGGCGAATTAACAATACGCGGCAAACAAATTATAGCGAATACCCCTATGGGTAGATTTGGTAATCCTGATGAACTTTATGGTGCGCTTCAATGGCTTTGCAGTGATGCATCAAAATTTGTAACAGGAACAATTATTCCGGTTGATGGTGGTTTTAATGCATATTCGGGCGTATGAGAACAATGGAACAAACTATGCGATGGTATGGGCCAAAGGATCCTGTGACATTGAAGGATATAAGACAAGCCGGAGCAACAGGTATTGTTACTGCATTGCATGAAATACCAAATGGTGAGGTATGGAGCTTAGAGGCAATACGAAACCGAAAACGTCTCATAAAAGATGCCGGATTGAGATGGTCTGTTGTAGAAAGTGTCCCGGTTCATGAATTCATTAAGAGGCGTAGCGGTAATTTTCAGGAACTTATTGAAAACTACAAGAAAACCGTCATAAATCTGGCCTCAGAGGATGTCAATATTATCTGCTACAATTTTATGCCCATTTTAGATTGGATTCGAACTGAATTGGATCATGAGCTTCCTAACGGTGCAAGAACATTAAATTTTGAAATGAAGGTCCTTGCCGCTTTTGACTGTTTTATACTGAAGCGAAAAGGGGCCATGGAATCCTATCCTCCCGGCATTATTGAAAAGGCCGAATCTTATTATAAAAGTTTGGATGCTAAAGGGATGGAAAAATTAAAAAGGACTATCCTGGATAATCTCCCCGGGGCAGAAGTTGGTTATACCCTGGATGAATTTCAACTTGCATTGGATAATTATCAAAATATTGATAGCGCTATTTTGGAAAGGAATCTGCATCTTTTTCTCAAAGAGGTACTTCCTGTTGCTGAGGAAAATAATGTTTTTCTGGCCATCCATCCAGATGATCCACCTTTTCCTATTCTGGGTCTACCAAGAATTATGAGCACCACATCTGACATAAACCGGATCCTATCGGAAAATGACAGCCCAAATAATGGGATTACCTTTTGCACCGGTTCACTTGGTGTAAGGGAAGATAATGACCTGGTACAAATTGTGAAAGACTATGGGAATCATATTCACTTTGTTCATCTCAGAAGTACGAAAAGAGATGAAGTAGGAAATTTCTATGAGGCCTGCCACCTGGAAGGAGATGTACCCATGTATAGTGTGGTAAAAGAACTCCTTCAATTACAGGAAAAAAGAAATAAACAATTACCTATGCGCCCGGATCATGGTCAACAAATCTTAAACGACCTTAGCTCGAAGACTAATCCTGGTTATCCGGGGATTGGGCGACTTAAAGGTTTGGCAGAATTGAGAGGACTTATGCATGGAATTTTAAATCAAAACAATTAAGGGCTTACCATATTGGCTCTGCCGCGCTTACTTCAAACTCATTAATTGTCAAAATATCAGTTGATGAATTTTTGAAGGTTAGATTTGTATAGTTTTCGTTGGGAAATATCTGTGCCGTCATCACACGCTGTCCATTATTGATAAAAATTTCAACGGATGACCAGTCCATCAGCACCCTCACTTCAATTTCCCCATCCGGTATATTAGTAATTGGCAATTTCTGAATATTTTTCCCAAACTCTTCTTTGAATGTCGTTTTCCCCGATTTGCTTCGATCTAATAAAAACAGTTCCTGATTCCCATCAAAGGTCAATACCAGTTGTTCGCTTAAAGAATTATTAAAGGAAAATTCAAAATTTCTGTTGGGAGTTTTAAACCTTATTTCTGCCTGATTATAATTATCAAAGGAAATCGTTTCGGATGTCCCAACCGCCATCTCAAAGTCCTTTTTCAATTCTGATTTAAAGATGGTCCCGAAATTTTCCAAAGGGTAATTGGTCAATTCATATGAATTTCCCGATTTAATAAGTGACAAACTTCTAGGCACGGTCATTGCACTTCGCCATTCCTTGGTTGGTGTATCTCTTGCGTAAGCCCAATTGCTCATCCACCCAATAAAGATTCGCTGGTTATTTGGTTCGTTATTATAAGTTATCCCAGCATAATTATCCGTTCCCCAATCTATCCATTTTTCCTCTTTTTGATCGGATGTAAATGTGGACCCGTCAAATTCACCGATAAAATATTGGGTCCCGCTACCTCCGTTTGGCGCACCAGGATTTATGCTAATAATAAGAACCCATTTTTCCTCCCCTGAACCGGAGACTTTTAATGGGAAAAGATCAGGGCATTCCCAAACACCTCCATGTGCACCCACATCCTTCCCGAATTCACTTAAAAAGGTCCAGGAAATCAGGTCATCAGACCTATAAATTTGGGCATAGTCTCCAGCTACCAATACCAGGATCCAACTCTGAGTGCCTTCATGCCAAAAAACCTTGGGATCTCTAAAATCCTTTATTCCTTCATTCCCCAACACCGGGTTACCCAGATATTTATTCCATGAGTCTCCATTATCCAGGCTATAAGCGATGCCCTGTGTCTGAAAATCATCAGTGCCATCTTTCTCTTTGTTTATGTCGTGGTAGGTAAATATGGCTACCAGCGGGGGATTATCCTGAGTTCCCAAACCGGATGAATTATTTTTGTCTACAACGGCACTCCCCGAAAAAATATAACCATGCTCATCAGGGAATAAAGCAATGGGTTTATGTTCCCAATATACAAGGTCTTTACTAGTAGCATGGCCCCAGTGCATAGGCCCCCAAACAATATCTTCAGGATAGTACTGGTAGAACATATGATATATCCCATTATTGTAAACTAGTCCGTTAGGATCATTCATCCACATCTCTATAGGTGTAAAATGGTATTGTGGTCTATATGCTTCTTTAAAAAATGATACTTCAGGCATAGAAGCTATCTCAGTATTTATATCCACTTCTTTATTCTTACATGAAAAGATAGAAAGTACGAGCAAGTACATAAAAGGATATATGATATGAGTTCTCATATTGATCGGTTGCATTTTATAAAAATACATTTTATTTACTGGACCTGAAAAACGCAACTATAAGTGAATATTTTACCTAAATGAGTATCTTTACCCAAAGAATTATTCTATTATAATGCTGTATTTGATAAACTTTTTATTTTCCTTTATTCTACTGCTTTCTGCTAGTGCACAATCTTCAATAGAACAGGCTCTTAATTGGTATAATAGCGAAAGTGTCCCTTACATCAAAGTGGCAGAAATGCAAAATTTTCATGACCAAATTATACTAGATGCAAGAGAATGGGGAGAATACAACGTAAGTCATCTAAAAAATGCCGTCTGGGTAGGTTATGATGATTTCAAATTTGCAGATGTGGAAAAAAAATTGCCTGATAAAAGGGCAAATATTGTTGTCTATTGTTCTATTGGGGTTAGATCTGAGAATATTGGCGAAAAACTTTTGGAATCCGGATATTCCAATACCAAAAATTTATATGGCGGAATTTTTGAATGGACTAATCAGGGGTACCCGGTTTACAATTCTAAAGGCGAAAAAACCAAAAAAGTACATGCCTATGGTAAGCTATGGGGGAAATACCTGACCAATGCAGAAAAAGTATATAAGGAATAATTCATAAATAAGGTTGGAAGAAAACAAAGAAAGATTACTACTTATTTTTACGAGAAATCCCGAATTAGGAAAGTGTAAGACCAGATTGGCAGCAACAATAGGAGATCAGGCAGCACTGGATATTTATATGATATTATTACGGCATACAGCTGAAATCACTAAAGACCTTAATTGTTCAAAAGAAGTTCATTATACCGAAGAACCCGCGACGAATGATTTATGGGATAAAATGACCTACTCCAAACACTTGCAAAAAGGCAAAGATTTGGGAGAGCGAATGTATAATGCGTTTAAATCTGGATTTCAAAAGGGTTATGAGAAGATCATCATAATAGGAAGTGATATTTATGATTTAAACAGCGAAACCATTGAAGAAGCTTTTACAGAAATGGTAAACTCTGATTATGTAATTGGACCCGCTGCAGATGGTGGTTATTACCTTATTGGGATGAAGTCATTGAACAATGAAATATTCTTGAACAAGACCTGGGGAACAAATAATGTTTTGAATGAGACACTGAATAATCTGGGGCATAAGAAGGTAAAACTACTGCAAATCAAAAATGATATAGACGTATATGAGGATTTAAAAGATATTGATGTTTTTCAAACCTTTTTAATAGCTTAAACCTATGACTAAAAAGCAGCTGGAAGAATCATCTAATTACCTCAGAAATAAAGGCTTTGAAAGTCCTGAAATTGGGATTGTATTAGGTACAGGACTTGGTAGATTAGTAGACCATATAGAATCTAGTGTTGTAGCCCATTACCACAACATTCCTTTTTTCCCATTAGCTACTGTTGAATTTCACAGTGGTAAACTTATTTATGGTAAGCTCGAAAACAAAAAAGTAGTGGTAATGCAGGGTCGTTTTCATGTTTATGAGGGTTATGAGTTCGATGAAGTTACCTATCCTATTCGGGTAATGCGGGAATTGGGAATAAAGAAGTTGTTCATCTCCAATGCAGCAGGAGCTATCAACCTAAACTTTAAAAAGGGTGATATTATGCTCATAGAAGATCATATTAATCTTCAGGGTGGATCACCTTTGGCATTCAAAAATGTCGCCAGCTTCGGGGTTCGCTTTGTAGATATGAACCAGCCATATGATCTGGAGATGTGTGAAAAGATAAAAAGAATTGCCTATCGTGAAAATATTGTTTTGCATAATGGTGTATACGTTTCAGTAATTGGGCCTCAGCTGGAAACAAAAGCCGAATATCGGATGTTAAAAACTATAGGGGCAGATGCTGTTGGCATGAGCACCGTACCCGAGGTTATTGTGGCTAATCATTTAAATCTACCGGTAGTAGCTGTCTCCGTACTTACGGATGAATGTGACCCGGATAATTTGGAGCCAGTGCATATAGCCGAAATAATTAAGGTTGCTGAGGAAACCGAACCCAAAATGATAAAATTGTTTATGGAATTGATTAAAGATTTGTAAATAAGAGAAGTGTCGCATTAAATTATAAAATTTCAATAACAAGAATTAAATACTCCATGTAATAGAAATATTATGTAAGGTTTAAGCTACTAATTCAACTAATAATTTAAAATATTCAATGCTCCAAATAACCTTACTTCTTTTATTCCTTCTTTTGCAGCCCATTTCAATATTGCCGGACTCATTAGCTATATTCCCAATTACCAATGAACAGACTTGTGCATTTGTAGACCACAAAAGCTGGGACAAATTGCTCAATAGCTATGTTGAAGATAATGGCAACGTAGACTATCTTGGTTTTAAGAAGGAATCAGAAAATTTAAACCGGTACCTAGAGCAATTGGGCTCTAAAACAGTAAATGAAAACTGGTCCAGAGAAAAAAAACTGGCATATTATATTAATCTTTACAATGCAGCCACGGTAAAATTGATCTTGAATAACTATCCATTGACAAGTATAACAGACATAAACAAGCCATGGGACAAAAAATGGATAAAATATGGTGGAGAACTCATTTCTTTAGGAGAAATAGAGCATAAAATCCTTAGAAAAATGAATGAACCCCGAATTCATTTTGCCATCAATTGCGCCTCATTTTCGTGCCCAAAATTATTAAACGAAGCCTATACAGAAGATAAACTGCATAAGCAATTGGACAAGGTTACCAAGGATTTTATAAATGACCCCAGCCGAAATATTATATCTGAAAATAAAGTGGAATTGTCCAAGATCTTTAAATGGTATAAAAAAGATTTTGAAAATAATGGTTCCTTAATAGCTTATTTGAACCAATATTTAAAATCATCAATAAATCCTGATGCAAAAATTGAATATATTAAATACAATTGGAGTTTAAATGAAACTAAGTAATAAGCCCACTATAAGTATAATTATACCAGTTCTAAATGAGGAAAACTACATAGTTGATCTTTTAGAATATATTCAGATAAATTCGAGCGCTGGTAATATTAAAGAAATTCTTGTAGTAGATGGCGGAAGTACCGATAGCACCATAGAAGCCGCTTTGAAATATGATGTCTTTGTCCTTCGTTCCCAAAAAGGTCGAGCGAAACAAATGAACTTAGGTGCGAAAAATGCGAAGGGTGAAGTACTATATTTTCTCCACGTAGATACTTTTCCGCCAAAAAACTTTGACAAAATCATTATGAATGCCATTCAAAAAGGCAATAAAGCAGGATGTTTCAGAATGAAATTTGATAGCGACAGCCGGTTTTTGAGATTCTTTTCCTGGTTTAGCAGGATAAACCATAAAATATGCAGGGGTGGAGATCAATCACTCTTTATTACCAAGGAATTGTTCGACAAATCGGGTGGCTATGATGAAGCATATAGAATATATGAGGACAATGAATTTATAGGTCGCCTATACGAGCTTACCAATTTTAAGATCCTTCCGGATCAGGTGCAAACTTCGGCGCGAAAATATGAGCAAATTGGCAACTTCAAACTTCAATTTTACTTTGGAATAATTCATCTTAAGAATTATTTGGGAGCAGATCCCGAACAGCTGTACCGCTATTATAAAAGAAAAATATCCACTTAATTTATTCTGTTAATTTTTAGACTTTACTTAGTCTCGTAGTCAAGAATTACCCCTTCTGAAATCCATTTTGCCAAGGCTTGTCTATTATCGTAATCCAATATACGTCTCTGGTCTTTTTTATTGCGAATATTCCCAATTTCTATAAAGGTCATAGCGGGCAAGGTTTTCTTTACCAGATATAAATTACTCCTGTCTTCAAAGGTTCCTGAATAACTTCGATTGGGTTGGTACTTTTTGTATTTCTTTGTAAATGTATTGTGAATGCTTTCAGCAAGTTTTTTACCACTCTTACTTTTCTCGTGGTAATAGAAAAAAACATCAATATTTTGTCCTTTACTTCTGCTGTCTACATGGGTAACTACTAAACGTTGATGTTTTCCTTTATGCTTTAGAAATAATTTATTGACCGCATTTACCCTTTGGTCGAGTCTGTCCTTTTGGTTCAATGGAATGATCTGGTCTGGCAGGACTACCTCGTCCTTATCCATTTCCAGAATTCGCTCATTTCTAATACCATCATCCGGATCCCTTACAATAACATATACCAAAGCTCCATGGGAAAGTAATTCTCTGGCTAAACGTAAAGTGACATCATAAGCGTACTCATCTTCCGAAATAGACTTCCCAACATATTGGGTCATTGCCCCAGGATCTGGTCCGCCATGTCCTGAAATTAAATAATATACAGTACCCTTTAAACGCTCACTTTTACTAGTTACTTCGGCATATTTCTCACCAAATATATCATAGGAATTATCCTTTACAGTATTATTTGCTCCGTCAACTTTTGTTTCCTCTTTAGGTATATCCATACTATCCTCTGTAGTTTTCGGAATTACATAGGCCATTCCTTCGTATAAATGCAAACTATCCCTAAGTCTTGGGAGGTTAAGAGCAATAAAATCATCATAGGTTATATAGGGGTCAACCCCCTGCTTGCGAAGCAATGAGTAAATACCATCCCCTTTTTGGGCAATCACAGTATTTAGGGAATCCTGGGCAATTAGGATAGTGAATGGAAGACACAGGAGTACTAAAAGAGGTTTTATAAATTTCTGAGGCACAATAATCTGTTTTTACAAAGATTATCAAAAATGTTGCCAAATTGCAAATATATGC
>Ga0265303_10002777_pt1 | contig 10901 bp, 11 predicted proteins | sample Helome_2_FD_192494 | JGI IMG/M metagenome (GOLD analysis project Ga0265303, IMG submission 192494) | Marine sediment microbial communities from subtidal zone of North Sea - Hel_20160317 (Illumina Assembly) | ecosystem: Environmental > Aquatic > Marine > Subtidal zone > Sediment ...
GCGATGAGCGTCTCGTCTTCGAGCGCCTTTTTGACCGGCACACCGCGCGATATAGGTACCTTGTTGGGATCGCCACTCGCGTGCAGGTCGGCCCCGTAGTAAGCAACGTACACGGCATCGTCCTTGACTCCCACGAAATCGAGCACGTCCCGGAGGCGTACGCCCGTCCATTCGGGGCAGCCGATGGCACCGTTGGACCACTGGTTACCCGAGGCCGGCGGTACGAATTCGCTGCGGCCGTTGCCGCCGCATTCGAGTTGCAGCTGGTAGGTGAAATGCTCGAACTGTGCCTTGAGTTCGGAAACCGTCATCTTGAATTCGCGCGCAATCGATTCGCCGCCGAACTCGAGCTCCCAGGCATCCGGATCGACGTTGGTTGTCACGGGAGGAATGCCATTGTTACGCACGAACAGGTGCTTGGCGGGCGTGACGCGGTCATCGAGCAGGTGCGCTGGCGTTTCAGCGTTAACAGGCCGATCGTTCAGGACCACCAGGCCTTCCTTGCCCGGAATCTCGAACGTCGTGTCTGACTGTGCCAATGCGGCTGGAATCAGGCCGCGCGGCATCAGGTGTGCGAACGGAATAGACGCACCGACGGCCGCCGACATTGCAACGAGAGAGCCCTTGGTCAGGAAGCCTCGCCGCGTGATCGGATCGCTTTTCCGCCCCCATAGTTTCTCGTCTGCTGCGAGGGGATCAGCATCGTAGAGTTCATGGATTCCGCGTCTGTTATCTTCCACCGGGCACCCCGTCCGTTATGTATTCATAAAACTCAGGTATATTTTGACATTATAATATACTAATTTGTAGTGTGCTGACGACGATTACCGCAACGATAGAGGTTCCAGGTGACAGATTTACGTGACACGATTCGGGCTGCGATGCCCGGCCTGCTCCTGAGTGCGACCATTGCACTTGCCGTGAGATTCGTTAGTGACCGCCTGGGTGGTCCTGCAATGTTGTATGCACTGTTGTTCGGGATGGCATTCAATTTCCTGACCGAGGATGAACGTTTTGCGGCCGGTATTCGCATTGCAAGCCGCAATATTCTCCGCATTGGAGTCGCGCTGCTCGGTCTGCGTATTACCACAGGCGAGGTGATGGACCTTGGCTGGCCGGTGGTTGCCCTGGTCGTGGGGAGTGTGGTCGCGACTATTCTGTTCGGCGGACTTATCGGACGTGCTTTCGGTTTAAAAGGTGGCCAGTCCGTTCTCTCAGCGGGCGCGGTTGCGATCTGCGGTGCGTCCGCAGCACTGGCGATCGCATCGGTGCTGCCCTCGCACAAGGATCATGAACGCAATACAATTTTGACCGTTGCCGGCGTTACCGTACTGAGTACGGTCGCGATGGTCTTTTACCCGGTCTTCGTCACGTTTCTTCATTATGACAACGTGACCGCAGGCGTATTTCTCGGCGCAACGATCCATGATGTCGCGCAGGTGGTTGGCGCTGGTTATATAGTCTCCGATCAAAGCGGAGAGATTTCAACGCTTGTGAAACTCATTCGCGTTGCATGCCTGGTGCCGGTCGTCGTTTCAATCTCGCTTCTGATGCGGCATCGCCTGTCGCCGGAGTCCGGCAGCATCCCCCTGCTGCCATGGTTTCTTGTTGCATTCGTAGTGCTCGTCATCGTCAACAGCATGGGCTGGGTTCCGGTCGAGGCACATGCTATGTTCACGCCTGTCTCGAGTTGGTGCTTGCTTACGGCCGTCGCAGCCCTCGGCGTCAAGACCTCCCTAAAGGCGCTGGCCGATGTTGGTCCGGCACCGGTTGGTGTAATGGTGGTTCAGACTCTCTTTCTTGCCGCGTTCGTGATCGGCGGTGTTGCACTGATCCGATAGTGAGCCACCGGGCCTGATAACCACGCCAATCTCGCCGCAAGGAGGGCTTATTCATGTCGAACCTGGTTCCGCCGCATGGTGCGGATTCCCTCAAGCCGTTGCTGCTGTGAAAAAATGACGCTCGGCGACGGGCTTTTCTGGCCATTCCGATAGCGCTGTCCTGCGCGGAAGAACTCGGTAACGCTATTGGCGTCGTGATCGAGCGTATCGAGCGCCTCGATGACTATAACGTGCGATTCAAGAAAGCGTTCGACCGTTGGTACTACGGCAAGCAGGAGTCGGCTCTGGACAGGTCCGCGAAGCGCGGTTTCGACATCTTCCGCGGCGAAGGTCGCTGCATGGCTTGCCATACCGTGACAGAGGAGGCCGCGTTGTTCACCGATGGCCAGTTTCACAACACAGGCATAGGTTATTTTGCGACGATGAGACCTGTGGATACCGAGTTCGATGTATTGTTGGCGCGGGCCGATCCGAGCGCGTCGAAAGTTGCCAGTCAGAAAGCCTGAGCAAGGAAACCAAGGTGCCCGATCATCGTGTCATCCCTCAGCGCTTGGCGGCATTTCCCTTGGCGGCTTCGACAGTATATCGCATTGCATTTTTGCTGATTTTCGTCGATATCGCGTCTTGCAAGTTGATATCCAGCTTGTCTGCCAGCCTCAAGGCATAGATTAGAATGTCGGCCAATTCCTCCTTAGCAGCCGCGAGTTGATCCTTGGTAATTGATGATTGTTGGGACTGTTCTTCAGTCAGCCACTGGAAGATCTCGAGCAACTCGCCTGCCTCGCCAGCTAGCGCCATGCTGAGGTTCTTGGGACTGTGGAATTGCTCCCAGTCCCTCTCCTTCGCAAAGTCGGCCAGGCGAGCTTGTATTTCGTCAATGTTCATTTTGTTCAATCCGTTTTGGTTCTGGTCAAACCAATCAAATTAGAGGCAGCCTCGTGTCGAGACATAGTAGCAGGCGGCGAACAGGACCTGGGTCTGATTATTGCGAAGCTCAGGTCGCTCCCATGATATCTTCGCCCGACCACTAATTCGCCGGGAACCTGCCCGCACCCAAATTAGTGATTTTCAACGACCAAGACCATTGATATTTTGCGGGCCGCGCTGAACGGTGAACTACTGAGCGCGACTATAGCGCTTGCCGTGAGATTCGTCAGTGACCGGCTTGGTGGTCCCGCGATGCTGTACGCCCTGTTATTCGGAATGGCGTTCAACTTTCTCTCTGAGGATGAGCGTTTTGCAATCGGCATTCGCGTTGCATGCCTGCAACGGGTCGTAGTTGCAATTTCGCTTCTTACGCGACGTGGTCGAACTCCGGAATCCGGCAACTTGCCGTTGCTGCCATGGTTTCGTGTTCGTAATACTCGTCATAGTCAACAGTTCCGGCTGGGTTCCGACAGAAGCGCATGCTATGTTTGCTCCGATTTCGAGCTGGTGTCTGCTCACGGCAGTCGCCGCTCTCGGGGTCAAGACCTCGCATAAATCGTTCGCCGATGTCGGCCCGGCACCGGTTGGCGTTATGGTGGTTCAGACCGCTTTTCTTGCCGCGTTTGTGATTGGTGGAGTCGCGCTGATCAGATAGTCACCTGCGGGATCCAATGACTCCGCTATGAGGAGGCCGCTTTCATGTCAAATCTGGTTCCACCGCATGGCGGGGGCTCCCTGAAGCCACTGCTGCTGCCCGCGACCGAACGGGCCGAGGAGGCGCAGCGAGCGAAGCACTTGAGAAAGGTGCCGCTGTCGAGCCGAGAGGTTTCCGATCTCTTCATGCTTGGCATGGGTGCTTACACGCCGCTCGATGGTTTCATGGGTGAGGCGGACTGGCGCGGTTGCTGTGAAAATATGACGCTCGGTGACGGGCTTTTCTGGCCCATACCGATCACGCTGTCCTCCTCGCAGGAACTCGGTGACACTATTGGCGTCGGTGAGGAAGTCGCTCTCATCGACGGTGAGACCGGCGAACTGCTTGGCATCATGACGGTCGCGGAGAAGTATGCTATCGATCGCGAATTGGAGTGCTCGCAGGTATTCCGCACGATCGATTCCGCGCATCCCGGCGTCGAGAAAGTGATGAGCCAGGGCCCGGTCAATCTCGGTGGGCCTGTGCGTACGCTGTCGGAAGGCCATTTCCCCAAGACCTACGTCGGCCTCTACCATCGCCCCGTGGAAACGCGCGCGATGTTCCTGGAAAGGGACTGGTCAAAGGTGGCGGCGTTTCAAACGCGCAACCCGATGCACCGCAGCCACGAGTATCTGGCCAAGATCGCCATCGAAATCTGCGACGGAGTGATGATCCACCAGGTGCTCGGCGCGCTGAAACCGGGGGACATTCCGGCTGAGGTGCGGGTCAAGGCGATCGACGCGCTTGTGGACAACTATTTCGTGCACGGCACCATCTTGCAATCAGGCTATCCCATCGAAATGCGCTATGCGGGCCCGCGCGAGGCCCTTTTGCACGCCGTGTTCCGGCAAAATTTCGGATGCTCGCACCTGGTCGTCGGGCGCGATCATGCCGGCGTCGGCGACTACTATGGACCGCACGACGCGCATCATATCTTTGACACGCTTCCGGCAGGCAGCCTGAAGACCGAGCCGTTGAAGATCGACATAACGTTTTTCTGCTACAAGTGCAACGGTATGGCGACGGGCAAGACCTGTCCGCATGATGCCGAGGACCGGCTGGCAATCTCCGGCACGCGGCTCAGGGAGATGTTCGCCAACGGCGAGCCGATCCCGCCCGAATTCAGCCGCGCCGAGGTGGTTGCCGTGCTGCGGGAATATTACGACAGCGCTGCGAGTCAGTGATTGTTCTGATTGACAGAACCACCCGGTACGTTTTACAAATGACGATCGGAAAATTAGAAAAATAGAATATTCTTGAAAAGGCCGGAACCTTCACTGGGGAGATGTGATGTTCACGAGCAATCCCTTCGCCGAGCTATCGGTGTCAATAGCACCGTCTGTCATGCAGACCTATATCGTCGTCATGATCCTGCTGGTCGTACTTGGCACGATTTACGACGTCCTGCATAAGAAGAGCGCCAGATATTTTCGTGCGAACATGCAGAAGTCCAGGGCCGCTGGATCAAAGGTCGCCGGCGGGGAGATGATCTCCATGGCGATCAAGACCGCCGTTGTTGATGTCGCTGCGTCCGGCGAATTCTGCAACCTGCGGCGCCGGATTGCGCACCTGCTGACGATGTACGGTTTCATTGCATTCGCGGTCACCACCGCGATTATGGTATTCCGTTACCCGACACCCGATGTTGCGACGCCGGCCATCCTGGTGCAATTGTGGTGGCTCGGGGCCGCGATGATCTGTATCGGTGGTTACTGGTTCTGGTTTTTCATTCGTGCTGACGTCGCCGCCGAGGGCGGTTCGCCATTTCGCATTATGCGGGCGGATCTTTTCATCCTCTCGTTGCTTGCGAGCGCGACCCTGGCACTGATATGGGCCTACCTGCAGGCGAAAGGTCATGCCTGGGCCACGCCGGCATTCTGGCTGCACATTCTTGCCACCACGCTGTTGTTTGGATCCGTCCCGTGGTCCAAGTTCGCGCACATGTTTTTCAAGCCCGCAGCAGCCTTCGAGAAGCGCATGTCAGCCGCCAATGGGACGCGGAGTAACCTGCCGGCCCCTGCTGACCAACCTGAAAAATTCGGCAGCGTCGATCATCGGCCCCGGAACTACTAGAAGTGGTCTTCGAATCATAAGGAACGGAATACCATGCCGACATTTGTATATATGACACGTTGCGATGGTTGCGGACACTGCGTCGATATCTGCCCGTCCGACATCATGCACATCGATAAGACCTATCGTCGTGCCTACAACATCGAGCCCAATATGTGCTGGGAGTGCTACTCCTGCGTCAAAGCTTGCCCGCAGAACGCAATCGACGCGCGCGGTTATGCGGACTTTGCCCCGCTCGGGCACAGCGTACGTGTACTCCGCGAGGAAGAAAAAAACACCATTTCCTGGAAGATCAAGTTCCGCAACGGGCATGAGAAGAATTTCGAATCCCCGATCCGAACGACCAAATGGGGAACGATTCCGTCACCGGCAGAACTCCCGCCGCCGAGTGAGGCTGACTTCAAGAGCCAGGAACTCGCGCACGAACCCGATGCACTGAACATTGACGAGTTGCCCGCGTTGACACCGGACAAACTCAAACAGGGAGTTGTCTGATGGGCCTGTTTTCACGCAGAAAGACGCATTTTGTAGATTCCGACGTTCTCGTCATCGGCGGTGGCATGGCCGGCTGCGGCGCCACCTACGAAGCCCGCCACTGGGGGCGCGACCTCAAGATCGTGTGTGTCGAGAAAGCCAACATCGAGCGCAGCGGCGCGGTTGCGCAGGGCCTGTATGCCATTAACTGTTACATGGGCATGCAGTGGGACGAGAACCAGCCCGAGGACCACGTTCGCTATGCGCGCAATGACCTGATGGGCCTCGTGCGCGAGGACCTGGGCTACGACATCGCCCGCCACGTCGACTCGACGGTGCACAAGTTCGAAGAGTGGGGTCTGCCGATCATGAAAGACCCGGAAACGGGGCGCTATATGCGCGAAGGCAAGTGGCAGATCATGATTCACGGTGAGAGCTACAAGCCGATCGTTGCCGAAGCCGCGCGCAAGGCCGCCACCGAGGTGTACAACCGCATCATGGTGACGCACCTCCTGATGGACAAGAGTAAGGAGAGCCGCGTCGCCGGAGCCGTTGGCTTTAACGTTCGCACAGGTGATTTCTATGTCTTCCGCGCCAAGGCCGTGATCGTAGCTGCGGGTGGTGCGTCTCACATTTACAAGCCGCGCGCCGTCGGCGAGGGCATGGGTCGCACATGGTACGCCCCGTGGAGCAGCGCATCCGCTTACGCGTTGCCGATTCTCGCCGGCGCCAAGATGACGCAGATGGAAAACCGTATTGTCCTCACGCGTTTCAAGGACGGTTACGGCCCGGTCGGTGCCTACTTCCTGCATCTGAAGACCTACACCGAAAACGCCTACGGCGAAGAATACGAATCCACGTGGTACGACCAGACCAAGGAATTGGTCGGAGACTACATCGATCGGCATCCTGTACCGACCTGCCTCAGAAACCACGCGTTTCTCGAGGAAATGAAAGCAGGCCGTGGACCCATCCGCATGGTCACGAAGGAGGCCTTCCAGGATCCGCACAAGGAGACGGTCGGCTGGGAGAACTTCCTCGGCATGACGATCGGGCAAGCTGTGGTCTGGGCATCGCAGGACATTGATCCAAAACATACGAACCCCGAGCTGACCACGTCCGAGCCGTATGTCATGGGGTCCCATGCCACCTGCTCAGGCGCGTGGGCGAGCGGTCCCGAGGATTATTCGCCCGACGAATACCAGTGGGGCTACAACCGCATGATGACGGTCGATGGCCTGTTCGGTGCTGGTGACACGATCGGTGGCACCGCCCACAAGTTCTCGTCAGGCTCCTACACGGAAGGCCGCATTGCCGCCAAGGCCGCGGTGAACTACATCAATGACATGGGCAAAGACGCGCCCCGGGTCAGCGAGGACGAATACGAGAATCTGAAGGCAGAAATCTTCAAACCGCTCGAGAACTACGAAGTTGGCCGCAACGAGATCGTCGCTGGCACGGTGTCGCCGAGTTACCTGCTGCCGATGCATGGCCTGCAGCGTCTCGAGAAAATCATGGACGAATACGTCGGCGGTATTAGTTCACACTACATGACGAATGAGCCTCTGCTCACTCGCGGCCTCGAGTTGCTGGGTACGCTAAAGGAAGACCTCGACCATCTCGGAGCCGAGGACCTTCACCAACTGCAGCGGGCGTGGGAGTTGCAGCATCGTGTGCTGGCTTCCGAATCGGTGGCACAGCACACGCTGTTCCGCAAAGAGACGCGTTGGCCAGGGTATTACTATCGCGGCGATCATATGAAGCTGGATGACGACGACTGGCACTGCTTCACTTTGTCCCGGTACCACAAGGAAACAGGCGAGTGGGAACTCGAAAAAGCGCCTGTCTACCACATCGTCGATTAGGGCTAGCTATTGTTAATCGCCCAAATTAGCGATACCCACATACTGGCACCCGGATCAGATCACCCCGCAGCTATACTGCGGGGTGATTGCCTTCGGCGCACCGTCGCGGATATCAATCTTCAGCAACCCGACGCCGTAATATTTACCGGCGACACGGTCCAACACGGGCAGCCGGAGGAGTATGCGCGACTGCGCGAATTGCTGGCGCCGCTCGAGGCACCGGTTTATCTGATACCTGGCAATCGCGATGACAAAAACGAAATGTGCGCCGCGCTCAGCGACTATGCTTATTTGCCGGTGACCAGTGAGTTCCTGCATTACGCGATCGAGGACTATGATATTCGCCTCGTCGGCATCGACTCGACATTGGTCGGCGAGCGCAAGGGACGCTTTTGTGAAAAGCGCCAGGCCTGGCTCGACAGGACCCTCAGTGAGCAGCCTGATTGTCCGACACTGCTGTTCATTCACCATCCACCTTTCGACGTCGGCGATCATTACGTCGGTGGTTACCGCAGGCCCGAAGAGGCGGCGGCGCTCGAGGTCATCGTGAGCCGGCATCTACAGGTCATTGGATTGCTGTGTGGTCACGTACACTGGCCCGTCGAACGCGATTGGGCAGGAACTGAGGCGCGCATCATGCCGAGCATTGCCGTCGATGTTCGCAAGGGCATCGAAGAGACCGAAGCCCGGGGACGTCCTGTCTACGCGCTGCACCGCCTATCCCACGCGACTGGGCTCGTCAGTCAGTTAAGGAGGGCTGAGGCTGGCGCATCATCCCTTGGCCCCTGGAAAGCCGAGCATCGTTTGCCTAAAGCGGACTGAAGCCTGTTCGGGGGGGCTGGGGAAAAGACGCGCAGAAGCTGCGCGCCCGGATTTTTTAAGCGGCTTTCTTCTTGATCAGGAAACGGTAGATACCGCCGTCTTCCGAGTGTTCCATGAGCTCATTGCCGGTCTGGCGGCAGAATGCCTCGAAATCGGCAACCGAACCCGGGTCCGTCGCGAGAATTTCCAGCGTACCGTCAGAAGGGACTTCCTTGAGTGCCTTTCTCGCTTTGAGAATGGGCAACGGGCAGTTAAGGCCTTTTGCGTCGAGAGTATGGTCAGCCATGTTGTTATTACTCCGTATATTACAATGCTGAATTCTGGAATCAGATGAACAGGTTGATGTCGGATTCGGTGGCCACTTCGATGTAGGTCGCGGCGCCGCCGAGTTCCGGGCCTTCAATCATATCGTCAAGTGAGTATTCGAACAGGTCCATCGTCATCTGGCAGGCGATCAGGCGAACTTCGGCTTCAACGGCCAGTTCGCGAAGCTCCTCGATGGATGCCACGCCTTTCTTGTTCATGAGGTTCTTCATCATCTTGGTGCAGGCCGCATCGACGCCCGGGATTGCCGTTAGCAGGTTCGGCAGCCCCATGTGACCGCCCATCATCGGCATCTTCATCGCCGGGTTGCCGGCTGCAGTCAGCTGCAGGCTGAGGTCCTTGAGCAGCAGCGGCAGGCCATAGAATGTGAAGAACATCGTTACGGGAAGGCCCATTGCAGCGGCAGTCGTAGCGAGGATGAATGGCGGGTAAGCCCAGTCCAGTGACCCTTTGGTCACGATGATTGACATGCTTTTTTCTTCGGCGGACATTTCGCAAAACCTCTCTTGTTACAGTACGCGGCAAGCCGCATATTAGACTATCAGAGTTGTCTATATTAGTGAAATATAATATTCTCGATCGATTGATGGGCGGGGTTGTGATTTGCAGAATCCAGGTGTGGAATGCAGCAGCTACGAGGAACCCGGCTCGGGACGCGAGTCACGAGGCGCTGCGTCCAAACAGCCTGCACCGCTTTATGTCGGCAGCGACATCTATCGCAAGGCGGCATTCGGTTTCAATCACCCACTCAATATCGTTCGTCACGCTGCGGTTGTCGATCTCCTCAGGATGCTCGGCTGGTTGACGGACCGGGACTTTCGCGAGAGCAAGCCTGCCACGGTCCGGCAACTACTCGATTTTCATGATCGCGCCTACTTGAAGGCGCTTCAATACGCAAACTCCACAGGTCGGGTCGAACCGTCTGTTCGCGAGCGCTACCAGGTCGGGACGTTTGAAAATCCTTTGTTCGAGGGACTGTTCGAGCGTGCAGCCATGACGGTCGGCGGGTCCATCCTGTCCGCCGAACTGGCGTCCGAGGGTCACGTCGTTTTCCATCCAAGTGGCGGCACCCACCACGGCAGGCCCGATCGCGCCAGCGGCTTCTGCTACCTGAATGACCCTGTGTTCGCCATCCTGACGCTCATGAAAAAAGGCTTCGAACGCGTGCTGTACGTGGATCTCGATGCCCATCACGGCGACGGGGTCGAGGACGCGTTTTATGAAGAGCCGCGGGTCACTACGGCCTCAATCCACGAACAGAAGCGCTGGCCGTTCAGCGGCACGCATTCGCATCCGCACGCCGGCGCATACAATTTCCCGGTGCCGGGCGGCCTCAACGACAGCGAACTCGAATACATCATGCAGAATGCCGTCCTGCCGATTGCGAGAGCGACAGAACTCGATGCGCTCGTGGTGTGTTGCGGCGCCGACTGCCTGGCGGGCGACCCGCTTTCGCACATGGAATTGTCCAATGTGGCACTCTGGGAAAGCGTCGACGAACTCCTGGCGCTGGGCGTTCCCGCGGTCGTGCTCGGCGGTGGCGGCTACAATCCCTGGACCGTGACACGCTATTGGGCCGGAATGTGGGGGCGTCTCGCGGGACACGAAATGCCCGACAGCTTGCCTCCCGAGGCTGTCGACTACATGACCGGCATGGAATGCGACCTGATCGACGAGGAAGATGTGCAGGAGTCCTGGCTGACCACTATGGCGGATTCCCCCTATCCCGGGCCCGTCCGCAACGAGATAAAATCGCTCGTTGCGAACGTCGAAAAGCAGTTCGAGAGGATCTGATTTATGGCATGGCTTGAAGCACTCGAGGGCATCGAGGACCTCGAGGACGCAAAATTGAACGCGACGCTCGTTGCCGATTTCGAGCGA
>Ga0265303_10002778_pt1 | contig 10901 bp, 11 predicted proteins | sample Helome_2_FD_192494 | JGI IMG/M metagenome (GOLD analysis project Ga0265303, IMG submission 192494) | Marine sediment microbial communities from subtidal zone of North Sea - Hel_20160317 (Illumina Assembly) | ecosystem: Environmental > Aquatic > Marine > Subtidal zone > Sediment ...
GGCAACCATGCCCGGGTGCAGCAGGGCGACGGCAATACCGCGCGATTTCAATGCGTGCATGAGGTTGATGCCAAACATATTTACCGCGGTTTTCGAGGCCCGGTAACCCCAATTGCCACCTGAGCCATTGTCTTCTATAGAGCCTACACGACTGGTGACGATTGCGACCTTGGAACCATTACGCAGGTTGCCGCGAAGCGCTTCGGTGACTCTAAGTGGCCCCAGTGCATTCACACGGTATTGCAGAAGCATTTCGTCGTAGTCCAGGGCGCCGAAGGTATCCCGCCGCAGTATGCCCGCGTTGTTGATCAGAACGTCTATCGGCGCGTTGCCAAGCTCGCTGACCAGTTTCTCGATGTCGGCGGCACAGGCAACATCTATGCCTTCGATAACACGAACATCCAGCTCTTCAAGCTGATCGCTGGAGTTGCGGCAGACACCAATAACATGATCGCCCCGTTGCGTGAGTTGTTTCGCGAGCTGCAAGCCAATGCCACGATTACAGCCGGTGATGAGAATGGTGGGCACGATGGTTTCCTCAACAGGGCCCCTGAAAAAGGGTCATTGGAATTGGCGGAGAGGGTGGGATTTGAACCCACGAAGGGCTACTAACCCTTGCTGGTTTTCAAGACCAGTGCATTCAACCACTCTGCCACCTCTCCGGTGTGCGATCGAACGACGGCGAATTGTGCATGCAGTGCCGCAAGGATTCAACGTGTTGACCTCTGGGACGTTGAATTAAGTACGCGTGGACCTCATATTAATCAATTCAGCTGCGTGTCGATTTTCGAACCTGTCGACGTTATAGCTGTCCGATTGCCATAGTCTCTCCCGGAAAAAACTTAATGTTAAAAATAGAAAAATATTATAAGTTATTTATTTTTATAACTTTATTATTCCCTTTATACGCATCCGCGGAGCAAGAAGCGGAGGATTTCTTTCAGGCAGGCGAGTGGGGAAAGGCCGCTGACGCCTATGCGATCAGGACTGCAGCGGATCCACAGGATGCGGCAGCCTGGTTCCAGCTGGCCGTCAGCGCCCGGCAAGCCGAGCGTTACAGCGTTGCCCTCAATGCGCTGGCTAAAGCCGAAGACCTGGAATTCGCGCCCATCCGCATCAGGTTCGAGCGAGCACGGCTCAGCGTGCTGTCCGACGATGCCGAAGGTGCCGTCAAGGAATTACAGGCGATAGCGTCCAGTGGATTCACATCTGTCAATTTCATTACCGGTGACCCGTTACTGAGCAGCCTCGAAGGCCACGCGGGGTATGACGCGCTGGTTGCCGAAATGTCGGTGCAGGCGTTCCCGTGCGAGCACGACGAGTCATTTGCCGAGTTCGATTTCTGGGTTGGCGAATGGGACGTTCATGTATCCGGGGGCACGTTTGCGGGCAGTAATGTGATTCAGCGCGCAGAGCGCGGATGCGTCCTTCTTGAAAACTGGACCAACGCGAGCGGAGGAACGGGTTCGAGTATCAACTACCTCGACAAGATTTCAGGGGAGTGGGTGCAGATCTGGAACGATGCCAGCGGCAGCCAGATCAATATTCGTGGCGGCATGACGAATGATGGCATGCAGCTTACCGGAACCATCCACTACGTGGCCAGTGGCAAGACAGCGCCGTTTCGTGGTCTCTGGACACCGTTGCCCGATGGCCGCGTAAGGCAATTCTTTGAAGAGTCCCCCGACGACGGCGAAACATGGTCGCCATCGTTCGAAGGCTTTTACACACGAAAAGCGGCCGACTAGGCTGGTTTGAGGCATTTGACTTGAAATATACGTTCTCGAATCGAGGAATTCCCGCGGGAAACCCGATTGCGAATGTCTTTGTGGTACTCGTTGGCGCACTCGTCATTGGCGTCTTCGTGGTTCTGGGATTCGTCGCATTTGTTGTGCTCGGCGCTATCGTTGCGGTTCTGGCATCGGTAGTCGGTTTGCGCGTCTGGTGGTTCAACAGGAAGCTGAAAAACCAGGTGCCTCGAAGTTCGAACAATGAGCAAATGGGCTCTGGCGGAGTCATTGAAGGGGAGTTTCGCGTCGTTGAGGATGACCGGGACAGCGCACGTGACAGTTAGGCGGGCATAGTCAAAACACCAAAAACCTCGTAAAGTCGCCCCTCATGCGCAGCCCAAAGACACAATTGGACATCGATCGACGCCGGCGCCGGCGTCGTCGCAGATTGCAGATCGTCGTCATCTATACGGCCATCGCAGTCTGCCTCGCGTGGTTCTTTGAGTCGCAGGCAACAACAACGGTGATTTTCGTCCGTCATGCCGAAAAGGCGGGTTCTCCTGCCGATGATCCCGGGCTCACCGAGGCTGGCCAGAGACGCGCGACAGAGCTTGCACGTCAGCTTGTTGATGCAGATGTGGTTCCCGGGAGCGGAGTAGACGCGGTTTACTCGACATCGTTTCGGCGGACCGTAGAGACGGCCAAGCCAATCGCCGATGCCCTGGATCTCCCGGTGTTGACCTACGACGTTACGGACACCGAAGAATTCATTGAGGCGATTGTCAAGGAATACAAAGGGAAGATCATCGTCGTGGTGGGACACAGCGACACGGTGCCGGAGATGATTGGCAATATGGGCGCCAGCAAGAATGTTGCGCCGATTGCGGAAAACGAATACGACAATATTTATCTCGTGACTATTCCCTGGTTTGGCAAGACCAAGACAATTCGTCTGCGCTACGGCGCGCCCTACGTCCCTTGAGTTCGCAGCAAGAGTTAAGGATCGCCACGAAAGGTCGCGGAACTTACGACCTAACCTCCGAGGTGCAGCGCGCAGTGCGCGATGCCGGCGTCAAGTTCGGCATCTGCCATGTGTTTATCTGTCACACCAGCGCATCGTTGATACTCTGTGAGAATGCCGATCCCAGCGTAATGAAGGACCTCGAGTCTTTCATGTCGCGGCAGGTTCGGGACGGCGATCCGTTATTTACGCATGATGCCGAAGGTCCGGACGACATGCCCGCACATATTCGCAGCATACTGACACAGTCGGATCTCAATTTGCCTGTCCGCGATGGTCGCTGCGCTCTTGGAACCTGGCAGGGCATTTATCTTTGGGAGCATCGCTACGCACCGCACACACGGCGCGTCATCGTCACTATCCAGAGTTCCTGAGCCGGGTTCTTATCCGGGCGCGCTGGTTTCCCTTAGAGCGACGGCTTTTTCGATAAACTCCTTGTGCCGTCCGATAAGCACGTCAGCAAGCACTGCATCCTGGATGGTGCCGTCCTGGTTAATCAGAAATGTGGCCCGTCGGACGCCGACGCCGAACGGACCGTCAACCTCATAATTCCTTATCGCATCCTTGTCAGGGTCGCTCAACAGAATGAATGGCAGGTCATGCTGGTCGCGAAAACGCTTGTGGCTGTCGCCATCCTGAGGACTGACACCCGCAACCTGAAGCCCGACAGATTGAATATCGTTGTGAATATCACGGATCGAACACGCTTCTTTAGTACAACCGGGCGTGAAGTCTGCGGGATAGAAATACAGTATCAGTGGACCTTCTTTCAGCAAGTCCGACAACGTCGTCTTCCCACCCTGATCGTTCGCCAGTTCGAATTCGGGAGCCTGTGTTCCGGCCTCTAGCATGTGCTTTCTCCTTGGTGTTCGTTGCCTGGCATCAATTCCATAATGAGGTAACCGGGTTTTGTCGTGCCCAACGCTGCGCAAAAGAACCTGCATCAAACGTACGGCCTTTGGTTTCCTTAGCCATCCGCGAGTTAAATCTGGCGATTATGTCACCGTTAGCAGGGGACGGTGTCGCGAATCTCAATTTTCATTACATACCATGGCTGCTTGAGTCCGTACTATGCCGGTACTGCGCTCGTTCCTGCAAATACCTCGGTATTCTCGTATGACAATCCTTGCACAAGTCCGTATAACACTGAATCTGTGAAACGTGCTCTTCCTGGATTTCTCTTAATACTGCTCGTTCAAGGAGTCGGTGTCGACGCTGCGGAGCGAGATCCTCTGTTTCAGGACGACACCGTCGTCAAAGCGGTTCTGACGGCGCCGATCGCCCAGGCCTATGCGCAGCGCGATCAGGATGTGCGTATCTACTTTCCAGGCCAGTGGACGTATACGACCAGTGATGGCTCGACTCAACGGCTCGACGTCTCGATACGCACGCGCGGCCTTTTCCGGCGCGAGCACTGCCAGTTGCCGCCGTTGCAACTGAATTTCAAGAAGAAGCAGGTGAAAGAGACGCTGTTCGCCGGTCAGAATAAGGTGAAAGTTGTCTCGCCCTGTCAGCACGGTCCAAAATCACAACAAAATACAATACTCGAATACCTCGCTTACCGTACGTTCCAGATACTGACCGATCACAGCTTCGGGACCCGATTAATTCGCCTCAGCTATGTCGATAGCGACGAAAAGATAAAGCCCTGGACCGATCTGGTATTTGTCATCGAGGACGATTCCGACATGGCAAAGCGACTCGGCCTGACGCGGCTCAAAGTTATGTCCAACCGGTTTGATCAAATGGATAATTCCACGACGGCCCTCGCCGATATGTTCCAGTTTTTGATCGCGAATAGTGATTATTCAGTTCTGAACGTGGGGGAAGGCAGGGAGTGCTGCCACAACTCGGAAATCCTTGCGCTGAAGGACAATGCCGATGTTCGCATTCCTGTTCCATACGACTTCGACTTATCAGGCCTGGTAAACGCGAAATACGCAGCCCCGCCTTCGCATATGCCGATTCGATTCGTGCGCACGCGTTACTTCCGTGGACTTTGTCAACCGCCTGGTGTCCTCGAAGAAGCGATATCACACGTACAGTCGAAGCGCGAAGAGATACTCGCCTTGTTCGCGAACACGAAAGAGCTGGAGCCGAAGAAGAAAAAGAAGACGCTTCGGTACATTGAGCAATACTTCGAAATACTGGATGACCCCGATAAACTGAGCAAAGAGGTTTTCGAACGCTGTCGAGGTAAGGAGGAACTCGCCGAAATGATGTCTAGAGATTAGACATCGGTCCGCCGGGATCGCGGCGAGCCTGTTTCTCGCGCGCTTTCGCTGCTTTCGCATTCTTGCGGCGAATTTCCTGTTGCACAATGTATTGTGATTCCAGCCCGTCCCCGAATGCGCAGACACCGATGGCGGCGTAGTTAAAGAAAACGGTCAGCACAACCGCAATTTCGATCGAATTCACGCCGGCGGAAATGCCCACGCCAATGGAGGCGAGAATGAACAAGGTGTCGAAGGTATCGTTAAGGGCGCGGCGGAAACGGACGCCAGCGACTATGCCGGCAAGACTGAACGCCAGGGCCAGGCTGTGTTGTACGACGGTCACGATTCCCGCGACGACGGCCGGAAGAACCAGCGTGGTTGTGTCAATCGAGTGATCGTAAACGCTGTCTGTATGGATTGCTTTATAGACCCAGGATACCGGCAGCATCAGTAACAGGGTAGCCGCCATCACGTACACCAGGGACAGCGCGCCTTGCAGCCACACCGGGCCTTTAGCCAGCCGCGCCCGCGTGGTCGCCGTCGCAATCTCCTCGAGTTCCTCGTCGTCGGCGCTCAGCAACGCTTCTTCGAGGTCATACACGCTACCGCTACCATAATCGGAAATATCCCCGACGCCGCCAAGTGGAAGTTGATCCACAATGCCAGGAAAGACAGTGACTGCAACGGCAATGAAAGCCGTCAGGACAACATAGTAGATCGATATCCTTGCGGCCATTCGCAGCAAGATGCTCCGATGTCTGGCAAGCGTCGCGGACATTCTTACCTGCTCATTCATGGCGCAACTGTAGAGTCATTGTCGGCTATTGGCAATCGACCCCTCGATCAGATAATCGATTTGAGGCTGAGGAGTTCGAGCTCATCGGCGGTATTTTCAATCTCATCGGATATCTGAGTGATCCTGGTGAGTAACTGTACCAGGTGCATTTTTTCACCCATCGGCAGCCCCGACTCAAATATTTGCTGCGTCAACGCGCGTTCTCTCGCGTCAATCAAAGATTCATTCTCTCCAACTCCACGCGTGTGGTCCCTGAGTTCCTCGACTTTGCCCTTGGGCTTGAAAAAAGCCCGCAGTGCTTTACGAAGATCGGAGTAACAGGATTCAGTAAGGTCCAGAATCGTGTTTATTTCCGACTGATACGTATGAAGCGATTCCGGTTTCTGGTAATTAACGAAGTCCAGACAACCCTCGACCTTGTTGGCGACGTCGTCGACGGCGGACAACAGACGATGAATGTCTCCTCTGATGGTCGGAAGGTACGCACCAGAATAAAGAAGCTCCCTTATTTCACGGAGAATGTCATCAGCGTCAGATTCCAGGCTGTGCACACTGGAAGTCGATTCCGCCAATTGCTCCAGGTTATTGGCAGCATAGGCCTTGAGCGCCATTATCATAATTCCCAGGCTCTCACCGGTCTTGTCGGCGTGCCTCAGGGCGAGTTCGACGACTTGTTTTTCTTTCTTGAATATCTGCATTGTAATTCCTACCCCGAATAGTCTCTGGATACACCCTAAGACATCATTGAATCAAGTAGACGGTATACGAAAGCCGCAAAAATGGCAGCGCAAAGCGGCGTCGCGATCCAGCCGATGAAAATAGTCGTGATCTTCTGCCTGCTGACTGCTCTTGCCCCCTTGGTCAGGCCCACGCCGATAATTGCACCAACGACGGCTTGTGAGGTTGAAACCGGAATACCAAGCATTGAAAACAGATGAACGCCGAAGGCAGCCGATGCCTGGGCCGCGAGCGCGCCCGAATAGTCCAGCGGGGTGATGCTCTGGCCCACGGTCTGCGTAACTCTTTTTCCAAAGGTCAATGCGCCGACCGACATAGCGACACCGCCGAGAATTGCCAGGTGGAGACCTTTATCAGGAAACTTGTTCAGTAGTGGTCCGATCGCGTTTCCAACGTCGTTTGCCCCCAACGAATAAGATACATACGCGGCCGACAAGATGACGCCAATGCGCAACATATTGGACCAGACAATGGCTCGCGCTCGCCGGAACACTTTACCTAGAAAAAGATATACGGAAAATGCGAGGATCATCGCCAGAATAGGGCTGATTACCCACGCGCCGAGTATCTTGAGCAGCACCGCCAGTTTGAAGTAGCTGGCCTGTATACCAACGATGCCAAGCCCGGTTCCAGCGACACCGCCGACTATCGCTTGCGACGTCGATACGGGGACGCTCGAGAACGTCGCCAGCGTGACGAAGAAACCAGCCGACAAAAGCGCGACCAGGATCGCAATGTCGGGCAAACGCTGATCCGGAAAATGCTGATGGAAGTCATCCGGAACGGGTTGCTTGTTGTGCGACTCGAAGACTGCCGTTTCGGTAATCACGATACCCTTGCCAACGGTCTTCATGACGTGGTGCCCCTGGAGAGCGCCGCCCAGTATTACGAATACAGCCATCATCACCGCCGCTGACCGATACGAAAGAACGCGTGCACCAACGGTTGTACCGATGCAATTGGCCGCGTCGTTGGCACCGATGTTCCAACCGACGTAGAAAGCAGCAGCAAGCAACAACGCACCTAGCAGCATTTCCATTATCGAATCGGCGGTGTTTTCCAGTCCGGAGGCAGGTCGCCCTGGTCCATGATGATTTCCCGGTGTCCGCTCCAGGTGCTGACTATTGCCTCGACAGTACCTATCCCGGCGGCTCTCGGGTCTCCTGCCGGTCCGAACCAGTGGTTCTGTGGCGCGCCTGTAGTTCGTGCGCGCATGCCACAATAAGTGGTGCCATTAACCGTCGCGGAGAGAATTCTGTTCTGAAATACCGGGTCCGCACTTACGAGCGCGGCCGTAAGGTGGTGTGAAATCCGTTCGAGAAGCTCCAGGAGCAGCGGGACATCATCGTCGCCGTAGGTGCTGATGATCTGGAATGGACCAAACAGTTCCGTTGTCAACAGGTCGAAATATTCATTGCAGATCGCAGTTAGTGGCACCCGCATTGCGGTTGGTTCGAACGCACCGTAACAATCGGGGATGTCATGCCCGTCGATCGGCGAACCGCCGAACATCAATTCCGCGCCAGGCACCTGCAGCACGGCGTCAATGTGCGCCTTGATTTGATGATTGTTCCACGAAAGGACAGGTCCGATTGTCAGGTCGGCGAGGTTCCGCCGCGCAGCCAGGGGGCCGAGCCTGGGCAACAGGTCATCAGACCAGTTTTCATGAACCAAGAGAATGCTCTGCGCAGAGCACTTCTGCCCAGTCGCATTGTAAGCATCCTCATCCGATTGCCATGCTACGTAGTCAAGCCATTGCTCATGAAAATCCGGTCCGATGATCTTCCAGTCGAAACCTGCATCCTCGAGCCTCACTGCACCGTTGACCTTCTGTGCGACCGCCTCGGCGACCTGACTCGAGCCCGTGAATTGAATCATCCGGACATCGCTTTTTGCGGCATCCAGCAACTCTCCCATACGAGTTCCACGGCAATGAATCAGGTCCAAATCATCCGGTGACAGCCCGCACTGAATCAAAAGACGGAGGAACTGCTCGAAAACGATGCTGACTTTCGAGTCCACTTTAACCAGGGGACGATTACCCATGAAAAGGGCACCGAGTGTCTGTAGCGCTGGAATCTCCAGCGGGAAGTTAAACGGCCCGATAACGACGACCGGGCCGAACGGCCAGCGATAGCCCCGTGATTCCTGGCCGGTCTGGTCACCGGGATTGGAAAATCCACGGCCGAGGAATCGCACGCCATCCCCCGAAAAGTTCTCGAGAAATACCCGGGTAACAACGACCTCGTTGAGACATTGTTGCCAACTTTTCGGCATTACTCTTTGAATCAACTTCGCGAAATAGGCTTCGACGTCCTTTTCTGCCAACAGCGCTGCTGATTTCGCACACACTCTGCCAAGATGCACATAACGATCGGTGTTTTTCAGTGGATTATGCAGTCCGCTTTTCGGACAACTGGCAAAGCCTTTCAGAAAAGGAGCGATGTCCTCTGTATCCGGAACATCCATGAATCGGCCGCCGTTGATCGGGTCGGGAATATCCCGGCGAACCTGCTGTGCGGCGACCCAGTCACCATCGACGAGGTTCATCACCCTGGCCGGCTCGCTACTGGTCATTCCGTTGAACGGATCAACGGTCGCGAAGCTGGAAATTCGATTTGAAGTCATTGCTCGGACGCCTCTTATGGGAACCCAGATTCGGAAAGTTTTCGGGCAGGGTGGTGCCTTGCCGAGACGCAGTATATGCAATACCTCAGTCCACTACGAGTTCCTTGCGATTCGCATTCGTCCAAGCGCAACCCTGTACCGCGTTTCCCAGCTTGCGGCGGGCATGCTTGTCTGAAAAGATTCGTCTGTTCTTCTTGCAGGCCGGATGATCATGAAAGCTGACGCGTTGACCACAAGCATCCAACGATTGCTTTTGCATCGGCTGGCCACGGCAACGATCGTTCTGGGTCTGTTATTTGCCGCGATCGCGTTCTACGCGAACCAGCAGCGAATCGAAAATGAAGTGGTCGAATTGGCGAGCGTCCGGATTGATCAGTTTCGCGAGAACATCCAGGACCTGCTTGACACGCGGGACGCATTGTCTCCTGCCACGTTTCAACGGAGATTTGATGAATTCATTGAATTTTCGGGCCCTGTGGTTCTCCGCGATGGTCGTTTCGTACTGATCCGCGTTTACGACGAATCCGGACAGCAACTTCTGGACGCCGCGGATGAGAGCTTTGCGGCAATAGCTGCCGTCCGGCAGGCTGTCGATGACGCCAATATTTCAGCGCTCGAAGCTGGCGATTCCAGAGTCGTGACGACCCGTCTCGAGGGCCTACCGTTCGTTGGTATCGTCTTACCGTTGAATAATTCCGCCAATGAAGTCGTCGCGCAGGTTGTCGGCGTATTCGCGGTGTCAGCGGATGCCATAAAGGACATTCGCGGCAACATCCTTCTAACCATGCTTTACGTCGCAGGAGTGGTTTTGATTACGGCGCTGACAATTTATCCGATCATCCGTCAGTTGCTTGGCCGATTGTCCCGTCAGACCGTGCGGCTTCTGGACTCGAACCTGGAGATTCTACGGGTCCTTGGTGGTGCTATTGCCAAGCGCGACAGTGACACTGACGCACATAATTACCGGGTGTCCGTCTATTCGGTCTGCCTGGCAGAAGCCATCAAACTGCCGCGCGATCAGATTCAGAGCCTGATCAAGGGTGCGCTGCTGCATGACGTCGGAAAAATTGGAATTCGTGACGATGTACTCCTAAAACCGGGCAAGCTTTCAGACGATGAATTCACCGTAATGAAAACGCACGTGGAACATGGCCTGGAACTGACCGATCGTGCCAGCTGGCTGAAAGACGCCCAGGCCGTTGTTGGTAGTCACCACGAAAAATACGACGGCGCCGGGTATCCGGCAGGCCTCGCAGCAGAGGCGATTCCTTTAACTGCACGCATATTCGCCATAACTGATGTGTTCGATGCCCTGACATCGCGGCGTCCTTACAAGGAACCGCTTTCCTTTGGCGAGGCGATGCAGATACTGGAGCAAGGAAGCGGCAGTCACTTCGACCCGGCGCTACTCGATGCCTTTCGCGATATCGCTCGAGGTCTTCATGATAACTATGCCGGTATGGACGACGACAGGGCGAAAGAACGACTCGAATTGATGACGGAGGAATATTTCAAGCGCGACGTCGGTGACCTGCTTGCGTGATTGACCGAATAAGCGGGATGGCGCGCCCGAGAGGATTCGAACCTCTGACCCCAAGATTAGGAATCTTGTGCTCTATCCGACTGAGCTACGGGCGCTGTATTCAAGGATTTTAGCTCCCCAGGAGGTTCCCCCTGCGTTGCCTTAGTTTACCTAACTATTGGTACTGCCACGACTTTCGCGAATCCCGCATCAAGCTTAGGAATCTGGTGCTCTATCCGGCTGAGCTCCC
>Ga0265303_10002779_pt1 | contig 10901 bp, 11 predicted proteins | sample Helome_2_FD_192494 | JGI IMG/M metagenome (GOLD analysis project Ga0265303, IMG submission 192494) | Marine sediment microbial communities from subtidal zone of North Sea - Hel_20160317 (Illumina Assembly) | ecosystem: Environmental > Aquatic > Marine > Subtidal zone > Sediment ...
CGGCCGTGCAGGAACACCGCGGGATAGTCTTCGAACTCGTACATCGAGTAGATACTGTGCGTGGTAAAGTTTCCGAGGAACTCGGCGCCATGCATGAAATGACTATTGCGATGGCCTTTTTTCAAGGTGCCGTAGACAAACACTCGATTCATAGCTTTTCATTAAACTGGCGTATTTTCCGGCGCTGCTTCTTGTCGGGACGGGTACTTGAACGGGGGCGCTGCATCATCGCCAGTTCGCGTTTTTGCGCCTCGTCGGCACGTTGCTCGATACTGCTTTCCGTCTCTCGATACAGGTTCTGCGCACTGGAAGCCGGTCCGCGACGATCGCTGAGGCCGGTAACGATGACTTCGTAACGTTCGTAACCGCGCTGAATTTCGTAACAATCGTTTAATTTAACCTTGCGCGAGGATTTTATGCGCTTTCCTGCCAGATGTACCTTACCCCCGGTAACCGCCTCGCTGGCGAGCACCCTGGTTTTGAAAAAGCGCGCCGCCCACAACCACTTGTCGACACGGACGCTATCTTCGCTGTTACTCATCCGGCTACCGATTACCCAGATTACGCGTCAATCATAATGCTTATTCACGTATTTCATAACCCTGTCCGCCATCGAAAATCCGCTTAACACTGCCCCCTCGATGCGCGGTGCCGTGCACCAGTCACCGCAGGCCCCAATTGCCATCGGCTCGTCAAATAACGAATCTTCATTGATTGGATTGATCGGCAACGCGTGTTTCCAACAGTGCACCGAGGCAGAAACCGGTTGGCTGGCATCCAGATCAGTGGCCTCCCAAAAGGCATCGAGCAGGGCATGCATGACGCGACCGCGAAAACTGGCGGCATATTGCAGTGACCATTCGGGTGAGGCCTGTAATACCCAACAATCGGCATCGTTAACCGGATCGTTGAACTGGTGCCGGGAAATCCAGGAAAGTGGAGAATCTAAAACAAACGCCGCATCGTAAGGAATGTTGAGCCTTTTCTCGAAAGCAAGCATGCCACTCCAGCAGACCGTCATATCGACATTTTCAGCAGGTTCGGAAAGCGTCGAAATCGGGTGACACAAGTTAGCAACCTGGTGCGCCGCGGTTGCGATAATGACAACGTCATGCGCACCCTGGTAATCACCACGTTCGTTGAAAAGCCGCCAGCCACCACCCGACTGTCTCTCCAGCTCGGATATATTGGACGAAGTCACCAGGTCGCAGTTAAGCGCCAGTTTCTCCGCGATAACCTGCATCCTCGGTACACCAACAAATCGTTGCGTCGACATGTCGCTGTTAATAACCTGTCCTCTCTGCAGTTCTACGATCCAGCCATCCCAGGGGCGCACGATACCCTCTGTTTGCCAGGCCGAAACAATATTCCAGAACAGGGGGTTGTTTACCGTGAAATACTGCGCACCGTGATTAAACTCGTAATGCCCGGCTCGAAACGTCCCTACTCGGCCGCCGGGTATCACACTCTTTTCAAAAATTTTTATATCTTTGATCAGGCCTTTTAGTGCTGTGCCGCAGGTGAGTCCTGCCAGACCGGCGCCGATGATGGCGACTGATGGCTTTTTTGCCACTGGCTGTTTAAAGTGCCGGAAATTCGCCGGCGTACTTGGAAATCCACTCCTTGGCGGCTTCCTGGGGATTTAGCTCGCGCCCTTCCAGCCTCGCGATTTCCTTGCGATAGTGCTCGATGTGACAGATTTGTTCAATCATGCGCAATCGAAACGCGTCCCTGGATTTTTCGAACTCGATACCAATTTCGTAACCGCCACCCACCTTTTCACACCAGACGACATTACCGACCAGGTAATTTTCTTCGTTTAGTACCGGGATACAGATCCGGACACGTTCGAGCAATTCGAGCGGCTTATGAGAGACGAAGGCGAGACCGCCCAGACTGACGTTGGTTATAGTCTGGTCTACGGTCTCATCATTTTCGTCTTCCGCCCAGTCCAGCGTAACCTCGATGGGTACGCCCGAGGGATGACGAATAAATTTACGAATCGTTGTTCTATCTGGCAATGGTCACCAACATCTTATTCAGCTTTGTGACAAAACCGGCGGGGTCATCCAGTTGACCACCCTCAGCCAGCAATGCCTGGTCAAATAAGATACTAGACCAGTCCGCGAACTTCTTCTTCGATTTTTCCGCATCGAGTTTCTTGACGATGGGGTGATCCGTATTGATTTCCAGAATGGGCTTGGAACTTGGCAACTCGTGCCCTGCTTCCTTAAGTATGCGCTGCATATGCATTGCCATATCCTGTTCGTTCAGAACAATACAGGCCGGCGAATCAGTCAAGCGGTTGGTGACCCGCACATCAGCGGCTTTTTCCGCGAGCGCTTCCTTCATTCGTTTGAGCAGCTTCTCGGCTGATTTTGCCTTTTCTTCGAGTTCTTTTTCAGAGGTTTCATCGTCCCCCAGGTCGAGTTCTCCTTTTGCTACCGACTGCAATTTCTTACCTTCATATTCCATCAGGTGGGCAGTGAGCCATTCATCGACCCGGTCCGAAAGCAACAACACCTCGATTCCCTTCTTGCGAAAGATTTCCAGGTGCGGACTGTTCTTTGCTGCCGAGTGGGAATCGGCTGCAATGTAGTAGATCTTGTCCTGACCTTCCTGCATACGGGCGATATAGTCATCCAGTGAAACAGTTTGCTCTTCGTCACCGGTATTGGTAGTCGCAAAACGAAGCAGTTTTGCGATTGCCTCCCGGTTGGCAATATCCTCTGCCGGACCTTCCTTCAACACCTTGCCGAATTCCTTCCAGAAATTTTGATACTTCTCGGGATCATTCCTGGCCATTTTTTCGAGCATGCCCAATACCTTCTTGACCGAGCCGCTGCGAATACTGTCGATCACCTTACTACCCTGCAGTATTTCGCGTGACACGTTAAGCGGCAAGTCGTTGGAGTCGATCACGCCACGAACAAAGCGCAGGTAACGGGGCATCAGTTTTTCGGCATCTTCCATGATGAACACCCGCTGCACATAAAGCTTGATACCAGAGCGGGATTCGCGGTCGTAGAGGTCATAAGGCGCACGCGCAGGGATATAGAGTAATGACGTGTATTCGTTGGTGCCTTCAACACGATTGTGGCTCCAGTCAATCGGGTCCTCGAAGTCATGCGCAACATGCTTGTAAAACGCCTTGTATTCTTCATCCTTGATTTCTGACCTGGCGCAAGTCCACAGGGCCGAGGCCTGGTTAACCATCTCTTCTTCAACCACGGTTTCCCCGTCTTCCCCTTCAGGTTCAACTGTTTTATCCATGACCACGGGGAAATCGATATGATCCGAGTAGGCGGTAATAATCGAACGCAGTTTCCAGTCGTTTAGAAACTCGTCCTCTCCCTCACGCAGCTTAAGGGTTATCTCGGTACCGCGACCTGCTTTCTCGATCGATGCAATGCTGTACTCACCCTTTCCCTGCGAGACCCATTCCACGCCCTGGTCGTGTTTTTCGCCGGCCTTGCGCGTGCGCAGCGTGACTTCATCGGCGACGATAAATGACGAGTAAAATCCCACCCCGAACTGGCCGATCAGCTTGGCATCGTTTTTCTCATCGCCGGTGATCGAATCGAGAAATGAGCGGGTTCCCGATTTTGCAATGGTGCCGATATGATCGATCACTTCCTCGCGCGTCATACCGATACCGTTATCTCTGATCGTTATGCTGCGGTTGTCCTTGTCATAACTGATTTTGATCTTGAGTTCGATGTCTTCCTCGTAAAGACTGGCATCCGATAGCGCGGTGAAGCGCAATCGGTCGCAGGCATCGGAGGCATTCGATATTAATTCACGCAGGAATATTTCCTTGTTCGAATACAGCGAATGAATCATCAGATCCAGTAGCTGGTTAACTTCGGTTTCAAAGCCCCGGGTTTCAGTATTTGCGGTTGCTGTCATAACTCGTTTTCTCCGGCTGGAAGGTGATAATTAACGCAACTATATGCGGTTATTAAGACAGGTTTTCAAGCGCAATAGCACCGGTTTGTGGCTGAAATATCAGCCCGGTTGCGCTACTGAACGCTCTGATTCAGCCACAATTGCTGAATCTTGTGATTCAAAACCGAGCGCCGAGCGGCATCATCGATAATGCTCAACAATTCCTCGTAGATCCTGCGTGCATCATCGACAAGCCCTGACTCCTGCAGACTTTCAGCGGCATTGAACCTGGCAGTCTGGGCCCAGGGATCCATCGAATCCGGCGCCGGCAGCATCGCGGACTGCAGGTACAGCAAAGCCGCCTGGTCGAACTGCTTGAGGCCACGGTAGGAGTCCGCAATCCAGTATAGAATCTCACGTCGCTGCTTGGCTTCAATCTCGAGCCGCAGCAATTGATTGAAATGGGCAATCGCGTCTTCGTGCAAGTTGACGGTTTGCAGGTCGAACAGGACCTGCAGAATTCGATCGGTCGCTGCCGGCAGGACCTCTTGATACTCGCGTATCAGATTTTGCAACACCTGGTTTCCTTCTTCATAGCGACCACCCAGGATCAGTACCCGCGATTGGCGTAATTGCCAATCGAAACGACTCGTGCCTTCGGGGAAGGTATTCAGCCCAGACATCAAACGTGTCGCTTCTTCTATATCAGTAGATTTCAACGCCAGGTCTACGAGTTGGTAGCGTATCCCGGGTGGAATCTTGCGCGCGTTAGAAAAAGTCTGACTTCGATTGAACAGGTTTTCCAACAGGTTGCGTTCCGCTTCATCGACCTCGGCAAAGGTCTCCATGTAGCCGGCGGCTGCACGATTCGTCGTCTCGGTTTCGGCCGATCGTAAAATCAGCATCGCGAACAGGGAACGTGACTTAACCGGGGTACTCTTGCTCGATTTGGTCGCCAGCTCCAGCCACTGGTCATCTGCCCCCAGCAACAGTTCGGATCGATTACCCACCAGCTCGGCATATTCCAGGTATGCCTGCCACAGCCTGTCAGAGGGTATCTGGAATAAGCGCAGGGGCGACTGTATCCCGGTTTGAAACAGCGATTCCAGCGCAACCACACGATCCACCGGTGACATCTGCTCAGTCGCGTAGTACCCCAGGGCCCATAATGTCGCTCGCTCTGCCGCGTTGACTGCTTTATTTTCGTTACGTTTTTTTACCTGTTGCCAGAGTTCAGCCTTGTCGATCTGGTTCGATCTAAAACTGGCCAGCATGCTGGTCAACTTTGCCTGCCAGGCTTCCTGTCCCTGTAAAACCTCGATCGCCTGCTGGTAACGACCGGACTCGATTAATACCCGCCCACGCAGCAGCAACCAATCCAGATCGGCACTGTCGAAATCCTGGTCGAAGCGCAGCATCGCAACTCGCGCGTCCTCGATACGGCCGTCTTCGATATAGGTCTCAATGATTTGTCGACGCCAGGACTCGTACTCGCCAGATTCACCGCTCGAAGCCTGCCAGAGTTGTTGACGCAGCACCTGGCGTGCGGTCGCGGTTTGACCAAGTTCAAGAAACGCCTTTACCTGGTAAGTCGCGGCCTGCTGCTTGAATTGATTGGGAACGTCATGCGGCAATGCTTCGATGCGGATCAGCAGTTGATCCCACTGCTGCCATTGCGCCAGTATCGCCAGTCGCTCCTGCTCCCAGAGAATCCACTCGTACAAATCTTCGTCGACACTGGGCTGAGCCTGGTCGAGCATTTTCAAGGTTAAGCCGGGGGCACCCGCAGCTGAAATATTCTTCAGCAGATCGAGTCGCTCGTCTGCACCGGCAGGGGCTAACAATCCCAGCACTAATGCAACGAAGAGTATTATTCTTAAACCGGCTATCATCCTGCTAGTTGTCTTAAAAAAAAAGCGTGCAGCCCAGGCATACACGCTTTTTATTCAGTATTTTCGCGTCGAAGAAGGTTACAACTTTTCCCGAATTCGAGCTGCTTTACCCGTCCGTCCACGCAGGTAATACAACTTGGCGCGCCGAACCTTACCTCGACGTTTCACCTTGATCTCTGCAATCAGGGGACTATGGGTTTGAAAAACACGCTCTACGCCTTCGCCGTGGGAAATCTTGCGTACTGTAAAGGCCGAGTTAATACCGCGATTTCGTTTGGCAATCACGACACCTTCATAGGCCTGCAAACGCTCGCGCGTGCCCTCTTTTACCCGCACCTGAACGACCACGGTATCCCCGGGGGAAAACGCCGGGATATCAGATTTCATCTGCTCCGCGTCGAGTTGTGCAATTATGTTGCTCATGTCAGTTCCTCTAATAACTCAAATTCTAAACCGCGTTGTTCACCGCTTCCGGGTCTTTTCGGCCTCGGCTATATAGGCATCCAGCAAGGCCTGTTGCCTCGAATCAAGCCCGCCCTGCTCCAGCAAATCGGGCCGACGTTGCCAGGTGCGTCCGAGTGCCTGTTGCTCACGCCAGGCATCAATTTCACGGTGATTGCCGTTCAACAATACTTCCGGAACGCTATCTCCCTGATAGTTCTCTGGCCGCGTATAATGCGGGTAATCCAGTAAACCCGCGCTGAACGAATCCTGCTGCGCCGAGTCTTCGTGTCCAAGCGCACCCGGAATCAAGCGAGCCATCGCATCGATGCAGACCATCGCAGCGAGCTCGCCGCCACTGATAACATAATCACCAATGGACCATTCTTCGTCCACTTCCCGCTGGATCAGGCGTTCGTCGACACCCTCGTAGCGACCGCATAAAAATATAACCGATCCCAGTTCCACCTGCCGCGCCAGTTTTTGCTGGCGAAGCAACTCACCCAGCGGGCTAAGATACACCAGGCGCGCATTGCGATTCTGCTCTCGCACTGCGCTAATTGCATCCTGCAGCGGTTGCACCTTCATTATCATTCCGGGCCCACCTCCATAAGGTCGATCATCGACCGTGCGGTGCTTGTCCCGGGTATAATCGCGCGGATTCCAGCAACACAGCTCGAGCAGTTTCTGCTCGGCGGCGCGCCCGACAACCCCGCAACTTATCACCTGTTCGACCAGTTCGGGAAACAGCGTGATTACATCAATTCGCATCTCAGTACTCGGGCGACCAGTCAACCACCAACCGCCGGTTTACCAGGTCAACCTCCCTGACGATCTGACCCATGACAAACGGTATTAAACGCTCGCGCTCACCTTTTAATACCATCACATCGTCTGCGCCGGTTTCCATCATCGAGGCGACTTCCCCGAGCGAGTCACCCTCCAGTGTTTCCACCGACAACCCAACCAGGTCGGACCAATAGTACTCGCCCGCTTCCAGGCTCGGTAATTGCTCCGGTTTTATGAAAATTCGGCAACCGGTCAACTCGTCGGCACTGGTTCGATCCTCGATTCCCTCAAGTCTCGCGATCACGTTCTTGCCCTGCAAACGTCCCGTCACCGACATCGTTTTGAGTTCGCTACCCTGTTCGACAAACCAGGGACCGTAACCCACTATGTTCTCGCGTGGGCTCGTGTTTGAAAACACCCTGACCCAGCCTTTTAGTCCTTGCGAACCCAGGATATGCCCAACACAGATCAGATCATCATCGTGTTGGCCCATGCCTGCTTAAGCCGCAGCTTTGCGTGCTCCCTTGATCAAACTGGCAACGCGCTCGCTGGGCTTCGCACCCTGGGAAATCCAGTAATCGATTCGACTATCGTCGAGTTTCAGCTCCTGCTCCTGACCACGGGCCTGAGGATTAAAGAAACCGACGCGCTCAATGTAGCGACCATCGCGCGCGCGACGGCTGTCGCTCACCACGACGTGGTAGAACGGGCGTCGTTTAGAGCCACCGCGTGCCAATCGAATTGAAACCATAAAAATTCTCCAAAATTAGTCGAATCCGAAGATCGACCCCGAACACCTGTTAACTGTCACCAGGCAATAGCATGCCTCTGACCCTGTGTTCAGAAGACCGCGTATTGTACCTAAATAAACCCGCCTGTGAAGTCCGAAAGCCCTGTTTTTAAGAGGATATTTCCGCGAATGCCCTTTTAAAGCCGTGATTTTTTAGCAACAGCAAGGAAGCAGCGAGCGCAGGACGTGAGTGTATAGATAATACGCGATCGTTCGCGCACGATGCTGACGCGGCTATGGTTAAAAAAACGCGACTTTAAAAGGGCATTCCACCAGGGGGTAGTCTGCCTTTCATACCCCGCATCATATTAGCCATACCGCCCTTGCTACCCATCTTTTTCATCATCCGCTGCATTTGTTTATGCTGTTTGAGCAGACGGTTAACATCCTGGATCTGGGTTCCGGACCCCTGCGCGACCCTGCGCTTGCGCGAGCCGTTGATCACCTCGGGCCGGCGCCGCTCCAGTGGCGTCATCGAATCAATGATCGCAACCATGCGCTTCATTTGCCTGGTATGCTGCGGATTCTGCATCGCTTGCGAGACACCGGCACCCATGCCCGGTAACTTGTCGATAAGGCTTCCCAACCCACCCATTTTCTCCATCTGGGCAAACTGATCACGCAGATCCTCAAGGTCAAAACCCCTGCCTTTCTTGACTTTACGCGCCAGTTTCTCGGCCTTTTCATGATCAACCTTTTCGTGCGCCTGCTCCACCAGGGACAGAATGTCTCCCATCCCCAGGATACGAGAGGCAATGCGGTCCGGATGAAATGCTTCCAGCGCATCCGTTTTTTCGCCGGATCCGATAAATTTAATTGGCTTGCCGGTAATGTGCCTGACCGACAGGGCGGCGCCGCCCCGCGCGTCACCATCGATCTTGGTGAGCACAACCCCGCTAAGCGGCAGCGCATCATTAAAGGCTTTCGCGGTATTCGCGGCATCCTGTCCGGTCATGCTGTCGACGACAAACAGGGTTTCGGCCGGGTTTACCGCGTCATGGATGGCTCGAATTTCATCCATCATTTGCACATCGATGGCCAGTCGTCCAGCCGTGTCGAGAATCAGCACGTCGACATTGGCCGTGGTCGCCGCTGCAACGGCATCCTGCGCGATCGCGACCGGCTTCTGCGTGTTATTACTGGGATGGAATTCGGCGCCTACCTCTGCGGCAAGCGTTTTCAGCTGTTCAATTGCGGCCGGGCGATAAACGTCGGCGCTTGCCACCATCACCGACTTTTTCTCGGCCTCTTGTAGCCGACGCGCAAGTTTAGCCGCCGTTGTCGTCTTACCCGCTCCCTGCAGCCCCGCCATCAATACGATCACGGGTGGTTTATGATTCAGATCAATGACCGACTGGGATTCTCCCATGATAGAGACCAGTTCGTCGTTGACGACCTTGATCAGCGCCTGCCCGGGGGAGATGCTCGCGATAACGTCCTGACCAAGCGCCTTGACACGTACCGCCTCGATAAACTCCTTGACGACAGGCAGCGCGACATCTGCCTCGAGCAGCGCCATTCGGACCTCGCGCAGGCTGTCCCGAATATTATCTTCAGTCAGACGGCCCTGGCCGCGCAGGTTTTGCAGCGTTTTGGATAAGCGGTCGGTCAGGTTTTCGAACATCAGGCGGCCTCAGGGCTATGCAAAGGCCTGATTATAACAGCGGGTTTATTCGGAAACCCGTCAGAATTTGAAAATTTCGCCGCCTTTCAACTGATGTATGTTGAAATCGGGCATGGCCTCGACACATTCCTGATAAATCATCTCTTCGTCACCCGGTTTGAAATGGGTTAGCCAAATATCGGGGCGATGTTCCATTTTCAAGACATCCTCACCCAGGAGTTGGGGACAGTAATGCTTCGAGATTTTGCTGATTTCGATGTCATTATTGGTAAATGCAGCCTCGACAAACAATAAATCGAGATGATCGTAGCCATCCAGCACATCCCAGAGATTATCATTGGTTGTGGTATCGCCGCTAAAGGCAACGGTTGCCTGATCGTCCGCAAGACAAAAACCGACGCCGGGAACCGTATGGTTAACCTGGATCATTTCAATTTCGCGTGACCTGATACTTACCTTATCGCCTGGTTCCATGACCTCGAATTTAATCGAGGGATTTTCTTTCGAGGGCAACTCGGAAAAATCTGGCCAGATTATCCAGTTGAAAATATGCGCCTTCAGCGCCTCAATGGTTTTTTCCTGCGCGTAAACCACAACGGGTTCGTCGTGCACACCGTACATACTGTCAGCGAGCAATGGTAATCCAACGACATGATCCATGTGCGAATGGGTCAGAAAGATACGGCGGATACCCGTCATCTGATTGAGTGGCAGATCACCGAGACCAGTTCCCGCATCAATCAATAAATCATCATCAATCAGGAACGAGGTCGTTCGCAGATTGGCACCGATTCCACCTGCCCAGCCCAGTATTTTAATTTGCATGCAGTTCGATAAAAGGTCTAAGAATAATTAAGGCGAGACATGCGGCCTCACAACCGAATTTATAGCAAACGGACAACGGAATTGTGCAATTATTTATATCCTTGTGATTGGTGGCGCTCTTCGGGGACACCGAAAAACGGCTCGTTGTTACCGGGCATCGTGCTCGAATCTGCCATAAACCCTGTATTTCGAGCGGATTTTTTTAACGGGAATATGCGTTGCACGCTAGTGCGGCTATGCCGATTTTCAGTTACACTTCAATCCTGAGCTACTGATCGAAAACAATGTCGCCCATCACCGCAAGCACGCTTGCCATCCTTTTTTATTGCTTGTCTGCCTTTTTAATTTTCAAACAGCTGGGTACCAAGCAACACCAACGCTGGGTCGCGCTGGCACCGGCAATCATCGCAATGCTGCTGCAAGCGGCGGCCATGAACGAAATCATTATCCTGTCGCAAGGTCTCAATCTCGGCTTTTTCGCCGCTTTGTCGTTGATTGGATGGCTGATCTCGATCCAGATTATACTCAGCAGCATTTACCGTCGTATCGAAAGCCTGGGAATTGTCGTGTTCCCGATTAGCGGATTCGCCGGCATGATCGCCAGCCTGCACTTTTCGGATCACCTGATAATCATCAGCAACAGTGAAATCAA
>Ga0265303_10002781_pt1 | contig 10894 bp, 10 predicted proteins | sample Helome_2_FD_192494 | JGI IMG/M metagenome (GOLD analysis project Ga0265303, IMG submission 192494) | Marine sediment microbial communities from subtidal zone of North Sea - Hel_20160317 (Illumina Assembly) | ecosystem: Environmental > Aquatic > Marine > Subtidal zone > Sediment ...
CTACCTGCAATGATGGCGCTTGGTATCGGCCTTTCGATCAACAACGGGAGAGCGGCGATTGAAGGCTTGTTCGGGCGGGACGTCGAGTTCGTTCGGACTCCGAAGCGCGGCGTTCTAGATGCCGGGGCAGAATCGGGTGCGAAGGGCTACCGCGGCCGCTGGCCATGGCACAATACGGTCGAGCTCGGCTTCGCGCTCTACTGCACCGCGAGCTTGCTCATCGCAATTGCGACTCAAAGCTGGGCGAGCGTGCCCTTTCTGCTCCTGTTTTGCGCAGGGTTCATTTGGGTCGGCTTGGCCAGCCTACGGGAAGCGCTGCTGCCCGGTCAGGGCGACGTGGAGCTCGCGGCACAAGAGCCGTCGACGCATTCCTCGCCGAGCCCGCAGTCGATGTTGAGCTGACACTCCGCGAGCACCTCGCTGCTTCTGACGCAGAGGTTCTGCGCCTCGACTGGCGCGCAGAAACGGATGGTCGTGTCGATCCGCGCGCATTGTTCGTCGGTGTCACAAGGCGTGCGGCATTGCCCGCGAACACACACGCGGCCGGGCTGACAGTCGTTCTCGGGACAGAACTGCTCTGGGCGAGTGTCCGGGATACACTGGAACGAGCTGCAGTACTCGTACTCGGCACAGTTCGTGTCGTCGGTGCAATTGGTGAGGCAACTCTCATCGGTGCAAGGCCGGCAAGCGCCCGCGACGCATTGCTGGGTTTCGGGGCACGGACCGTCGAGACATGTGATGAGGCATTCACCATCGATGCAGATGCGCTCGTCCCCACACTCGAAATTGAATTGACAGCTGAATGGAGGCGGGTCGGGTTCCCCTTCGAGCGGGTTCAGGCAGAGGCCATTGTCCGCGCAGGTCGTACCAAGTGGACAGTCGTACGCTTCTTGGCATTCGCTGGCGCAGCCAAGCGTCGTGCAAAGCTCACCGACCGCGCAGTCGGTGTCGGCCTCGCAGAAATCTCGCTGCGGCGCGGGTTGCGGGTCGCATTCGTCCCCCCGGCACAGGAAACAACCGCGCTCGCTCAGGGGCCCGTCGGCGATGCAGAAATAGCGGGAGTCCCTGTCACAGCCGGCGACTCCGAGTAGTGCGATGATGAGAATCCCAATGCGTTTCATGAGGGGTTCGACGCACGGGCGCTAGGCTTATTCATCGCCAGGATTGGCTTGAAACCCGAGCAATTCCGTTGAATAAGGGGACGGTATGAGTGGCCACAGCAAATGGTCGACAATCAAGCGGCGCAAGGGTGCTCAGGACGCCAAGCGCGGGAAACTATTCACGAAAGTCATCAAAGAGATCACCATCGCCGCGCGCTCGGGCGGTAGTGATCCGGACGGCAACGCGCGGCTGCGGCGTGCGATCGATCTCGCGCGGGGCGTGAACATGCCTGCCGACAACGTGACTCGTGCGATCAAGAAGGGGACAGGCGAGCTCGAAGGCGTTCAGTACGAAGAGCTCGTTTACGAGGGAGTTGGCCCCGATGGCACGCTGTTCATCTGCGAGGTGGTGACCGATAACCGCAATCGGACCATTGCCGAGGTGCGAAAGCTCTTCGACAAGAACCACGGACAGATCAGCAGCAGCGGGTCGGCCCTTTGGGCTTTCGAGCAACAGGGCATCGTCCGAGTCGACAAAGAGGCAGCGAGCGAAGAGCAGCTGTTCGAGGCAGCCGTGGGCGGTGGTGCGGAGAACATGGAGCTGATCGGAGATGAGTGGGTCATCACCACCCCGCGCAACGATCTCGATGTGGTGCGTGATGCAATCTCGAATGCGGGAATCACGGTACGGGAAGCGGCGCTCGAGTACATACCGAACAATCCAAAAGTTGTAGAAGGGCGCGATGCTGAGAAGATGATGCAGCTCTTCGAGGCGCTCGACGACCACGACGACGTGCAGAACGTGTTTTCCGACTTCGAACTCAGCGAGCAAGCGCTCGCCGAAATGGCGTGACCGGGACATGCGCATCCTCGGCATCGACCCCGGAAGCCGGCGCACCGGCTGGGGTGTCGTGCAGCTCGAAGGAACGAGGCTTCATCAGGTCGGCGCAGGAACGATCCGTGTCGCTGAAAAGCTACCGCTCGCGACGCGTCTGCACCTGATCCACCAGGGCCTCGAGCAGGTCGTCCGCGAGCACCGGCCCGAAGCAGTTGCCGTGGAGGAGATCTTCTTCGCGAAATACCCAAACGCGGCGTTGAAGCTCGGCCATGCGCGCGGCGTAACGCTGCTGGTCGCGGCGCAATCTGGGCTCGAGGTCTACGAGTACCCACCGGCGGTCGTGAAGCGCACCGTCGTCGGACGTGGCGCGGCCGACAAGACGCAGGTGGCACGCCTGATCGCAGCGCTCCTCGGACTCAAGACCACACCCGAAGAAGACGCGGCCGACGCCCTAGCCGTCGCGATTACCCACATCCAAGCGAGTCGATCCAAGGCGCTCGGCCGCTAGCCCCGGGCGCTGAACCCCAGCGATGGACGTCGAGCCGCCGGAAATGCACACACCTGTTCAGTAACCTGCTAGGCTCGCTTCGTGATCGGCAGACTAAGCGGCACGATCGAGCATCGAGAGGCGGATGGGTCGGTCATCGTCGACGTCCACGGTGTCGGATACGAGGTGTTTTTGCCTGCTGGCACGGTCGGGCGGCTTGGCTCGGAGCCGGCGCAGACGGTCGAGCTTCAAATCCATACGCACGTCCGCGAGGATGCGATGACCCTGTTTGGCTTCGCCACGACCGAAGACCGCGCCGCGTTTCGCGCCCTTCTCAAAGTGAGCAGCATCGGCCCCAAGCTCGCGCTTGCGATCGTGGGCGTCATGAACGCGAGCGAGCTCCGCGACGCGATTGCACGACAAGATAAGTCCGCCTTCAAAGGGATCAGCGGCGTCGGAAAGAGGACGGTCGAACGCATCCTTGTCGACCTGCAGGGGAAACTCGACTTCGCCGGGAGCGAGAAGACCGGGGTTCGGCTTCGGGCGGTTCGGGGCCCAGCGGACTCGGCGGGTGACACGGTCGTTGGTGCCTTGGTGCAAATGGGATACAAACGAAACGAGGCAGAGGCCGCGGTCGGAAGCGCGATGGACGCTTCGAGCGACGAGAACGTCGAAGGACTGTTGCGCGCGGCGCTGTCGGCGTTGTCATGAGTGAAATGGAAGCCAGAGCGAACAAGAACCTCGGTATCGAGGAGCAGACCGAGGATCGCGTGTTCGACCGAAGCCTTCGTCCGTCGCAGTTCGATGACTTCGTCGGCCAAGAGCGTATCAAAGACAACCTCCGCATCTTCGTGGAGGCGGCGCGACGACGCGGCGAGCCGGTCGACCACACCTTGTTCTGCGGTCCGCCAGGGCTTGGCAAGACGACTCTGGCTCTGATTTTGGCAGGTGAACGTGGCGTTACGCTGCACTCGGCCTCCGGTCCGGCCATCGAGCACAAGGGGCAGCTCGCTGCGCTTCTCACCAAGCTGGAGCCCAACGACGTGCTCTTCATCGACGAAATCCATCGCCTGAACGCAACCGTCGAAGAGAACCTCTACACCGCGGTGGAAGATTTCCGCATCGACATCGTCAACGGTGACGGGCCGTATGCGCAGACGCTACAACTTCCGTTGAGCCCGTTCACGCTGGTCGGGGCAACGACGCGAACGGGCCTTCTCACGAACCCGATGCGATCGCGCTTCGGATACGTCGCGCGCCTCGACTACTACCCGGAAGATGCCCTACGCTCGATCCTCGAGCGAAGCGCGCGTTTGCTCGCACTCGCGATCAGCGCAGAAGCTGCGCAGGAGCTTGCTCGGCGTTCGCGTGGCACGCCTCGAATCGCCAATCGCCTGTTGCGTCGTTCGCGCGACTTCGCCGAAGTCTTGTCGGACGGAAAGGTCGATGCGGAGTCCGCTCGCGAAGCGCTCGAGCGGCTCGACGTGGACGCGGCGGGCCTCGACCAAATGGACCGCCGCTATCTGACCGTAATCATCGATCACTACGATGGCGGCCCAGTCGGCATCGAGACTTTGGCGGCCGCGTTGAGCGAGCCGCGCGATACGCTCGAAGACGTCTACGAGCCCTATCTTCTTCAGAAGGGGCTGCTGGCGCGCACGGCGAGGGGACGTGTAGCGACCCGGCACGCCTTCGAGCACCTAGGCAAAGAGCGGCCGGCCAAATCACAAGCCGGCTTGTTCTGAGTCGTTCTTCGGAACTCCGCGCCTCGATCGAGGGGCGCTTCGCGAACCCCACTCCCGATGAATTTCCCCCCAAACGCGGCCAGCAAGGGCCATTTCTCGTCGGCAGAGCACTGGTCACCGGCGGATGCGGAGCTCTGGAGCAGCTGGCGGGAGTCGTTGACGGCCGAGCAGAGGTCCGGCGCCTTACTGCCGCTTCAAGCGCTGCTTTCAGGGCTCGTGGCGTTTCGGGACTGGGAGAACCAAGCACGTCCGGGACTCGGAATCGAGTTTCATCCCCACCTCTACGCCGCACGCGCGGGTTACGAATGGGGTCTTCGGCTCGTGGCGCGACTGCGAAGCAACGGGGCTCCACAGTCGGCCCTCGTTGACGTTCCCGTGGGCGAGCCGGAGTCTTCGTTGCGCGCGCTCGACCGGTCGCTTCGCGATGCGCTTCGGGTCGTGGAAGGTCTATTGCAGCGTCCGCGTGTCGACGCGGCGACCTTCCAGGAAGCCTGTGATCTCTTCTTGGATGAGCTCGATCGCAATCCGTTCTTTCGGCCGCCCGAACCGCTGGAATTCTCCAACGCAGCGGAGCTCGTGCAGCCCGAAGGCCTGACGCCTCAACTCGAATCCTGGGAAAGCGAGGCGGCAAGGACGGCAACGATGATCGCGTTCCTCGCATTGCTCCGCGATCATCGCTTCCTTGGCATCGCCGACGGTCAGCTCCGCGAACCGGACGGGATATCCCGCTCGCATCTCGTAACGGCTGGGGTCCGACGTGAGCTTCGAGCTCTGAGCCATTTTCTTTTGGTGCAGGGCGTGGAAACGTTTGCGGACGAGCTCGAAACGAGGCTGCTTTCGGTGGAAGCGATCGCAACGTGCATTCACGCCAAATCCAGGTCTCTGTTGAACGACCCCTTGCCCGAGCCATCTGCGGTCGGTACGAACGCCCTCGCAGCCCAGAGGATGCACGAGGGAATTGTCGAGCTTCGCACGACTGCGCGAGACGCGGCGAAGAAGCTGCACGCCCTCGGACGGCTGCCGCAAGCAGAGCGCGGCGAGCGACAGAGCCAGCGTGTGCAACGGAACCTGCATCAGGAGATTTGGGCGTTTCGCCTCATTTTGCAGGCGTTCCTCGCGAAGGCGTCCGCCGCCTCTGCGAGCAAAGCCCGTTCGAACGTTGGCGGCAGCCTCGATTTTGCCGGCGAGTTTCTACGGCACTTCCGATTGTTTGGGCTGCGTTTGAGCCGGGGGACGAAGTACCCGCGCCGCGGGCAGCTGACGCGGGCGGTGAGCGCGCTCAACGAACGCCACGCGATCGACGATGCCAGGCTCGCCCTTGCGACCGGCGAATGCACGCTCTTCCTCGAGCACCTCGACGATGCGCTGGCGGAGCTGCCCGAGTCGCGTCTCGCGCCGTTTGACAAAACCAAGGCGGCCGCCGAGCTTCGTGCGTACCTGAATGCGGTCAAGCAGAAAAACTTCTAAACCACGATTCCGAAGGCCGCAAACATGCGTTCGATGAACCAGAACGCTGCTAGCGAGCCGATGGCGTAGGCCGGAACGGTTCGGCTGCTGCGCCACGTCAATGGAAGCGCCGAACGGATCGCTTTGAAGCTCAACCATGCCACCGCGATCACCCCGAGCTGCGCGACTTCGAGGCCGAGGTTGAAGCCCAGGAGCGCGAGCGGGATCTCCTCGCTGGGTAGGCCCGCATCGAAAAGGACGGACGCGAACCCCAGGCCGTGAAGAAGGCCGAGCGTACCCGGGAGCGTCCAGGGGTGCTTCCAGACTGGGCCCTGCTTCCCCGATTGAATCTCGAGCGCGAGCACAACGATCGTCAGCGCGATGGCGGCTTCGACGAGCGCTGACGGAAGCGAGACGATCCCCAGGACGGAGAGCGCGAGCGTGAGGCTGTGACCCACGGTGAACGCGGTCACCGCCGCGATGAGCCGACGATGCCAGCCGAATAGCACGAGAAGCCCGAGGACGAAGGTCAGGTGGTCCCATCCGGTCAGCAGGTGCCCGACGCCGAGCATCAGGTACTCGAAGAAAGAGTGCGACTCGTCGACCTGCGCGACGACGGTGAGCTCCGGCGTGCCGCTGTCGAGGATCGCGTGGTGCACATCGCCACCGGGGCGAGCGATGCGCACGACGACAGTGACGCTCGAATCCTCGAAGCCGTCGACGCGGACGACCGCACCCAGCATGTCGGGCGGGTTGCAGCGGATCTGAGTCGTTTCGACGATGGCGACTTCGTCTTCGGTCTTCCGAACCGTGGATGGGCCCAGCTGCTCGCAGGTTTCCGGAATCCGAGGCCGCAGCGACTGACCGGTGGGCCGCTTCACCGGCGCTCGCCAGCTCATCGTGATGGTGCCATCCGCGCGATGCTCGAATGAAAGGACCGAAGGCGCGAGGGGATGGGCGCCGGCCTGCTTGGGAGCGCCGAACGTCAACGCAGCGAAGATCGCAAGCAAGGGGATGCGCATCACGGAGCCCTCTCGATCTGGATGCGATACGCTTCGCGAAGCGCAGCCATGCGCTCCTGTCGGAGCTCCTTGCGAATTTCGCGGAGTCGGTCAGCACGCACTTCCGCGCCGATGACATCGAGCAGGGGCACGTAGGCGGGCTCAGTGTCGATTACCTTCACGAAGTGCAAGCCGTACACCGACGAAACAGGCCCTCGCCACGGACCCACCACAGCTTCCTCGACCACGCCCGCTAGCTCAAGGCCGTAGGTGTCTTGCAAGTCGGACGGCGTCGCTGACTGCTCGGGACGAAGACCAGGCAAGGGGTCACCGAGGCCTGCCGGCGGCGAGTCACCGAGCGCGGTCAGGCGCGCGCGCATCTCGCGTGCATTTGCCGCAAGTGCCGCCCCACGCCTCGAACGGCTGAGGAACACGTGTTGAAACCGAACGCGCCCCTCGCGCTCGAAGCGATCCCCGTGCGTGCGACGATGCTCCTCGAGCTCTGCGCTGCTCGGCATTCGATCCTCGGGCACGAACGCAAGGGCCTCGCGCGCGCGATGAAGCAACCTCGCCCGCACGATCGGATCATGCGCCTGCATGTTCATCGCGACGGCGCGCTCGAAGAGCGTCAAATCATCGTCCTCGGTGTCCGGTTCGATGAAGCGCATGTTCCGAATCAGGTGCGTGTAGACAATCGGGTCGGTTCGGTCCCAGTGATAGCGGCGCGCCTCGTTCAGCAGAATCGACTCGCGAACAGCGGTCTCGACGTCTGCGTCCGTGGCGTCCGCGGCAACCCGAATCGTGATCGACGGTCCCTCGATCCGGCTCCGTTCACAAACGGCCTTCGAGCCGAAAAGCAGGCCACCAATCAGAAAGAAGTGGACGAGCGAGCGAAGCATCAATTGGGAGGCTGATACCAGATCGGCGAGCTCCAGGCGCGCTCTTGAATCGTAGGTTCGACCTGGTGACAGCAGCGCTCCTCCGCGTCGGACAGCAAGCCGGGATCGGCACAACTGATGCCGTCGCAAAAGGCTTGGTTGAGCCCCGCTGCCGGGTCACAGCAGTCGCAGGTGTAGTCGCTCGGAGGAAAATCATCCTTGCGCTCGACGCAGCCGGCGTAGTCCCAATCCGCGCAGTCATACTCGGCCGTGGAGCACTGCCAGGTCGTCCAGCGGCAGCTTGGGTTCTCGAGAACTCGGGCGTAGTAATAGGCTCGCTGCCCCGGATCAAAGTCGGGGTCCTGCCAAACGCCGCAGAGATCGCCAGAGCCCTCGCCCTGCCGCGCGCAGGTAGCGAGGTCGACGCTCGCGCCATTGTTGGCGTCACCGTCGATCTCGAAAACCTGGACCTGGTACGCGTCGCCGTCCAGCCAGCCCTTGACGATCTGGATCCGCTGAAGAGGCGCGCTCGTCGGATCCTGCATGGCCGACACGACGAAAACCGGTGCGGACAAAGCAGGCTGCGGCTCGAGCGTGCCGCCCATGGGGACACCCGCGGCATCGGCCTGCGCCACGAGATCCGCGGCGTCGCAGAGGTTGGTCGGATAGTCCCAACCGCCAAACATGCGGACGGTCATCCGCGGCCCGCTCGTACCGAAGGTCTCCTTCCGGCGAATGGCCGAAAAGATGGCGTCACGCGCGTTCTCTTCAGCCCAAACCGCTGTGAGGCCGCCGGGGCTGAGGTACTCTATGTCCGGGAAGCCCGGCGGCGGCGGCAAAAAGCGGTTGGGCTGACCCGCGCCGCCATGACCTTTGAAGTCGTCTTCGGCCACGAAACCCGGAGCCGAGATGTGCGTGTCGGTCGCCGCCGTGATGCCATACTGGAACGGGTTGGTACCGAGACTGCCTTCGAAGCGCATGCCTTCTCCGTATGCGTAGCGGAGGAAGCCCTTCGGATCGGGTGGCGTGATCTGCTCGAGATTGGTCGTCGCCAAATTCGAGAACGGAATCACTTCGAATCCGCAGAGCTCGTCCGCCGTCGCCGCGCCTGGAAGGCACTCGGAAGCTCCTTTGTGCTGGTAGATTTCGATGACGGGCTCCATCGCATTGCGGGCCTCGACATACTCGCTCGTAAAGGGCTCACCATTCGCCATCTCGTTCTCGAAGTAGATGCCTTCGGAGAGGTTGCTGTTGTGCGGAATGGTCAGCACGTCGCAGCCTGTGCCCGCGTCGACGCACTCTGCTCGGAGGCGCGCCCAGAGGCCCTCAGCATAGGGCTCATCAAAGTAGTTGTAGGGAAGTGCCGTGACCTTCTCGTTCTTGAACATGACGTTGCGGTGGAGGTTCTTCACCCTGGGCCCGCCGCTCCACTCGTAGCCGGGAAACGTCGTGAGCTCGCAAGCTTCACTGCGGTCATAGGCCGCTTCGGCATCACTGACGACCTGGCGCCAGACATCCATGCCGGCTTCCAAGCAGTACTCGTCCCCCGGACCACAGAGCTCGGGGTAGCGCACTCTTTGGGGTACGGCAGCGGTGAAGGCGTTGAGCTCGACGAAGATGTCAGTCGCTTCCTGCGGGCTGGCATCGAACTGCTGGGTAGCGCGGTAGTCGACGCACTGCCGGGCGTCGTACCCGAGCGAGCTCGGATCATTGCAGACCTTCAAGGTCCCGAAAAACTCCGCATGGTCGCTCAACATGACAAAATCCAAAGACCGATCGATGGTGGCCATTCGGGTCGGGGTGCCGTCTTCGTTGTAGGGTTGGAGTGGGACGGGCTCACCTCGGACGAACGCGTACGCGTCGTCTTGGGTTGTGCGTGTGCCCTGCATGTTGGCGTCGAGCGAAAGCTCGGTGTGGATGTGTGTGTCGCCCCAGAAAACCTGGCGGAGAGGGTCGAAATCTGCGCAGCGGCCGAACTCATCGGTTACGGCAGGAGGGTCGTCCTCGCTGCAGCCGAAGGACGCAACACCAAGAGCTAGCGCGACGAGCGCTCGAAGGCAGGTACGGGACATCGCGGAAACCTAACGGAAGCGGCCGATATTGCAATCGATGTGCTAGATCTCGATTTCGCCGGAGAATACGAAGCGCGCTGCGCCCTGCATGAGCACACTGTCACCAGGCGCGGCTACGGTGATCATCAGCGTTCCGCCGGGGAGTCGAACGCTCAGCTGCTCGTCGCGCTCGGCGCGCCCGGTTTCGACTGCGGCGACCGCGGCCGCGCAGGCTCCGGTCCCGCAGGCCTCGGTCCATCCGGCGCCGCGCTCGAGAACGTCCAAACGCATGCTGTGCCCTTCATGCTCTGAAACGAAGCCGACGTTGACTCCTTCAGGGAAGTGCGGGTCGCTTTGAATCGCCGGACCGAGCGCGAAGCGCGCGTCGCCGACCTCGTCGAAAGTCACAGCGTGCGGGTTGCCCATCGACACCCCGCTGAGATGCAGCGTACGCCCATCGACCTCGAGCGCATGATCGAGCCAGGGGTTCTTGGAGCTCAATGGAAGGTCGGATGGCACCAGCGATGGGGGCGCCATTTGCACGGCCACGGATTCCGCGTGCGGCCGATTCACGACGACGCAGGGATGAGGCCCCGCAGCCGTGGCGACCGTCACTTCGAGTGCCGCCTCGCCCCTGCGGCGGGCGAGGTGCAGGGCCGCACACCGAAGCCCATTGCCACACATCTCCGGGACCGAGCCATCAGAGTTGATCACCTCCATCGACGGAGCGTCCACGTCGAGCAGCAACACACCGTCGGCACCGATCCCGCGATGCCGATCACAGAGCGCGATCGCCTGCTCGGTCGTCAGTCGCACGCCCCCGAGCGCTTCCTTCTCGACGATGAGGAAGTCATTCCCGAGACCTTCGTACTTGTAGAACCGCAGAGTCACCGGTGGGGGTTCTAGGGCAGGGACAGCGACAGCGCCAGGGACAGAAACAGCGGCAGTGTCAGGGACCGTGTCAGCGGCAGGGGCAGTGTCAGCGGCAGTGCAAGAACCTGACGGGGCTGGGTTGCGTCGATCGGCGAGCGCCCCCACAGGGGCGCCTAGCTGACGGGGCGAGGCGTCGTCAGCTGTCGAGCGCGCCCTGTCGTGAGCTGAAGAGTCGGAGTTACGTCGATCGGCGAGCGCCCCCACAGGGGTGGAGTGAGGAATACATAAGTATTCCGCAGCGGAGCCCCGAGGAGGTAAGCCGCCGAACGGCGTGACTCCGTCTCTTCAGCTGCAGCCCATGGAGTTGCCGCAGTTCAGGCAGCGATAACAAGCCCCATTGCGGACCGTGATGTGCCCGCACTTATCGCACATCGGCGCGTCGCCCATCATCTCGCCGAGCTGTTGGTCGAGGGCG
>Ga0265303_10002782_pt1 | contig 10893 bp, 10 predicted proteins | sample Helome_2_FD_192494 | JGI IMG/M metagenome (GOLD analysis project Ga0265303, IMG submission 192494) | Marine sediment microbial communities from subtidal zone of North Sea - Hel_20160317 (Illumina Assembly) | ecosystem: Environmental > Aquatic > Marine > Subtidal zone > Sediment ...
CGGCAATCCTTCCGTCAAGGGCTATCTGAAAAGCGATTTCGAAGGGGATGGTGAAACCAGCCGCAGCGGCAACCTTTCGGCCTTCATCACCTGCCGGGTGGTTGATGTCATGGCCAACGGTAATCTGAAAATCGTCGGAACCCGTGAAGTGATGGTCAATCACGAAAATCAGTTAATCATTTTATCAGGGACTATCCGGCCCCGGGATATTTCTGATAACAACATTATTTTGTCTACTTTCATTTCGGATGCCAAAATTGCTTACAGCGGCTCCGGCGTGGTGGATGATCGCCAGCGGCCGGGATGGCTCGCCAATTTGTTGAACAATGTGTGGCCGTTTTGAGATAGGTTCTAATCAGTGGTTATGCCTCAATTGGATAAACGTATGAAGTCATCGATAATTAAGTTAGCCTTTTTTCTGGCGATATTACTTGGCGCAATCGGTCAGGCCCATGGGGTTCGCATCAAAGACATTGCGGATATCAAGGGGGTGCGCCAGAATCAACTGGTCGGCTATGGTCTGGTTGTTGGACTAAATGGAACCGGAGACACGGATGATGCGATATTTACGATCCAGTCCTTTGCCAGTATGCTGGAGAGAATGGGCGTCACGGTTAGACCGGAAGATATTGAAGTTGACAATGTGGCGGCTGTCATGGTGACCACAGATTTACCCGCTTTTGCGCGCTCAGGAAGCAGAATCGATGTTCTTGTCAGTTCTATCGGCGATGCCGACAATCTCCAGGGAGGCACCCTGCTGTTCACCCCGTTAAAAGGTGCTGACGGGCATGTTTATGCAATTGCGCAAGGACCCGTCAGTACCGGCGGCTTTGTTGTCGGTAGCGAATCCGGGTCAGGGGTTCAAAAAAACCACCCCACTGCCGGTCGGGTTGTCAACGGTGCGATCATCGAAAAAGAGATATCTTCCAATTTTAATAACAGACAATCTTTGACTTTAAATTTGCACCGGGCCGACTTCACAACGGCCTCCAGGGTGGCCCAGGCGATTAATATCGCGTTTTACGATCAAATTGCCCGCACTCATGATGCGGGCACCATTGAGGTCAAAGTGCCCGAAAAATACAAAGGCAATACCGTGGCGCTGGTAACCATGATAGAACGGCTGGGTGTGACGCCGGACACGGTGTCGAGGGTGGTTATCAACGAGCGCACAGGAACCGTTATCATGGGAGAAAATGTAAGGATTTCAACCATCGCCATTGCTCACGGAAATTTGAGTATCGAAATCAAGGAGGATAAGAATGTCTCCCAGCCGATGCCGTTTGCGAGAAGAGGTCGGACCGTGGTGACACCGGAGTCCCAGGTTTTGGTCCAAGAGGGTAACAATCCGATTTTTCTGGTTGAATCCGGCGTGAGTATCGGTGAAGTGGTTAAAGCACTCAATGCTATAGGGGTTTCACCGCGAGATCTGATTTCCATTTTCCAGGCCCTCAAAGCCGCCGGTGCCCTGCAGGCTGAACTGGAGATCATTTAATGGATGAGAAATATCCCCTGGCTTCACTGGCTTCATTTCATTTTAACCAGCAATATCAAAATCAACGGCTGGGTAATACCTTCAAATCCGTAAAACCGTCGGCTACCGGTCAAGCCGATCCGCAACTGCAAGCCGCCTGTCGGGATATGGAGTCCCTTTTCCTCTCCTACCTGCTTAAAGAAATGCGTGCAACCATCAACAAATCCGGTTTTATCAGCGGCGGCAAGGCCGAAGAAATCTTCACCTCCTTGCTGGATGTTGAGCTTTCCAAAAAAATGTCGAACGCCGGAGGGATCGGCCTGTCTTCCATTCTGATGAAGCAACTGGGCGGCCAGCCTGAAAAAAAAGATGACCCCGAATCCCGCTGACAGGAAACCGGATTCGGCCGGTTATGCAACCGTCGAAATCCTGGATAAAAGTCTAAAGTTTTTGAGATATTTGCCGATAATACCCGTGTCGAATAGTATTTAGCACAAGGAAAAATCAAATGAAAACGGAAGCAATGTTAGAGCAACTGCTGGGTATTCTCAGCCGGGAGACAGAGCTGTACCAGGCAATGGCGGCTGTGATGAACAAAGAAAAGGATGCCGCCATTCAATCCGAATTAATTGTTTTAAACGAAGCGGAAATGGAGAAAGAAAATATCCTGGCGGCCCTCGTTCTGTTTGAAGAGCAGCGGCATCAGCTGGTAACAAACCTGGCAGGCACCCTGGAATATCCCCCTCAGGATATGAACCTGACTATGATTTCACAGTTGGTGGGTGAACCCTTTGCAGGCCGGCTGAAGCAGGCCAGGTCTGAATTATCGGCTTTGCTTGAATCATTGCAGGTTGCCAACCAAAGCAATAAGCAATTATTTGAGCATTCCCGGGAACTTCTCACGGGATCATTTAATCTCTTAAGTGAGTTGAAGGCACCCAACCCGATTTATTATCGCACCGGAACCGTTCAAAACACATCTGCCGCTGGAAAATGTGTATGCGATGAGATTTAGGAGCGTTTTTTTGATCATTTTAGAAATTGAGGATGTCGGCGGTGCGGCCGGCCGTCATGTTCATTATAATCGCCCACAGGTTGGGCTATTATCAGCAGCAATGGTCAGATGAGGGAACTATGAACGAACCCAAACTAGAGAAAATCATGTCTAAAATCAAATCGTTTCCGAGCATGCCGGCCACCGGCGCCAAAATGCTCAGAATGCTTCAAGATCCGGAAACAACTGTGGATGAGATTGAAGACGTGCTGCGCCACGATCCGGGTTTAACAGGCAATGTGTTAAAACTGGCCAATTCTGCCTATTTCGGGATTCCCGCCAAAGTATCTTCGGTGAGGCAGGGTATCCTATTGCTCGGGTTAAGAAAGCTCATCCAGCTTGTCGTTGCTTCCTGTGTCAATTCAGTCATGGACAAACCGGTTCCCGGATATGATCTGCCGCCCGGCGATCTTTGGAGACACTCCATTGCTGTTTCGATTGCCGCCGAGGCTCTGGTCAAAGATAAAATCAATGTCGATGCCGAAGACATTTTTACCCCGGCGCTTTTGCACGATATCGGCAAGTTGATCCTGGGACATTTCGTAAAAGACGAACTGAATGACATCGAAAAGATTGCCAGCAAAGGGGTCCCCTATGTTGTAGCCGAGAATATGGTTCTGGGAACAGACCATGCCCAAGTCGGCGCGCAGGTCTTAACCCAATGGTCTTTTCCTCATGACGTTATCGAGGCTGTCAGGTGGCATCACGACCCCGATTACCCCAAACAGGTCAAAGTGTCGGTGGATGTTGTGTATTTGTCCAATCTTTTATGTCAGACTAACGGCAAGGGGAGCAAGGATGATGGACCGGTCCATGATTTGTCTCCCACGGTGATTGAACGGCTGGGGATAGACGTCAGTCAGTTTGACGCCATTGCCAGCAATGTCGCTCAATGGGTTGATGAATTAGCGGATGCATTAACTTTTCATTAAAGATTTCGACCGGGACCTTGGGATCGGCAGACCGATGGTTCTGAAGGCAAAAAAGATTTTTATGATAGGGTTAGAACCTTCAAGGAAAGGTGGTTCAGAATGACGGGTATATACGGAGTCTTGAATCTTGCCGGCAATGCGTTGCTGACCCAGCAAAAAGCCCTTAATGTGACCGGAAATAATATCGCCAATGTCAATACCCCCGGATATTCGCGTCAAAAGCTAATGCTGGAAAACAAGACACCCATGCAATCTTCGATCGGACCGATGGGAAACGGCGTTGAAGCAGTCAGCGTCGAGCGGGTATACGATCGGTTCTTGGGGGTCCAGATCAATGCTGAAAGCGAAACCCTCGGACGATGGGAAGCCCAGAAGGACGGCCTTGAACTCGCTGAGGTTATTTTTGATGAAAGCGGCGAATTCGGTCTCAGCCAGTCGTTAAGCCAATTCTGGGGGGCCTGGCAGGATTTAACGAATGATCCTTCGGGCTACAATGAGCGTGTGGTGCTGCAGGTCAAAAGTGAAGTTATGACAGGTACATTCAACCGGATTTATTCAGACCTGCAGAATGCCCAGCATGGATTTGACACCAACATTGAAGGGGCGGTGGCGGAAATCAACCAGCTATCGCAGCAGATTGCTGAATTAAATCAGAAAATCATAGAGGTTGAAGCCTCCGGATACGTTGCCAATGATTACAGGGACCAGCGGGATCTGGCGTTAAAGGATCTGGCGGGGCTGATCGACATCAATTCCTTTGAAGATGACAGCGGGCGGGTTTCAGTCTCGGTAGGGGCCGGGCAGACCCTGGTGGAAAACAATACGTCTCGCAACCTGTCCACCCAGGTCAATGGTTTCGGCTTTAGAGACATCGCCTGGGTCGGGCAGGACGGCACGACCGTCAATATAACCAGCAATATCTCCAACGGGAAACTGAAAGGGTGGCTGGAGGCCAGGGATGTGGATAATCGCGGCTATCTGCGGCAGCTTGATACCCTGGCTGAGGGGTTAATGGAGCGAGTTAACAATTTCCATCAGACTGGCTTTGGCTTGGACGGTTCCACTGGAAATGATTTTTTTAGCGGCATTGCCACGGCTTCGGGGAATATGGACTCTTTGCTATCCATATCAGCCGAACCGGGTGGCTCCGGCAACATCAGGGTCACGCTTGTGGGGGGCGGGACGGCAGGCGCGGAAACTGTGACCACGGATCCGGTTACCGGAGATATCCAGATCGCCATTGAAGACGGCGTTTCAACCGGAGCCCAGGTTGCTGCAGCCCTGCAGGCCCATTCAGGAATTGATACCGTCGTTGCAGCTGCCCCCGGGGCAGCCTGGGATCTGAGTGCCGTAACCAATACCACAGCGCTTGTCGGGGGAAGTTCGGCCAGGGGTCTCCAGGTTAACAGTGCTGTTTCAAATGATCTGGATTTGATTGCCGCTTCATCGACCGGCGCCGGAATTCCAGGCAACAACAGTCAGGCGATAGCGATAGCGAATTTGCAGCACGCCTTGACCATGAACGGCAATTCTTCAACCTTTGAAGGCTATTATAACTCGCTGGTCAGTAAAGTAGGGGGCAACCTTCAAAGTGCGGCTGCCTACTTTAATCATCAATCCGACATGGTCGTTCAGCTTGAGAATCGTCGGGAATCTATCTCGGGGGTATCGCTGGATGAGGAGATGATCAATCTGGTCAAATTTCAAACCGCCTATGATGCGGCTGCCAAACTAATAACAACAGCGGATGAACTGCTGCAGACCGTTTTAAACATGGTCTAACCTAAAGGAGGCTAAGATGCGGGTTACCAATAGTATGATGTCCAATACGATAACCAGATACCTGATGCGGCAAAGCGAGAGGCTGTACAATGTACAGGAACAAATATCGACCCAGAAAAAGATAAATAAACCCTCGGATGATCCGGCAGGCATGCGCGAAATTCTGGATTATCGCAATAAAATTGCCACTGTCGATCAATATCTGGATAATATAAAGCGGGGAACCACACGACTAGAATTTACGGAAATCACCCTGGATGTCGTTGATGATTTGATCGGAGTGGTCAGAGAGATCTCCCAGCAACAGGGGGGTGGTACCACCCAATCAAGGGCCTTTGCTGCTGATCAGGTAAAAGATCTTTATAAGCAGGTGGTTGAGCTGGCGAACTCTAAGAGCGGAAAAAATTATATGTTCTCCGGGCATCAAACCAACACGCCGGCTTTTGGGCATGTCGTGGAAGTATCCGGGGGGACACCGGGTGATCTTGAATTTGGTCTGGCGGCCGCCGCCGCCAATGTAACCATAGCGGTTATGGATGACAGCGGAACTGTTATCAATACCATCACGCCGGCCGGCGGCGGGACGGATGGTGTTAATACCGTGTCCTGGAGCGGCGCCATCCCGGCCGACGGACTTTATAAGTTTACCGTAACCGCCTCCAGTGCCGGGGGTGATGTCGTTGACTATGCCACCTACAATGGCGACAATGGCACGGTTCGCATCATAATGGGCGAAAATACAGAATTAACCCTAAATGCCGACGGAAGAGAAATATTCACGCCTGCCGGTCAGGTGGACACCTTTGAAGTCATGGCGGATCTGATTACCGCCCTGGAAAATGACGACACGGCAGTGATTAACAATCTGACGCAGCAGCTCGATTCGGTGCGGACCCAGGTCAGCGAGTTCAGAGCAGCCAGCGCTCCCAAAATGTACCAGTTGGAAAACACCGAAAATTTCTGGTCCAATTATAAACCCAAATTGGAGCAATTGCTTTCTGAAACAGAAAATGTTGATCTAAATGAGGCCGCGATGAGGTTAAACCAGCTTGATCTTGCCTATCAATCCACCATTGCCACGGCGGCCCGAATTATTCAACCAAGCTTGATTAATTTTCTGAAATGAGGTGTGAATATGCAAAGAGTTGCCGTCACCTTTTTTAGCCTCTTTTTATGTTTCCTCCTTAACAACCCGGTATGGTCGCTGAGCGGTCAAAATGTGGTTGTACTCAAAAAAGCCGGTGTCAGTGATCAGACGATCCAGGTTATCGCGAAAGAGAAAGTGATCGAAACCGCTGCCTTTAGCATTGATGACATTGTGGATATGAAGAAGGCGGGAGTGAATGAAAAAACATTGCGGATGATCATTAAAGATAGCTCTCATCTTAAAAGTTCCGAGCCCGTTGTCTATGGCCGCTCAACACAGACCGTTCGCAATATCAGCCCCGCTGAGATCATTAATCTAAAAAAAAGCGGGGTCAGTGACGAAGCCATTCAGTCCGTCATTGAAGCCAGTAAATCCGATAATCAACAGGATCGTGAACGTGCCTGGCGGATGCTGGAGAATATGCGTTTGCGAATTATTCCCCGGGGCCGACGGTGATAGATGGCAGATGCTCTTGAATTCGGAATTGGGAATGCGCTATACTTGGTTCGTTTCCCGCAACCAGTCAATAATTTTTCATCTCCATGAACCCACCCTGCCATAGATGCCAACATTATTATGTCACATGGGATCCGCAATTTCCCCATGGATGCCGGATCATGGAATTCAAAAGTCGGCAGATGCCGATGATTGAAGTGCGGCGCACCATGCACAGAAAAGGCTGTCTTTTATTTGAGGTGAAAAAAGCGAAAAACTCTCCACCAAACTTTCATAGCAATAAATAAGTATTAAATATAATTACCAATTTGTCAGAGCGGAAGGCCCCTTCGTAGTCTGCGAGATATTTACTTGCAACAGCTTCAAGCCACCTCTCTGACGATTATTCAAATACCACACCTTTGCAGCTGTAATTCTGATTGACAATAACCACCAATATGGTACAATCGTTTTAAATGCCGCTCAGCTCCAACACCATAAACTAAAACCAAGAGATGGCAGCTTAAAGCCTCCAAAGGTTAAATTTGAAAAAAGCGTTGCTGGATGTGGCATTTAACGGGCTTCTCGGGTGTTCGTGTATACGGCATTATGAGGAGTCTTTTTTTTTGTTGGCCTGGCTGGTTTTTTATAATTTACCAAACCCTCTCTATCAATCTCTTTGAATCTCTTATTTAAGCCGCACCTTACTATCCAAAACGATTAATATTGCCTCACATTTTAATTCTGATCCAAAAGATGCTCTTGCGAAACGCCAGGTGCAAAAGAAAGAGTGTCGGATTTTTGACATTTTACCCGAAACTGTGAAGACCTTCAAGGTTAAGAACCTCCTAAAAAAAGGCCAGAATTACCTACAAGAAAAACCCTGTTAGGGGGGGTACCTAACAGGGTTAGTCGGAGGTGGGAATGAAGGAAAGGAGGAAACTTCATTCCGTTTGACATACAGATATAGCAATTAATGTGCCATTTGATCCACACGAGGCGCAAAGGTGGCTGAAGATGATTTGACGGTGCTCAAATATATATAAATATGTATTAATTACAGAAGGTTATATTGTCTGATCAAAAATGTTGCTATGATTAGAGGATTTCATCAAACTGAAGACCAACTATCCTGGCGGTCAACATTGTCGTCAAAATTTCGACACTGGCAATATTTTCACTTTCGATACGCGCCGCTTGTCAAGTATTTTGCTAAATGACCGTCAGTATCGGTGTCAGTAGTTTACAGAAGGCAGATATCATCGCCTCCATTACTCAAAGAGCAGATCAAGCCCTTTACGCGGCCAAGCATAATGGAAAAAATCGTGTTTATTCCGAAAAAACATGAAATAAAATACCGGAAAAAATTTCCGGGCATTTTTCTGTAACGGGCATTCTTTTCCGATTTTTTTAAAAGAGATAGCCCCGGGAGTACACGCCACTCGGCCGAACGCCTTATCATCGCAATAAAATTAAATTTTCTTTAAAAATTTTTAGGATGTGCATACATCTTGCATTCTAAACTTTTACTTTTAGTCAGATAACGATGTCACGGATGAGTTTCAAAACCCAAAATATAACGTTAGGAAACCGGAGCGATGAAAATTGACAGCAATGACCAGATAATGAAAAGCGTGTACCCGGAAGATAGTGCCAAATCCCGACCCGCAGGTGAAAAAGAATTCGGCACGATCTTAAAAGAAACGGTTGAGAATACGACAAAAGCAGATGGGGGGCCGCGTCAAACTGCTTTTATTAATCCGCTTTCCGGTGTTCGGCTGACAACCCCTGGTTCAGCGGACCCAACGATTACCATAGAACGCATTGAAAATCTGATCGATTTACTCGATCAATTTCGCCACCAATTGGCTGATTCCCGGATCAATTTGAAACAGATAGATCCTATAATCAGTAAAATTTCTCAGGAAAATGATAGCCTGGGGACCCTTGCGAATTCATTGCCTGATGATGATGAAATAAAAAATATTCTTAATCGGGCCAGGGTAACCGCATCCCTGGAAGTAACAAAATTTTACCGGGGCGACTACCTTCGGGCTTGAACCGTTGACCGGCCCAAGATATTCATAACATTTTAATATTGTTTAATAAAATCATTCTTCACCAATGATTCATGCTTGCCCAAATCGGGAGCGCCATTTAAAAAGAATTCAGGCAACCATCGCCAAAATGCCAAGCCTTTCGACAACGGTTGTCAAGGTTTTGGAAGCCTGCAATGATCCCCAGGCCTCCGCCAATGACCTCCAACGGGTAATTTCTCTGGATCCGGTTCTTACCGGTCGCGTATTGAAGCTCATCAATTCAGCCTACTTTGCTCTGGGCCAACCCATCACTTCCCTTACCCGGGCAATCATTATGCTGGGAATCAATACGGTTAAGAACCTTGCGCTAAGCTTTACAATTTTGAAAAACATGAAAGGCAGCGGGTCTTTTCATGCCTTTACCACGGATGAATTCTGGTTGCACTGCCTGGGTGTCGGAGTTGTTGCCAAATCATTGGCCGCGGTCAAAGGCCTTTCGGCGGCGGAGCAAGAAGAGTATTTTGTGGCCGGACTTCTACACGATCTGGGCAAACTTCCCCTGACTAAACAATTTCCTGAAGAATACTTTCAAGTCTGTCAGTCATCGGGGAAAGAGCACGATCCTTTTCACCTTAGCGAAGACAGGCTGCTGGGTATCGATCATTGTAAGGTCGGCGCAATGATTGCCCGAAGATGGTGTTTGGGTGTTTCGCTGGTTGAAACCCTGTCGCACCACCACCAGCCAGATGACTCCACGGAGAATAGCCGTGATCTGGTATCAACCATCTCGCTGGCCAATCAAATCGCCATTGAGTTGAAGATTGGTACGGCTGGAGATTGTATCAGCGATAAGGCGATGCTTGACCAGCTGACAGATAGGGTAGGCGTAGACTATGGCATCTTGAGTGATTTCCACCAATCAGTTTCCGGAGAGATCGAAAAAGCCAAGATATTTCTCGAAATCGTTCAAAAGTGATAGACCATTTATTGGAAGATTGACCCGGCACTACCATGGTGACAATCCAGTTTGACAACTACAACCAAAGTTAATGATAAATGTTATGAAGATCAAATTTTGGGGGGTCAGGGGCTCCATCCCAAGCCCGGGACCTAACACTGTTAAATACGGCGGAAACACGCTTTGTCTCGGGCTATGGCTACAGGACCAAGATCGTCTGATTATTATTGACGCCGGATCCGGCATCCGGGGCCTGGGCGACAGCCTGAGCTTCAGTAAAGACCCAAAAGATCATCTCAACACAGAGATTTTTTTGACCCACACCCATCTGGATCACATTCTGGGCCTGCCGTTCTTTGCCCCTATACATAATCCCGGAACCCGTTTAAAAATTTATGGTCCGGTGACCTGTGAAGAGGATCCCCTGGAAGATGTCATCGGCGGTCAACTATCTTATCGATACTTTCCGGTTCGCCAGCATGAACTGGGTGCGAGTATCGAATATATTGATCTTAAAGAAGGAAATTTCGATCTTGGCCAGGGTGTAACTCTCATCACCAAATATTTAAATCATCCCCTGCTAACTTTAGGCTACCGCATTGAGTATGGCGATAAAGCTATTTGTACGGCCTATGATACGGAGCCCTTTTACAATGTGTTCTGCACCGATCCTTCCGATCCATCCTATGATGAGTTTCTCGCCTCGGAAGGCGATCGGGCGGCCCGGGATGAGAATCGCCGCATGGAAGCCTTTTTTAAAGATGCAGATCTGCTGATTCACGATGGTCAATATACCCAAGCTGAATATGACAGTGGTAAGAGAGGCTGGGGGCACTCCCCCATCGAATGCGTGATTGCTACAGCCCGGCGCGCAAATGTTAAGCGTCTGGCAATCTGTCACCATGATCCCATACGGACGGATTCGCAACTTGACGAGTTGTCGCAACTATTTTGCAATGAAGGAATTGACGGGGATAAGGCAATTTTTTTTGCCAGGGAAGGCCAGGAGGTGGAGATTTAGGATTTACAAAACCCTCCTGCAAAACGGGAGGGTTTTGTAAATCCTAATTTT
>Ga0265303_10002783_pt1 | contig 10891 bp, 6 predicted proteins | sample Helome_2_FD_192494 | JGI IMG/M metagenome (GOLD analysis project Ga0265303, IMG submission 192494) | Marine sediment microbial communities from subtidal zone of North Sea - Hel_20160317 (Illumina Assembly) | ecosystem: Environmental > Aquatic > Marine > Subtidal zone > Sediment ...
GGATCGACCTCCAGGACGAGGGCATGAACGGGGGCGAGGAGCAGAACGTCACGGCCGCGTTGAACTGGTATCTCTTCTCGAACGTCATGCTCAGGGCCAACTACGTCTATGCGGACGTGAAGGACACGGGCGATGTCTTGAGCAACGCCAGTGGAGACATCCACACCTTTCAAGCGCGCGCGCAGATCACGTTCTAGGGTGGGAGACCATCCGACCGCCATGACCGACGCCCCGCGGCGGGCGCTGGAGGTCCTACCGAAGGAGCACAAACAATGAGCATTACTCGAAATCCCCGCGCGGCGGCAACGGCTGCCAAGAACGAGGCGGGGCGAGCTGTTAGTTCAAGGAGCGTTTTCGGCTGTCAACCCGAATTCCAGATCGGAGTCGTGCGATACACGACATGAGCAACGAGATCATCCTCACCTTCGCCGTCCTCGGCGTCACCATCGTCCTCTTCGTCAAGGAATGGCTTCGCGTGGACGTGGTGGCGCTCTGCGTCATGCTGGCGCTGCCCTGGCTCGGCCTGGTCGAACCGCACGAGGCGCTGGCGGGCCTGTCCAGCAACGCGGTGGTGTCCATCATCGGCGTCATGATCCTGGGCCGTGGCGTCGACCGCTCGGGCATCATGGCGAAGGTCACGCGCCCCATCCTGCGCGTCGGAGGCTCCAGCGAGCGCCGCCTCGTCGGCCTCGTCTCGGCCGCGGTCGGGGGCATCTCCGCCTTCATGCAGAACATCGGGGCGGCGGCGCTCTTCCTCCCGGCCCTGCTGCGCATCGCCAAACGCACGGGAATCCCCGAGTCGCGCCTGCTCATGCCGGTCGCATTCGCCGCCATCCTCGGCGGCACGCTGACCATGGTGGCCTCGGGCCCCCTCATCATCCTCAACGACATCCTGCGCCAGGGGGGACACGACTCCTTCGGGCTCTTCGCCGTGACGCCGGTGGGGCTCACCCTGCTCGTCGCCGGCATTCTCTACTTCCTCGTCCTGGGCCCGGTCGTGCTGCCCGGGCGCAAGGGTCGAGGCGACGAGACCAGCCCGCAACAGGAGCTCGTCGGCGCCTGGAACCTCGCATCCCAGGTGACGCTGGCAACCGTTTCAGACCGCAGTCACCTGGTGGGCAAGACCGTCGAGGAAGTCGGCCTCTGGTCGACCTACGGGGTGAACCTGCTGATGTTGCGGGAGGGCGGCGATGTCCAGCCCGCCCCCTGGCGCCAGACCCGCTTCGCAGCCGGGCAAGAGCTCGTGTTGCTGGGAGCGAGCGATCAGATTGCGCGCTTCGCTGCGGACCAGGGTCTCGAGCTGGAACCCGAGACGCCCGAGTGGCTCGAAGCCGCCCTGTCCGCTGGCGGCTTCGCCGAGCTGGTGGTGCTGCCTCGCGCGCCGCTCGCCGGCAAGCGCCTCCGCGACTTCGCCTTGCGCAAGGCGCATTCGGTCGAGCCCATCGTGCTGCTCTCGGGTGCCGAACGCCAGCCCGCCGATTTCTCCGACAAGCCCCTGTCCGTCGGCGACGTGCTCGTGGTGCACGGCAGCTGGGACCACCTGCGACAGATCGCCCGCGATCGGAGCTTCGCCGTCCTTACCCCCATCGAAGGCGAAGAGACCGACTCGTCCAAGGGGATCACCGCCGCGCTCTGCTTCGCCGGCGCCATCGGCCTCGCGATCGCCGGCTTTTCCCTCTCCATCTGCCTGATGTCGGGCGCCGTGATCATGGTGTTGCTCCGGGTGTTGCCCATCGACGACGCCTACCGCGCCGTGGATTGGCGAACGGTGTTCCTGTTGGCGGGGCTCATTCCGCTCGGAACGGCCATGGACAAGAGCGGCGCCGCCGCCTTCGTCGCAGGCGGGCTCACGTCGCTGCTCGCGGGCAGTCCCACGCTCGTGCTCATGCTCGCGGTAGGCGTGCTCGCGACGCTCTTCTCGCTGTTCATGTCCAACGTCGCCGCAACCGTGCTGCTCGCTCCGCTCGTGATGATCGTGGGCGAAGAAGCCGGGGTGGACGGCCGAGCCCTGGCGCTGCTCGTCGCGGTGTGCGCCTCCAATTCGTTCGTGCTCCCCACCCACCAGGTCAACGCCCTGTTCATGTCTCCGGGGGGCTACCGCAACGCCGACTACATCCGCGCCGGGGGCATCATGTCGCTCCTCTTCCTGGCGCTGGCGGTGGGCACCGTGTGGTTGCTGTTCGTTTGAGCGGGTGCCGCGCACGGCCATCAGGTATTCGCCGACGCCGGTGTCGAAGTACTCCCGGAAGCTGCGCCGCATCGTCTCCTCGTTTTCCTCAACGGAGTTGAACGAGAACGTGCCGGATCGTCGCCGACCGAATGTCGTGACGCAATCTGGATAGATGGAACCCTGCACCCGGGTCTACCGTTGTCCTCGCCTGCACAAACACTGCGCACCGATCGCGGACGCAGGAGATGCTCGATGCTCGTCGTCGCCGTTACGCTGCTTCGGCTCGGTGCGTCTACGCGCGCGTGCGCCGGAAAAGTTCGAGGTCACGGCGCGTTGGATGCTTCCATCGACGGTATCCGATGAAGAAGAGAACAAATGTGGAGGGCGTTCACGTTGGCAACGCAAGAACGTCAACAGGGGGCGGTGCGCAATTTCGTCCGCCGGATTGCACCGGGTCTAGAGGCCTTTTCGCATTATGAGACGGCCTGGCTTCGTGGCGACCTGGCTGCGGGTCTTTCGGTGGCAGCGGTGGCGCTACCGGTCGGTATCGCCTATTCCGATTTGGCGGGTGTACCGGCGGTCATCGGCATGTATGCGGCTATATTCCCGCTCTTTGCATACGCCCTCTTCGGTTCATCCCGCCAACTGATGACCGGTCCCGATGCCGCCACTTGCATCATGGTGGCGGCCATCCTCGGACCACTGGCTGGGGGTGACACCGAACGGTACCAAGGGCTGATGGTCGTCCTGACCCTGTGCGCGGGGCTGATCTATGTGGTCGCTGGGACCGCACGACTCGGTTTCATTGCCAACTTCTTGTCGCTGCCGATTCTCACCGGCTTTCTGAATGGCATCGCCCTGCTCATCATTGCGGGCCAGCTGCCGAAACTGCTCGGTTACTCGAGCGAGGCCGGCGACTTTTTCCCGAAACTGATCGAGTTCGTGAACAAGGTCGATGAGAGTCATGTGCCAACGGTGATGCTAGGCTTTGCTCTGCTCGCCGGGCTAGTGGCGCTTCGCCGCTTCGCGCCTCGACTTCCCAATCCGCTGGTGATCGTGATCCTCGGCATCGCCCTGGTCGTGGGCCTCGGGCTCGATGCCAAGGGGGTCGCCTTGCTTGGCAGCGTGCCAGCAGGATTGCCGCCGGCGTTTCATCTTCCCGACCTGGACGTTGCGCAGACCAAGACTATTCTTCGAGACGCCACCGCCTTGGTGTTGGTGAGCTTCACCAGCGGGATCCTGACCGCGAAGAGTTTTGCGCAGCGCAATCGCTACGAGATCAATGCCAATCAGGAGCTCATCGGCTTCGGTGCTGCCAACATCGCTTCCGGCCTGGCGCAGGGTTTTCCGGTAACCGGCGCTGATTCCCGCACGGCAGTCAACAACGCGATGGGTGGCAAGAGCCAACTGGTGGGAATCGTCGCCGGCGGCGCCATGCTCCTGGTCCTCTTCTTCCTCACCGAACCGTTGGCCTACGTACCCATCGCTGCGCTCGCGGCGGTCATTGTTGTATCTGCCGCCGGCCTGTTCGATTTTTCTACCCTCCGTGAGATCGGTACCATAAGCCGTTACGAACTGGCGTTCTCGGTGTTCACCACCCTCGGCGTGTTGATCCTGGGTGTGTTGCCTGGGGTTATGCTGGCCGTCATTTTTTCCTTGGTTATGTTGCTGGCAATCCAGTCGAAGGCGACGGACGCGGTGTTGGGTCGGGTGCCGGGCATGAAGGGGTTTCATTCCCTCGAGGACTACCCCGAGGCCGAGACCATGCCTGGTCTGCTGCTGTACCGGTTCAATGCCGATATCGTGTTCTTCAATGTCGACCACTTCAAGGAGCGGGTGATCGCGGCGATCAATGCCTCTCCAACCCCGGTGGAATGGGTGGTCATCGACGCCAGTCCGGTCAACTTTGTGGACGTCACCGCTCTCAAGAAATTCGACGAGATGAAAGGGCAGCTCGCGGCCCGTGGCATCGTGCTTGCCGTCGCGAGCCGCAAACGCATGGTCGAGAGATTCGTCGAAGCTCGGTGGATCAACGCACGCAGGGAGCTCAACGAGGATTACAACTTCCACACGCTAAACGAAGCGGTGCGTGGGTTCAATCGACGTGGTGAGCGGGCCTAACGCTCCAGGAAGGCCACAACAAACTTTCGTACGGCCCTCGGCCCACCCCAGCGCATGTTGATACGTGACGACTCTTCATCGGTGAACCGGCCCAGACAAGCGACTAGCGGGCATAAGCATCATAAGCGCATGGCGCGCACGGTGGAAAGACGCCATACGAAGCCCTGCGAGAGAAGCTATCCTCGAAAACAACGTCCGACTTGATGCCTAATATCACAGGCCTGGGCGTTCGTTGCAGGGACTTCTAGGTGCCGCGTCCGCTACAGGCGCATCATGGCGCTGCCCGCGAAGGTGAGCAGCACGTTGGCGAAGGTATAGGTCCCCGCGTAGCCCAGGGCGGGAAGCGAGCTGTTCGCGGCCTGCTGCACGATTCCGAGCGAAGGGGTGCTGGTCATGGCGCCCGTGATCGACCCCAGGAGAAGCGCCGGGTTCATGCCCATGAGCTTGCGCCCGACGAAGTAGCCGATGAGCGGCGGCACGAGGGTGACGAGCGCGCCGCCGGCGATCACTGCCGGGCCGATGCTCGTGAGCGCCGCGACGACGCCCGCGCCCGCCTGGATGCCCACGCCGGTCATGAAGAACATCAGCCCGAGATCCATGAGGACGGCCGTGGCCGCGGGCGGCACCCGTCCGAAGGTGGGATTGAGCGACCGGAGGAAGCCGATCAGGATGCCCGACACGAGCAGGCCGCCGGCGCTGCCGAGGCCGATCGAGAGTCCACCGACCTGCACGACGATGAGACCCACGAGGAGCCCTGCGGCCACGCCGAGGCTCAGCGTCACGAGGTCGGTCGTGTCGGCTTCGTGCTCGGCATAGCCGAGCGCGCGGGCCAGCTCGGCGATCTGGCCGCGCTCGCCCGCGACGCGGATCACGTCGCCGCGCTGCAGCGAAGTCCGCGCGTCGAGCGGCACGAGATCGATCTGCGCTCGGCTGATCGAGCGAGCGAAGCAACCGAACTTGCCCGGCAGGTCGAGCGCGCTGAGCGGCACACCGATCATGTCGCCGTTCGTGACCACGATCTCCTGGGAGTCGATGCGGAAGTCGATGAGCTCCGGATCGAGTACCTCGCTTCCGAGGTCTTCGTCGGCCCTTTGGTGATGCTCGAGATCCGCGAGGATCGAGACCTGGTCGCCGAGCTTCAGCGCGGTGTCGGGTGTGTGCTCGATGATCTTGCCTTCGCGCTTGACCTTGAGCACGACGATCTGACTCAGCCTCTCGCCGAGCTGCTCGCGAATCGAGGAGCCCGCGAACTTCTCGTCGTTGATTGCGTAGGCGCGGATCAGGGGCAGGCTCGTCCGGTCCGAGGCCTCGGCGCCGCTGCCCTCCCGGATCTGCTTCTCCCGCGCGAGGGCCTTCGCCTCCTTCTTCAGGTCGATTCCGAGCGCGCGGGGCAGCAGGTTCACGAGCCCGATCAAGCCCGCGGTGCCGAACACGTAGGTGAGCGCGTAGCCCACCGTGATGTTCTCGAGCGCTTGCTTGGCGGTCATGCCCTCGGGCAGGATCGCGGCTCCACTGTTGATGGCGTCCTGGGCACCGGCCAGGGTCGGTGTGCTCGTGAGCGAGCCGGCCAGCATGCCCGAGGCCATCCCGTAGTCGAGTCCGATGAGCCGCGAGATCACAAGACTCAGCGAGAAGCCCACCGCGGCGACGATCAGCGCGAGTGCCATATAGCGCTTGCCGTCCTCCGCGAACGCACTGAAGAACTGCGGACCCGCCTGGAGCCCCACGCAAAAGATGAAGAGCGTGAAGCCGACCTGGGCCGAGATCGCGGGCGAGCTGAATCCCAGATGCCCCATGAAGAGGCCCGTGAGGAGGACTCCGGTGGTCGACCCGAGATCGACGCTTCCGACCCTGAGCCGGCCGATGAGGTAGCCCAGGCCGACCGTGAGGAACATCAGGAGCGCCGCGTTTCCTGCGATCACCTCGTATACGTCGATCGTCATCTCGTTCCAGACTCCCCGTGGATCGTCTCGTGCGCAGTCTCGCAGAAGCTCGGCGCCCTGCCACTGTGGCTCGAGTCTCCGCTCCCTTCCGGAAGGGGCGACCTGGGACTCATCAACCGCCACCACGAGGCCGAACTTGGGAGTGTTTCGGGTCGGCTGACGGAAATAGGGAATTTGAGCAGCGTTTTCAGCACCACTTTTAAGAACCATTGAACTAAGCGCCCGGAAGTGGTCGCGTAGCCCCGTCGGGGCGTAGTTGTCATGCGAGTACGAGCGATCAGCGAGCGACGAGTACGAACGGATGACCATTCAAAGGATGGGCAGTAGTGAGTCGCCAGTCCGAATCCTGCTGACGGGCTACCCCCATCACCGTTACCAAGTCCGGGCCGCAAAAGATTTTCTTCGGGGTCATTGCCGCGACGCTGGCTATCATTACGGTGTTTGCGGTGCCGGCTGGTTAGCTGATTCTTCGTTGGTCCGGAAAATAACACTTTTGAAGATCCAAGGAGACACAGATGCTGCACGAGAAAGACAGTGTTCGCGATAACCTGCTGGACGACATTTACGTTCCGGTGGATTCTTCGATCACCATGCCGAAGTACAAAATCCCGGACGACGAGCACGATCCCCGACGCGCCTACGCGGTCGTGCACGACGAGTTGATGCTCGACGGTAACTCACGGCAAAACCTGGCGACTTTCTGTCAGACATGGGCCGAGCCGGAAGTCCACCAGCTGATGGACTTGTGCATGGACAAGAACATGATCGACAAGGACGAATACCCGCAGACCGCCGAGATCGAAGCCCGCTGCGTCCATATGCTGGCCGATCTATGGAACTCGCCCTCGGCCACCAATACACTGGGGTGCTCGACGACGGGGTCGAGCGAAGCGGCGATGCTCAGCGGCATGGCCATGAAATGGCGCTGGCGTGCCAAGCGAAGGGCCGCAGGAAAATCAACCGACAAGCCGAACATGATCTGCGGGCCGGTCCAGATTTGCTGGCACAAGTTTGCCCGCTACTGGGATGTCGAATTGCGCGAAATCCCGATGGAAAACGGTCGACTGATCATGTCGCCCGAAGAAGTTCTGAAACGCTGCGACGAGAACACGATTGGCGTTGTGCCGACACTCGGAGTCACGTTCACATGCCAGTACGAACCGGTGGCCGCCGTGGCCCAGGCGCTCGACAAACTGCAGGCTGACACCGGTCTCGATGTTCCTATGCATATCGACGCCGCCAGCGGTGGATTTCTGGCGCCGTTCTGTTCGCCAGATCTGGTATGGGACTTCCGCATACCACGCGTGAAGTCCATCAACAGTTCCGGTCACAAATTCGGTCTGGCGCCACTGGGTGTCGGTTGGATTATCTGGCGCGAGAAGGAGGATCTTCCCGAGGATCTGGTGTTCCACGTCAACTATCTCGGTGGCGACATGATCGACTTTGCGCTGAATTTTTCGCGGCCGGGCGGGTCGATCGTCGCTCAGTACTACAACTTTCTTCGGCTGGGCAAAGAAGGCTATCGGAAGATTCATACGGTGTGTTACGAAACGGCTGAATTCCTGGCCCGTGAAATCGAGAAGCTTGGACCCTTTGAAATTCTCTATGGCGGCGAGATGGATAAAGGCATTCCTGCGCTCTGCTGGAAGCTGAAAGACAAAGACGCAGCAGGTTACACGCTGTACGATTACGCCAACCAGCTCAGATCCCGTGGCTGGCAGGTGCCGGCGTACTCCATGCCCGCGAACCGCGAAGATCTGGTGATCCAGCGAATCCTTGTCCGTCATGGAGTCAGTCGGGATCTGGCCGGACTGCTGCTCGATGACATGAGAAGGTGTATCGACTTCTTCGGAAGCCACCCAGTTCATGCTTCCTTGACTGCCGACGAGGCCGGCGGTTTCAAGCATTAGTAGAAGGCGACAGTCAGTCCCTTTCTGCGGGCGTGAGGTATTGATCATGTCCGCAGGAAGTCGCAAAGAGAACGGTCGATCTCCCGAGGCCGAGTGCGTCGAGACCAAGGGGCCCTGGCCGTTTATTACCCGCCGAGTTTTTAGGGCCTCTGATCAATCAAAACGAACTTGGAGCTCGCGGCATCACCGCAAGGGGTTGTTGCCAAGCGCCACTCGCGAGGCGGAAGAAGTCGCCGTCTGGCTGTCATCCAACCTCTGGAAGCCTGACCGCTTGAACTGGTGGATTGGCGTCGTCTTTGCCATTGGTGCGCTGCACTTCGCGTCGGCCAGCGTGCTGAGTCTGTGGCCAAATCTGGCGGCCGCGTGGTCGATCGATTCAGCGGAGATCAATGCGACCTTCTTCGCAGGTTCCATCCCGTTTACGATCGCTGCGTATCTGCAGCTGTTCCAGGCAGCGAATGTCGAGGAATTCCTTTCCGGTGAGGCAACGTCGACCCGGCGACCAAAGCTATTGGGCTGGCGGCCGCACGATGTGGGCTGGCTGAGCAGTGCACTGCAGTTCCTCGGAACCATCTTGTTCAACGTCAACACTTTCGACGCGATGATCAGTGGCCTGGACTGGCTTCAGCAGGACCTTGAAATCTGGGGGCCGGACATTGTTGGTTCCATGTTGTTCCTGGCCTCAGGCTATCTTGCCTTTATCGAGACATGTCATGCGCACTGGGCGTGGCAGCCAGAGGACCTCTCCTGGCGGGTCGTGTTCATCAACCTGCTCGGCTGCTTGGCGTTCATGATCTCGGCCGTGTTTGCCTTTGTGCCACCAGGGACGCCCAACGTCGAGGCCGTGACAGTTTCTGTCGCCTTCACCTTGCTGGGCGCAGTTGGGTTCTTCGCTGGTGCGCTCTTGATGCTGCCAGAAACGGCAGCCGCAACCGAGTCATGACCGTATGGGCGTGCCGTCCGCCCAAGATGTATCCAACGTCCTGCAGTCGGTTCAAGGACGATCGAGAGACGAGGAAAGCGGGTTCGACCTCATGCAAAGCGATGCGCTACGGATGGGAAGAACCGCGGTCTGTTGCGGCTCGCCCGGCAGCCGATGTGAGGTCCGAGTCCCCCGATACCCCAGGGCGCTCTGCACCGCTCTGACCGCCCTTCTGATGTCGCCATGGCTGGCGGCGCCAGCGCTCGCGGACGGGGAGAGCGACAAGTTCGACCTGACCTTCCACCGCAAGGCTGACCCGGACACCTGGATCCGACCCAGCGCCCAGTTCCAGACGGCCTTCTTCACAACGAAGAAGGCATACGGCGGCAATACGAGGGAGAACCTCGGCAACGACGCCAGGGGCTGGATCGAGCTGGGCCTCGTGCCCGCGCTGGACGGCCAGATATCACTCGGTGACAGCGGGACGATTCGGGTGCGCACCTCCGGCGTCTGGACCTCGACCCAGGTCGGGACCGACGCGGCGGGATCCACGCTGACGACGGACGGCAGGGCCCAAGCTCGCGAGGAGTTCAATCTCGAGGACGCCTACATCGGCTGGAACTCCGGCAAGCTCTTTGCGGACTCGCTTGGCGAGAACGCGATCGACCTGTCCTTCGGCTCGCAGCCGTACCAGATCGGGCCGGGCGGACCGGATGGGGATGGCCTGGGCAGTGGCTTCATCTTCTACGATGGCGGCTCCGACGGGGGCAAGCGCGGCGGCTTCTGGATCGGTTTGCGCAACGCGTTCCAGCTGGCCGGCATCGCGCGTCTCCACACGGGAGCCCTCGACGGAGAGGCGGTCTACCTGCGCTCGAGCCAGCTCGAAAACGTCAACACCGAAGTGGTGGGTGCGCGACTCGGGTACGACTTCGCCGAGCTGCTCGACATGAAGCTCGCGCGGCTGACCGGCGCCTACTGGAATCTCCTGGACTCGGACGACCGGCGCCGCGACGGGCTCAACGTGGTCAACCTGGGCGTCGACGTTAGGCCCTTGAAAGACCTTCCCGGGCTTCGGTTCACCGGTGAGTACGTTTATGAGAGGAACCAATCGAAGAACAAGTCCTGGGCCGCCTGGGGAGAGGTCGGGTACACCTTCGAGGAAGTCTCGTGGAAGCCCCACGCGAGCTACCGGATCGCCCACTTCAGCGGCGACGACGGACAGGGCAAGAACAACAACTTCGACGCTCTCTTCTGGGGCTTCAGCGACTGGAACTACTGGTTCCTCGGTGAAATCTCGGGCGAGTACCTCACCCAGAACACCAACCTCACGGCGTACGTCTTGCGGCTTCGGTCGAATCCCACCGATGCGATCACGTTGAACTTCTTCTGGATCTACCAGCGGCTAGACAACCTGGAGAACAACACGGTTTCGCCGCGCCCCCCGCTCAGTCCGCGGGTTTCGGACATCGACGACCATGACCTGTCCCACGAGATCGACTTCATCGTCGACTGGTCGCCGAACGACTACCTCTCGTTCTCCCTCGTGGCTGCCTACCTGTTTCCCCTGTCGGGCGCCGAGGACCTCTTCGGCGGAGACGACACGTGGCAGCACTACATGTTGTGGACGAGGCTGAGCTTCTGATATCGGACTCGCCATTCGTCGAACGAAGATCATGCGACTCCGAAGGACCGGCACCTTGGGCCCTCGTCGACCTGGGTGGATAAGCATCATAGGGGTATGGCGTCTGCGAGCGGCGACATAAGCCCCCGAGAACAGGAAGGCTGGTGCCTCCCGGCATCGTTGGACATCCTCGAGTTGTGGATT
>Ga0265303_10002784_pt1 | contig 10889 bp, 10 predicted proteins | sample Helome_2_FD_192494 | JGI IMG/M metagenome (GOLD analysis project Ga0265303, IMG submission 192494) | Marine sediment microbial communities from subtidal zone of North Sea - Hel_20160317 (Illumina Assembly) | ecosystem: Environmental > Aquatic > Marine > Subtidal zone > Sediment ...
ATTATAATTATGGAGTGTTACAAGGATGCGGGTGATATCAATAGGACAGATTGAAAGTCAAAAATTTGACAACGGCGAAGAATTGGCCACAACCGGAATTGAAAAGGGGTTGGAGCTATGATAAAGATCGGGCGATGCTGGCTTTTGTGATGAAAGCCATCAAAACACCCGATGAGGTTTGCTATCCATAAATATTTCTATCTCTCACTTATAATATTCTCAATATTCTCAATCCGGATAGCTCTGGGCGACGAACTTCCCTCCTACTGCGAAGACGACCCCGGTTTAGCCGGTGAACTGAACCGGCTGGGACCGGTCATGGGGCTCGGGTCGTCTGTTTCCCATGGCCTGCTGGCCCGTTCGGCCTCCGAGATTGTGGCCGACCAGCTATGCCTTGGCAGCAAGGGGCATGTTTTTCCGTGGTACTTTCCGGCATCCTACCAGAAAGCGGCCAAATATTATTATAAGCGCAGAAAACCCGGTTTAGTAATCGCCCTGGATGTTACCTATCATGACATGAAAGTTTTGAAATATACCAGCGAGAAAGAAATGGTGCTCGATACCCTGGTGCCCGCCCTGGCGCTCGATTGCGAATTTGCATTTTATGATTGCTCCCCAAACGGAAACGAATCCTATGTCAAAAAAGAGGACTATAAACCGAGCGTAATTTTAGGTGATATATTTTTTGAAAATCTAATTGATTGTTCTCAGGGAAAACCGCCTAAAGATTACCGCCCAGAAAACGCCAAGCCCAGACCCAAAAAGCTTTGTTTTGGGGAATATGCTCAACTCAACCGCCGGTTACGGGATCTTGCCGCCAGATATCCCAATGTTCATTTGTATCCTGCCAATCACCTGTTCACATCACTGATAAAATATCCCCACAGCATTTTTTACGATGAAGGGACGCGTCAAACTTTTTTCAGCAGGAAAGAACTCACCTGGGACGGCTGGCATCCATACACTGATCCCGGCAGTCGGGTATTTGCCAACCTGACCATTATGCACGTCAATCAGTTGATTCAAGAAGGCAAAATAATCGGCAGCCCGATTCCACTAATCAAGCTTTCCGATGAATATTTCGGACCGCCATCCGGGCTTATCATTATCGTGCCTGAGGAATTCCCAGCAAACACGACGCCCCAGATAGTGGGTCCCGATGGCCAAAAGGTTCCCCTGCGATTTTCTCTTTCCAAAAAATGGGCCGAGCGTCACGGCGTCTTTGCCATCGGAAAGTCTTACTTTAAGGCCAGAGCACTGTCATGGGACCGCTTAGGTCCCAAACCATTCGTAACCCGAGCCCAATCTTATTCAGGCTCAACCATAGTTCTGTCTAAAAAAGATGGCGATATGTTGACCTCCCATTACCGCAACGGAAAATCTCTTAAAGGCGCCCTGCTTCTTTTCGGCGACAATTTCGATAAAAACATTGTTGCCAGGGAAGATACATTTTTTCTCAACCAGATCGAGGGGGACAAAAATATTCTAAAAAAACTCGCCCCTCCCCAGCTGCCGGACAGTGCTTCACCCTGGGATTACTAGCAAGCCGAATAACAATCACTGGCTGACCTTGGGTTGGATCATATTTTTACTAGGAGCTGTTTCAGTATGGAATCAAATTAAAACTACAACACAACTACCATTTATGCTGCAAATCTGCGTTTGTGTCTGCCGATAAAAATAATGTTGCGATTCTTTTTCGTTAAAAAATTTAAGTTATTTTGGAATACATCAACACCAAAGGAGTGGATTTGAGTAAGATCGTTGGTATCGATAAATACTTCAAAATAATCGTTCCCATGCTTTTTTAATGCATGGATCAATTCATGGGCGGAAATACCATCAAAATCACCATACAAGTGAAAATGAAGACTATCCCTATTTTGATTAAGAAATAGCTGAAAATTAGAGGCCATTAAGAAATCTCCTTTCTTGCCATCAATTGCTTCCCTTTACAAACCCCCTTGAAAATCTCAAAATTTCTAAATCATTGACAAATACATAGATTGAACTTTGCCTGGTTGACTGCAAAAATCATGCAGGCTTTGTCAAAAAAATAATGCGAACAGTTTATTGATGAAATTTTAGAGGTTTACGAATAGATGTGAGAGGAAGCGAAAAAAAGTATATGAAAATAATATCCAACTATTAGGCAATTGAATGCACAATCTGAAGATGTTCACCTGCGCCCAAGTTCAATAAAATACGGTATTCTGATAAGCACACCGCTCCAATCTGGTACATCTACTTTTAGAGTTTAAGCCATCTCCACATCAAAAAGGACATGGCGCTTTAGGATTTTAACTAAGTTGCCGATAACAATAAATAGCAGCATTAAAAACCTAATATATCGCAGGATCGAATTTTCAAGAGAGAGAGCATCAGATTAGTATGTTGTATCTTCCATATTACAGCTTAAAGGGGGAGCCTTTTCAGGACACTGCCAACCCAAAGTATTTTTGGCATGGTGATCAGCAATCAGAGGCGATTGCGATTTTAAAGTTCGGGATCGACCAAGGGGAAGGCATCACGATGTTAACCGGTGATATCGGTGTAGGCAAAACATTACTTGCTAAATATCTTGCAGGGCTTCTTGATGATAAATTCAGAATCGTAAAGATAAATGATTCAGATCTTGATAGTAGGGACCTTTTGCTCTTCCTCGCAGATTCTTTTAAACTGCCATATAAATTTGACGATAAGAGGTCTCTTTTTAGGTATATAGACGGAGAGTACTCCAAAACCCAAAAAAGGATCCTCATTATCTTTGACGAGGCGCACCGGTCAACAAGAAGCCTGCTTAATGATTTAGATCTTATGGCCAAAATCAAGAGGGACAATGCAAAATTGATAAATATCATTTTGGTCGGGCAAAATCCATTAGTTGAATTAGTAAAAGAGATAAAGCCAACCGGCGATAGGCAAAAACACTCTATCGTATGTCACCTCCGACCATTAACTAAAAACGAAACAAATGAATATATAAAACACCGGCTTAAAATTGCCGGAGCAGAAAGGAATTTGTTCAGCTCAGGTTCAATTGGCAAAATTTTTCAATTTTCAAGCGGCATTCCGAGGGTTATTAATACGATTTGTGATCATGCATTGATGATAGGGTATTCAACGAATTTAAAAAAGATAAATACCTCCGTTGTTAAAGAGTGCGCTGGAGATCTTCAAATCCTGAACAGGGGTTTCGACAATGGGAAAGATTTAACGACAGAAACATCAGGGGGGGAAACCGTAAAACAAGCCTATTTTAGAACCAAACAGAAACTGTTCACTTGGACATCTTGAAAACAACTTTGGATAATATTCTTTTCATCTATTTTATCCATGACAGAAAACTTAAACAAGTTGTTGTCTCAAAGGATGGCTTTGGAAACGGCTCATGTTTCATTTGAAAAAAGATGTCATAATCCTCTTGGTTTTTCTCCACCACCCATTACAAAACATTTCTGATAGTCGCAGTTGTTTTGACCATGTCCGCTTTAGCAAAGACACTTCCTTTTTGGAAAGCCTTCTGTCGTCAACAATGAAACCACCATGAGGATTCCAAAATGCGCCCATATCAAGCCTCCCTATATTCTCTAACAATATATTTTTTATTCTTAAACTGGCTCTTTCTTTTCTCTATAATTAATTCTGCTTCAATGATATTTTCGTGTTCAAATTGATAAGGATAGTACTCAGAGTAATTAAATTCCTTTGCAATATCAGCATAGATCCCAACTTTCCAAATGCCAAAAAATTCCTGTGGAACAAATTTACTATGCCGACAAACAATTCTGAATTTCGGATTCGGAAAAACCATTTTTTTAAAAATTCGTATCATAATTTTTTCTTTCGATCCAAAATACTTTGTAAGGGGGTCTTTGATCCCTTAGTATAGTCCCATAGAACCAAAAGACCTGACAGCCGGTAGATAAACTCAGGAATCAGCTGAGTACCACCAGAGGAGGGCGTACACTACATCGGCCCCATCGCAAAAGAAGACCTGATCATTATTTGATTTCTATTTTCAAGAAAGCTTACAGACAAAAGCATAAAAAATGTTCTATGACTAATTGGTCAGGTAATATTTTTGATGAGCAAGAGGCATGCCATATAGTAGAAGACATAAAAATAGGTATAAATTCAGAAAGATATGTAAATTGCAACGGAAACCTAAATCAGTCAGATATGGAAAACATGAAATAAAACTGTGACAAAATGTTCATAGGTTCAACTGATATTGATTGGCTTCTTTTCTGATGATTTTATATGTTTCTTCATAGATAGTTTTACGCGGTCAGACTGCTACAACGTCAATGGTGTATTTTGAGGATATACGATAAATTATCCTGAATCTGCTGATTCGGTAGCTCTTTAAACCTTCCAACTCATCTTTGAGAGACTTGCCAGGCTCAGGTTCAGTCACGATGTGCCGCTGAAATATGTCGAGGCCCAATCCAGTGAAAGCTCGGTCACCGCTTCTGGTCAATTCCACCCTCATGGCATCCAGCAATTCAAGAAAGGCTTCCTTCCCCATTCCCATGATTTCGGCAGCTTTGCTGAGACTTACCTGCCGCAGCACCAGAGCACCCACTACGCCCAACAGCTTCTCCCGTTCATTTACCGTTTTGAAAAATGGCAGCTCGCTCGCTATTTCCTTCAACGGGGATGATTCCATTTTTTTCCTTTTGATTTTATTAAACGACATTATTTTCAAGAAATATTCAATCGGCACCTTATTATGTGTTAAATAGTATTCAAAATTCCATATTTAATCCGCAAAAAAATCGGTCCCAGTTAAAGCCTAAATTTTCACTTCAAATATCTGTATCGAACCGATAAATATTATTCTCTAAAAAACATTGCGATATTACTCTGAAACATGTACTTTTACCCGTGTTGGATTTATGGCAAAATCCAGCAAAGAAATTGTACCAATTTTTTTTCTGAGTCTTTAGATATCAAAACTTTACCCGAACCTTTGTTATCTCAATATATCGTTAGTTGGCTGATATTTGGTTTTTTGGTAAGGTATCACCACCGGCCGGAACCCCCAATAATGATTGACTAAGTGCAATAGATTTGTTTATAAACACAATTAATCAATTTCTGAAGCACCAATCCACCCGATCTGAAGCGGTTCTGTATTTTCCGAATCGGCTCTTGTCCTCATCCGACACTGCGTTTTATTGAATGATCCACATACTGAGTCCTTTAGTTTGAAACCTTAATTAGGGGTGTGCCATATGGCAGATGAAGGTTTTAAGCGTAAACTCGCCGCTGTTCTTAGCGCTGATGTTCTATGAGTCAATAGGTGAACATACCGTTTTAAACCAAGATATTCGAGAAACGAGACACCGTTCAACAATTCGATGAAGGAAAAAAGGAGGCAGTTATGAAAACTACAATTCTTGGAATCCTAATAGGCGCATTCATATCGATGGTTTGCGGCATGGCGGCGGCTCAGACCGAAATCAAGGTTGGTATCGCCGGGCCTTTGTCCGGCAGTTCACTCGATATGGGCGAAACGCAGGAAGTCGGAGCTCAAAAAGCGTTCGAACATCTGAATGACAAAGGCGGCCTCCTTGGCAAGAAGATTGTCGTCATTTCAGTGGACGATGCATGTGAGCCGCGGCAAGCCAAGGCGGTGGCTCGGCAACTGGTGAACGAAGGCGTTGTTTTCGTCGTCGGGCACCATTGCTCCGCCGCTACCCTTGCCGTAAGCAAGATCTATGAAAAGGCCGGGATCATTATGATCTCACCGGCTTCGACCAATCCCAAGGTTACCGATGAAGGGGGGGGCAATGTATTTCGGACGATAGGCCGCGATGACCAGCAAGGTACGATCGCCGGCGACTACCTGGCCAACAATCACACCAAAAGCAACATTGCGATCATCCACGACGGGCAAGCCTATGGCTTGGGCCTGGCAGAGTTTACAAAACGCCAGCTGAACAAACGCGGCATTACCGAGGTTATGTTCGATAGTTACACCTCGCATCAAAAGGACTACAAATCGATGGTAAACAAACTCGTTAATAAGAAAATAGATGTTCTCTATGCCGGCGGCTACTTAACCGATATTGGAATTATTCTGCGTCAGGCCAAAAAGGAGCTGCCCAATCTTCGCTTGTTTTCTGGGGATGCGGTGGCGAATGTCCAGTTCCTGTTCGTCGCGGGTAAAGCAGGCGAAGGCACCTATTTTACCTTTGGCCCTGATATGCGCCTAATGTCGGAGGCCAGAGACGTCGTTGCTGCCATTCGTGAAGAGGATGCCTACGAACCAGACGGTTTTACCTTGTATAGCTACGGCGCTGTGCAGGCTTGGGCGCAGGCCGTTAAACAAGCGGGTTCCTTGAAACCGAAGGCTGTCATCAAGGCCTTGAGAGAAGGCAGCTTTGACACCGTGCTTGGTAAGATTGGCTTTGATGAGAAGGGTGACATTACGGGTATCAGCAACTTCGTCTGGTATGTCTTCGGCAATGAAGACTACTCAATGGCCAAATGAGCGGATTGACAAGAACCCCGTTTCATCCAGGTGCCGTGACTCGTCAAAACGCAGGCCACAGGAATTGATGACGAATGGATGAACCAAATAAATCTGCATCGATGGGCGTTCGAGGGCGACTGCTGCTTGCATTTCTGGGAATTTGTATGTTCTCACTGATCGCGGCAGCCTCTGGTTTGTATTCCCTATCGCAGGTTGGCGGCGCGCTCAACAAGATCACTGAGCAACGCGTGCCCGAAGCTCTGTCCTGGCTGGAGATGTCACGGCGCGTGGAAAAAGTCGTGCGCGCGGCACCAGCCTTGCTGGTAGTGAAAACCTTTAGCGCACGGCTCGAAGTCTCTAACGAAATCGCCTCGCAAATCGCACAGGTTGAGCCATTTCTGCAGCGCAGCAAAAGCTATGAGACAGAAGATGAAAAGGCAGCAACGGCTGAAGTTGTGAATTTTTTCGCCGACATGACCAATAATCTCGTTAGTCTGGATGAGCTTGTGGAAAAAAGGCTTTCCATTGTCGCGCTCAAAGAAAAACGGACTCGCGACCTATCCAGGGCCAATAGTATAGCCCAGCGAATGCTGTCGCCTGGTGAGCGCATACTCAGTGCCCAGATGGCGGATTGGAGCAGGGATCAGGAAACGGCCAAAGCAAACCAATTGTCAAACGAAAAGTCGGATCTTGTAGATTCGATAATGAGCTTGATTCCACAACAAAGAGCCGCGCTTCTGGTCGACTCCATTCACAACAAACTCCTGAAAATCACAGACGCTGATACTGCTGAACGTATTGATGTCTTGATATTTCCTCTGAAAAAATCTCTCAAGGAACTGTATGAGGTCTCTTTAGTCGTTGCAAAGCGCATGAAAAGACGTCTAGCGAAACAAGTCGCGTCGCTGGAGGGCCTAACAGTGGGCCCGAACAGTCTCTCGCTGATCAGAAAGAATGAATTGGCCGTCATCTCCCAGGCCGAAGAGCTCTTGGCTGTCAACGTGCGACTGTCAAAATATCTGACCAACAGAGTAGACTACTTGGTAAATACCGCGAAGTCGGATATTGAGAAAGCAACCCTCCAAGCTGCAGCGATCCAGGCGCTCAACCGAAATATTTTGATCGGCATCGCCGCTTTGAGTCTCGTGTGCTCCTTCCTCATCGTGTGGCTCTATGTTGGGCGTAACCTGATTGCCAGAATAACCGCACTCAGCGACAGCATGCTCGCGATTGCCGGAGGCAACCTCAGAGCACCTTTGCCGAAACCCGGCAGTGGTGACGAGATCGGCCGCATGGCAGAGGCCCTGGTCGTTTTTCGTGATACTGCGATCGAAGTTGAAGAAAACAATTTGCGCGACATTGAAACGGCACGTCGAAGGCTAGTCGATGCCATTGAAAATTCATCTGAAGGCTTCGCGTTCTATGATCCTGATGACCGTTTGGTGCTTTGTAACACCAGGTATAAGAAATTGCTTTACCCGAATACGGATATCGACATTGAACCGGGAACGGCGTTTGAAACGATCATTCGGGGAGCTGCTGAGAATGGGCACATTGTTGACGCAGAGGGCCGTATAGACGAGTGGATTGCAGACCGTTTGGCGTTTCATCATGAGTCAGGTGAACCACGGATCCAGCAACGTAGTGGTGGTCAGTGGATTCTGATCACTGAACGCAAGACCGGGGATGGCGGAACTGTCGCAATTTACTCCGACATTACGGACCTGAAGCAGCACGAAGAGGAGCTCACCACGAAGTCGAACGCTTTGGAAGAAATCAACAAGAGACTCAAAAAAGCCCAAGAACAGATCTCGAAGTACATTGATCCGAATATAACTGAAAAAATATTCAAGGGTGAATTTTCAGCAGAGCTATCTCACAAGCGAACAAAGTTGACGATGTTCTTTTCCGATATCAAGGATTTCACACAATTTACCGACGCTGCTGATCCTGAAGATGTGGCAAAGTTGCTCAATGAATATTTAGGGGAGATGGCTCAGATAGTCCGGACATGGGGTGGAACCATCCCGCAGTTTACAGGGGATAGCATTTACGCAATCTTTGGGGCACCGGATTCAAAGGGGGAGCGAGGAGATGCTTTAGCGTGTTTACGTATGGCGTTGGAGATGCAAATGAAGATGAAAACCCTTCGAGAGAAATGGTGGAACGAGGGTATCCAATTTCCCTTCGAAATCCGATGCGGCATTCATACGGGTATGGCCAATGTGGGCAATTATGGTTCCGAAGGATTTATGGAATATTCAGCCATCGGCCTGAACACAAATCTTGCTTCTCGCTTGGAACAGGCCTGTCAACCAGGTGAGATATATTTATCGCATACTTCGTGGGCCTTAGTTAATGATGAGATACCTTGCGAGGAAGTCGGCACTATTGAGGTTAAAGGGTTCCACTATCCCATTCAGACTTACCGGGTTCTACAGCATGATGAGGAAATGGCTCCTGAATCTTGAAATTGAATTTGATAATAAAGCAAATCACAACCAATTCTGCTGATCAAAATAGTGTGATAACTCCAAGGAATCAAAGTTTTTCGAAGGACCTAAAAGTCTGTGATATCCTTTTTTTTGAACTGATGACACTGCCATCTGGTATCGCCATGATTCAGTCGATATGAACTTAGAATCTATTTTGGATATCGGTTTGCAATCCAAACTTTTTAAGGGTGAATCCAGGAGATCGGATTCACCCAATTCTTCTTTTTAGGCGTACATGTTTTTGATCCATTTCACATCCGACGCAAGCTCTCTTCATACTGTTCCCAGGTAATATCCCGGGTGAATATCTTTTAATATCACGAGCCATTGATTCTTGACTATTCATTGGTGCTGAGATAAGAATTCTTCTTGTTAAGCGTTACGAATACAAAAAGCATAATTCTATCTATCGCGGCAAGGTCAGGGGCTTTTTCCAACATTGTTGGGCCACTGCTTCTCATAAATGCTTCCGAACATTGGAAGAAATAGAAAAACTACAAAAGGAATAGTTCAAGCTAATATGTCAATAGAAATCGAGAGAAACATGAACCCTCCCACCAAGACCGCCCATGTTTTTATCGGAGCTCAAAGCAATGATCATTCAGCGCATCTGGCCGGCGTCTCATCAAAACGATTTTTTACAGATGCACATACTTTCGCACGTGTACAGCTTTTAGTCACCGAATACTATAGGCTCGATGTACTTAGTAATTTCTGGGACGTCTATAACATAGAAGCCGAAGCATTGGGGCAAAAGGTTGTCTATCACCCTGGCGGGATACCCGATACCGATCGTACCCGGCCCTTAATCAGCACGCCCTCTGATCTGAATCGGATCTTCCCGCCCGATCCATATAAATCAGGCCGGATGCCGTGGATTCTCAAGATCAGCAGGAATTTTTTGGAAATGACGGGTAAACTTGAGCGTGTCTATTTTACCGCCCCATTTAGTATAGCTGTTAACATCAGGGGGTATGAGAATCTCGTCCAAGATATATTTGAGAGGCCGAGCTTTGTACATCATCTTTTAGAATTTCTTTGCGACGAAGTGATTGCACCTTTTATTGAAGTGTTGCGACATGAAGTCGGTAACCCTGATCTGATCCTGGACGGGCGCGATGCCTGGGCTTCTCCTCCGATGATCACCCTTGATATGATGGATGAATATATTGTCACATACACAGAGAGGCTGCGAGACAAATTAGGTGACAGGGTAATCACAAGAGGAAACTGGGGCGATGCAAAAAGCCGTGACATAGAACGGTTCTTTTCACAAAAAATCCGATGCAGTCCCGGTTCTTTGAGTGTGCTGGATCCGGATCTGTATGAAGCCGGGCCTGAGCGAGTGAAAACATTTGCAAATAAACACAACGCATTTGTAACCGCAGGCGTCGATGCAGCGCTTCTTCAGAAGGGACCTATTGAGGCAATTGTGGAACGGATCAAGCTCTATATCGATAAAATGGCGAGAGATGGTCGTTGCATGATTCATCTCAACCAGATCGCCGCTAAAACCCCGCCTGAACATATTCACGCGGCTGTTGCAGCGTGTCATACCTATGGCATACACCCCATCCCCGATAATTTGGAGGACATTCATTTCGAAATGCCAAAGAGGGAAAGCTTTTCGGAATTCATGCAAAAAAAAGGGGAGCCGGTCTACTTTTGATGACAGAATTGCTCTTATTCCAAAGAAATAAGACTATGATTTAATAAGAGGGCAGTTTTAAACGTTTTATCTCTTCTGATTCCCTATTGTCACAATGCTTAGAGGCGATAAATTAACTATCTGACCCTTTTCATCTATTTCAACCGCCGCCGCACGAATTGCTGAATACCATACGCCTACATCATGACCGGATTTATCTAAAATAGTGAATCCCCAGGGTTGGGTGGTGCTGCCCGAGCCC
>Ga0265303_10002787_pt1 | contig 10882 bp, 10 predicted proteins | sample Helome_2_FD_192494 | JGI IMG/M metagenome (GOLD analysis project Ga0265303, IMG submission 192494) | Marine sediment microbial communities from subtidal zone of North Sea - Hel_20160317 (Illumina Assembly) | ecosystem: Environmental > Aquatic > Marine > Subtidal zone > Sediment ...
AACCATATCCCCAACCCGGTGTTCGTACTGGACTCCGAAACGCTTGGGATCATCGATTGTAACGACAGTGTAGAGTCCGTTTACGGTTATACCAAAGATCAAATCAGCAGCCGAACATTTTTGGATTTGTTTGCAGATGAAGATAAAGAACCATTCGAAAAGACGGTTAAAAATTCGGTCATCATAAATCAGGTCAAACAAATAAACTCCCAGGGCAAGCCGCTCGTCGTAAATATCAGGATATCGCCGGCGGAGTACCCTGGCAGAAAAGTACTTCTGGTGACCACCAGCGATATTACCAAGCGGCTTGAAACCGAGCAGCAGTTAATTCAGGCCAGCAAAATGGCAACCCTGGGTGAGATGGCCACCGGCATCGCCCACGAGCTCAATCAACCCCTTTCGGTCATAAAGACGGCCAGTAGTTTTTCCCTTAAAAAGGTCCATAAGAAAGAGCCCATCGAAGAACCTGTTTTATTCAACATCCTGGCAAAAGTTGATGCCAATGTTGACCGGGCGACCAAAATTATTAACCATATGCGGCAATTTGCACGCAAATCCGATATGGACCTGGAAATGGTCCAGATCAACCATGTATTGGAACGGGCATTTGAGATTTTCAGTCAACAATTAAAACTAAGAGGCATCAAAGTTGTCTGGGATATTGAAAAAGACTTGCCTAAGATTAACGCCGACCAAAGCCGCCTGGAGCAAGTCTTCATCAACCTGCTGTTAAATGCCAGAGATGCCATTGAAGAACGATGGGGTTCAAGGGAAACCGCAACGGCCGATAAAAAAATTATCCTTAGAACCAAACGCAGGGACCATACAATTGTTTGTGAAGTTTGTGATACCGGAAAAGGCGTCCCCTTGGCCCTGGCCGACAAAATATTTGAACCCTTTTTCACAACCAAAGAAGTTGGGAAAGGCACCGGTTTGGGCCTCTCCATCAGCTATGGATTTGTAAAAGATTGCGGTGGCAATATCCAGGTCGCCCCTAACATTGGTGAAGGGGCGTGCTTTATCGTTAAATTTCCGATGCCGGGGAAAAACAATGCAAAACACAATTCTCCTCGTCGATGATGAATCTGATATTCGGGAAATTCTCAGTTTACCGCTTTGCGACCTGGGGTATCGGGTGAGTGAGGCCGAAACCGGAGACCGGGCCCTGGAAATCTTCAGAGAGCTGCAGCCGGCCATTGTGCTGACCGACATAAAGATGCCCGGCATGGATGGCATTGAATTGCTTCAAAAAATCAAACATGAAAATCCTGAAACCGAAGTGATTATGATCACCGGACACGGTGACATGGAACTGGCTATAAGAAGTCTCAAAAACGAAGCCACAGACTTTATCACAAAGCCAATCAATGTTGATGCCCTCGAAATAGCCGTCCAAAGGGCTAGAGATAAGATCATAACCCGGGAAAAGCTGCAGGAATATACCGAAAATCTCGAAAAACTGATCCACGAAAAAACCGAGCTTCAAAGTCATTTATCTTCCCTGGGCTTGATGATTGCATCAATCTCGCACGGCATAAAAGGCTTACTGACAGGATTAGATGGCGGAATGTATGTACTCAATTCCGGTTTTGCCAAAAAAAACCAGGGTCAGATCGAGGAGGGGTGGGAACTCGTAAAATTGATGGTTGAGAGAATCCGCAAGATGGTAATGGACATTCTATTTTACACTAAAGAAAGAGATCTCAATTACGAGCGAATCAATATCCTGACGTTTGCCCAGGAAGTAGCCAAAGAACTTGAGCCGCAAATGGAAGTTGAAAAAATTGAATTCATAAAGAATTTCAATTCCATTGTGGGAGACTTCGAAGTTGACGGAACCTATGTTCATGCTGCCCTGATCAATATAATTGGAAATGCCATCGATGCCTGTAAAGGAGATCAAAAAAAAGAGGCTCCGAAAATCACATTTGAAATCAGGGAACATGAAAAAAATATTATTATTGAAATATCAGATAACGGGATGGGAATGGACACTGAGACCCTGGGGAAAATATTTACCCCGCTTTTTTCGTCCAAGGGTAAAAAGGGAACAGGCCTTGGTCTTTTTATCTCAAATACGATCATTGAACAACACGGCGGCACTATCAACGTGAAATCCACTCCGGGTCAAGGTGCTCTTTTTCAAATAGAAATTCCCAAAAAAAGAGTCCGATTAACGAACAGGAGGAGTCATGAAAACGTTTGATAATTTGATACAAGAAGTGTTGGAGCCCGGGCTTTGTCATCGCTGCGGTGCCTGTGTTGCCTTTTGCTCGTCCATTAATTACGGGGCATTGGAGTTGGATCCAGAAGGAAGGCCCAGATATTCTGATAAGGACAAATGCATTGAAGGTGGTCTGTGCTACGCAAGCTGCCCGCAAGTCGATGAGCTTGAAGAGGAAACCAAAATAAGTATGGGTTGGACCGCCCCTATCGGTCGGGTGACCGATATCAGTATAGCCCGGGCGACCGATCCCGACATTCGCGATTCCGCCACGGATGGGGGAGTTGTCACCGCGCTTTTGGTAGACTTATTCCAAAGGGGCCGGATAGACGTGGCAGTCGTGGCCAGACCGGTCGGGCCCTTCCAGCGTGAATCGTTTTTAGCGGCAACCGAGGATGAAATTCGCAGTGCAGCGGGATTTTTCTTTGACACGGCCTATGGCATGAAAAGCCTCAGCGACTACTACTCAGCATTTTCCCGGATTGCTCAATTCAATTCTATGCTCAGTAAAGGATTTCATCGGGTTGCGTTTGTCGGCACGCCTTGCCAGATACAGGCCATACGCAAAATGCAGACCATTAATATCTATCCTTCGGATTCAATCAAGGTCTGTTTAGGGCTATTTTGTTCGGGAAATTTCATGTTCGGAGATAGGGAGAGGAAGAAAATTGCCCAGATAGGCGGGTTCCAATGGGAACATGTCAAAAAGATCAACATAAAAGAGGATCTAATTGTGCATTTGGAAAGTGGGGAGATTATTACCGTATGTATGGATGACCTTAGGTTCCTAAAACGGCATGCCTGTCATTTCTGTAGTGACTTTGCGGCGGAGTATGCCGACATCTCCTTTGGCGGGCTCGGTGCAGATGAAGGGTGGACGACTGTTATTGCGCGCTCTCCTGTTGGCGCAAAAATTCTATCTGATACCAAAAATAAGGCAATCGTGGAAAACAGGCAAAAAGGCTGGTCGAATCTTTCTAATCAGGCGCTCAAAAAAATCAGGCTATGGTCGAATAAGAAAAAGGATAGGGCGCTGGCAAATAGGAAAATGCTGGGGATTGAATCGCCGGATCTAACTTTGGAAGATTGCCCGTTATAGAGCAGGAAATATCGGACCTTATTTTACAAGGAGAGAGGCTGATTTGAAAACATATTTAGATTGTATACCTTGTTTCTTCAGGCAGGCATTGGCAGCCGCTAAAATTTCGTCTGAGGATGAAACGCTTCACCGGTGTGTTTTGAACGCAGTCGCACTCATGATCCCTGATCTGACATTAAATGCCACTCCGTCTGAAATTGCGCAAAAGGTCTACCGGATCGTTTACGAGGTTACCGGTAATAAAGATCCGTATCAAGAAGCCAAAAAAATTGCAAATGCGTCGGCTTTGTCTCTTTACTCTCACATGAAGGATATGGTGGATTATTCAAATGATACTTTAGAAACAGCCTGTAAGTTGGCTATTGCCGGAAACGCCATTGATTTAGGCCCTCAAACTGAATTTGGTAATATGTCTACCATCTTAGAGGATAGTCTGGGATATCAACTTGATCAGGAACACTACCGCAGGTTTAAAGAAAGTGTCGATAAGGCTTATCTAATCTTATATATTGTAGACAATGCTGGCGAAATCGTCTTCGATAGAATACTCATCGAGCAGCTCCTTCAGATTAAAAGATTGAAAATCGTACTGGCGGTCAGAGCAAAGCCTATCATTAACGACGCCACCCTGGAGGATGCAATCCAAGTCGGTTTAAATAAGGTAGCAAATATAATATCCAGCGGATCCGGCGCACCGGCAACAATCCTTTCGCAATGTTCTACCAAAATGAAAGGGTATTACCAGGCTGCTGATCTCATTATATCGAAAGGTCAAGGGAATTACGAATCATTAAGTGATAGACCTGAAAATATCTTTTTCCTGTTTAAGGTAAAGTGTCCTGTCATCGCCAGAGATTCCGGATATGACATCGATCGTCCCGTTTTAATTTCTTCAAGGACCTTAAAAAATACTGACCAATAAAATACGGTTTTTGACGGACCGCCTGCAGGCGGTATCACATGAAATCAAGATAGCCTCAAAGATCCCATTTAATCCCCATCCGGAACCCGATCCCCCTGGGGAATTTTCTCACCGGGAGCCCAGGTGTCAAAAAAGTTGGGTGTGATTGTTTCTCCTTCGTGAACCCGGCCGTTCACCCACACGATCCGGGTATGGCATTCCCAGACTCTTCTGCCCAGCTTACGCTGTCTCTTCTTCAGGGCCTTACCGGCCGTCTCTCTGGTCTTGTGGACAGAGATCACCCTCTTTTCGCGCTCTGCCGGTTCGAATTCGTCGTAAATTAAGGCGCACATATCGGCACCTCCTTTATTGTTGGATAACCGACTCTGATGGCTAAGAATTTCATTCTTTTTCAATGTTCGACTAGGTTCTTTTCTTTTTGGTTTTCATACCAACCCATAATAACTTATCGAAATATTTCTCATCCTGAACCATGTCTTTATAATATTGAAAGGCTCCCTTTTAAATACCGCAAACCTTATACCAACTGTATCATGCTGCCCTAATTGATTTGCGGGCCGCTTGAGGAGGATATAACGCCTGCTGGACAAAGCGGCCGGCCCCCCTGGTAATTGCCCGGAATAACATTATATCCCTGCACATTCGTAATTTCCCAAACCAGCCGGTACTTCATTTCTGAAAGACTTTTTATCAGTTTCAGTCTGAAGGTGAAGTTGTTAATTTCGAAATTTTGCGAAAAGAAATTTCGAAATTTTTCTAATTTTATCAACGAGTCATATTTAGTTTAGCGCCTTGCAATGGATAACTACCTGTAATTATAATATATATAATATTTGCGTTTACTGGCATATTTCATGCTAAAGAGGTGAACAAATAGCTTAAGGGAATACCAAAAACGTTGGGGGTTTATACCTTAACGAAGAAAGGAGTTCACAAAATGAAACTAGCGGTTAGTTCCAACGGAGATAATTTAGATGCAAAGCTTGACCCCCGTTTTGGCAGATGCGCCTTTTTTCTGGTCATTAATCCGAATGATATGAGTTTTGAAGCATTTAATAACGAAAGTGCAGCTCAAGGAGGTGGTGCCGGCATCCAGGCTGCTCAGTTTTTAGCCTCGCAGGGAGTGGATGCTGTTATCACTGGTAATTGCGGGCCAAACGCCGTCCAGACCCTTGCGGCAGCAGGAGTCGAATTGTTTGCAGGTCAGGCAGGAATTGTCAAAGAAGTTGTCGAAAGATTTAAAAAGGGTAATCTCAGTCCGACCAGTGCGGCCACTGTAGGCAGCCATTTCGGGATGTGTGCCGGAGCGGGGTCCGGCCGTGGAGGAGGTATGGGACGTGGAAAGGGAGGCGGCAGAGGTCAGGGGGGCGGCATGGGAATGTCCGGATCGCAAGGAGGCAGTATTCAATCCAAAAATATAGAAATGGAAGATCTCAATCAACAGGCAAGCAGACTGAATGAAAAAATGAAGGAAGTGATTTCCCGTATTAGTAGATTAGAAAACAGTGAGAAACAGTAACGAAAATTCTCCGATTTTTATTATGGATAATAATTGTTGGAAGATTTTGAATGCCCGAATGTTCACACAATATCTGGAGACTTAAAAAATGACGCTATTGGAAATACTACCCGTTGAAAAGTGGATTGAACTGGAAATGGGAATTAACAAACGATCCAATCTTAATGCTTCTGTTTTTGATGCTAATGGAATTCGAATCACGAATTATAAAAAATGGGCTAATAGGCTGTGCCCCGTTGTTAAGGCTGATGAAAAGGGACAAAGCTATATATGTGCGGTTGCCCATCAAAATGCCGCAAATCAAGCCTTAAAAACCAGAGCGCCTGCAATTGTGGAATGTGATGCGGGGCTTGTCAAAGTTGTTGTTCCTATATTCGTTAATGATGAGTTCCTGGGAGTGGCCGGGGGCTGTGGATTATTGCAGAAAGACTGCGAAGTCGAAACCTTTCTGGTAAACAAAACAACAGACATTGATCTATACAAGATAGACAACCTGTCCAATGATATAGCGACTATTTCAATGGAACAGTTAAAATCCGTCATCAAGTATATTGAGGAAAAGTTGGAATGGATAAAGCACAATTATAAAAATCAACGATTAGTCTCGACCGGATAAAACGTTTAAAACTTGGTAGAATTCAAACCTTTACCCGGCAGAGATTTTTGATAAAAATGGAGATGTTCAAATGCGTATCAGTGTCGCCAGTGGAAAAGGTGGAACCGGAAAAACAACGATTGCAACCAACCTTGCCTTATCAATCGGATCAAATGTTCAGCTACTTGATTGCGATGTTGAAGAGCCCAATGCACATTTTTTTATCCATCCAGCCTTCGAAGTAACAGAACCGGTTTTCACACCTGTCCCCGAAATCGATGAAGAAAAGTGTACCTTTTGCGGAAAATGCAGTGAGATATGCCAGTTCAAAGCCATCGCGGTGGTCAATAAAACGGTCCTCGTTTTTAAAGAGCTCTGCCACAGCTGCGGGGGGTGCATGGAAGTCTGTCCTGAAAAGGCCATTACGGAAAAAGGCCGGGAGCTGGGCATTATCCAAAAAGGTCATCGTAACGGCATCGAATTCATTCACGGAAAATTGAGAGTGGGAGAAGCCATGTCTCCCCCTTTGATTAAAACAGTCCGCTCCTATGAAGCCCCGGATAAACTCATTATCATTGATGCACCACCGGGTACTTCATGCCCTGTTATCGCTTCGGTGAAGGATACCGACTTTGTCCTGCTGGTGACGGAACCCACACCCTTTGGCCTCCACGATCTGAAACTTGCTGTCGGCGCTGTAGAAATACTTAATATACCCTGTGGATTGGTCATAAATCGCAGCGATTTGGGAGATGATAAGGTTAGAGAGTATGCTAGTTCAGTGAAATTGCCGATCCTGATGGAAATACCGTTGGATAGAAAAATCGCTGAGGCATATTCCAGAGGCGATCCCCTGGTAGAAGCCATGCCTGAATGGAAGGAAAAATTTCTGGATCTCTATCATCAGATTAGTCAAATTATCAAAGAACGGAAATGATTTCTAATGAAAGAATTAATTGTCATAAGCGGCAAGGGTGGTACCGGCAAAACAAGCCTGGTTGCCAGTTTTGCATCTTTGGCCGAAAAGAAAGTACTCTGTGATGCGGATGTGGATGCAGCCGATCTGCATCTGATCATGAATCCCCAAGTTAAAAAGGAAAGCGACTTTAAATCGGGCTTTACCGCCAGCATTCAAAAGGAATCCTGCACTGAATGCGGCCTGTGCCGGGATCTTTGCCGCTGGCATGCCATTAATGATAATTATGAGGTAAATCCCATTGACTGCGAAGGCTGCGGCGTGTGTGTTTATTTTTGCCCTGAAAAGGCCATCAATTTCCCTGAAAATACCTGTGGGGAGTGGTTCATTTCAGATACCCGTTTCGGTCCCATGGTGCATGCCCGGTTGGGCATAGCCGAGGAGAACTCCGGTAAGCTGGTAACCCTTGTGCGCCATGAAGCCCGGACGCTGGCAGAAGAAAAAAATCTGGATCTTATCCTGACCGACGGTCCTCCGGGCGTGGGCTGTCCGGTGATTGCTTCAATCGGCGGCGCCAGTGCAGTTTTAATTGTTACCGAACCAACCGTTTCCGGAATTCACGATATGGAACGCGTAAGCCAGCTGGCGGCCCATTTTAAAGTTCCAGCCATGGTGTGCGTTAACAAGTACGATCTCAACCTGGACCTGACCCGGAATATTGAAAATTATGCTAAAGACAAAGGATTAACATTTCTGGGCTGTGTTCCCTTTGATCCCATTTTTACTGAGGCCATGGTTCAGTCCCAAACTATCTTAGAGTATGGCAATGGATCAAAAGCAGGAAAAGCCGTTAAAGGAATCTGGAATTATTTATCAAATGAACTCGGTCTAAAAGCATAACTTTCTCGAAAATGGGAAACTAAAGGATCATAGAAAATAGAGGGATTTTAGAGGCCGTCCGTGGCATTTGGACATGTGAATCATCAGCTATTGACTTCGGAAAAGGCTTATATCTAAAAATTTGAAAATATTTTAAATGCGCTCACCCCAAACCAAGAGGTAGCCATGAAACCTATTTAAAAACCCCATTTCTCAATTAGAGCTGTGGGGTTTTATCATGTTATAATAAGCAAATATCAAATTTTGATTTTGAGAGGTTGTTTTTCCCATTTTCTGTTCTGCGCTTTTCTCTGAAAAGGAGAACGTTCCATGAAATTATCTGGCGAAAAAGGGCTGGTTCAACAACTTCTTGATCATGCTGGAGTGCAGATCGACGGGAACGCACCCTGCGATATCCAGGTTCACAATCCCGAGTTTTACCCGCGGGTCATTGCAGGTGGTTCTCTGGCCCTGGGAGAGAGCTACATGGACGGCTGGTGGGACTGCGAAGCACTGGATCAGTTCTTTGAACGAATCATGGCGGCCCGGCTCGATAAAAAGGTCCGCAAATCGAAGGCTTTCCTTCGGGCGGCGGTTAAAGCCAGGCTGACAAGAATGTATGGCAGGGCCAGGGCGTTTGAAGTCGGTCGATGCCATTACGATATCGGCAACGATCTTTTTACTGTCATGCTGGACAAGCGCATGAACTACTCCTGCGCCTACTGGCAAGAGGCCGACACACTCGACAAGGCCCAGGAGGCCAAACTCGAGTTAACCTGCCGCAAGCTTGGGCTGGAGCCAGGCATGCGGGTTCTGGATATCGGCTGCGGATGGGGCGGTTTCGCGATCTACACCGCTGAGAAATACAGGGTCGAGGTGACGGGCGTTACGGTCTCGGGGGAGCAAGTCAAACTTGCTCAAAACCGTTGCACATCCATTCCCGTGTGTTTCGAGCTAAAGGATTATCGGGATATCCAAGGAACCTTTGACCGCATTGTTTCGATCGGCATGTTCGAGCATGTGGGGTATACGAACTACCGAACCTACATGCAGGTGGCCAACCGGTGCCTGAAAGATGATGGGCTGTTTTTGTTGCACACCATCGGGAGCAATACGTCGGTTTGCTCCGTGGACCCCTGGTTGGCGAAATATATTTTTCCGAATTCGATGCTGCCCTCGGCCCGGCAGATTGCTGAGGCCGCCGAAGGTATCTTCATTATTGAAGACTGGCACAGCTTCGGCCTCCATTACGATCCCACCCTGATGGCCTGGCACCGGAACTTCATAGATAACTGGCGTTTTATCCAGGATGCCTATGACCAGCGTTTTCAGCGCATGTGGATTTACTACCTGCTTTCCTGCGCCGGCAGTTTCCGGGCGCGGCGAAACCAACTTTGGCAGATCGTTTTTTCAAAAAATGGTGGTAGTGAAAACACATGTCAGGCTTTAAACCACCTTTCGCCGACCCACCGAATCTGGTAAACGTTTGAACAATACCCTTGTGACCGAAGTCAATGACTGCGACCATTAACAAATACCCGGCGGGACCCATTGCCGAAAAATTATTATTGCGATTTATACCTTGCCTAATCTTATTCTATTATATCAATTTGCCTTAAAATCAATCATCTACAATAACGGAGGCAACTATGGGAAGAAAAGAATAGGTTACAAAGATTATTGACGGAGATACATTTGAAACGAATCGTAGAAAGCACCCAGTCAGATTGGCAAATGTCGATGCTCCCGAGAAAGGCCAAAGAGGTGCGCCGCAAGATAGAAAAGACCTGGGAGAATTAATGCGAGGCGAGGAAGTTTATATCAAAACTGTGGCCAGAGACAAATATGGGCGATCTGTTGCAAATATTAAAGTGGGGCGACGCTCCGTGAATAAGGCCATGAAAGAAAGGCTCAAATAAAATATTTTTTTAGTTTTTGAATGAGATAGCTTACTTAATCAATAAATATTTGTAATTTTCTATTTTGTATTCCACTATATCATTTTACTGGCAGTTGCTTTTGTTCGATAGCGTGCCTAAATTGATCATAGCTAATTAATTAAATTTATTGTATATTTGTTAAGATAATCTCATATATTCTGATTCTTCGCATATTTTAAACGGTTTTTTACCACTCAAAATAGGGCGTACCCTTGACTTGAAGGAAAATACGATCTATACTGGTATATACTATAAGTGAACAAAGGGTAATAACTAATGGAAACCACTGCGAAATTGTTTAAAAATGGTCGATCCCAGGCTGTTCGACTCCCAAAGGAATTCCGTTTTAAAGGCACTGAAGTTAAGATTCGAAAGGAAGGCAGTAAAGTTATATTGGAGCCATTGGCAACAACGGATTGGCCGGCTAGGTTCTGGGACGTCTTTTCACCGGATCCGGAGTTCGAAATTCCAGAAGCGTTATCAACAAAACACTTTGATTTAGACGAGCCTTCAAATTGATGTATTTACTGGATACCAACATTGTCAGCTATTGGATGCGTGGGGATAAAAATATTATCAACAAGATAAAAAACCATAAACCGTCTGAATTATCCATTTGTACGATTACCTTAGCTGAGATTTATTACGGAATTGAAAAATCGCCGGTTAAAAAAAAAGAACGACGCAATAAAATTGAACGCATTTATTCGCAACTGGAAATTTATCCTTTTGATGAACTTTCTGCTCGAAAGTACTCAATTATCAGAACGCAGCTTGAAAAAGGCGGT
>Ga0265303_10002788_pt1 | contig 10881 bp, 3 predicted proteins | sample Helome_2_FD_192494 | JGI IMG/M metagenome (GOLD analysis project Ga0265303, IMG submission 192494) | Marine sediment microbial communities from subtidal zone of North Sea - Hel_20160317 (Illumina Assembly) | ecosystem: Environmental > Aquatic > Marine > Subtidal zone > Sediment ...
ACCGCCCGGGTCGCCACCGCCCAGCGGATTGGACTCAGTGTCCGTGATGGCATTGTAAAGCGCCTTCAGGCGCGTGCTGCCGGACGGGTCGTACTTGATGCCGTCGTGCTTCCACAGACCGGTATCCAGCACCGCGATGCCGACGCCCTCGCCCGTGATACCCATCGTATGCACGCTGTTGGCATTGGCCAGCGTCGGGTAGTGTGTGTCCACGGCTGTGTAGGAGCCACCCCCGCCCCCGCCCCCGCCCTTACCACCCTTGCCCGCCACCTCGACGGCCTCGTTGCCGTAGATGCGGCGGATTCCCGGGCGATCCCGTAGCGCAGCGACCTGCGCGGAGCTCAGCTCGGCCGCTACCGCGCGGATGACGCCGAGTTCGTGGGTGATGTGGCCGCTTTCGGCAGCAACCAGAGCCTTCACCGACGCCAGGCTCTGGCCCTGGACGATGTAGCTCGTGCGTGTGTCCGTCTGATCTGACTGAGCCGTTGTGCCTTGGGGCAGTGAGCTGACCAGCGCCAGGGCGCCTAGCACAAGACCGGAGAACATGAGGTGTTTGAATTTAGCTTTCATCGCTTATCTCCAGTGCTCAGGCGCAGGTCGCCATCTGGCGTGGTTCTGAGCTGCGTAACTGCAGCGTTCCAGCCTCTACCATGAGGTCGGGATCAACCTCGATGCTCTTGAAGAGGTCTTCGACTTGCGGAGTCTCGAGCGTGCCGACCAATCCAACCCATGCATTTCGCGATTCCTTGGCCATATACATCGCGCGGTCTGCGACGGCCATGACCTGCTCCCAGGCCAGCCGACCCGGCTCCTCGCGCAGGAACGGGAAGCAGGCGAAGCCGACCGAACAGGTGGTCTTCACCACGGTGCCGTCGTCGAGCACCATGATCCGGTCTTCGATCCGGCTGCGGATCCGCTCGGCGAGCTCTTCCGCTTCGTCAGCGTCCGTATGTCTGGCGATCACCAGGAATTCGTCGCCACCCCAGCGGATGATCAGATCCGAGCTGCGCGCGGCGTGGCGCAGGGTATCGCGGACCTGCAGTAGCACTTCGTCGCCTGCTGCGTGGCCGTGGGAGTCGTTGATCGGTTTGAAGTGATCGAGGTCGACCATCAGGAACACCATATCGGTAGTCCGCGGTTTGCTCGTTGCCCCTCTGGTTTCCTGGTAACGACGGCGCACCAGGTCTACATCCTTGGACGCCTCTTCATAGAGATAGCGACGGTTGCGCAGGCCTGTCAGCGGATCGGTCAGGCTGGCTTCTGCCAGCTGGCCGTTGACCGAACGCAATTCCTCGTTGCGTTCGGCGAGTTCCTGGGTGCGGGCATCAACTTCCACCTCGAGCTGACGGCTATAGGCTTCTTTGCGCAGCATCCGGCGGCGCTGTGCCATCCAGATCCAGAGGACCAGCAAGAGTGCGGCGACCGCGTAGGCGAAGTACGCCACCGGGCTCTCCCATGGCGAGGGCGCCACGGTCACGGACAATCTCAGTTCGTCCTCACTCCAGACGCCGTCGCTGTTGGAGGCCTTGGCGCGGAACACGTAACTGCCGGCAGCCAGGTTTGTGTAGGTCACGCGGCGGCGGTTACCGGCATCGACCCAGGCCTGATCGAACCCTTCGAGGAGGTACTGGTACTGGTTCTCAGCCGGCGCAGTGAAATCCAGCGCGGCGAATTCCAGGGTCAACACGTCGTCCCGATAGCCGAGATCGACTGCGTCCAGCAGCTGGTAAGGCTGGTCGGTCGCCACCGGTTTGTTCAACACATCAAAGCCCGTCAGCTTGAGCGAAGGCGCCGTAGCGTTGAGTGGCAGCGAACCCGGATAGAAGTGGTTAAAGCCGTTGGCGCCGCCAAAAAACAGCTCGCCATCACGGCTGCGGAAATGGGCGCCGAAATTGAATTCCTCGGCCTGCAGCCCGTGGCTACGATGGAAGCGCTTGACCTCGCCGGTGGTCGGACTGAACCGGTTGAGCCCGAAATTCGTGCTCAGCCACAGATTGCCCCGATCATCGCCTTGGATGCCGTAGATCACATCATTGGACAGTCCATCAACCTGGGAGTAGTTGCTGAATCGCACCAGACCGGGGTGCCGCGGCGAAATCAGCACCCGGTCGAGCCCGCCACCGCGCGTGCCCACCCAGACCTGGTTGTCCGCGTCAACGTAAAGCGAGTAAACGGTGTCCGCACTCAGGCTGGACTGATCCAGAGGATTGTGCCGGAAGACATCGAAGTTGCCGGTCACCGGATCCCAGCGATTGAGACCGCCGCCGTCGGTGCCGATCCAGACGGCGCCGCTGGCATCCTGGGCGAAACTGGTCGCGCGGGGGCTGGACAGGCTGGTCGGGTCCGCGGGATCGTGAGGGAAGTGCACAAAACCGGAACCGTCGTTGTCGAGGCGGTCTACACCGGCGCCAAAAGTGCCGATCCAGAGCCGGCCCTCGCGGTCCGCGAACAGCGCCATGATGCCGTTGGCCGCAAGGCTGGCCGGATCTTCGGCGTCGTGGCGATAACGCAGGATCCTGCCAGTATTCGGATCGAGCCGGTTCAAACCATCGGTCATGGTGCCGATCCACAGGTGGCCGTTCTTGCCGATGGCCAGAGACATGACGCGATCATCGCCAAGGCTTTCGGCAAGGGCCGGATCATGCTGCAGTCGGCGTATTTTGCCGGTCGCAGAATTGATGGCATTCAGACCGCCACCGAAGGTGCCGACCCAGAGCGTCCCGTCTACGCTTTCGGCGAAGGCCATCACGTTACCGGCGCTGAGCCCGTCATTCGTCGCAGCCGGCTTCACATGGCCCATGGACCAGGAGCGCGGATTCCATTTGAAAACACCGGCGTGCTGCGTGCCGACCCAGAGCATGCCGCTGCGGTCCTGGAGCAGGCTCCGGATATGATCGTCGCCGAGGCTGTCGGCGTCTGTGGTTTCACCGTGATAGCGCTGGAAGTCGCCCGTCGCGCGATCGAAGAGATTCAGACCTGCTGAAGTCCCGACCCAGAAACGTCCGCTGTCGTCCTCCAGCAGCGCCCAGACGCGGTTGTTACTCAGGCTGCGGGGATCAGCGGGATCGTTGCGAAACACCGTGAAGCGCTCGGTGTCACCGTCAAAGCGGTTCAAACCACCGCCCTTGGTACCGATCCAGAGCGTACCGGCGTCGTCTTCGACGATTGTGCGTACCAGATCGTCGCTCAGACTGCCGGCGATCGACGGGTCGTGCTGATAACGCGTCACCCGGCCGCTGGCCGGATTCAGCCGATTCAAGCCGGCGTCGGTGCCGACCCAGACCTCGCCGGCGCGATCCACATGGAGCGCAAATACGGAGTCGCTGTTGAGTGATGCCGGGTCAGCCGCATTGTGACGGAAATGCGTGATGCGGCCGCTGGCGATTTCGAAACGATCCAGACCTGCACGCTGATGACCGATCCAGAGCACGCCATCGTCAGCCACACTCACCGCGCGTATGTTGTTGCTCGCCAGGCTTCCGGTCAATGCAGGGTCGTGACGATAAACGCGGAAGTTGCCGGTCTCCTTACGGCGCTGCGCCAGCCCGCCGCCATCAGTGGCGATCCACAGGTCGCCATTCGGCCCCTCGGCCACGTCAAACACAAAATCACTGGTCAGCGAGCCGGGGTTCATGGTTTCGCGACGGAACGCGGTAAACGCGTACCCATCGTAGCGATTTAGACCGTTCTCGGTGCCGAACCACATAAAGCCGCTGGAGTCCTGGACGATGCTCAGGACCGTGTTCTGGGACAGCCCCTCGGCCTGGCCGAAGCCCTCGAAGCGCATGGGCTGGGCCTCGGTCTGCTGGCCGTGAGCCTGATCCAGCGGCACGCCGAACAAAAACATTGCCGTTGCGAGCATACCGAGCGCCGTGGCCAGACCCGGCCAACGTCGCACGTTCGTTCGAGCGACACCGGTAACCCCGTAGATAGAATCGATGACTTGCATGGTCATTCTTGCTCCCTGTTGCCGCCCCTTCTGACGGCTCATTCCTGTTCTACCCAGTGGTTGATCGAAGCGGCCTCGCTAAGGCCGTCGGTCCAGATGTAGCTGTCGGTCCAGATAAAGCCATCGGTCCAGATGTAGCTGTCGGTCCAGATGAAGCCATCGGTCCAGATGAAGCCGTCGGTCCAGACAAAACCGTCGGTCCAGACAAAACCGTCGGTCCAGACAAAACCGTCGGTCCAAATGTAGCCATCCAGATCCATCACGTAGAAGTTGCCGGCCTCGTCCTGGTTGGCGCGTCCGCCATAATGCTGTTTGCCGGCCAGGTCATAAGTGACCGACATGCTCTGGTTAGCGGCCGTCGCCGACTGGCCGTCGTACTCGAGCACGGCCGCATAGGCGTCGATCAGGCCCGCGCCCTGCTGGAATACGCTGTACGCCAGCGAGCCGTCTGCGGCAGTCGCGGGTCGTGCGGTCGCCATCAAGCGGTATTTGACCTGGTCAGGCGTCAGATTGGGTTCCATCTGCAGCATCAGCGCCACTGTCCCGCTGACGACTGCGGTAGCCTGGGAGGTGCCGGACATCACGAACAATCCGGGGCCCTCCTTGTATTCGACGTGTTCGGTCTGGATCTTGCCGTCCGTCGGCATCATCGCCTCGACATGGCCACCGGGTGCCAGCAATTCGGGCTTGACGAAGCCTTCGTAGGTGGGTCCGGTCGAGGAGAACGTGGCGAGATAGTCGTCCTCCGGGTCATAAGGCGTGTAGTTGTCGGTCATCGCACCCACAGTGATCACATAGGGCACATTCCCGGGCACACCGATGGTCATTGCATCCGGCCCACGATTACCGGCCGAGGCCACGACGACGATGCCCGCCTCCCAGGCCGCCATCACCGCCTGATTCAGCGGGTCATCCCAATAGAAGGAGTGGATCTCGGCGCTCAACGACAGATTGAGCACGCGGATATTGAGCTTCTCCCTGTACCTGACGACAAAGTCGATGCCGCGGATCACATCCAGGTAGGAGCCCTGACCGTCTTTGTTGAATGCTTTGACCGAGATCAGGTCTACGCTCGGCGCGACGCCATAGAAGCCATGCTGAGTAGCAGCGTAGTCAGCGGCAATGATCGAGGAGACATGAGTGCCGTGCCCGGACCCGTCCTTAGATTTGCCATCAGCCAGAAATGTATTCTTGAATGCGTCGTAGTACCAAACCGTGCGCCAGTTGTTGCTCTCGAGGCCCGCCATCGCATGGGCGCCGGTATCGATCACCGCCACGCCCACGCCCCAGCCGTCGATCCAGTTATCGTGCAGCCGGTCCGCGCCGATGATCGTATGAGGCGCGTCACCGACCGGATCCATATATTCGTTCTTGTGCCGCTGAACACCGGAGTCCGGCTGCGTCGCGAAAAAATAGGCATCAAGCGACACCGCGCGGTCAGCGAATACGCGCAGACCGTTATGGGTCTCGCGCAGCTGCGCCACCTGGGCCTCGTCCAGTTCAGCGCCGACGGCGCGGATCACTGTCAATTCGTGGGTGATTTCACCACCGGCATCGCGTACGACTTCAGCGGCTTCCGCCGCACTCCGGTATTGGATGATGTACGCGGCCTTGGGCGCAGTGCGGGTGGCCGCTTCCTGCGTCGGCGCAACCGGCGCTGTTGAGGGCCCGGTCGTGGCACAGCCCGGTAACACCACGGGCATCAGCAGCGTTAGCCAGATGCCGGCACGGAATGTGGTGAAGGGGCTAAACATTATTGTCTCCAAAGCTGTCGCATCCTGGAGACAAATTTGATCATCCGGGGCTCTTTGGGGCTGTGATCGAGCCCCAGTGGGGGAGCGACACTGTGTGACCCAGGTCACATAATGGCGGTGTCAAATCGAGCGCCGGTTGCGTCTGAGCCGCTTACCGCATCGGCCAGGGAGGAGCCGCGATGCCTGCCCCGGCAGGGTGCCGTGGGCCGGCCAGGACGGATCTCAGGAGGCTGCGGCGCGCCGGTCCCCGGCGGCATGGGTATCACGATGGGCGCGGACGAAGCGAGGCAGATCCGCCGCCGGGAGCGGGCGGGTGAACAGAAAACCCTGCATGTGATCGCAGCCGAGTTCGGCGAGTTGTGCGACCTGACCGTCCGACTCGACCCCCTCCGCCACCGCCTGCATACCGAAGCGATGTGCGAGATCGATAATGGCGCCGCAGACGGCCGCCGACTCGGCGCAATGCGGTAGCCCGGAAACGAAGGAGCGGTCGATCTTCAGTGCATCCAGCGGCAGCCGGGCAAGATGCCGCAATGAGGAGAAGCCGGTGCCAAAGTCATCCAGAGCAAGACCGATACCGAGTTCCTTCAACTGGCGCAATTTCTCCGCACTCTCGTCGAGATTGCGCATCAGCATGTTCTCGTCGAATTCGATTTCGATCCGTCCGGGTTCCAGGCCTGAGGTCTCGAGTGCCTGGATCACCCTGTCGATGAAGTCGCCGAGCAGGAATTGTTGCGCGGAGCAATTCACCGCCATCAGCAATGGCGGCAGCTCATCGTCGTCCCATGCGCGGAGCTGGTCACAGGCCGTCTGCATGACCCAGTCACCGACCGGCACGATCAGACCACTGTCCTGCATTAGCGGGAAGAACTCGCCGAGCGGCACCAGCCCGCGTAACGGGTGGCGCCAGCGCAACAGCGCTTCGACACCCTGGATATCCCGCGTGCGGGTGTCGACCTTGGGCAGATAATGCAGTTCGAATTGCTGCTTTTCGAAGGCCCAGCTGACTTCGTCCAGCAGATCATTGCGGATCCTGGAGCTGCCGGCGCGCCGCTCCGGTCCATCATCGGCGGCCGTATCCTGCGGTAGTTCCAGCTCGGCAAGTTTCTTTTCGGCCGCCTTGAGCAGGCTCTCGACGTCACCAGCCTCCTCCGGGTAGATTGCTATACCGGAGCGCACCTCGCAGCGAACCTCGTGCTCGCCAAAGCTGAGCGGCTGGTTAAGGCTCTCCAGCATTCGTTCGCTGAACGCCGCTGGAGCCTCTCTGTCGGTCACATTGTCCAGGATCGCGGCAAAGCCTACGCCCTCGAGACGCGCGATCCCCTCACTATCCGCATCCGTCGTGCTCTGCGCGACCGCATCCGCGCGTCGACTCGACTCGCGCAGGCGCTCCGCGGTCTGCTGCAGAACCCGGTCAACCGCATCGGCCCCGAGACCTTCCCGGACCCGGTCCAGGCCTCTCACGTCGAACAGCACCAGGGCGATTGAGCGGAAGCGGAAACGTGCCTCGATCAGCCTGTTTTCGAGATTGCGCAGAAACTGCAGACGGTTGGGAAGACCGGTGACATCATCGATGAGTCCGAGACGGTTTATCTGCGCGTCACTCTCCGCCTGGCTGCTGACATCACGCAAGACCATCAGCACCCGATTGCGACCCTGCGCCAGGAAGCGGGCCTCGAAATGCCTGCAGGCGCCATCGCTGTCATCGGAGAACCTCCAGATGGCCTCCTTGCGCGTCTTCAGGGTGCGTCTCACGTTACCAAGGAGTGACTCGGCGACCACAGCAGGCCATACGGCCTCCACAGTGGGCGTATCGCCGGCCGCTTCGATCTTGTCCCGGACCGGACCCATCGGGCCGCTGTACTCCAGAATCCTCCCGCAGCGCTCGAGTGAGAAGAGCTGATCGGGTATTGCGCCGAGAAGTTTGCTCGCGTCTGCAGGGCGGTCTGTGGGCGCGCCGGCCGCGCCCTGAGCGAGCAGACCGCGGATCCGGTTGGACAACAATGCCGGGTTGACCGGTTTGAGGACAAAATCCGTCACACCGTTGGCGTAAGCCTGGTTTATCGTGGCCGCGTCCTGATGACCGGAGACCATGACAATAGGGAGCCCGGGGGAAGGATCGAATGCACGCATCTCGACACAGGCGGTCAGTCCGTCCATGGCCGGCATGTCGACGTCCATCAACACCAGGTCCGGCTGATGCTCGCGAAACTTCTGCAGCGCCTCGGCCCCGTCCACGGCCTCTATGACCGTCAAGCCATCAGCGATCAACAGCTCCCGCAACAACAGGCGCGCCGTCTCGTCGTCATCGACGATGAGCACCTGTTGCGGCTGATCCTGATCCGTAAGGCCCTGCGCTACCATGTTGTTCCTTGGTTCCGAATGACGAAGGCTGTTTGTTGTCGCGGACCGTTACCCCTCGCCGTGCCAGCCGGCGAACGCTTGTGTACTGATCCTCGATCCGACCGATGCGAACCTGTCACCAATCTCAAACTCACCGCCGAACATAGCATTAGTCGGCAGTTCGATCAGCACTCTTTAAGGAGCAACTCTCGAGAATGAGAACTGAGTCACGCATATAGCCGAATCAGGCGTAGATGCTTGAACCTGCGGGCGAATGCACGCTCAAGAAATTCGGCCAGTGGACGAAGACAAAGGTATGACCAGCGTCTGAAGATGGCCCGAGATGGGAAAGCCAGGAGACATCTGGAAAAAGGGTTGTGTGATCGACAGACAGACACAAATGAGCAAGGCGGGCCGACCGGCTGCAGGATTCTCACGATGAGGAACCTCCTCACCCGGCTGTCCTTCCCGAACAAGCTACGCGCGGTGATCCTGATCACTGCGGGCACTGCCATGTTGATCGCGATCACCGTACAGGGCATCAGCGAGATGCTGCTCGCGCGCAAGCAGATGACCCAGGAAGTCTCTGTCCTCAGCACCATCGTCGGGAGAAACGCTCAGACGGCGGTGTTGTTCCAGGACAAGGCCGAAGCGACAGCCCTGCTGGAAAGCCTGCACGCGGACAACCGGATCACCTTTAGTGGTCTCTATCTGCCGGACGGTTCACTGCTCGCCAGCTTTGCGGGAGACGCGGACGATTCCGGAACACCAGCGTCAGCCGCGAGCGATTCCGGTTGGCTCGCTGAAGCGATGCGCTCGGGACGGATGGTCCATCAACTGGACGGATCCCGGCTTGACGTGATGTCACCGATCTATCTGAACCGCGAGATCGTCGGCTGGCTGCACCTGCGCTCAATCCCGGACAGCCTGTACCGCACCAGCATGGGTTATTTGCTGCTTGGTCTCGCGGTACTCAGCATAGCGGGTTTTATCGCCCTGCTGCTCGCCAATTCCCTGCAACATATGATCTCGCGCCCATTGCGCAGCCTGAACGACGTGATGCGCCAGGTCTCTGAGGCCCAGGACTATGAGCTGCGTGCCGCCCGCGAGAGTGATGACGAGATCGGGCATCTGGTCGACGGCTTTAACGGCATGTTGGAGCAGATTTCAGAACGTGACGCCCATCTCGCGCGGCATCGATCGGAACTCGAAAACCTGGTGCATGAGCGAACCGATAATCTGGGCAAAGCCAACGCAAAATTACGCACAGCCATCGAGAGCGCGACACGTGCCAAGGACGAAGCCGAGTCTGCCAGTCGCGCGAAGAGCGAATTCCTGGCCCGCATGAGCCACGAGATCCGGACCCCGATGAACGGCGTCCTCGGCATGACCGAGCTGCTGCTCTCTACGGACCTGAAGGGCCGGCAGCCGGAATTCGCCCGCACGATCCAAACTTCGGGCGAGGCGTTGCTGGGCATCATCAACGATATTCTCGATTTCTCCAAGATCGAGGCCGGTAAACTGATCCTGGAGAAAACTGACTTCGATCTGCGCGAACTGATAGAGGATACGATCGGCCTGATCGCTCATCGCGCGCACCAGAAAGGTGTCGAAATCGCAACCGTACTTCCACCGGATTTTTCTCCGGTGCTACAGGGTGACCCGTTGCGCTTGCGTCAGGTCTTGATCAATCTTGTCGGCAACGCGATCAAGTTCACCGATGAGGGCGAGATCGCGATTCGCATCGAAGAGAAAGAGTCACGCGCGGGCTACGTCGCCGTGCGTTTCGTCATTCGCGATACCGGCGCCGGTATCGCGTCTGAACATCGCGAGATGATCTTCGATTCCTTTGCCCAGGAAGATGGTTCCGCCACGCGGCGATTCGGTGGTACCGGTCTCGGTCTGACCATCTGCAAACAATTGATCGAACTGATGGGAGGATCCATCGGCGTCGATAGTCAACTCGGCCGGGGTTCCGAATTCTGGTTCACGCTGGAACTGGAACGCAGTCGGATTGACCCGGCCCGTCCGCCTAATCAGATCCCGCAGCTCGACGGCGTGCGGGTCCTGCTGCTCGACGATCACGAGACGAATCTAGAGATCCTCGAGACTCATTGCCGCAGCTGGCATATGCTGCCGACGCGGACGGCTTCGATCATCGCGGCCGAGCGAGCCCTTGAGCAACACCCCTGCCCCTTCGATCTGGCGATCCTGGATATGCACCTGCCAGACGGAAATGGCCTCGAGCTCGCCCGCGCAATCAGGAACCGACCCGATACCGATAATCTCAAGATCGTCTTGCTCAGCTCTGCGGCCCGTGATGTGGATCCGGCTCTCCGGCACAAGCTGGGCATCTCCGCTTGCCTGACCAAGCCGCTGCGCGGCTCCGCATTGCGTGAGGCGTTGGGCGCATTGTTCCCACAGGGGACAATGCTGATGCCGATAATCCAGCCACCGTCGGAGGACGCTGCCGATCTCGAAGGTGTCGATGTACTGCTGGTCGAAGACAACCCGGTCAATCTGGAAGTCGGACTGAGCATGCTGGACGCTCTCGGCTGTACGGTGACAACCGCCGGCAATGGGGTCGAGGCCTTGGACGAAATGCGGCGTCGACAGTTTGCCGTCGTGTTGATGGACTGTCAGATGCCGGAGATGGATGGCTTCGAGGCTACACGACAGAGACGTCAACTCGAACGCTCGGAGAAACTGGAGCCGGCGACGATCATCGCATTGACCGCCAATGCGGTGGCCGGTGATCGGGAGCGCTGCCTGGGAGTTGGGATGGACGACTATCTGACCAAGCCGTTTACTCTCGAGCAGATCAGGGAAATGCTG